>WLWD01006120.1_pt1 | contig 111541 bp, 58 predicted proteins | sample 6712731 | NCBI WGS metagenome assembly WLWD01 (sample SAMN12718690, study PRJNA576275) | sponge metagenome | isolation source: marine sponge | host: Mycale hentscheli | place: New Zealand: South Island, Marlborough, Capsize Point | collected 2014-11-01 | reverse complement strand
AACTTGTGTTACAATCATAGACATTAATACGTCATTCAACATAACAATACATTGTTTTTAAAACTTTTTCGTAACAATATTAGTTTTTAACAACGTCTTTCACTGAAAATGTTAGTAAGGAAAAACAACAACAAAAAACAAAACAAAAACAAAAAAAGACTTTGCACTTATATTTTAAAAGACATTTTACAATGTTTGCTGTTTTGCATCAGTCTATATCTATAGATATCTATCACAGAAAGGGGCGTGGCACTCAGTATACGCTCTTTTATTGAACTTTAAAATTAATACAGTTATTATAGTAACATTAATAATCAAGCCAGCCCTACTGCAATCTATTTAGGAATAAAACAAGCTCAAGATTTTGTCTTGTATTTTCTCAAGACCTTAAGGAAAAAGGAGAACACTGAGATTGCTTTTTTGGTTGAAGCTAAAAACTAAAACTAAAAATGTATTCTTAACAATTCCAATAAAAGATGTCTTCCCACTCACACACACACACACTCACGCATACACACACACCTTCTGACAGCGTGGACAATAGAGAGTGGACTTGAACTGTCCCTGAAGATGATCCACAAAGTAAGAGTCATTTCTCTGCTGGTAAACTTCCCAAGATTTCTCCGCCAGACAAGCATCCCCGAGTTCGTTATCTCCATCAGACTCCACGGGGGCGGTCGTCGGCTTCTCTAGCACGCGGTTCAAATCCTCATGGAGTCCGTCTAGAAGGTACGACATGAATTCGTGGGAATCCTGCTGCTGGTACCCGCCAAAATTCTTGCTTCTAGCGGCTATCACATTCTTCAGTTGCCTCGGGGAGAAATACGACCGTGGCTCCGCCTTCCACAGGCGACGCACGATGGTGGCGAAGCTCTGGGCAAGGTCACCTTTGAAACCCAGCGGATTTTTCTTGTTGATGTCCGACCGGTATTTGTCTGATAGGAAGAAGGCTCTGAGGATGCGTGTATTGCTGAGGCACTGGATGGTGCTGTTCATGAAGCAGGAGTTGCCGATATTCATTAGGCCAACCAAACTCACCGGGGATTTAGATGAGCTGGCGTCAGAAGATTGGGGCGTCGGCGGCTGTGTGGGCACACTCCTGCCGTTGTCTCGAGGAGTGTATGTATCGGAGGAATCAGCACCAGAGGCCATCACGGGAGAATCACTAGGACGATGAATGCCTGTTGTCCCGGTGGCCGGAGAAGAAACCTCTGGGGTGGGCGTGACACTATGAGAGCTGCAACCGGCCGAGGTTGTCGGAGATGCATCTCTGGAGGACAAGGAAGACATTTGGTGTCTTCTGTCATCGGCGGTAACCATGTTGCCTGACGACAGACTCTCCCTGAGGGTGTTGTTGGTGATGGTGGTTGGCTTGGGTGATTGGGTAAGGGGCGGGTTGAGCATTCTGTCGTTGGAGATGGAATCCAGAAGTTCTCGGTTGATCTTCTCCTTCTCTTCCTTGTTCAATTCCTTCATGGCGTTCCTCTTGCTGGGGCTGAGGAGAGGAGACAGAGTCTTCCACCGCTCGTTGGTTACCTTTACCAAGAACACCTCCAAGTGACGGGGAAGGACGTTGAAATAACTCGATGCCGGAACAATGGCAGCACTAGAGAGAGAGAGAGAGAGAGGAGAGAGAGAGATTAGCTGGTATGACAACATTCTATCTGAGAAAATGAAACTCACAACATGCAGCAGACTAAATAGATTAAATGAAGTAAATAAAAAAAAAAAATTAAAAATAAATAAATCCTACAAAATAGCATATGCTATGGGTACTCTTTTGATAAAAAAAAAGAAAAAGAAGAAGTAAAACTAAAACAAACAACAACAACCCTACAAACAAAACAACAAACAAATCATGAAGCTGCTAACTAAACAAAAATTTTAGCCTTGTTTTGAGAAATAAACTTCAGTACTATAAGCTTCAAGCGCTTGATCCCATCCCTATAATACATAGTGTCTGTATACATGTACATGCTTTACCCACTTGGTACAGGGTAGCAGTTAAAGAGGTCTAGAGAGAAGCAAAGGCAAAATATGTGAAAAAATGTCAGTTGTCGCTGTGGAAACGAACCCAGGAACCCTGGCTTTAGCCACCAGTGATCTAACCACTGAGCTACATTGTGAAGTTAAATAGTATAAAAGAACAAACATAGAGAAATAAAATATTAATTTCAACATTAAAGACTACTCTAATAGAACTTACAACAACTCCACCGTCCAAATGAACATCGTGTTAGGGGTGTGGTCTGGAAACATATCCAGAAACCTCTCACTACTACAAAATCCACGAACAAATAAACAGTCATCCTTAATAACGCCCACCCATCCACACGCCCACCCACCCACACACTCTGGGAATCTTTCTAAGCCTACCAAGTCTGAAATGAGATTTTCATTATCCTCTCCTCAAAAGTGACATTGCAGCTGCCTTCAGAAATTTTAGCCACGCCCACTTTCACTTTGATACGATTACCCTGTGTTACATGGGATGAAGCACAGAATGTAAAAAACCAAAACAAAAAAAACAACAACAACAAAAAAGAACAACAAAACAAAACAAAAAACAACAACAACAAAAAGAACAAAACCCCACAATCATCTAAATGTTCACTTGGCTCCAATAGAAGATATATTAATAGCAATTATTATAATCAATTGCTCCTAAACTCTGCAATAATCACTCATAATTACTTCAACTTTCACTGACGCTTAATAATGCATCGTCACTTGAACTCGTTACATAATCGCAGACCTCGTCAAAAATTACTTTCACTATCACTTGTGTAAGTATATTTATTTCCAACAAGCTCTTAGTAATCATTACACTAGATCTTGACCTAGTCACTCTGCTTTAGCATTGTACACAATCTAACTCGCTCTACTCTTGCGGAAATTATGGCTGTACCAGATCATAGAAGTCATGGCTCAAATGATCCACTTCCAGAAGACCATGCCCACTGGACCCGCTATCTCCTCCCAGTCCGTTCTCTTGCACACTGAATAGTACATTCTCGCCACCTCCTTCTCTACAACCGTCAGCTCGTCCCCCTACTCCAGCCCCTCCCACTTTTTCGCGTTCCCTCTCCAAGATGTCCATTTCAGTGGCCACATGAAAGGCATCGATCCCGTCCCTCACATCCTGCATCTCCTCAGAGATGAGATCCAGCTGCTCCAAGGCTATATCTGTCCTCTCGCAGTCTACATCTAGCGTTGGCTTCTTTGCCGGAGGCGGGTCCGCCTAAATTAATAATAATATGGACGCACAGCAAGAAATATGTCCATGAGTCACAGTCAAGAAGTCAATGCTAGACGTAGACTACGAGGCGAACAGAGATAAGTTTTAATTAACATTATCGGCTGTTAGAACGAGACATTTTTTGCTATTATTAATGAATCAAGTTTTCGTGTGAAACAAAACAAAACAAAAAAGACTGTATGAGAGACCACTTACCACACCCATAAAACAAACAAACAAACCAACCAACCCACCAACCAAGCTTTGGCTTTGTTTGATTGCGATGGTAGCCTTGATTGCTTTTAAATATATCTCAGTCATGGCATATTATGAACTGAAGATACCATACTGATATAGGGTCAATCTTTACCAAGAGCCTCAGTAGGAAAAAACAAAAACAAAAAAACAACAAAAAAACCCCATTTTGGCAACCATAGCTGAACAATTCAACTTGAAGTCAGTTTTTCTACTTCCCCCCATCTTCTGTATAACTGAGTCTTCTGCCAGTTGTCTTCAGCTGTTCACTGATATGAATGCATCAACCAATGTAGCAGTGTGGAAGTCCTACAGTGGCAGGTGTGGGTGTGGCAGGTGTGGGTGTGGCAGGTGTGGGTACAGATGTCTTTAGGCCTTTTAAGGGTGGCCGCACACCGCCTACATAAGTTTTTGTTGATGGTTGCTATGCACGATTACTACTATTGTATACTTACAGGGGCTTCTCCGCTACAACACAAGGACAAAGTACCTACCTCACTAATTTTAGAGCGAATCTGAAAGAAATACTGGGGCCTGGTTATAAATCTTTGTAGCACTTTTTTGGAGCGGTGCGGTAAGTTGGAGCCCCACAATTTGGTGCACTACTAGCTGAGCCGATACTCTACTGCAAGACAACGAGTTATTTTCCATTTCAATATTACTTCATGATTTATTCGCAATTTTTTCTATTTATAAGATATTGAAAAATTCTCGTTGTGGTGCAGTCATTTTATTTAGGTTTACCTGTGTGTAAAAAAATTTGTCGTTTTCATTATTAGATTCCAAGAAAAACTGATATAAAATTTGGAACTTTAATTCCACTCACAATGCTTAAGAAATAGCCCCGCCCCCATGCCTCGTAATCCTTGTACGCGAGCAATTTTTTTCCAATTGGTTTGTATTGGTTCTAAAAAGAGCACGCCTACATCAAGTCAAGAGTAAACAAACATCAATATAGCAATAAAAAGAGAGTCAGAAGAGAGAGCAGTTTTTTTGAGATAGTCCGAGGTGAAGGTACGGCAGCTTGGGAAGTCTTCGCTCCTCAGAAATCGAGCCTGCTGGATCCATGCGTCTGAGTTCAGGTGCGCAGAGCCTCGAGAACGGCTACAGGAGGAGAGGCAGCCCGGTGCACCTTGCCACGTGAGTTCAGACGACATATGGAGAGTTGCTAAAAACGACTACGAGACAACAAGAAGCTAAACTAAAACACCACAAATTCGTGAAGTATACTTCTGCTACTACTTTATGCTCGCGCGTATTAAAGAATGGTGGGGTATTGGCGGGGAATAAATTAATGTCCGGATATACTGGCGGTGCGCGTTGCTATGGGCGGCCACCCTTAATGTGAGGAAACATGAAATAACTTTAATTACTATTTATCATTTTGCTTGCCCCCAAGCTAAATATAAGGTCTTCACGGTCACTTTAAATATTCCACCCTTTACCATAGACTCACCTCATATTCTGCCCAATTTAAATCTTCTGCCTTGGCCAACTTGACGTCACAACATCGCTTCTTTAACACCAGGCGGCACTTAGACGGTACAATACGGTTAGTTAGGTATGTCTCCCAGAACATATTGCCTGCACACACGCACACCACATACACACAGACACACACACACACACACACACACACTATAAATTGCCCCAACATATAACCTCTCTTCACGCATACTAGTATGTTTCTTCAGCAGACTTTTGTAGAGGGAGAGAGGGAGAGAGAGAGAGGAGGAAAAAACCTGGGATTTCCCCCAAAACGTTAAAATTTACCTGTACAAGCAACAATGTTAGATGTATTCTCTCTCTTTCACAGGCTTTTTTTAAACAAAACAGAATTAAAAATATTTGGTCACCACTGGGAATCGAACCCAGGACCGCTTGTATAACGCACAAGCGCTCTGCCAGTGAGCTACGACAACCAGCCGGAAGTTTGACATGATCCTGTGACAGCTTTGCTACTACACATCCTATTCCAGCTAAATTTATCTACTCTAGTTTGAACCCGTCAATGGCAATTCTCATCAGTCGTGTCAACTATCCAGATGCACAGTAATCTGTACCAAGTTCCTTACGAACTTCATATCATTAAAAGTTCTCTCTGCTTGTAGCTGTACCAATTGAGTGAAATAGAAATCTAATTCACATCACTTAGTTTGAGCATCTCTGGAGTCTACGTCAGAGAGGTCTGAACTAAGAAATGAGACATGATTACGAAGTGGAAGTCATTAGGGAAAGAAGTTCAAGGGCTCCAAGAGGTTCTAGAAGAAGTAAAAAGTTCTGGAGTTTAGTTTATGTCTGATGGGAATTTCAAACAAACAAACAACAACAACAACAACAATAACAACAAACAAACAAACAACGTAGTAAACTCAGAATTGGTCTGTATGAAACTCTGCTCAGCTAGAGGACAAGGACCTGCAGTTCCGATTAACAAATAATCCTGCAGGAAAGAATATTTTAAAAAATGTTGGGTACTAGGCGGTACCAGCATCAAAATCTAGTTTTAGATTATTTTAACAAAAATAAATAATATATTTTTATAATGTATAATAATAATAATAATAATAATAATAATAATAATAATAATAACTAGTGATGTGCTTGAGCACAGATGGCGAGCGAGCCTGCCTTGTTAGGCTGCATAAAACTACAATAGTGTTCTATGATGTATTTAACCTGAAGATGCTTTTATTTCATGGTGACAAAAATGGATTCTATATATATATATATACAACAAGGAGGTAGGGACTATCTTTTCCAGCTCTCTCAGTGGGAGCAATCACCACCTAATCCTTATTATTTATTTATTTATTATTTATTTAGCTACTTGTTTTGTTTGACTATTTTATTATTGTTGTTGTTATTGTTGATGTTATTATTTATTTATTTAATTAGCTATCTATTAATTGTTGTAATTGCTTGATCTTTTGTCTAGTCAGCAAAAAACAAATAATAAATATAAGTATAAATAAAAAATATATATACATATATTAAATGTATTGCTGTTGCCCATTAATTAAATACAGAACTACTCTCTTACCTTAATTTTGTGAGTAGTGATAACACTGTAGAATCAAGTTTAAGTCATTCTTACCAGTAACTCTTGAACAAGCTCTCAGCTACAAAAGAAAAGTCCGGAGTTAGTTTAGTAACTTGAGTTAACAAATATGGAATTATGTACTTATCTCAGCTTTCCTCCAGTAGTGGTAGCTTCATTAGAAGCCATTCTGACTACCAGTGGCTCTTGACAACCAACAAGCGGCACTTAGAAGCTCGAAAAAAATGGCGAGTTTTTAAATTACGCATATACCAATGCCATAGTAACCACTCCCCGCAACTGTTAAAAAAAAAGCAACAAAAATACAAGTCACGTTATTTAAATGTTTTCTTTGTGATGTTCTTATGAAAACGCACAATAATGTCACACAAAGTGGCCATACCTACACAAGACTTACCTTCGCGGTTAATCTAGTGAACTTCAACTAAATACTGTTGCCAGTGTGCAAAATTACTGGCGGACATCGGTCAATGACCAATCATTTTTGCATTTTGACCGCGCGAGGTAGTGTACGCACGGAAAAGGTGACCGCTCACCTAATTTTGAGGCTGATGCATGCTTGCTGATGTAGCGTAAGGAAACGGTGATCGCGCGCGCCTAATTTTGAGGCTAGTTCGCGCCAATTTCGCGCACCGCCCCAAAATGCAGCTACTACAGTAATCCGTTCTGCTCTGCAACAGTAAATCGTAGTGAACGCTCCGTTTGTTCGGGGTTTTTTTTTGTTGTTTTTTCGAATCTTCCGCTATGAAAAGAAATGCCAGTTCCTCTATTGAACCTCTGGAACTGCCTAAGCGCAGGAAAGTAAATTTCGCTACTTTCACTAAGTGGAAGACCGACAACGACAAAACTTGGCAAACGATTAGTTGGCTGGATTGTGTTGCTGTTGTGGAAGGCCACAGTAAAATGGTATCCACCTTGACTTGCTCTGTCTGCACAAAGTACGCAGAAAAAATTAAAGGCAGACGAAACTTTAACGAAAAATGGATCACTGGAGCTGAATCAATAAGAATTTCTAACGTAATAGACCATGCCAAAAGTGATCAGCACAAGCATGCAATGATGAGAGGTATTTAATGCAGTGTACATGTGAATATTGCAAACCTACACAATAAATACATGTATATAAAGGTAAATGCAGCAATAATTATAACGACTGGACAAAATTCAAAATGACCTTACAAAAGCCCAACTGGTCAGTCACTGTGTCCTAGCATCTGATTTTTTATATTTTGCACACTGGTTGCGTAGGGCTTATAACTACGACAAATAGTGTATTAACCTACCACCGCCACTAACGCGAATAGAAATGGAACTCCAGCTAGTTTTTGAGTTTTAATTGCACTGCAAAAGAACTCAAAGCGGTAAACAATTCAATTTCTGGGATGAAATGGGAGGATTCTGTTTAGTGAAGTTTGGAACGGGGTTGAACACCGAGCTAACACAAAAATACACAAGGTCAAAGTACAAAATGACATACGTACGTCGCCACATATTTATATAAACTAATATCCCCGATTTTCAATTGAGTTACCCCTGATAGTGTCTCGCTCGCTCGCCAATAATAAACTAATGGTAATAAATCTAGTGATGTGTTTGAGCACAAATGACAAGACAATATTTTAAATATTTACAATACCATATTATTAAAAAAATATATCAATTTTTTAATACATTTTTTTTTCAATTAAAAAAAAAAAAATCTATAAATCAACCCTAACCAGATAAACATCGAAGGTTTAATTTCTTTAATAACCATGCACACGCGCAAATTAATTCACCTGCAGAGATGACATTTTACCAGCGGAGCTAACAGTGTGGAAACAGCAAGTAATTAGTGCTACTATAGTTTTACGCTTCTATTCTTTGCCTGTAGGCCGGTAGCTATGGTAATTTGAAGTAGTTTTGGCTTCTACCGGAGTCTAGGTGCTAATTCAGTGAGGATGTCTTAGTTTAGTTTAGTGAGCTGTTTTTCTAAATATTTACCGAAGCAATAACTAATAAGGTTTGCTTATAATAAGCTAAGCTAGCGTATGCATATCTTAACATCCAAATTAATGAACTGTTGGATTGTTCTCATTTTCGTAAAGTTGGTGATGGACCTGTTACTTCTTTCTAAGTCACTTGTCTTTCTTTATCATCTCTATCTCAGTCATCGACCTGCATGTCCCACTTCCCGCCCTTCCTACTTCTGCCTTAGCCACAACTACACTATGATATGATGTGTTGCTACTTTTGAACGTCTAAGCCACACCCACTTCCTGGACTGGCCATACTTTACCAGGACACACCCTTCACACTCTAGCATAATTTTCTCATCGTTACTAGTACCCGTTGTCCGTTCCAAGTCCAGAAACACTTTCACATGTTAAACTACCGCAATAGTTGTTACTCATACTATCCTCCCCAGCACTGACTTGTTGTGTGCCAACAGGTACACATGTAGCAGTCTTGCTATGCTCAGGAACTTTCATAGTCCGCGATGTCTTGTGAAGCGATACTCGTTGAGTACTGGCACTAGAAAAGTACACTCAATCCTCTCTTATCCAGACGCCTCTATTACGGGCATGCCTCTTTACTGGGCACCAGTTAGACACTCAATAAATCAATTCTTACCGAGCAAGGTCGCTAATTTGACGACCATTACCAACCATGGCAGTGCAAGACGGTTATTTCTAGTTCCAGAGAGTTGAACAGAAGCCTATTGAGGATTGCAAGCTAAAGAGGTACTGTGCTTAATTAAAAACAAAAAACAATACAAAAACAAACAAAAAACAACAACAACAAAAAACAGACCTAAAACTTATTAATTTAACGTGTACTTGAGAAAACTACCATCTTTCCCTGATTAATGGGCACTTCTGAAATACGGGCACCCTCAGGTCCCAAGGTGCCGGATAAGAGGGGATTGAGTGTACTTCAGTCTTACAGTGGGTCTCATAGTGGGCGCGGCTATGCATAGTTCGTTGACAAGTACACTAAATTTCCAGCGTACAGGTCTGTCTTCAAGGACAGTCAGCTTTTCAAAGTACAGAGTCATTGTGTCACAAGAACAACAAAGTGATTACCCATGGTTCCTTCATTTCTAACCACACCAACTTACGTAAGCAAGTAAGTGCTCATGGGAAAAAAAGGTCACACAAATCTAGATGGAGTTATACCTAGAGTGTCTCGCTCACCAATAATAATGACTGGACAGAAAACATGGGGTAACCACTCAAAATCTTCTTCACACACACACACACTTTTCCTCGAACACTTTCACCTTTAAACCAGACCGCACCCCTTCCTAAACCACACCTCCTGTCCTTCCTTGACATACCTCCATCGTAGATGATGCAGTGGTTCTCAGTAAAGCTGGCGGTCACTTCTCTCTCTTCAACTGACCTCAGCTGCACGGATGCCGTCACCTGTGACTGACTCTGGTACCACTGGACCCTGGGCTTGACCGACATCTGGAATGAATGAATGAATGAATGGAAAGAAGGATCGAAAAAATGCGGAATGAATTAAGTTTGAAGGATAAAAAAAAAAAGCGGAATGGATGAATGGAAAAAAGTCTGACTGAATGATGACCAGAAAGAATGAAGTCCATGTTTACTCCACATACAAAAAACAAAACAGTAGCAATAATAATAAAACAAAATAAAACGTAAAACTGGATTTATCAGACTTTATATTTTCAGTAAATCGGTGTCACGCCATCTGTTTCTGTATCTGGTCTAACATGACTCTAGCTGGTGGAATGAAGAAATATGCAAATCTGCTTATACTGAGAACACTGCCTTAATATTGGGTGGATATATAGCCAGTCCCGGGAACTTCCCAGGAAATGCATCAGATTTAGTTAATCACGATTACTAGGTTGTATATTACCGGAATTACGGGTTTAATTTTTTTTTTTTTACAAATTCTACCAACAGTGGTATTTAATTCAATTGTACTAGCCATTCTCCAGATAGCCTTCAAAGTTGGAACTTTCTCTCAGTGTAGGTGCTTTTTTTATTCCAGCTAGTTGCCACCTTTCTCTTTATCAAATTAACAAAAATAAAAGGTGGGTGCTATTCTAAGCATGTTCTGTTATTAGGGTCCTGTCTCCATACTTGTAATATCTGCCACTGATGTTGTAGTCGTCTTGACAATACACATTAGGTCAAGGTCACCAATTCTGGAGGCTTCCTTCTAATACTAAATTACATAGTTAGAAAATTTGACTGGATCAGCCAGTTTGTGACCATTTAGTTAATTAATAATAATTCCTACGTTTTATTTATTTATTTTTAATTTTATTTATTTATTGCTTTGCTGATAAACAGACAGGAGAGGCCAACTAGCTCAGCTATTCTTAAGGCCTTCCTAAACCCCAGCAAATGCCAGGTACCCAATTACAGCTGGGTGGACTGGTGGGGCTGGTGGGAGGCAGATGGAATAATTGCCTGAGTTGGGCTTGAACTCAGGACCTCGGGCCCTGAGCCAAGGACACAACCACTACACCACACAGCTACACTTGCCTCTCTTCAAAAACCTCAGATGAAATACATTTCTTATTCTAGCAAACGGCACAATCCATCTCTCCCGATTAAGTCAATCCACTATACAAGTTCTTACCTTAAACGTGCCACCACAACTCAATAACTTTTTGTTGCATTACTAGCTTGTAAGCAAGACTCTCGTCTCAACTATATACTTGTTCACCGATGAGCTTTAAATAGATAGTTAGCAATTTAACCCCGTACGAACTTCCCCTGAATTGGTAAAGGGTCTTACCTACTAATAGCGACACCGTACCCACCGTACTTTGAGCAAACGCTAGAGGCAATTTTGTAAAAATAGAAACATGAAATGACTAGTCCTTAATTATTTGTAGTTTTTGGACAGTCCAAGCTTTCAGTGCTGTTTTCTGAACCTTTGATGCTTTCCACCTCACTATTTGAGTCAACTGTAGTGCCAGTGGCACCCACAAAATTGACAGAGTCTTCTGTGCTGCTACTGGAAATGTTTATACTGTCATATTCCTCTTCCATGGCCATTTCCTTCTCCAATTCTTTCCCCATAACTTCCAAAAACTGTTCATTGACAGGTTCTGTCATCTTCCTCCTTCTTCTCTTCTCTTTCAAAGCTGCCACACTTTCTTTAACTCTTTTTTCCTTCTTCTCAATCATATCAGGCGTGGGCCTGAACAATACAAACTCTTTAGATCCTTTAGCCTTGGGATCCCTGGCCAGTTCTCCAAATCCCTCCAGGCTATTGGCTACAAAATCCAACTTCTCCACACGTTTGTCCAATTCCAGCTGGTATTCCTCGGGTTGGATCCACTTCCCTTTGGCTTTGACTTCCCCATACACTCGTACAGACTTTCCCTTTTCAAGAACTTCTTGGATATGTTTAATTTTGATGTCCATGTCCCGGTCTGTGATTTTGGTGCCTATATGAACCTCTTTGATAATCTCCACCGAACTTCTTGCCTTCTTTCTTTCAGATCTCTGTTCTTCATAAAGAGTCCTCCCAGAGACAATCCTAAAAACAGGAGTTGGCGCTTTGTCGCTGTCTTGATCTTTTTCTAATGTTAGGCTGACTTTTGCTATTTTCATATCTTTTCCTTCTGCCAAGCCCAGAGCCACCTTGCTCTCCATCTCGCCCAGGTTAACTCCATTTTCGTCCACAACCAGTACCTTTTTGAATTTTAATATCGGGTTTTGTTTCATTTTTCGGACCTTTTCACCAGCCACGTACTCTTTCCTCCTCGCGCAGATGCATGATATTCGTAGTCCCCGCCTGTGCTGGAATTCCTGGAGTGAGCGTCGTTCTTTTGCCACAGTTGCAACTCTGAAAACAGTTGACGCAAGAGGTCGCGCATGCACCACAGACTGTGACGACATTCCAAGAACTATACACACACTACTAGAGAACGACCTAAGCATGTTCTCTCGGGATAGCTACCGGAACTGTTATGGCAGTAAGTTTCTTCCTAAGCTGACCCTGGTTTTAAGAGGTAAAGAGTCGTCAATGTAAGACGCTGCTGCATTTCGACTAGGCAATGGTCGCTAATTTTGTTAATCTAAGTTGCATTGATGTGATGAAGTCGGTTCAGTGTTAGCTAATTTTAGTACTTATTTCTGCATAACCAGAAAAACAATAGTATTTTTAATAGTAAGTGTTACTGTAATTGATGAATTATTATTACTATTATTATTAATAGCAATTTACTCAGTCTAACAGCCAATATTATGTTAATTAAAACTTTTTAATTAACATAATATTGGTTGCTATTATTATAATTATTTCAGCCTAGAATGACTGAATCATCATCAAAAGACTACAAGATCAGGAGTGGTATATAACATTCCATGTTCAATGTGTGACAAATGTTACCTAGGAGAGACCATATGTAGACTGGAAGACAGGATAAAAGAGCACAAGAGTGCCTGTTGTCGTGAAAGTCGTCAGCTCTTATCTCACGAGGAGGAGTTATTGTCGACTTCAAGGGTAGATGCTGCCACCAGAGGCTGTCTCAAAGATCCAGGCAATATGGAGTGGTTATGGATTGAGGGCCCGTCCTTATCTCTCATAAGCTAGACCTAAGGGTTCTAAGTACTGGCCTTATGGTTGACTTGATTAAAATTAATTAACAAGAACCTGGGTTTGAGTACAAGAACTAAAGAATGACTGTTAGTCTGGTGGCTTAGTGAAATTACCGTTTTTTGGCGGACAAAAGGATCAAATTTTGCATGAATTTTTCTTTCAACTTCATAAATATTATTATCCTAGGAGCCCCACCCAAAAATTTTAATTAAGCCCACTAATTAAAAATGGCCGCCAGAGCATTTATTGTTATTTATGCTTTAAATATTCTGTTTTTAGAAGCAATATTATTATGCAAGAATTATTGTATAGCTAGTTAACATGTTAAATTTCAAGTTTAAAACATAGATTGATAATAATTGAATATTTATGGCAGCATTAGCAACTACACAGTGGTGAGCAGCATACATTAACTTTGGCACAATTATATCTACTGTAATCTCCTTTGCAGGCACACTTAAAAAAACTTCTGGTATGCTAAGCCAGACCAGTTCTCAACACCGTACAGCAGCAATTTTTGACCAAATTCACTTGGATTTGAAATTACTTGGTGGGGTTGAGTGCAAGAAGTCCATATTCCAGCCTGGTATTTATTTACTATGTTAATGTTTAGGCTCTTACAGCTAAACAATTCCTCTCTGGCCCCATCACTGAACTCAAACTGGTCTTATCCTATAGCACAACTGTTAATCTTTCTATCTTTTGAAAGTGATTGGAGCTGCAAGGTAATGCTGCTTGCTTCCAGAAAGTGATATTTATAACTGAGGTCTAATTTCACCAGGGTTTGCACTATAAGAAACTGAAAAAGGCTTATTCCACAGTTCCATATAATGACTTGACTGCAGTTGTTGAGTTGGGGTTATGGTCAGAATTATCCAGAGCACCAACAGTGAATAATCTATCCGTAAGACAGGCCGGGGCCACAACTCCTTCTTTTTATTGTTCAGATACTGCTGCAGCTATCATACCTTCAATTTGTAAAACTTTGTCATATGAAATACAAATTCACATGTGATAAGTTGTTCAATGAGTTTCTTGCTCCAAGCCATGTGGTGAACGTTTAGACCAATGTAAATGGGAAGAGGTGGCTCAAGATCAGAGGAATGCCTTGTTTCATGGTACAAGATTCAGAAGCTTTCTTATGTGCTAAAATGACTTGACCTACAGTTAGTCATGCCTGAGTTTCACATCGCCCTTGGTCTTTCAAATTAGTACCATTGAAAATTAAAGGAATATTATATATGAGCTTGAGGCTTATTATTCATCGTATGTTGCTATCGGCAGCAAAAGTAGAAACTTGTAGACTTTCTTCAGACGTTTTTCACAAAAAAAATGCAGTTGTTAACTTATACTACTCTTGCTGGGTAGTCTCTCTCCCTATAAGTGACAATTTTTCACACTTGTTATTACTTTGATTCACCAAACTCCAAACAGTTGTCCGATATTTTGATTGGCAGCCATCTTGCTTTACGAACGCGTTTCATGAGGGCTCCTAGGCTAAAATTCTTTAGTAGGCCCTAAGGAACAACCATACAAAATTTTATGCTTTTGTCCAATGGAAACTGGTAAACTTGCATAATGACCCTAAGCCACCTGACTATGTTGGGGTATGCAGGCCAGCCAGTTTGTACAGAAAACCATCCGACACACCCTATTCTGAGTGAGCATGATATAGAACTAACAGGTGCTTAAATCTGATTGGTGGAGATGAGATATGGCCAAATATGGTTGCAAAAAATGGAAGGAAGGGTGTGAATCAGTGTTAGGGTGAAGTGAACTGTATGAATACTAATAAGTGATCTGTTAATGAAATAAATACTACAAGTAGCTAAATACAATGAAATAAATAGTTAATAAACAATTAGTTAAATAAACAGTTACATGTTGGAGTGGGGTTGTGTTATATGTGTGGCTGGAGATGTGATCTGTGCTGGAGTCTCAACCACACTTGTGTCAAATATGATACAGAAAAATCTACTGAAGCTGAAACATGAATGGAATGTGGGTCAAAGTAACTGTACTTGACAATGAGAAGATTTTGGCTGATCATCAAAGAAGCTTTACATATCAAGAACTGCAAAAAAAAACAGGGACACATGGTTGGAGCTACCTGGATGTTGGTTACCAGTGCCGAGAATCCACACCAAAATGAATTTCATTCAGATTCATGCTACCATTTTCACTTCATTTTATTCTATTTATTTCATTTATTTTTGAATTGATATTATTTTTTTTGTTTTATTTATTTACTTTTGTTTTATTTATTTGTTTCTTGTCTACCACTTGTTCCTTTATTTATTATTTATTTACTCAATTTTTATTTATTTATTTTTTTTAAATTTACTAGTGGTGTGCTTGAGCACAAATGGCGAGCGAGCCTCAAACTACACTATTGTTAAATGATTGATTTTAACAAGTAACACTCAAGCTACTAAAATAAAGTCAATTACGTATGCGGTAAAGGGGTTTCAATGCCATAGTAACCGCTCCCCGCAACTGTTTGAATTGAAAAAGTAAGTCACGTTATTTAAAGTTTTCTTTGTGACATTCTTAATAGTAGTTGTAACGCACAATACTTTCACACAACTGAACATACCTACGCAAGACTTACCTTCGTGGTTCGTCTAGTGGACAATGAATTTTCAAGTAAATGCTGTTGAGTAGGGCTTATAACTGTGACAAATAGCGTATTAACTTACCAACGCCACTAACTCGAATAGAAATGGAGCTCCCATAAGTTTTTGCGTTTTAACTGCACCCGCAAAACAATTCAAAGCGGTAAACAATTCAATTTCTAAGGTGATACGGGTAATGGTCGCTAAACCAGAGGATTCTGTTTAGTGAAGTTTGGGACGGGGTCGAACGTCGAGCGAACACAAAAATACAGAGGGTCAAAGTACAAAATGACATACATACGTCCAAACATATATATAAACTAGTGGTGTGCTTGAGCACAAATGGCGAGCGAGCCTGATGTTAGGTAACATAAAACTAAGTATTGTTACTATGTTTTAGCTTAGTTCATGCAAACACTATAATAGCAGTTATGACCTTTTATTTCAGCAACCAAATACAAAATCACTCTCTTACCTGATTAATGGTAACTTTTGTAGTATCAAACATCAACCATTCTGATAATCTCAATCACCAGTAACTCTTGAACAAGCTCTCAGCTACGATAAAAAATAAACCGGTGTTATTATTTGTAATTTTAGCCAACAAATATGGAATTACTACTTACATCATTCTTGAGTATTGATAACTTCTGATTGAAGTTACTTTGACCATCTGAATTACCTTGAATTCTTGACAACAAGCTCTCACCTACAAAAACAAAAACAATCAATTTTAGCACACAAATACAAAATTATTTTCTTACCTCATTTTCTTGAGCAGTGGTAACTTTTGTAGTACCAAATTTGAGCCCACGACAGTGAGTTACTGTGTGTTGAAGGGAACACACGACAGTGGTTACTGTGTGTTGAAAGACCACACGACAGTGGTTACTGTGTGTTGAAGGGAACACACGACAGTGAGTTACTGTGTGTTGAAGGGAGCACACGAATCTGACTATTTGAATTTACCAGTAACTGTTGACAAGCTCTTAGCTACAAAAAAGAAAGGCCAGAGTTAATTTTGCATATTTAGCTGACAAATATGGAAAAAAAATATGGTGTCTGGCTCGCTACGCTCGCTCGCCAATAACATATACCAGATTTTGCATTATCCACCCCTAATACTGTCTCGCTCGCTACGCTCGCTCGCCAATAAACAAACATCCCCGATTTTCGATTGTGTTACCCCTGTAAGTGTCTCGCTCGCCAATTATCTTTATAACTAGTGATGTGCTTGAGCACAAATGGCGAGCGAGCCTAAAGACTATACTACTATTGTTATATGAATGATTTTGACTTCTAACACTGAAGTTACTGAAAATAAGGTCCAGTTTTTAAATTTAGCATACAGGGTAAAGGGATTTCAGTGCCATAGTAACAACTCTAACTGCTTAGAAGGAAAAACAAAACAAAACAAAACAATACACGTTATTTCTTTGTGGTTTTCTTTAGCTAATAGTGGTTGTAACACACAATGCTTTGACACAACTGGACATGCACCTACACAGACTTACCTTCGCAGTAGTCTAGTGGACAGTGTATTTTCAAGTAAATACTGTTGCGCACGGCTTATAACCATGACAGAGAGCGCATTGACTTACCACCGCCACTAACTCGAATAGAAATGGAAGTCCCTCAAGTTTTCAAGTTTTAGCTGCACCCACAAAAGAATTCAAAACGGTAAACAATTCAATTTCTAGTGTGATACGGGCTGATCAATAAACCAGAGGATTCCGTTTAGTGCAATTTGGGACGGGGTCGACAACCGAATTAACACAAAAACGCGAGGGTCAAAGTACAAAATGACATACGTACGTCCAAACTACAAATAAATAAACTAGTGGTGCGCTCGAATAGCGCAAATGCATGGCGAGCGATTAAATATATGAGTATAGGTAAAGATGATTTGTGAAGGAAATCGCTAAATAATAGCAATGATTAGGCATGAAGAGTTAACAATAACAGAATTACCTGAATAAACTTCGAAAGCAGTGGCAAAGAAGCGCAGCTTGACAATTTGCCATTCAGTCTTTCGCCAAGAAGAGAGTAGCTATAAACTTTTTGGTTGAAACAAAGTTGCGTAAGGCAGTGCAGCAGGATTCTCCGTGCTCGTTAATTGAAAAATACTGGAACTGTGAACGCTTTACCTAACTTACGTAATTAGAAGCGCGGGCGAAATTTTTTGACGTACGCATACATACCTACATATTCAGCGAGCGAGCGAAGCGAGCGAAGCTGACTCTCAGTCGTGTTCAATTGAGATTTCAGATATATATATATATATATGTAGGTATGTATGCGTACGTCAAAAAATTTCGCCCGCGCTTCTAATTACGTAAGTTAGGTAAAGCGTTTACAGTTCCGGTATTTTTCAATTAACGAGCACGGAGAATCAACTAAGTTTCAACCAAAAAGTTTATAGCTACTCTCTTCTTGGCGAAAGACTGAATGGCAAATTGTCAAGCTGCGCTTCTTTGCCACTGCGTTCGAAGTTTATTAGGTAATTCTGTTATTGTTAACTCTTCATGCCTAATCATTGCTATTATTTAGCGATTTCCTTCACAAATTATCTTTACCTATACTCATATATTTACTCGCTCGCCATGCATTTGCGCTATTCGAGCGCACCACTAGTATATAACTAGTGGTGTGCTTGAGCACAAATGGCGAGCGAGCCTGATAGTTAGGTAACATAAAATGTTACTATGTTTTAGCTTACTTCATGCAAACACTATAATAGCAGTTATGACATTTGATTTCAGCAAACAAATACAAAATCACTCTCTTACCTTATTAATGGTAACTTTTGTAATATCAAACATCAACCATTCTGATAATCTCAATCACCAGTAACTCTTAAACAAGCTCTCAGCTACGATAAAAAATAAACCAGTGTTATTATTTGAAATTTTAGCCAACAAATATGGAATTACTACTTACATCATTCTTGAGTATTGATAACTTCTGTAGTATCAAATTGAAGTTATTTTGACCATCGGAATTACCTTGAATTCTTGACAACAAGCTCTCACCTACAAAAACAAAAGACAATCAATTTTAGCACACAAATACAAAATTACTTTCTTACCTCATTTTCTTGAGCAGTGGTAACTTTTGTAGTACCAAATTTGAGCCAATTTGACTATTTGAATTTACCAGTCACTGTTGACAAGCTCTTAGCTACAAAAAAGAAAGGCCAGAGTTAATTTTGCATATTTAGCTAACAAATATGGAATTGCGTACTTATCTCAGCTTCCCTCGAGAAGTAGTAGCTTCCTTAGCATTAATACTACGGCATTCTGACTACCAACGACTCTTGACAACCAACAACCGGCACTCCGTATCCCCCCATAAAACATCAAAGTTTTTAAATTAAGTCTGGAAAAGGGTCTTCAATGCCATAGTAACCCGTCGAATCAACTTTTTGTGTCTTGAAAACAAGCGTTTTAGCTGGAGCTTAAGTGTGACCGGTTTTAGGAAAATCGGCCTAAACGCGGCATCTAAAGTTTTCTAATTTATTGTACCAGTAGGCTGCACGGGGCCTTGGGATGCCGTCCTCCTAATTTGGAAACTGTAGCACAAGCCGTCTTCGCCCTACGCACTACAACACTTCAGTATTTTTGCTAAACTTATTATTGCTGATTTCGAAAAACGCCGGGTAAAGGCGTTGCTAAGGTAAGGGGGCGTGCCTTGTGTCCGTATACTATTACTGCGTGTCTCCGGGACACTATGGAATAAACCGGTTACAGGCGGATTGAAAGAAGTCTAAAAGGCTTAATGCAGGGCACCTTAAGAAACTATGATGACGAGAATTGCGTGAGTACGTGAATTATGTAGAATAGTAAGTGAATTAGTTAGCTACAGTTTTTTCCCGGCTGTTAGTGAAAAGCCCGCCAATAATTTCTTAGCAACTCTCCGTACACGAGTCCAACCGGCTAGTGTTTCTAGCTTCCTAGTGTGAGTTCTAGAGCACGCCAGAGCTTACAACTGCGTCATAAGCTAGAGCTAACTGGTGTCTATCCATTTCTGCCATAAAAAATTTTTTGAAAAAAATCGACCCATAAGGCTTTACCCGGGGATACTGAAAAAAATTGTTTGCCGCGTTTAGGCCGATTTTCCCAAAACCGGTCACAAGTATGAAGTAAGGCTTGCTTAATGCTGTAGTTTCAGAATAAACTGGAGTCAAGCCTAAATAGCCGTGTTATTAGGAGAAAAACGTTCTCCGCGCGCGCGTTTAAAGAGCATACGTACCATCCATACATACTTACATATGTATATATAACATATACCCGATTTTGCATTATCCACCCCTAATACTGTCTCGCTCGCTTCGCTCGCTCGCCAATAACTAGTGGTGTGCTTGAGCACAAATGGCGAGCGAGCCTTTAACTACACTATTGTTAAATGATTGATTTTAACAATTAACACTCAAGCTACTAAAATAAAGTCGAGTTTTTAAATTACGTATGTGGTAAAGGGATTTCAATGCCATAGTAACCTCTCCCCGCAACTGTTTGAATTGAAAAAGAAGCAACAAAATCAAGTCACGTTATTTAAAATTTTATTTGTGATATTCTTAATAGTAGTTGTAATGCACAATACTTTCACACAACTGAACATGCCTACGCAAGACTTACCTTCGTGATTCGTCTAGAGGACAATGCATTTTCAAGTAAACACTGTTGAGTAGGTCTTATAACTGTGACAAATAGCGTATTAACTTACCACCGCCACTAACTCGAATAGAAATGGAGCTCCCATAAGTTTTTTAGTTTTAACTGCACCCGCAAAACAATTCAGTAAACAATTCAATTTCTAAGGCGATACGGGTAATGGTCGCTAGACCGGAGGATTCTGTTTAGTAAAGACTGGGACGAGGTCGAACGCGGAGCGAACACAAAAATACGGAGGGTCAAAGTACAAAATGACATACATACGTCCAAACATATATATAAATAAATAAATAAACAAACATCCCCGATTTTTGATTGTGTTACCCCTGTAAGTGTCTCGCTCGCTACGCTCGCTCGCCAATAATATAATATATATCTGAAATCTCAATTGAACACGACTGATAGTCAGCTTCGCTCGCTTCGCTCGCTCGCTGAATAAACTAGTGGTGTGCTTGAGCACAAATGGCGAGCGAGCCTAAAGACTATACTATTTTTATATGAATGATTTTAACTTCTAACACTGAAGCTACTGATAAGGTCCAGTTTTTTTATTTAGCATACAGGGTAAAGGGATTTCAGTGCCATAATAACAACTCTCTGCAACTGCCTGAATTGAAGGAAAAAAACAACAACAAAACAATACACGATATTTAAAAGTTTTCTTTGTGATATTCTTTAGCTAAGTTGTGGTTGTAACACACAATGCTTTGACACAACTGGACATGAACCTACACAGACTTACCTTCGCAGTAGTCTAGTGGACAATGTATTGTCAAGTAAATACTGTTGCGCACGGCTTATAACCATGACAAGGAGCGCATTGACTTACCACCGCCACTAACTCGAATAGAAAAACTGCACCTGCAAAAGAATTCAAACGGTAAACAATTCAATTTCTAGGGTGATACGGGTACTGATCGATAAACCAGATGATTCTGTTTAGTGCAATTTGGGACGGGGTCGACCACATAACTAACACAAAAACGCGAGGGTCAAAGTACAAAATGACATACGTACGTCCATATATATAAATAAATAAATAAACTAGTGGTGTGCTTGAGCACAAATGGTGAGCGAGCCTGATAGTTAGGTAACATAAAATGTTACTGTGTTTTAGCTTACTTCATGCAAACACTATAATAGCAGTTTATGACATTTGATTTCAGCAAACAAATACAAAATCACTCTCTTACCTTATTAATGGTAACTTTTGTAGTATCAAACATCAACCATTCTGATAATCTCAATCACCAGTAACTCTTGAACAAGCTCTCAGCTACGATAAAAAATAAACCAATGTTATTATTTGTAATTTTAAGCCAACAAATATGGAATTACTACTTACATCATTCTTGAGTATTGATAACTTCTATAGTATCAAATTGAAGTTACTTTGACCATCTGAATTACCTTGAATTCTTGACAACAAGCTCTCACCTACAAAAACAAAAGACAATCAATTTTAGCACACAAATACAAAATTACTTTCTTACCTAATTTTCTTGAGCAGTGGTAACTTTTGTAGTACCAAATTTGAGCATATCTGACTATTTGAATTTACCAGTCACTGTTGACTAGCTCCTCTTAGCTACAAAAAAGAAAGGCCAGAGTTAATTTTGCATTTAGCTAACAAATATGGAATTGCGTACTTATCTCAGCTTCCCTCGAGAAGTAGTAGCTTCCATAGCATTAATACTACGGCATTCTGACTACCAACGGCTCTTGACAACCAACAACCGGCACTCCGTATCCCCCATAAAACGGCGAAGTTTTGAAATTAAGTCTGGAAAAGGGTCTTCAATGCCATAGTAACCTGTCGAATCAACTTTTTGTGTCTTGAAAGCAAGCGTTTTCGCAGGAATTTTCTCATACTTTGGAGCTTAAGTATAAAGTAAGGTTTGCTTAATGCTGTAGTTTCAGAATAAACTGGAGTCAAGCCTAAATAGCCGTGTTTTTAGGAGAAAAAGTTTCCCCCGCGCGCGTTTAAAGAGCATACGTACCATCCATACATACATACATATATATATATAACATATACCCGATTTTGCATTATCCACCCCTAATACTGTCTCGCTCGCTTCGCTCGCTCGCCAATAAACAAACATCCCCGATTTTCGATTGTGTTACCCCTGTAAGTGTCTCGCTTGCTACGCTCGCTCGCCATTAATACGCTTGTGTGTCAGTAACGACTACCGACGACCGACGACGTGTGTATTCATGAATAATTCATGAGCGCACGGTTCGGTAAAGCATCGGCACCTTAAGGTAGGTAAAGCATCGTCACATTCAGCAGAACGTGCTTGTTACTTCTAAAAAGCGCGTGCACGATGGAAGGCTGCATAGTTTCAAAAAGGAGGGAAAATTACGGAAGAGAAGGTAAAAGGCGATTAATCATAACTGAAAAGCGGATAGAGTCGGCAAGGTAAGGGTGTAGGTTAACAATGGAAGGGAAGAGAAGGCAAAAAGGCGAGCGATATTACAACTAAAAGCGGGCGGGGGTTAGTGTTTAAAAGAAAAGCTATTCAGAAGCAGGAGAGATAGATAGGAAAAGGAGGTTCCATGACTCAATAAGTAGAGCTGAAGATAGGAGAGGTGGGGTAGAAGAAAAGCTCAGATAGCTTAGAAAAAAGAGAGTAGGGAAGGGAAATTTATGTAACCTTAACCAATGGTAGAAAATGATAGCTGAACAAGATAACTTGTGCTACTGCATTCTTACTGTGCAATATGTCAAGCGCCACTATGTGGCGGGGTACTTGCTAATTATTATTATTATCACTATCATTATTGTTATTATTATGGCTCGTTTATTAGAACTAATGACATAACTCTTCTTTGACACTATACTAAGTAGTATTACAGTGATTTAAATGATGACTAATGCTAAAGTAAAATATAATCCATAAAATGTCTTCTGTATTTCAGCTGAACCTGTAATACAGTTAAATAACTTAGTTAAGCCAGAATTAATTAACTACATTAAAAAACCAAAAACAACAACAAATAACAATAATATGCCCATAAGAATATGTAAATCTGGTATAGTAAAATGCAGAATTAGTAGTGAAAAATTTCCTAGCATAGATTTCATTGTGGCGATTTTAGCAAGTTTACATTGCTAGTGACCCTTGTTTAACTGATCCTCTCATTAACGTTTGAAGAAAAACTTTGAAACTGAGCATACAAGGTCTTTCAGAGGGTGTGGTTCTATGAAAATCTAGGCAAGGCAATCTCTGGTCTGCCTCATGTGCTAGCCTCAAATTAAACTGTCTTATTATTTTACTGAAATGTAAGAATAACTAAAACTAAGCTGTAGAAAACATGAAAAACTGAAACTAGAAGTAAATTCGATTAAAACTAAAACTACCAGTAGAGTGGATGATAAAACTAAAACTAAGCAATTTTTACAGTAAACAATTCACCTTGAATTATGTCATTATTAAAAGAAGTTATAAATTGCCATCAAGTAATTATTCTCTAAAGTACACATAACAAATATCCTACTTTATTTATAATACCTAAGTTTTCACAGAAATATGCCATTTTTGAAAAGCTACATGAACGACTTCATTTAAGGAGTGGGAGTCTCATTATTGAAGAATTGGAGAGGCAATATAGCTAAATTAACTAAAACTAAGTCAATTGATAGTATAACTAACTAAATCTTCTACATGATATTGAAGAAAAACTAAAAACTAACTAAAATCTTCATGAAGACTTTGGGAAAAAACTAAAACTAAGCATTCAAGATATTTTTTTAGTATGAATAACTAAAACTATGAAAGTCTGGAATTGCTAAACAAAAACAACACTGCTTTTGTAGTAAGCATGAATTTTATTACACCTTCTAATCAGATCAGGTAGCTATTTGACTGAAATTATTAAAGTTGCAGAATGATGGCAGCTTTACTTTTGGATGTCATTACATTATGCACACACATATGAGCCCAGGAATTCAGAGGATATTAAGACATCAACAACTATGGGCAATAATTAATATACATATATGTATATATATATATATATATATATATATATAGTCAACATCGCAATATTTATTTTTATCAACACAAGTGCCAGTAAAATCGATTTCTCGACAAATGTGGAAGAAAGCACACCAACATGGAGTTCGTCCAAAATTGGAAAGAAGATTTTAAGAAGTATGAGGTGGACCATAAACCCAGGCAGCAGAAACCTTAGCTATAGCTATGTATATAAATAAAGGAGACAGTTACTTGCAGTTTTTAGTATCTACTAATCATAAACCCAAATAATATACTTAGTTCTCAAGCTTGAAAAGTAGCTAGTAGGTTCATCTTTGAAGTGACCAGTTGATCAACTTTGCTTACAGAATTGATGAAAGAAAAATACCAAGGCATGCATGAAAGTGGTACTAACTGAGGGTTTTACATTATCCTACAGAGCCAGCTTTCTAAAAAAAGAATATATATATATATATACATATATATATTATATATACTTGTATTCAATATGTAGTTATATCACAATATTTTCATTCATAAATCTCGTGATACAATACGTCCCAATATCGCCAATCCCTATCAACAACAACAGACTATTGTATTTGCTTACTAATGCATGTAGGAAATGTATGCTTCCAGTTTCCATTATTATCACATTTGATGTATGCAATACCGTTCAACCGATATCCTTTGAAGCAATAGAACAGAGCACCACTCAGCCTGAAGTCTATTCTTCCATTTTTTAGTGGTGCAAGAGAGCTGCATTTCCTTTTGTATGGCTTTCGTATTGCTGCATAAAAAAGAAGAAAAAATGTATTGTTTAAGACAAAAGTATATATAAATTTACAGGCTACCTGCTAGTTATATTTCAAGTAGTTACTTTATTGTGTACAAAATATTAGCAGAAATTTTAGAAATGTGGAATTGAGATGTACTTCTTTAAATATTGTAACAGACACCACATTATAATTAAAAGTAAATCAAATGCTTAGTCATAAATGTGTTGCTACATGCCGTGCTAACACACCACTGCCATTGTTTAACATTATTATTTGATCCTCTTCCTTACATATCCAAAAATACATGCTATCAATTATAGCTTACAAGTGCATGCACAGTCAAGACTGGAAAAAAGGAAATTGTACAAATAGCACAACACATAATGCCAAGAGGAGGTGGTGGGGAGACATCAAGTATTACCAAAAAAAGGGTGGGAGGGGTCCTAGGTGAGAAAAATTTTCTCAATAATAATAGTTAAACAAGGAAGTAAAAGTATGATATAAAAACAAACAAACCAAAAAGAACAAAACAAACAAACAAACAAAAAATGGCAACAACATATTTATGTTAAGTGTCCAAAAACTTGCTTCTTTCATTGATAACAAATTCCTTACTTTTATAGTTTAGTCCAAACAGTCCATCAGTTATTATGTAAAATACAAAGAAGTCAATATCCTTCTTTTGTCATAGTAGACTGCACATACATACTTATTATTATTATTATTATTAGTCTTGTTAATTGTAAAACATGTGATCATTCATAAAGACACTCAGGTTAATCCCCTCTACATACTATTGGTATACTTGTCCTTGCACAGTGGTGCTTGTCCTGTCCAAAAGCCTTTATTAGTGCACCACAATGTGCCACTTCCAACCATGTTTTCTCCACGAAGACATTTGTATGTAGCATGGTCTTCTGATATCATTAGTAAGCCTGAAGGTGGTGGCATTAATGAAGGACAGTTTAGAGGGATATTTATACCTTTTGACAGGGCAGATATGGGAAAATATGAAGTCATAACATAACACCAATCATTAATATAAGAGATGTATGTTTTTGTGATGCTACTTGTTGATTTTGGAGAATTACTAGGTTATAGAAGACATCTGGCATTAAATAGTGTAACTAACTACTGGCTTACATGAGGGAGGTTCTGAGTCCCAGACTGATTGAAGATTCCTCAGGATGCAAGTCAATTCTTTATTCCCAAATATCCTGTAGCCTTCGTTACATGTAAATAAGGCCCTTAAAGACCAAAAGCTAGGCCTATAGTGTATACTGCCATGAGGCAACTCTATCGATTTGCTACAATGTTTAGACCTGATTGCATCTAAAAAAAAAAAGGAAGTGTGGAGGTAAGCCAGACACTAATGTGGGAAGTCAAAACAAAAACAAAAAACATCCAGTTCATTTGGCAATATTACTAATCTGCTCTAATTATTCCAATTTGTAGCCCAAGATTCACTTACCAATCTGCTTTAACTTCAACAAAAAAATAATAGTGCCAGACACATACTTAAAAAAAAAAATTTGCCTCAGCATTTTAGTTGTTTATTTTAAAATAACGACCTTAATAGGACATTAATAGCGTTCAACATAGTCTCACGAATTAGTACGAGTAATAGCGCATGGAAAGTGCTACGCGTATATATGGAACACCGTTTGCTTCACAATCGCCATAATTACACTGAAACAGGTGTAGTTTTTGTATTGTAGAGTTATGTTGTTAGGAACTATTGCTATGTTCTTAATTAGTTAGGTGCTGCGTGGCAGTCATTAAACTGTTTTTAGGGTCCCTACAATCAAGGGCCTTAAGCAGTAGTTTCCTCTGAAGCGCAGCGCCTAACTACTAGTGGGGTGCTTGAGCACAAATGGCGAGCGAGCTTTAAACTACACTATTGTTAAATGATTGATTATAACAACTAACACTCAAGCTACTAAAATAAAGTCGAGTTTTTAAATTACGTATGCGATAAAGGGGATTCAATGTCATAGTAATCGCTCCCGCAACTGTTTGAATTGAAAAAGAAGCAACAAAATCAAATCACGTTATTAAAAATTTTCTTTGTGATATTCTTAAAAGTAGTTGTAACGCACAATACTTTAACACAACTGAACATACCTACGCAAGACTTACCTTCGTAGTTCGTCTAGTGGACAATGGATTTTCAAGTAAATACTGTTGAGTAGGGCTTATAACTGTGACAAATAGCTATTAACTTACCTCCGCCACTAACTCGAATAGAAATGGAGCAGCTCCAATAAGTTTTTGAGTTTTAACTGCACCCGCAAAACAATTCAAAGCGGTAAACAATTCAATTTCTAAGGTGATACGGGTAATGGTCGCTAAACCGGAGGATTCTGTTTAGTGAAGTTTGGGACGGGGTCGAACGCGGAGCGAACACAAAAATACGGAGGGTCAAAGTACAAAATGACATACGTACGTCCAAACATATATACAAATAAACTAGTGGTGTGCTTGAGCAAAAATGGCGAGCGAGCCTGATAGTTAGGTAACATAAAATGTTACTATTTTTAGCTTACTTCGTGCAAACACTATAATAGCAGTTATGATCTTTTGTTTCAGCAAACAAATACAAAATCACTCTCCTACCTGATTTGTTAACTTTTGTTGTATCAAAAATCTGCCATTCTAATAATTTCAATTACCAGTAACTCTTGAACAAGCTCTCAGCTATGATAAAAAAATAAACCAATGTTATTATTTGTAATTTTAGCCTACAAATATAGAATCACTACTTCCCTCAATTTCCTGAGTATTGATAACTTCTGCAGTATCAAAGAAGTTACTTTGACTATCTGAATTACCGTGAATTCTTGACAACAAGCTCTCACCTACAAAGACAAAAGACCATCAATTTTAGACTATTTGAATTTAACAGTCACTGTTGACAAGCTCTTAGCTACAAAAAAGAAAGGCCAGAGTTAATTTTGCATATTTAGCTAACAACTATAGAATTACGTACTTACCTCAGCTTCCCTCGAGAAGTAGTAGCTTCCTTAGCATTAATACTACGGCATTCTGACTACCAACGGCTCTTGACAACCAACAACCGGCACTCCGTATCCCCCATAAAACGGCGAAGTTTTGAAATTAAGTCTGGAAAAGGGTCTTCAATTCCATAGTAACCTGTCGAATCAACTTTTTGTTTCTTGAAAAGCAAGCATTTTCGCAGGAATTTTCTCACACTTTGGAGCTTAAGTATAAAGTAAGGCTTGTTTAATGCTGTAGTTTCAGAATAAACTGGGGTCAAGCCTAAAAAGCCGTGTTTTTTGGAGAAAAGAGTTCCCCGCGCGCGTTTAAAGGGCATACGTATTATCCCACATACATATATACATATAACATATACCCGATTTTGCATTATCCACCCCTAATACTGTCTCGCTCGCTTCGCTCGCTCGCCAAAAAACATCCCCGATTTTCAATTGTGTTGCCCCTGTAAGTGTCTCGCTCGCTACGCTCGCTCGCCAATTATGTAGTACGTGTGGGCTAAGATCGATTTTGTGCGCCCAAAAATTAACTAGGGCGCCCAAAATCACTTTGGGCGCGCTGGTTAATTATATCGCGCTGAAACTGTCACGTTTATGCGCACTAATAGTGCCATTTTAAAGCGCGCCAAGGCGGTAGATTAGGGCGTGCATAAAGTGCCATTTAGGGCCCATAAAAGTGCCACTTTAGGGTGCGCTAAAAGTGTACACATTATAGGCTATTACTAGTGATGTGCTTGAGCACAAATGGCGAACGAGCCTAAACACTATACTATTTTTATATGAATGATTTTGACTTCTAACACTGAAGCTACTGAAAATAAGGTCCAGTTTTTAAATTTTGCATACACGGTAAAGGTATTTCAGTGCCATAGTAGCAATTCTCTGCAACTGCTTGAATTGAAGGAAAAAAACAACAACAAAACAATACACGTTTTTTAAACGTTTTCTTTGTGATATTCTTTAGCTAAGCAGTGGCTGTAACACACAATGCTTTGACACAACTGGACATGCAACTACACAGACTTACCTTCGCAGTAGTCTAGTGAACAATGTATTGTCAAGTAAATACTATTGCGCATTGACTTACCACCCCCACTAACTCGAATAGAAATGGAAGTCCCTTAAGTTTTCAAGTTTTACCTGCACCAGCAAAATAATTCAAAATGGTAAACAATCTGTTTAGTGCAATTTAGGACGGGGTCGACCACATAGCTAACACAAAAACGCGAGGGTCAAAGTACAAAATGACATAGTACGTCCAAATATATACAAACTAGTGGTGTGCTTGAGCACAAATGGCGAGCGAGCCTGATAGTTAGGTAACATAAAATGTTACTATTTTTAGCTTACTTCATGCAAACACTATAATAGCAGTTACGACATTTGATTTCAGCAAACAAATACAAAATCACTCTCTTACCTGATTAATGATAACTTTTGTAGTATCAAACAACATCAACCATTCTGATAATCTCAATCACCAGTAACTCTTGAACAAGCTCTCAGCTACGATAAAAAATAAACCAGTGTTATTATTAGTAATTTTAGCCAACAAATATGGAATTACTACTTACCTCATTCTTGAGTATTGATAACTTCTGTAGTATCAAATTGAAGTTACTTTGACAATCTGAATTGCCTTGAATTCTTGACAAGCTCTCACCTACAAAAACAAAAGACAATCAATTTTAGCACACAAATACAATATTACTTTCTTATCTCATTTTCTTGAGCAGTGGTAATTTTGTAGTACCAAATTTGAGTCATTGTGACTATTTGAATTTACCAGTCACTGTTGACAACAAGCTCTTAGCTACAAAAAAGAAAGGCCAGAGTTATTTTTGCATATTTAGCTAACAAATATGGAATTACGTACTTACCTCAGCTTCCCTCGAGTAGTAGTAGGTTCCTTAGCATTCATACTACGGCATTCTGACTACCTATGATTCTTGACAACCAACAAGCGGCACTCCGTATCCCCTAACGGCGAAGTTTTGAAATTAGGTCTGGAACGGTAAAATCAACTTTTTGTTTCTTGAAAAGCAAGCGTTGTCGCCGGAATTTCCTCACACTTTGGAGCTTAAGTATAAAGTAAGGCTTGCTCAATGCTGTAGTAGTTTCAGAATAAACTCGGGTCAAGCCTAAAAAGCCGTGTTTTTTTGAGAAAAACGTTCCCCGTCGCGCGTTTAAATGGCATACGTACCATCCATATACCCGATTTTGCATTATCCACCCCTAATACTGTCTCGCTCGCTTTGCTAGCTCGCCAACTAGTGGTGTGCTTGAACACAAATGGCGAGCGAGCCTTAAGGGTGGCTGCACACCGCCTACGCAATTTTTTGTTGATGGTTGCTATGCACGATTACTACTATTGTATACTTACAGGGGCTTCTCCACTACACAGGGACAAAGTACCTGCCGAAGGAGCCGCTAACTAATTTTAGAGCGAATCTGGAAGAAATATCGGGGCCTTGTTATAAAACTTTGTAGCAGTTTTTTGGAGCGGTGCGGTAAGTTGGAGCTCCGCAATTTGGTTCACTACTAGCCGAGCCGATACTCTACTGCAAGACAAAGAGTTATTCTCCATTTTAATATTACTTGATGAGTTATTCGCAATTTTTTCTATTTATAAGATATTGAAAAATTCTCTACGTGGTGCAGTTCATTTTTTTTTGGTTTACCCGTGTGTAAAATTTTTATGTAGTTCTCATTATTAGATTCCAAGAAAAACTGTTACAAAATTTGGAACTTTAATTCCACTCGCCATACTTAAGAAATAGCCCCACCCCCATATCTCGTACTACGAGTACGCGAGCAATTTTTTTTCTCAATTAGTTTGTATTGGTTCTAAAAAGAGCCCGCCTATATCAAGACTAAACAAACATCAATAGAACAATAACAAGAGAGTCAGAAGAGAGAGCAGTTTATTGGAGATAGCCAGAGGTGAATGTATTAGATCTGCGCATCTTGGGAAGTCTTCGCTCCGCAGAAATCGAGACTGGTGGATCCATCCGCTTGAGTTCAGGTGCGCAGAGTCCGGAGAACAGCTACTGGAGGAGAGGCAGCCTGGTGCACCTTGCCGCGTGAGCTCAGACGACATATGGAGAGTTGCTATAAACGAATATGAGACAACAAGAAGCTAAATTAAAACACCACAACTTCGCAAATTATACTTCTGCTACTACTGCGCGGTTGTTTCTGCTCGCGTATTATCGAATGGTGGGGTATTGGCGGGGAAAAAATTAATGTCCGGATCTACAGGCGGTGCGCGTTGCTATGTGCGGCCACCCATAAACTACACTATTGTTATTCAAACTACTAAAATAAAGTCGAGTTGTTAAATTACGAATATACAGTAAAGGGGTTTCAATACCATAGTAACCATTCCCCTCAACTGTTTGTAGTTGTAACGCACAATACTTTCACACAACTGAACATACCTACGCAAGACTTACCTTCGTGGTTTGTCTAGTGGACAATGAATTGTCAAGTAAATGCTGTTGAGTAGGGCTTATAACTGTGACAAATAGCGTATTAACTTACCACCGCCACTAACTCGGATAGAAATGGAGCTCCCATAAGTTTTTGCGTTTTAACTGCACCCGCAAAACAATTCAAAGCGGTAAACAATTCAATTTCTAAGGTGATACGGGTAATGGTCTCGAAACCGGAGGATTCTGTTTAGTGAAGTTTGGGACGGGGTCGAACGCGGAGTGAACCAAAAATACGGAGGGTCAAAGTATAAAATGATATACGTACGTCCATACATTATATCTAATAAACTAGTGGTGTGCTTGAGCACAAATTGCGAGCGAGCCATAAACTACACTATTGTTAAATTTGATTTTAACAACTAACACTGAAGCTACTAAAATAAAGTCGAGTTTTTAAATTACTTATGAGGTAAAGGGGTTTCAGTGTCATAGTAACCGCTCCCGCAACAGTTTGAATTGAAAAAGAAGCAACAAAATCAAATCACGTTATTTAAAATTTTCTTTGTGATATTCTTAATAGTAGTTGTAACGCACAATACTTTCACACAACTGAACATACCTACGCAAGACTTACTTCGTGGTTCGTCTAGTGGACAATGCATTTTTAAGTAAATACTGTTGAGTAGGGCTTATAACTGTGACAATAGCGCATTAACTTACCACCGCCACTAACTCGAATAGAAATGGAGCTCCCATAAGATTTTGAGTTTTAACAGCACCTGCAAAACAATTCAAAGCCATAAAAACAATTCAATTTCTAAGGTGATACGGGTAATGGTCGCTAAACTGGAGGATTCTGTTTAGTGAAGTTTGGGACGGGGTCGAACGCGGAGTAGACACAAAAATACGGTGGGTCAAAGTACAAAATGACACACGTAGGTCCATATATATAAATAAATAAACAAACACCCCCGATTTTTCATTTTTACCCCTGTAATTGTCTCGCTCGCTACGCTCGCTCGCCAACTAGTGATGTGCTTGAGCATAAATGGCGAGCTAGCCTAAAGACTATACTATTTTTATATGAATGATTTTGACTTCTAACACTGAAGTTACTGAAAATAAGGTCCAGTTTTTAAATTTTGCATACACGGTAAAGGGATTTCAGTGCCATAGTAACAACTCTCTGCAACTGCTTGAATTGAAGGAACAACACAACAACAAAACAATACACGTTATTTAAAAGTTTTCTTTGTGATATTCTTTAGATAAGTAGTGGCTGTAACACACAATGCTTTGACACAACTGGACATGCACCTCACAGACTTACCTTCGCAGTAGTCTAGTGGACAATGTATTTTCAAGTAAATACTGTTGCGCACGGCATATAACCATGACAAAGAACGCATGGACTTACCACCGCCACTAACTCGAATAGAAATGGAAGTCCCTTAACTGCACCAGCAAAAGAATTCAAGACGGTAAACAACTTAAATTCTAAGGTGATACGGGTAATGGTCGCTACACCAGAGGATTCTGTTTAGTGAAGTTTGGGACTAGGTCGAACGCGGAGCGAACACAAAATACGGAGGGTCAAAGTACAAAATGACATACATACGTCCAAACATATATCTAAACTAGTGATGTGCTTGAGCACAAATGGCGAGCGAGCCTAAAGACTATACTATTTTTATATGAATGATTCTGACTTCTAACGCTGCTACTGAAAATAAGGTCCAGTTTTTAAATTTCGCATACAGGGTAAAGGGATTTTAGTGCCATACTAACAGCTCTCTGCAACTGCTTGGAAGGAAAAAACAACAACAACAAAACAATACACGTTATTTAAAAATTTTCTTTGTGATATTCTTTAGCTAAGTAATGGTTGTAACACACAATGCTTTGACACAACTGGACATGCACCTACACAGACTTACCTTGGCAGTAGTCTAGTGGACAATGTATTTTCAAGTAAATACTGTTGCGCACGGCTTATAACCATGACAAAGAGCGCATTGACTTACCACCCCCACTAACTCGAATAGAAATGGAAGTCCCTTAGTTTTCAAGTTTTAAATGCACCGGCAAATGAATTAAAAACGGTAAACAATTCAATTTCTAGGGTGATACGGGTACTGATCAATAAACCAGAGGATTCTGTTTAGTGCAATTTAGGACGGGGTCGACCACATAAATAACACAAAAACGCGAGGGTCAAAGTACAAAATGACATACATACGTCCATATATATACAAATAAATAAATAAATAAATAAATAAACATCCCGGATTTTCGTGTGTTACCCTTGTAAGTGTCTCGCTCGCTACGCTCCCCAATAAACAAACATCCCCGATTTTCGATTGTGTTGTGTCTCGCTGGCTACGCTCGCTCGCCAATAACATATACCCGATTTTGCATTATCCCCCCTAATACTGTCTCGCTCGCCTCGCCAATAAACAAACACCCCCGATTTTCAATTGTGTTACCCCTGTAAGTGTCTCGCTCGCCAATTATTAAGTTCGAAGGTCAATTTGCAGCGCATTGTTGGTTAGAGTTTGCTTTGAGAACTATGACTTCCGGTGGCCTAACCCCTTGAAAGAGGAAGAGCTTGTTAAGATACTTCATTTTGTAGTTAAAGGTACAATCTTCACTATCACCTGGCTTCAACAGTGACTACCACAACAACCCCATTATCATGTAGTGGATCTACTATGCAACCTTCACTGAGTGTGAGTGTTTTTAACTGTAGTTAAGTCTAGGATTAGTTCTGTGTTTGTCTCCTTTATGATGGTGCAGTCTCCATTGTTGCTTCATGAGGATATTCCACCAGCAAGTACTTATACTCCATGAACTGAACCTTCTGCTGTGTGATCACCTCTAATGAGTTTTTCCAGCTTCCAGTCAGCTCCCACCAAGTTCTCATGATGATATGGAGGGTATATCATCATTGATATTGACTACATCTGAAGGTGGTGGGAGGTGAGTTGCTGTAACAAATTATAAAGATAAAATTTGACTAACTTAATCAGGGGTGGCGTCGACGGTCGGGCCACTCAGGCCATGGCTGGACCATATTTTGAGGCCCCAACTTAGTGAGTAGGCATGGTAATATCAATAGTGCCGAATTTGTATTTTAGTGGGCACAGCACATTGACAAATTGGTGTGATTGCGTGGTTCGGACAGTTTCTGTTGCTCCATGGATTCTGTATGTTGAAAATTCTTTGCTGAAACTCCACACCAGCCAAATTTCTTTGGCAGAAGACAGTGGTCAGTATGCAGGTGTCTAGTATCTGAGTTTTTTTAAAATTTTTAATTAATTTTACTACCAATCATCATCACTGAGATAAATTACTTGTGATAATTTAATTTTCTATTAACATTACATTTATAAAATATGAACATAATTTTTGCAAACATAGTTTGCTAGCTAATACAATATACAATTACATTTTGTAGCTAGCCCATACACTTTATATGCGTCCATTGAATGCTTTAACTTCCTGTCCACATTGGCCACACCCACTTTCTGGCCTGGCGACTTAGCCACCCCCTTTAATCTTTCAGGTCTCCAATTCATGATTCTGGAACTAGTTTATAGCTAATAGGTGTACAATTTCTAATATAATTGTAATTTGTTTTTCCTTTGTCATTTTGAATTATGTTTATTTTGCAGTTTTTAGGACCTATATCAACCTTACAAGTGATGATGAATCAATTAAAGATGATTGTGGTGGATCCACCCACCACACACACAGTGCAGGACACTGTTATAACTATTGACTGTAATCACCCATATCCATCACTTACTGTAGCTAAGGTATGTTGTTTATGTGTCACAGTTATGTTGTTTATGTGTCACCCTTTTTATCAATTATTTGCGCTGACTCATGCCTCACACACACACACATCTTGGTTTTCATGCTCATGCTCAGTGGTTTAATATACTGTGGCCACTGACCATGAGCTTCTCAGTTGTACATTTGGTGCTTTTTCTCATAATCCTTTGACAGACTTTAACTTCTGTGACTTGGGTTGTGGGGGGAAGCCCTTACAAGCTTGGTCCTGTACAACTCTGGTGGCAGTCTACTGTGTCTCCCCCAGTTGCCACACCACACTTACACTTGGTGATCAGCGGTGGTCCCAGCCAGAATTAGACACTCTGTTTGCTGAGGACCAGTGGAGACGAACTACTACGCCTACTACGCCTACTACTGCTGCTTCTGTCCTACCATAGTCACTTGCAGTTTCCAGTCAAGCCCATTGCAAGCATTTCGGCTGCATAAACCAACTCGAGCGTTGAGGGTTTCCGCTTCACTTCACTACTACTACTGCTTCAGTCCTACCATAGTCACTTGCAGTTTCCGAGTCAAGCCCATTGCAAGCATTTCGGCTGCATAAACCAACTCGAGCGTTGAGGGTTTCTGCTTCACTTCACGACTACTACTGCTCTGTGACTGTGTTTGGTAACCTGTGTCAGTGTTTATATGTTACTTTTTGTTGTATGAACGATTGTAAGCGTTGTTGTTTTTAGTTACAGCCTGTGTTTCACTGTTTCTTGTATTTCTTTCATTTCACTATGGCTTATAACGAGAGGCCACGCCTATGGCATACCCGGAACTGCCCACTCAGGATGGAATTTGTGGACATCGACAATTCATTAGCAATTTCAGCGTTTTGCCTTCCCCCGCATCTAGTTGCAGCTCAGATTCTTCCACTATTATTACAGCTCCTTCGCTTGATTCAGCTTCATCAGACACCACCATTGTGGAGCTAGAACGGCTTGCTCTAGTAGAAGAGAACACTCAACAGGATTCTCAACAGGAAGAAAAGGTACCTTCTTCAGAAAGCACTGGTGCCACACCCAATCCAACTATGTATGCTGTCTCAGATAGAGAATTTGAAGATCCTGACTGAAAGAGCCAGAGCCTGTGAATTGGATCCACACATGCTTTTCCTTGCTGAGATAATGGCCAAAGCAACCACGCCCACAGTCACTCCCACTCAACAGCCGCAACACAATCATAGCAGGTGTGACATTTTGGCTAAGCAAATAGGAGTAATGCACGAGGGTGAGGATATCTTTGCTGTGCTTCATAGATTTCAGTATACCCTTAAAGCAAATAATGTACTACAGCAGGAATATTTAAAAGCATTACTGGCAGTATTGGTTGGGCAGTATAAGGAAGCATATTTTAACAATGTAGAAGGGTGTCGGTCATATACACAAATGAGAGATACACTTCTAGCTGTTGGTGGTTACACAGCAAATGAATGTTTAAATTCCTTTCCCTTAAAATACAGGCCAGGTGGTAGCAAGTCTATTATGCAGTGGTTCAATATGTGGTCATACAAGTTTGCAGTAATGCTAAATCACATGCCATTCCTAGATTACATGTCAGAGGCAGCCCTAGAGAGTGTTTCAAAGATATTTGCAGCTACTGCAGTGGCAGCTGGTATTCCCAATGATGTTAGGGATATTGTGTGCAAGACGGCTTACCCTTCCATAAATTCTTTCTTGCAAGATTGCACATCACTGTGTCCTAAGCCAGGCGCACAGGCCAGGCATGCCACGCCTCATCCATTCCAGTCTGACAAGCACAGACACAACCCTTTCATTACAGTAACAACCATGGCTATCAAACACACAGACAAAGGTATGGTAATGACCAATCCCATTTTAGGCAGTCGTATACTAGCCACACCCCTTATGGCAACACGTCACACAGTCAACACAGAACTCCCTTGCTTGCAAATCCACAATCACAACATGATACATCCACTGTCACTTGCTTCAGGTGTAACAAGGTCGGTCATTATGCTAATAATTGTCCCAACGGCAACACACAATCACAACATTATAGTAGCAATCACTCTCAGCCTCAGATGCCATCACAGCCTCAGCCACACACTGTCAATCAACATCCACAATCTCAACAGCAAGTTCAACCTGCTAGAAATTTACAACCTGCCAGACCTATCAGGAAAATTGATCATTCTTCACCAACCACTAACGTCACAGACACTGACATTCTCAACACTCACGCTCACGACAGTGAAGATGAATCCTTCATCACACAAGGAGAAGTCAATGGCATTTTCACAGACATTATTATTGACTCTGGTGCCAGAGTCTCACTACTTTCCAGTGATTTTATTTCACTAGACATGTCACCAGTTGGCACAGTTACACTCTTTGGCATATCCCAAGTTAAAGTCACTGCCCCAATCTATGAAATTGAGGTTGTGTTACCAACCATGAAAGGCAAATGTAGGCTTGCCATGGATGATAGACTCCCACCCCACACGTTTTTGTTAGGTGTGGATTTTGGCAAACAGAAACTACTTGACTTGATGTCACAAGTGAAAGCCACCCCAGTGCCAGTTATGGCAGTCACTAGGGCTATGGCAGCTGACAATGCCTTGGCTGACAAAATTGCCGATACCACATCTGTCTGAAGGTGCCACACCCCTGGCACTTGATGTCATTCCATATGTTCATGAGTTGGTCACACCTTCTGTCACCCCCACGGACATACCTGATGACACACCCACTGTCACATCACCTGTCACATCCACTGTCACATCACCTGTCACACCCAACCTATGCTTCATTCGGCAGCAGCCATTCCACAGGCAGCAGCCCATACTTCACAGTCATTGGTCCCTGTCACATTTCCGCCTGTCACGTTTGACGGTGTCAACATGCAAAAGGCAGATAAGTCACTGGCCCCTCTCTGGGAAGCTGCAAAAGATCCTGATAATTCTTGTTATGTTGCAAAAGGATTTCTCATGTGCCTCACCACAACATGCAACAAGTTTCCAGTGCTTTAATAGTGCCACAGCCTCTTAGAAGCAAAGTATTGAGCACTGCACATGACGGTTTGGGCTATGGAGGGTTGAATGCAACTAGGTCACTCATAAAAAAGCATTTTTCTTGGCCTAACATGGCAGCAGATGTCAAGGGTTACATCAGCAAATGCAAACTGTGCCTAAAGAACAATAAAGGTGGTGGGTTGAAAGTGCCTCTGTGCCCCCCAGAAATCATTGCTGAAAGATGTGAGAAATTAGCTGTAGACATTGTGGGGCCACTGCCCATGTCATTATATAACTGCAGATTCATTTTCACATCCATGGAACTTGCTTCTGGGTTCCCATTTGCTGTGCCTCTTAAAAGTTACACAGCTGAAGACACTGCCCATGCACTACTTTCTGTCATTGCCATCATGGGACCTTCTATTGTAGTCCTGTCGGACTAGGGCACCAATTTCATGTCTAAAGTATTGACTGCACTTTACCAGAAACTTGAGATTAACAAAGTCAGAACGGCACCTTACCACCCACAGTCAAATGGGCGGCTAGAGAAGTTTCACTCCACCTTGAAAACCATGCTCACAAAAGCTATTGATAACAAGGAACAATGGGTGGCAGTACTTGATTTAGTATTATATTTTGTCAGAAACACGCCACACAGTCGTCATGGTTACACCCCACATGAGTTGCTGTTCTTGAAACCATCAGCTTTTGTGCTTTCAACACTCCAATCTTTCTGGCTGGGTGAGCCAGAGACAAATTTAAACTTGCCTCAATTCATCCATGAGCTCAGTGCCCAAGCAGCATGCCACATATTGCTTATACAGAAAAATTGAGTGGTCTCCACAAGGAACTAACAGAAGATAAAATGAGGAAGCTGTTATATTTGGATGGGCAGAATATGTGAATGATTTTAGAGGGTATTGTTTTTCTAAATTACAGCTAGAAAATGCAAGTAGCTAGGTGAACCACACTTTAGCATAGTAACTGGCTACTGATATTGATTTTGCCATATTTGATACACAGCTTGACCAAATGTGCATGCTAATGAGGTTCAATTGTTAATCCGATAACAAAAAATTTCGGAATTATTTACACATAGCTACACTACAAATTATGTATTTGGGTGTACTTAGCATGACAGTGAAATTTTGATTATGCTATTAGCTGAACCAAAAACTTGAATCACCTTAGCTAGCTATAATTGGATCCTACAGTTTATTTCCATGCATTTTGAAATATTACAATAGACTAAGGAAACTATTTTGGACTTGCTAAGTAGAGACGATTGTACTTTCAATATGCTAAAGTCCAGATTGCTTGATAAGGTAGGGCTTAATAAATGTGAATATTGAAATAAAACTATTTGTGTGAAGTCCTTGACAGAGTTGAGAGGTGTAAATGTTTGGAGTTCTTAGTCAACAGGTTTATCCTAGGTGCCCAAACTGTAAATGATGTGCATTGTCCCTAATTGTTACACTGTTTAGAATTGGCTTGTCTCTTACAGAACAAGGGCTCATTGACAGCCACCCTATTAAGTCTTACTCTGACCTTTTTGAGCTCGTTAAAATCAGCTAACATTGGACCCAAAGAACAACCTAGATGTGAGAGGAGGGATGACAGATTAAGTTCACAGTTACGTTGCTTTAGATGCCAAGGCATTGGTCATAAAAGCTATGAATGCAAGACCAATAATTGGATGACTCTTAATAAGAAGATAGTGTGTTACACATGTATTCCATGGTAGAATGTTTCTAATAGTAATGGCCACTCCACTAAATGCTTAGTAGAGCAGTGGGTGGGGCTCACCAATTTTGAAAGGTAATCTGCATCTGTAACTACAGCTACAGATGTTTATATAGTCAGCTCAAAGGTCACCTTAATATTGCAGCTGCTCCATGTAATTCTCTAAGTACATGTCACAACAAAGCACTCTCCATTCCTTTTTTTTTTTTTACTTCATCCAGTGTCAGTGGGGAAGCTATAGGTAAAACAATTTGTTCAGGCAAAAAGCAAGTCTCAGATTCAGGCTTGGACATAATTCTCTAGTAAAGGGGACATTATTCATTCACTAGTGAATATTGTCTGCTCAGTGAATACTGTCCCCTACGCTACTCTTCTTCAACCTGCAAGCTTATCATGTGCTCATCCTCGTCGTGGTTTTCATTATGGCAGATGAGTATGGATTTGTGTTTGAGTACCTAACGACTGGGTCTATTCTTCTGGTTGTACAAAAAACAAGAAGGTTACTAACTAATAAATGTCATGCTAATTTGGTAGCTAGTGACTAAAACTAACACTTGTATTTAAATAGTTAGGATATTTTGATTAATAACATGAAGTAGAGGTATTGATTACAATACCTATGTAGATATAAATATAACTAAATTGGAAAAAAAACTCTTAGTTATAAAACTACCATAGCGAAATTTGGAAAAAAATTATAGCTGACTATAACTAAATTGAACTAGAACTATAGTTATAATTATAACTTCTTTACTAAAACTACACTACACACTGATTGCACTAAGCCTCACCTTTTAGTACCTTCCATAGTAAGTTTAAAATTTCTGGACAATTGAACACTGACTCTGGTCAATATCAATATTAGAGATTTACAACAATAAGCAAGCAAGATATTTATGGCATTCTGTTGAAAATGTGTTACTGTACATCACCTTTCAGATTAATATTGACTGATTGTTGTAAGAGATAGATTCTATGAAATCAGGGTTCATCCTCAATATATTCTTATGAATTTTGTTGGGTATTTCATTGATAATACAGTTCGATATAATTATTAATATAAATACCAAAGGATTAGAATCATATATTTAGTATAATGAAATAAATGATAAAATTCTGTACCAGCTAACAACAGCAACCAACAACCAAAGTCAAAGAAGGTAATGAAACAATACAATTATTGGTTATATTTAATTATTTAGCATAGTGATAATAAAACTTTTCTCGCCATATCATACTTCATTATGTATAATATAATATATAGACCACAGTTGCTTAGTAAATTTCATATGATAAAGGTGATATCACCCACAAAAAATGTGCACCCTTCAAAAATTAAAGCGGAACTTGTACCAAACAGTGTTGTATGTGGATAAAACAGAAGAGTTTATTTTTTTACAAAGTAGATGATATGCACAGCGGAGCTGACTCTCTAATGAGTTCGCGATATATATGTGACAGTCTACAGGAAAACCGGGCACAACGCGGCGTGCGTGAATATCGAGAAAAGATCGATCGATTTCTTAAAAATGTATTGTTTCAAGCCTGCGTAAGGGAACGGTTAGGTCTATTATAGTGGGAACTAAGTCTACGACGATAAAACTTGGAGAGTTTAATATCTGGATGCCGACAGCTCTGTAAGTGCAAAATTTTTTTCGAAGGGTGCCACGTTGTGCCCGGTTTTCCTATAGAAGGTCACATATATATTTAGGTCTAGAAATTTTTTTGTTCTTGCGTGGGCGTACGTGTGTACCTTTTCTCCTACGCGCTTGCGCGGGCCGGGTAACCTTCTTAGCAACATTTTGTTTTGTTTACCCGCCGTTCGAAGTAGCGATACCCAGTAGACAAAACGTTAGAAACGCTCGATCAAGAGCTTTGAGGGCGTTAGAAACTCCTGAAGAAAAATTAGTAAGGAGAGCGATAAGAAATGAAAAAGACATGGCAAGGAGGAGGAGAGCTAAAACGAAACAGAAACAGGTAGCAAAGTAAAGAATCTGACAGTATTTTGTAGCCACACCAAGCATGCATGGAATAGCTGCAATTACAGGGAACATGCATAGCTCGCTTCGCTATTTTGTGCTATTAGAGCACATCACTAGTTATGGAATGCAATGATATGTCTTGTTAAGTATTACATGAGTCAAGTGTAATATTATATAATACCTTCCATACATGTTATTTCAGGACCCCATTTTCCTGTATCACTGCACACCCTCCATTGAAGAGGACGTCGATCAAAGCAGTCATAAAAGGCATAGCCCAGATCTTCAACTACTGTCACTTGTCCATATACAGGATTTGCTATAGTGTCACACTTTGTAGGATTCAACACTAAACAATACAAAATCAATAAAATATTGTTTAGACTACATTCTTTTTGTACTGTTATTCAGCGAAGCGAGCGGAGCTGACTCTCTAATGAGTTCGCGATATATATATATATTTAGGTCTAGAAATTGTTTTTGTTCTTGCGTGGGCGTACGTGTGTATCCTTTCTCCTGTGCGCTTGCGCGGGCCTGGTAACCTTCTTAACAACATATTTTGTTTTGTTTACCCGCCGTATGAAGTAGCTGTGCCCAGTAGACAAAACGTTAGAAACGCTCGGTCAAGAGCTTTGAGGGCGTTAGAAACTCCTGAAGAAAACTTAGAAAGGAGTGCCATAAGAAATGAAAAAGACAGGGCAAGGAGGAGGAGAGCTAAAACGAAACAGAAACAATATCTTTAGCCAATTATAATGTATATCCAATAATTAAAGTGTGGGGAAATTGCATACGGGCACAAATGTTTGGGCATAACTATTTTCCCCAGAGTTCAAGTGTGACTGTTCTGCTCAAGTCTTATGAAAGATATTGTAAGTTCTTTAAGCACAAAAACAGAGATTTGAACAGTACTGACAATAGTGACATGTAACAATGGAACTAAGCACAGGCACATTCTATTCAATCAACATTATTCTACAGTTAACAGGACCACACAACATACAATACTACTGACAAGTCTAATGTTCCCAAACTCTTCACTTCTTTATCTTCTTTCTTTCCCACCACTTCGTAAATGCTGGGAGGCCCCACAGAGAGTGTCACAGCAAAAAAGATAAAGGCATCACAAGCAGAAAGCAGCAGTGCTGATCAGAAATAGCATTCAAATTAAGTCCAGCAAAATTATTCCATGCAATTCCTGATGATACTGATGACACAAGTGAGGGAGGCTATTGAAAATTTAGACAAGAAGATTAAAGCTGAAATAGACAACACTGAAGCTGATATGAAAAATGATAGCCGTCATGTTGATCATGATATCGCTCTCATTTTCGAAGCAACACTCTATAGGAAGTATTGTTCAAAATCAATCTGAAGTTAGATCTTGTTAATTTGCATGATTGATATTTATAAACATTATCAAGTGATCTAAACTAAATGACAGAACCAGGGACATAGCTGCTGTTCAGTCATTGTCAGTAAAGCATATGCAAACAGTGCAACAATTTATGGATTTTTGAAAACAACAACAACAACAACAAAACAAACAGATCAATCCATAAAACTGTTTTCCACTGCCAAGGCACCCAAGTTCACGACCTGGCAGAATGCGCTGGGCGCTGGGGGCCAAGGTTTCCTGCATGAAATACCATCAGGCTTGTGGATCAGCTTTCCGTTGAGAAATGAGAAGGCGGAAGTGGAGGAGGAGAACAGTCACCAGGAAGAATAGTTAGCTAATTGTATTACTACATGTATATCCAAATTTATACTTTCAGATTTTTTTACTGGTTTATCAATGTTGATTATGTTCAGAAAGTTCAAAATAGGAATAATGGCTTCCTTACCTGCAAAACAAATTTGTCCAATGGTTTGGTGACCAACCTCAGACAGATCATTAGTGCTTTTCTAAAGTAAACTAGCAAGTGTGGTTTGTTGAAGGTTATTTCCATGTAGTAATTCCATGGCAGTTATTTTTCGGCAAAACATGACTTCATAGGGCGGACACAAAAACTGGAGCTAAAAAATGCAAGGGTTATGAAGTCGGTGTACCTGCAATTAAACTCCAATTGTGAATGCAGTACACAGAGGGTGTGGTTTGATTCTACCAAGTGTTTTTCGTCAATCATCACGAGTTCAATGAAGGCGTTCTCCCAAGAGTAAGCCAAAGAAACTTAAATAGGCAGCCATATCATCACAAACATGATCGTAGACGTAGTGGCACAAGTTATGGTAGTGCCCAGGAAATTTTGTATATGTGTTGCCTAGTTCCATAGTGATAGTGGCCACAAGACACATTTTGCCTCACGATTACAGGCATCGAAATTGATATGGTTGCCATGTTTGCAGAAATTCAGTGGTGGCAACGGCTTTGGTTAATCCATCATATAACTTCACAGTGGAAATGACTTACAGAACCACAGAAAAGAAGACGGGAAAAAAATCAAAACACATAATATGCTGACAAAATAAACACACAACATGATGAGGGTTCATTATATTGAATGAACAGTTCTTCAGGAACCCTTGCAGTCTTGAGCGGTTGCAAAACACACTTGTTCATCTTTTACACTAAGTTAAAGAAGTTTACAGATTAATTGGTTCTGAAAGATGTAGCCAATGATTTTGTTGTCAGTTCTGGGATTTTATGACATTTCTTTTTATGTAACATTTTCTTTGTTATTAATTCTGTAAAATATATATGCTGTAGACTGCAACTCTGCACTTGATGATTATATCAAGTCGGGTTGAGTGTGGCCATTTTTCAGCCTTTGCATCATTTCATTTTCTAGTTTGGCCATATGGTGGCTATGGAGCTACAAGACTGACTGCCATGACTCCATGTCTATTCGGAATTGGTACAGTCTAATGCAAGAGAGCTGGCAAGAATATCTTCAGCTGATTGAGCTCTTAAAATGGCCTTAGCATTGTTGAAGCTTTTTTTGAATATGGGGCTATTCGTTGAGAAAAAGCAAAGCTTTCAACTCGCGTATACCAGCTTTTATGGGCTAGCGCCAAAATGAGCCAATCAGGTTTAGGTCGACCTTGTACAAATTTACATTACACAAGCAATGTTGTTCGGACGATTAAAGCAGGCTCACAAATTACAGAGGTGCACTGATTTGCATACTTACATACTTATCCATACATTATGTATAATATTATCATTTTTGCTATCTTTAGCCAATTATAATGTATATCCAATAATTAAATTTATCTGATTCTAAATAAACTTACCCTTACAAAATTCAGTTTCGTGCTGATAGCTAAGGCCGTAATGGTGGCACTGAATAGCAACTCTTCCAATCAATTGATGTGTGTTACTACTACAGGTAAATCTAATACCTTCTAGAGAAAATGATGGGTCATATTCTGGATATCTTTCAATATTAGAACCATTTCTCAATTCTATGATTTTCACATCACATTTATAGGGTAGAAGTTGAAATACGTAATCCTCTAATAATAAAAAAAAATTAATAAATATTAAATTAAGAATTCTATAAATGAGCAAGTGAGATACCAGATGAATCAATTCCTGGTACTGCAGTCAATTCTTGCCTACCAATGATATGTATTTCATTATCTAATGAATTTACCACAAGAATTCTGTAGTATTCCAAGTAAAAATGGTAGAACAAATAATAAGTTGTACATAAGTACCATCAAAATGGGGTAGCTACTTTTTTTTTTATCAATTTGAACGCTAGCACTCCAGCTAAAAAGGTATACCAAGCGACCTAAGATTTGCTCATACGTTTTGCATGTGTTGTATTTTGTCGTGGGAAACTTGATCTTACCCGGAACCCTTGATCTGACCGGGAACGCTTGATCTTACCGGGAAATTTTCTAACCAGGTTAAATTAAAGCCAGGTTGGAAGCTCTGTCTTTATACTATGACGTCATTATTTATGTCAAAGATTAAATCTGGTGAGCAGGAAGTTACACCCCTTACTCTCACAAGTATAGTGTTTGTGAAACTAGCCATATGTGGCCAAGAATTGTAGTTTCCTCATCAGCCAGGATTAAAACTGACCAGGTATAAACTGTATTTAAGAGACAAACTTTTATCATCGCGTACACACAATCGCGCATGTACATATCGATCATTTAAATACCGTTGCTATATTGTTGTCAGGTGTAATAACTTGGCAAGTGTGCAATAACACTTGCCCGGTATTTAAAATAGTTAAAGCATGAGCGCTTAGTGCCTAGTACATTTATCGCACTCAGTCCTCGGGCCTACGGCCCTCGGGCTGTCGTGCAATAAATCGACTAGAAACTAAGCGCTCATGCTTTAACTATAACTTATAACCGCCGGCAAACTGTGTTGCGACGCATTGTAACCGAAGTTAGTGCTTTTAAAAATACTTTTAACCAGATTACTTTTACTGAGTATTATTGTGTTTGGTAATAATAACACAAGGAGCACTCTGGTCCTTCGAGAAAATAGCTACAAATAGCTAAAACCATTCCCACTATTGCACTAGTCGATTGTGGAGAGGGAGCTTGTGAAAGCCATCCTTGCTCCCTTCAAAAACTATAAAACTTTCTTTACAAAACAGTCATATTGTTATTACCATCATTGATATTTTTTACAGATCTTTTCTTTCTTTGATAACATCTCAATCTTTTGTGTTTGGACACTATTAAGATTATTATATATAGTTAGATAGTTTCAATTGAGTTGTTGTGCTTAAAAATAACATAGCTTCTGGTCCCCACATAGTATTGTAATAACAATGTCAACTGCCATTCCTTATTTTAATATGCACATTAAGTTCAGTGTGAAATGTAATAATTTACAGTATTCCTTATTTTTTTTTGTTCAAACTAAACTTTTGGTTTTAATTGTAGTGTTAAAACAATTGCTGAGATATATAAACTACAATAATAGTGAACATTCTAATATTGCATATGTCATTATAAAGTTATATTAATTGTCAATATTTTTGTATAATTTAATAAAAGTTGAAATTTAACAAGTAGATAGAAAATATAGTAAAATCATGAATAAAATGATATGAATGATTCAGTGTGAAGGACAAAGTAATACTGGAATGTGTGTGACCACAGCTAAAGTGTAGGTGACGTGCTGGATTCACACCAAGAAAGTAAGAATAGTTTAAATACAGCTTCAGCACACAACAATCAGACTTACTTGAGGAGGCGTTCAGCCGCGGTCCTGCGCTTCTTTTCCTCTTAGATTTGTGCTACATTAGTAGCTCCAGATCACCCTCCACAACCTTCAGCCGTTTTAGCGCACAACTAGAAGCTCGTATAAACGATAAACTACGGGTAATTAGTTGGCGAGCGAGCGAAGCGAGCGAGACAGTATTAGGGGTGGATAATGCAAAATCGGGTATATGTTATATGTATATATGTATATATGTATGTATGTATGGATTGTACGTATGCCCTTTAAACGCGTGCGCGGGGAACGGTTTTTCTTAAAAAAACACGGCTTTTTAGGCTTGACCCCAGTTCATTCTGAAACTACAGCATTAAGCAAGCCTTACTTTATACTTAAGCTCCAAAGTGTGAGAAAATTCCTGCGAAAACGCTTGCTTTTCAAGAAACAAAAAGTTGATTTGATCGGTTACTATGACATTGAAGACCCTTTACCAGATTTAAATTCAAAACTTCGCCTTTTTTCCGGCTAAGTGCGGCTTGTTACTAGCTGTCAAGAGCCACCTGTAGTCAGTACTAAGAGAGCTATCACTACTTCTGAAAAGCGTATGTAAGCACATAAAGTATTAATGCTAAGGAAGCTACTAATACTCGAGGGATGCCGAGGTAAGTACGTAATTCCATATTTGTTAGCTAAATATGCAAAATAACTCTGGCCTTTCTTTTTTATAGCTAAGAGCTTGTTGTCAACAGTGACTGGTAAATTCAAATAGTCAGAAGGACTCAAATTTGGTACTACAAAAGTTACCACTGCTCAAGAAAATGAGGTGAGAAAGTAATTTGTATTTGTGTGCTAAAATTGATTGTCTTTTGTTTTGTAGGTGAGAGCTTGTTGTCAAGAATTCAAGGTAATTCAGATGGTCAAAGTAACTTCAATTTGATACTACAGAAGTTATCAATACTCAAGAATGAGGTAAGTAGTAATTCCATATTTGTTGGCTAAAATTACAAATAATAACACTGGTTTATTTTTTATCGTAGCTGAAAGCTTGTTTAAGAGTTACTGGTGATTGAGATTATCAGAATGGCAGATGTTTGATACTACAAAAGTTACCATTAATCAGGTAAGAGAGTGATTTTGTACTTGTTTGCTGAAATAAAAGGTCACAACTGCTATTATAGTGTTTGCATGAACTAAGCTAAAACATAGTAACAATACTTAGTTTTATGTTACCTAACTATCAGGCTCGCTCGCCATTTGTGCTCAAGCACACCACTAGTTATTGGCGAGCGAGCGCGTGGCGAGCGAGACAGTATTAGGGGTGGATAATGCAAAATCGGGTATATGTTATATGTATATATGTATATATGTATGTATGTATGGATTGTACGTATGCCCTTTAAACGCGCATGCGGGGAACGTTTTTTTCTTCAAAAAACACGGCTTTTTAGGCTTGACCCCAGTTTATTCTGAAACTACAGCATTAAGCAAGCCTTACTTATACTTAAGCTCCAAAGTGTGAGAAAATTCCTGCGAAAACGCTTGCTTTTCAAGAAACAAAAAGTTGATTTGATCGGTTACTATGACATTGAAGACCCTTTACCAGATTTAAATTCAAAACTTCGCCTTTTTTCCGGCTAAGTGCGGCTTGTTACTAGTTGTCAAGAGCCACCTGTAGTCAGTACTAAGAGAGCTATCACTACTTCTGAAAAGCGTATGTAAGCACATAAAGTATTAATGCTAAGGAAGCTACTACTACTCGAGGGATGCCGAGGTAAGTACGCAATTCCATATTTGTTAGCAGCTTAATATGCAAAATAACTCTGGCCTTTCTTTTTTGAGATAAGAGCTTGTCAACAGTGACTGGTAAATTCAAATAGTCAGATTGGCTAAAATTTGGTACTACAAAAGTTAACACTGCTCAAGAAAATGAGGTAAGAAAGTAATTTGTATTTGTGTGCTAAAATTGATTGTCTTTTGTTTTTGTAGGTGAGAGCTTGTTGTCAAGAATTCAAGGTAATTCAGATGGTCAAAGAAACTTCAATTTGATACTGCAGAAGTTATCAATACTCAAGAATGAGGTAAGTAGTAATTCCATATTTGTTGGCTAAAATTACAAATAATAACACTGGTTTATTTTTTATCGTAGCTGAAAGCTTGTTCAAGAGTTACTGGTGATTGAGATTATCAGAATGGCAGATGTTTGATACTACAAAGTTACCATTAATCAGGTAAGAGAGTGATTTTGTACTTGTTTGCTGAAATAAAAGGTCATAACTGCTATTATAGTGTTTGCATGAACTAAGCTAAAACATAGTAACATTTTATGTTACCTAACTATCAGGCTCGCTCGCCATTTGTGCTCAAGCACACCACTAGTATATATATATATGTATGTATGTATGTATGGATGGTACGTATGCTCTTAAAACGCGCGCGGGGAACTTTTTTCTCCTAAAAACACGGCTATTTAGGCTTGACTCCAGTTTATTCTGAAACTACAGCATTAAGCAAACCTTACTTTATACTTAAGCTCCAAAGTATGAGAAAATTCCTGCTATAACGCTTGTTTTCAAGACACAAAAAGTTGATTCGACAGGTTACTATGGCATTGAAGACCCCTTTCCAGACTTAATTTCAAAACTTCGCCGTTTTATGGGGGGGATACTTAGTGCCGGTTGTTGGTTGTCAAGAGCCGTTGGTAGTCAGAATGCCGCAGTATTAATGCTAAGGAAGCTACTACTTCTCGAAGGAAGCTGAGATAAGTACGCAATTCCATATTTGTTAGCTAAATATGCAAAATTAACTTTTGCCTTTCTTTTTTGTAGCTAAGAGCTTGTCAACAGTGACTGGTAAATTCAAGTAGTCAGATTGGCTCAAATTTGGTACTACAAAAGTTACCACTGCTCAAGAAAATTAGGTAAGAAAGTAATTTTGTATTTGTGTGCTAAAATTGATTGTCTTTTGTTTTTGTAGGTGAGAGCTTGTTGTCAAGAATTCGAAGTAATTCAGATGGTCAAAGTAACTTCAATTTGATACTACAGAAGTTATCAATACTCAAGAATGATGTAAGTAGTAATTCCATATTTGTTGGCTAAAATTACAAATAATAACACTGGTTTATTTTTATCGTAGCTGAGAGCTTGTTCAAAAGTTACTGGTGATTGAGATTATCAGAATGGTTGATGTTTGATACTACAAAAGTTACCATTAATCAGGTAAGAGAGTGATTTTGTATTTGTTTGCTGAAATCAAATGTCATAACTGCTATTATTGGTGTTTGCATGAAGTAAGCTAAAAATAGTAACATTTTATGTTACCTAATTATCAGGCTCGCTCGCCATTTGTGCTCAAGCACACCACTAGTTTATTTATTTATTTGTATATATGTTTGGACGTACGTATGTCATTTTGTACTTTGACCCTCGCATTTTTGTGTTAGTTATGTGGTCGACCCCGTCCCAAATTGCACTAAACAGATACCTCTGGTTTATCGATCAGTACCCGTATCACCCTAGAAATTGAATTGTTTACCGTTTTGAATTCTTTTGCGGGTGCAGTTAAAACTTGAAAACTTCGTGTTAGTGGCGGTGGTAAGTCAATGCGCTCTTTGTCATGGTTATAAGCCGTGCGCAACAGTATTTACTTGAAAATACATTGTCCACTAGACTACCGCGAAGGTAAGTCTGTGTAGGTGCATGTCCAGTTGTGTCAAAACATTGTGTGTTACAACCACTACTTAGTTAAAGAATATCACAAAGAAAGCGTTTAAATAACGTGTATTGTTTTGTTGTTGTTGTTTTCCTTCAATTCAAGCAGTTGCAGAGAGTTTGTTACTATGGCACTGAAATCCCTTTACCCTGTATGCAAAATTAAAAAACTGGACCTTATTTTCAGTAGCTTCAGTGTTAGAAGTCAAAATCATTCATATAAAAATAGTATAGTCTTTTGGCTCGCTCGCCATTTGTATACTCAAGCACATCACTAGTTTATTTAGATATATGTATGGACGTACGTATGTCATTTTGTACTTTGACCCTCGCGTTTTTGTGTTAGTTATGTGGTCGACACCGTCCCAAATTGCACTAAACAAAATCCTCTGGTTTATCGATCAGTACCCGTATCACCCTAGAAATTGAATTGTTTACCGTTTTGAATTCTTTTGCGGGTGCAGTTAAAACTTGAAAACTTAAGGGGACTTCCATTTCTATTCGAGTTAGTGGCGGTGGTAAGTCAATGCGCTCTTTGTCATGGTTATAAGCCGTGCGCAACAGTATTTACTTGAAAATACATTGTCCACTAGACTACTGCAAAGGTAAGTCTGCGAAGGTAAGTCTGTGTAGGTGCATGTCCAGTTGTGTCAAAACATTGTGTGTTACAACCACTACTTAGCTAAAGAATATCACAAAGAAAACGTTTAAATAACGTGTATTGTTTTGCTGTTGTTTTTTCCCCTTCAATTCAAGCAGTTGCAGAGAGTTGTTACTATGGCACTGAAATCCCTTTGCCCTGTATGCTAAATTTAAAAACTGGACCTTATTTTCAGTAGCTTCAGTGTTAGAAGTAAAAATCATTCATATAAAAATAGTATTGTCTTTAGGCTCGCTCGCCATTTGTGCTCAAGCACATCACTAGTTTATAATTATGTTTGGCGTATGTATGTCATTTTGTACTTTGACCCTCCGTGTTTTTGTGTTCGCTCGGCGTTCGACCCCGTCCCAAACTTCACCAAACAGAATCCTCTGGTTTAGCGACCATTACCCATATCACCTTAGAAATTGATTTGTTTACCGCTTTGAATTGTTTTGCGGGTGCTGGGAGCTCCATTTCTATTCGAGTTAGTGGCGGTGGTAAGTTAATACACTATTCGTCACAGTTATAAGCACTACTCAATAGCATTTACTTGACAATTCATTGTCCACTAGACGAACCACTAAGGTAAGTCTTGCGTAGGTATGTTCAGTTGTGTGAAAGTATTATGCGTTACAACTACTATTAAGAATATCACAATGAAAATTTTAAATAACGTGACTTGATTTTGTTGCTTTTTTTTCAATTCAAACAGTTGAGGGGAGTGGTTACTATGGCATTGAATCCCCTTTACCGTATATGCGTAATTTAACAACTCAACTTTATTTTAGTAGTTTGAATAACTATAGTATAGTTTAAGGCTCACTCGCCATTTGTGCTCAAGCACACCACTAGTTTATTTGTATATATGTATGGACGTACGTAAGGGAATTTTGTACTTTGACCCTCGCGTTTTTGTGTTAGTTCGTAGTCGACCCCGTCCCAAACTTCACTAAACAGAATCCTCTGTTTATCGATCAGTAGCCGTATCACCCTAGAAATTGAATTGTTTACCTTTTTGAATTCTTTTACTGGTCCAGTTAAAACTTCCATTTCTATTCGAGTTAGTGGCAGTGGTAAGTCAATGCGCTCTTTGGCATGGTTATAAGCCGTACGCAACAGTATTTACTCGAAAATGCATTCCACTAGACTAACCGCGAAGGTAAGTCTTGTGTAGGTGTATGTCCAGTTGTGTTAAAGCATTGTGCTTTACAGCCACTATTTAGCTAAAGAATATCACAAAGAAAATGTTTAAATAGCGTGTATTGTTTTGTTGTTTTTTCCCTTCAATTCAAACAGTTGCAGCGAGTTGTACTGAAATCCCTTTACAGTATATGCGTAATTTAAAAACTCGACCTTGTTTTCCGTAGCTTCAGTGTTAGAAGTCAAAATCATTCAATATAAATAGTATAGTCTTTAGGCTCGCTCGCCATTTGTGCTCAAGCACATCACTAGTAACCGGCATATATTGAATACAGCCGCGGAAGAAACTGCCATAGCTTCATCTTCATTTCAACAAGTAATATTACGGTAATAATGGGCACCTTAGACCCGCTCGGTTTTTACTGGGGGTGGAGCTACTACTGTGATGTGACCTTAATTGGTTTACGGTTTCGCCAAGTGCATTCCTCTTTTGCCATATTTGTGATCGCATCAACTCACATGGACATACTATAGTGAACAGCACCTTAACTGGGTAACTTACCACCCCCACTGATGCAAGACCTAACTGGGAGCTATTTCAAAGTCAACATAATTTTATAAGTTCCCTCTTAACCACTATCTTCTGTAAAATTCTATTCAAATATGAGCAATTTATCACACAGTTATATGTATACCAAGTTAATAAATCCTCTTTTAGCTTAAACACTTTTGTTATAGCTGGAAGAGTTAACAGTTAAGTTGAAAGCACTGGTTAATATTGCCCTTAGTGAGTAATGATGCTTTTCCAGTCCAGAAGTAAAATTATACTGATACTTCCAATTGACAGCTCTGAAGGTTCCGCCAGTGTGACAATTTTCAACTGATTTTAGTTTTTAAATGTGTGTTTTAGTTTAGTCATAGTAAACTATAAACTACAACTGTAAATAAAACTTATAAGACTAGTTCCTGAGGTTTGAGGTTTATAGGGTGCTGGCACAACGCCCCCGTAGCTACCTACGCTACTAACCCACGCACTGAATCAATTAAGGTTGCCAAGGACGATTAACTTGAGTTGGCACGTTGACAAGCAAGTTAACGGGGAATGCTCGTAGTACTAAACCTGAAGTAATTTAATCGTGCACGCGAAAAGGGGCGGGTGCGGTGGTGGCATTAATGCTGTAACTTTTGTAAGTACGAAGTTTAGTCAAGCTGTAGGGTTTTTGGGACTCTCTTCTGCTCATCTCGTCGGTTTTCAGCTATATCTACGTTTCTTAAGTGCATGTAATATGCAGAAGATGGAAAACGCAAACTGGTGGGACGTTCCTATAAAGGGAGAAGAGTAAATGCAGTTGATTCTACTTCTGTGTCCCAAGATATATTTTGAAATTCACAAGATTCAGCAGTACAACACTGTTAACTTGTAGCTAAAGTTATCAGACTTTCTTGTAAATAAAAATATCAACAGTTTCATTTATTTATAAAATATTGAAAACTGATGAGATAAAAATAATATAAATAGACACAAATACAAAATATAGTTGTGACTAAGTTGAAGGTGGTATGCAGCCTGAGTTGGTCTGACTTTTCACTTTAAACTCGTCTAATAGAACAAAAAGTAATTAGCATCATAAACACAGCTGACAAGCTGTTGGGCCACAAGAATGACTTTCCCTTATCCTCGCAGTTCAACTGGTAGTGCCGCCACCAGGGATAATGTTTGTTGAAATGGTGTAGGTGTATATATTGTTATTTTAAAACACAGATACACACTGTACACTGTTATTATAATAAAATCCAACGACTTGACAACGCTGGCTCCTTTTTATAGGTAGCCTGCACTGCCGTCGGCAAATATTTCCAATGAAAATAAAGATATTAATGATACATAATTTAAAGTTCGTGAGTTTATGTTCAATACTGAAGTTTGTCATGAAATAGTATTTTGCGCGTGCCTGTAAATATGAGTACGTGGGCCCAACACAAGCACACAATTTAAATAGCTTAACCGTGACTGAATTACAAGTTTCTAGTTAAAGGATGCCTCTATAAATCTGAAATATACTGGCTGTTGGCATTTGTTATTGAACAGGTAGACAAACAAATTTGCCAACATATCAGAAGGTCGCACCCTCCTGCAATGCGAGACACCCCGCCTATACTGTTTCCACACCCACAACTTAAGCTTATCACGATAAGAATCCAGAACCTCGGCCTCCAGAGTCAAGAAGCCCAGCACGTTTACAAAATGCTAAACGAAGACCCTCCTCATGATCAATTGAACCAAAAGCGGCGCATAGAAACCTGAATTTTTTTTATTCCTGTAGACTTTTGTATCGAGTTTTGGAATAGTACTTTCTCTTCAATTTTGGAGTATACAGAGGAAATATTTTTAATCGCTTAGGCGGAGCTTTCTAATAATACAAACCCAAGATTAGTAGCTGCTTCCCTTTAAGTTTTTTCTGGCCAACTCAACTTAGACAGATTATAGTGAAGTAAAGAAACAAACCAAAAGACAGCAAATAAATAAGTAAAGAAGAACAAGAAATGATAATCAGTCAATCAATCAACAAATAAATAAATAAATAATTAAAACGTTTTATTAAGTTCATTTAAGGGCGAGTTGTGTTGCTACTGGTAACCAGCCGCTACGCTTAATTGCGCACTAGAAGATTCATGGTCCTTCGAGCCGGATCAGAAGAAAACGGCATATTTCATCAACATGGAAGAAGTAACTACTCTGTGTAAGTCACAAAGCGCTATTCAAGTCACACTCACTAAAATTGAATCCAACATTCAAAATTATCTTCATCTCCCACCGGTGGATCTGGATGCAGTTTGTCTCAAGAAGCAATTGGAAATATTGCAGATTACGAGTACGTCATTGATCGACTTACAGGAGAAACTCATCAACAAATTGGACGGGGATGAAAAGGAACCGGAACAAGAAATCTTGTGTGAATGTATGTTCGTCCTTTCTCAATAAGGTGTAAATCAGTAATTAATTGTTTATTGTTGTGCCATCTGGCCTATGTTTGTCACTTGTTTGCTTGCTCCAACAATCGTATTGTCCAATATGTAGTGTACTTAAGGTGAGGTGGTTGAGAAAATATTTTGTATATAACAGGGAAACCATTAGAGACTAAATTTGTGATAGGGTGAATTTGATATTTATAAGTAAGGTAGCTAAAGTAATTAAGAATGAATTGTGAAACAGGCATGTACACTGACTTATATGCCAAGACTCTATAAAATTGATCAGCTAAATAATTGACAGCACTTTTATGCATGCTCAAATGGGACACAAGTAACTTTAAATCATGAACATCCATGGTAAAAGCTTGACTACTAGCTCACCCCCCCCCCCCCCCCCCCTCCCCCCCCCCCCCCCCCCCCCTCCACTGAGTGTTCAGAAACCCTAGTTCTAGAAAATCAGCTAGAAAAAGGAAAAGCTGTGAATCTCAGAAGTATTATGTGTAGATTCCAACTCACTCTCCACACAGTCAGCATCTGATCAGGTAAGCAATATTTGGATACATTGCAGGTCTCTGGCTTAGGACACAGGTAAAGTTTGGGAATTTTGTACTTACTCAAATATAAGTTGCAGGAACAAGGGTATTGGGGGTATTCAGTAGATACTGGTATACTAACACAATGGCATTAACTAAAGTGGGGCTGACTAAAAAGAAATTGTGAAGAGGAAAGTTGCTAGTATTGGGCAAGCCATATTTTAAGCAGTTATATCATGTGCCGTCCTTCTCTACGGCAAATTAGTATTACTTGCAGACACATCATTTGTATTGCTCAAAGTTAGTATAGCTGTTTTGTTCCTCACACAGAGAAGTACAGCTATTAGAGGAAAATAACTTCTGATTGGTGGCTAACATTGCTGTTGCAGCTGGCGATATTGATAATATATTTATAACTGCACATACCAATGCAGACTACAACAGTCTTTGTTTTTGCTCAGACCCTAAGGGTAAAGATACAAAAGTACAATATCAACTGACAATTTGTGTTTTGCAACTGCTCTTTGTTCATGCCTTCACCAGTTGGTAAGAAGGCAATATTCTAAAACCTTGTCAAAAATGATCTAAATATTATTGCCATGTTCAATCATTATATTGCGTTACAACATGCTCATAGAAGTATCTTCAGCTCAGCTCAGCTAAGTCATTTGTTACATTGAAACATCTTCCTCCTACAGCAGCATCCACCTAATTTCACTGCCTTAAGAGTCTACTACTAGTTGATAGCAGCCCGGGTTGAACAGGAAGGTGGCAGGGATGTCACAAATTGGGGCTGAAGAAAAAACGACTATTTCCACCTGAGAGGTAGTTGTAGGCATTATGTATACCCTGTTATACTGTCTGTGGTGGCTGTTAGCTGCAAGATCCATACATGTACAACAGGCAGACAGATAATGACTATGAATGACTAAATTGACTTCCACTGGAGGATTCTATATTACTTAGTATATTTATATCAATCAAATAAAAGGTTATAAGCTAAGAAATTTATGGTACCAGTAATTTCAGGTAAAAGTGAAAATAGACTGCAGTTATAACCAGCAAATAACATCTCATGAATATTAATGAGCTTGTGAACAGATACTACCTAAATAACACATTTCTATTGGTCAGATTTTGGTAGACTTTTAGTATGTTGAACGTGATGTGGAACAGTACCAGAATCCATCAAAAAACTAGGGTTAAGCTGTTTTTATCCTTAAAATGACTTGACTATTATTTCTTTACACAGTCCTAATTGAAACTTAAGTGTATAGCAACATTATTAATTTGCTTATTAGCCTAAGGTAATTGTGGCATTGTATTTTAACAGTTCTGCCTTAGAACAAAATAGTGTATACTTTATTCATTTACTATCAAGGGTAAGAAAAAACACACACACACAATAAACAAACAAACAAAAAATAGCTTTTAGCTAATTATGGAATTGAAAGCCATTTTGAAAATAGTAAAAGTGACTTAGTACTTGCACTTTAAGTGCTAATGTGTGGCAGGATACTTGTTACAATTAGTATTAATATTGCTGCTGTTGTATAATTCTTTCATTACACAATAAACATGCAGGTATATTGAAGCAAAGTACACCATCTTGTGTGTGGGTGTTCTCAGGTGCAGGAGCTGGTCTTTCTGGCCACACAGTAGCACTTAAAGTGCAAGGACTAAGTCACTTCTACTATTTTAAATTGTTTCAATTCCATAATTAGTTCCTAGTGAGGGCTTAGGTGATTTCTTACACGTTATAGGAAAGCGATCTTCCTTGCAGGAAAAAGATTAAAACAATATGGTAAGTATCGTTGCCTATAGCTTTGCGATGACGTCACGCATTTAACCCGCTTTCGATTCGTACCAACCCAACCCCCCCCCCCTCCTTTCCCGCCCCGATTGAAAAAGTAATTAAAAATTTGTTCTAAAGTTCTACATAAATAAAAGTTGATCGTGATTAATCGTGATTAACACGTGACTTACAGAGTGCTGACGGTGCATAACCTTGAAGAAGTAGGTTCGGTCTCTGAGAGGGAAAAGTAAACTGACGGTGTGGCGCGGGTAGAAAAGGCACAAATTTGTGTGGGGAGACCTTCTGTGAATTCTATCTGAGTCAGTTGTTATTCCAACACGTCTTGTCGCTATTGTAATTCTCGTGTTTTATCTGAAGACTTGTACAGAGTTTTTTTGGGGGACTTAAATTTTGGTTATCTGGGAGGAGGTGGAAGCAAATCTTTCCTCATCGCCTGGTTTCATAGCTATGTAAAATAGTTTACTCTGTAGCTGCTGCGTAGTTATTCTCTCTACCCTGGCGTGGCGAGATTATAGATGTCTAAGTCGAAGAACGGGATGGCTTCGAATTCGGTTGGTGCAGAGAGGCACCATTTAGCTAGGCAAGTACAAGCCTTCAAGAACCAAGCAAAGAAACTGAAGAAAATCTTCAAAGATACAGTGACTGTACTATCAGACTTGCAGGACTTTGATGAAGCTCTATCAATTGACCAGATCCTCGCAGTAGATGCTCACAAGTGCATCTCCAATGTAGTTTCTGGCAGAACGGCTTTGGTTGTGTTCGGAGACACTAAACTTCGGGTAACCATTGCCAATGAGATTTTGGGTAAGTGGTTTATCTGCCTATTCCTGTGTATTTCCCCTTTTCTCTTTCACTCATTTCCATTCTTCCAGTATTTGTGATAATTTGAGCGAGCATTAGGACCCTGTGTGTGTGTTTTTGGCTTTCCAGTTCTATTATTAGCATTGTTTCTATCTGTTGCTTGGCGTGTGTTCGAAATGATAGTGTTATCTATTTGTTGATTTGGGTGGTTTAGTGGGTGGGAACTTTACTGGGGTTTCATATTACTCTATTCAGCCATTTATTTTTGGGACAATTTCTTAATGGCCTTTTAATAGAACGTTTTTGACTGGTTTATCGTTTACATTTGAAATTAGTTTTGAAACACGAAGATGTAGTAGTACATTTAGTTAAGACAGAATGCTTTATCTTTCTACTCAGTTTGTCTGCATTTAACCTGAGTAGATTAGAATGTAATTTTTAGAGCTAAAGTGTTATTGGTGTCTTTGTGTCAAATTTAAGACTACCAAATCTTCGCGAAGTGTAAATAAATAGCAAAAAAAATCTCGTGTAACAGATACCAAATTGTATAATAACCCCACCCCCTTATTTCTGTACAATATGAGGGCAGGATTGGTTGCTATGGAGTAAGTTATGGTGAACTTGTACTTAACCTAAATGTAGCAATTGGTGTCTTACTAATTGTGGCAAGTGGGTTTAAGAGAATATTAGAAACTGCTCTCCAACATTTCCCTCTAGTCTAGTATTGGCTGGCTAGCCAGTGGAGGAAGCAGCTGCTCATTGGGATGTATCCAAATAGGAGTAATGCACAGAATTGTTTTAAAGCTAAATGTGGACATTTTACACATGGTTCAGGTCAAGTAATTGGTGCTAATGGTTACTTTTTTATGATCATATTTTCACACAAAGTGTTTATTAAGAATCCTATGTAGCTCCTCATTTGAATTGTTGGTGCTCATGTTGCTATCCTGATACCATAGCCTTTGATCTGCCTTCAGTTGGATTGACTAGCAAACTTTAAATGTAATGAAATGTAATACTTGTTGTTTCAATATCTCCAAGACTTCTGCTGTTAGATGGTAGAGTACTATGTTATTTCTTTACAGTTCCAGAGTAACACAATGATCAGTGTTGTTGCTCTGAGCTATGCTCTGATTAGAGTACTTGCTTGAGTACACTGATTGTCAGAGCACTTATTTATGACTCTGGTTATGAAGAGGAGAGTGCTTATAAATTAATATATTTACAGTTTAATTATTTGTATGGCAGAGAAGCAGCCAATAGGCAGTACAGGAGTTCGGTGAACAACTGAGAAAAGAAAAGATTATTTGAATGTCACGTTAGAGTGGCATGCACGTTCTTAAACCAGTCTGAAGTTGAAATTGGTGTTATTTCAGTAAAACACTTCTACTTCACGTAAATGAAAGAAAATTATTACAACGGTCGAGTTGTACTAATTTAAGTCAGATTATTGTCCTTGTTGAACAGATCAAAATATTTAAGCTAGTGATACAAAATATGACTGTGTGCAAAGACAGTGTAGGCCTCCGACATTCACTAGTGTAGTGGTTCAAAGGATCAGTATAATAAAGATTGCCGACCGACCTACATGTATGTTCCTTCCTATGAGTCTACAAACATGTTGCTCCCAGCTTTTGTCTAGTCTATGCATTGCATTGTCAGATGTCCTGGCAATTGTATGACTGAGTCTATTCCCTCCCACAGTCTAGCTGATCTCTGTGTATGAGGCTGAATACTGTATGTTGTGGTTTCAGGAAAGCCTGCCCGTAGCCCAGACTAATCACGCTTGGCTTCAGTTGGTTGCTTTTGATTTGGAAGTGGTTGGAGAAAGGGGGAGGGGTGGGTGAGTGCTTGGAGGAGGAGGAATGTATTAGTGTATAAAGGTCGGTAAGCTGAAATTTATTGTAACCCCCCAATAACAACTACACACAGCAATAACTACAATAATGAGGATTGTCTGGGATATTGGCATATTTTTAATGTTGGGTGGCTATTTATGTAGACGTAGCGTATAGAATTATTGGAAAATTTGGCTGAGTGTCTTAGTGCTTTGAAATGTTCATGAGTATAGGTTGCTGTAGTTAGCTGTTAGTAAAAGTGTACTGTTTACACTTGTGTCGTTCTCATTGAAGGAGTGCCTTCGAACTCTGGCTACACACATGCACACACGTACACACACACATTAAACAAACAAACAAACACACCATTTTTGGCTTATAGTAGATTCATTCCGAAACTATCTAGACTGATATCTTATCTTGAAGTAATTTTCCTCACTGAAAGTATTCCATGGTGGCTTGCACAGTGGTAGTGTGGTACATGTATGTGTAGGTATATGTGTGTGTGACCGTATACGTGTGTGTGTGCACGTGATTGTGTGTGTATGTGGTAAAGGGACCATTTCTGCCAAATCTGCATGTCTGCAAAAGAACATCCAACTTGATTGTGGCCTCCAACTTTAACTTCAAGTTGGTGTGGTGTGTGTGTGTGTGTGTGTGTGTGTGTGTGTGTGTGTGTGCTTTTTAATTAAAGTATTGTTTGTGTGCGTGTGCAGTGTATGTGTGTATATACCAGTGTTTCCCTTGCCCTGTTGTGTAATACAGCTATGTAGATACAACATGGGTATTAACATAGTTGGGTAAAGGCATATGCTGTGGCGAGTCTGTTGTGGTCCATTGACCAGACTACCAGCCCATGCCAGGAGGGGGAGGCCATCCATACTTGGCATTGCTGTAGTTTCCTGTATTCTTATCTTTGGTGGAGGCTCTTAACCAGTCCATTGTGTTGCGGCTATATTTAGAGTGTGGTCGTGGTGTGAGTTTAATAAAGATGGACTATCGGCAGAGAGGTGTGCAGTAGTAATAGTATAAATAGTACATGTAATATCTAGCGTAGAAGTGGCAGTGGTGGGTTGAAGAACCTGGCTAGTGGTCTAAGTTTGGTAGTACATTATTGTAGAAGTAATTGATAACTGATTATTATAATCTATTACTGGATGAGACGTTCAGCTACCTGTCTGATTAGTTTAGCTGTGGGAGTGGCATGCTACCTCTTATGCCGTTTAGTGAGAAGTAATCAATTTGATGTCAGACAGTGTCTTTTAGCACTTTGATTACTAAGTCATAATGGTTCCTTAATAAGTATGAACATGTATGTGTGTATGTACGTGTGTATGTATGTATGTGTGTATGTATGTAATGTATGTATGTATGTGTGTATGTATGTAATGTATGATACATGTGTTATGCACACATACTTGGATTACTAATAGTTGCCCGATTAGCATAAAAAGGAGGGAAACTGGTAATCTTCTCCCTCCTACCTCCCCCTTCCCCCCTGCCCCCCTCCCCTCCTCCAAAACTTACAGAAGTAGAATTTTAATTTTCATAGCCAGACTATATACATATATGTCTAGTCTTTTTTTTTTTCTTTTCAAAATAAATATTTTTTCAAATTTTTTTTCATTGAAATATGCACAAGTTATGCTTTAGTATCTGCCTTTAATTTTTTAGGATAAGTTTTGCAGCGGTTTGTGTATGTGTACAGTATATGCATGGTGTGTGTGTGTGTGTGTGTGTGCAAGTGCATGTGTTTGTAAGTAGCCTGTGGGCTCGTGTTATTTTTGGTACTTTCAATTTCTTTCACCTCAGAGAAGTTGTGTTGTGGTTGTGGAATTCAGCTTATTACCATGGAGATGCTGTCCCATGTATAATTAGGCTGTAATAGAAATAGAATTTTTATACGTATATCTCGGTTCTGCTCTAAATCACCTTGATGTCATAGATTTAATTAAAAAAAAAAAAAGGGGGGAAAATTTTTTTTTTTTATAATTGTGTGGCCATTTTCTCCTTATTTAATATGCCTCAAGGCAAATCACTCTTGGAATGCAATTTCAACTAAAAATGAAGCAAATTTCGTAGTAGGTAGTGAAGGATGAGGGTATTTTTTTAATTATTTATTTATTTTTTATTATATATTATTAATTATTATTTTATTATTTTTGAACATGTGCACTGTATGACTAGGTAGGATATTTTCCTGGTTTACTAAAATTAAGCAATCTCTATTTGGCATAAACTAGTGTTTGTGAAGTTGGTAGTTCTCCCGGGACCAACTATAGTACAAGTCAACATGTAATCGACGAGTTCATTTGACGTTGAAAAGAATATATCTGCAGATATACATGTAGTCCGTACCATAGTAACTGTGTACATTTTCAGCATAATTACTAGATGATTATTATACGCATGTCTAAATAGTACACTAAAAACTTTAACATGAATATACTGTACAGTCGTCTAATGTGTTTCTACTCCAACTCCGCTCTCCTGTACGAGAGAGTTCTCAGTGCACTGAATTGTCCCCACTAGTTCACAGTTCCAGTTGGTTCTCCGCTCTCCTGTACGAGAGAGTTCTCAGTGCACTGAATTGTCCCCACTAGTTCACAGTTCCAGTTGGTTCTCCGCTCTCCTGTACGAGAGTGTTCTCAGTGCACTGAATTGTCCCCACTAGTTCACAGATCCAGTTGGTTCTCCGCTCTCCTGTACGAGAGAGTTCTCAGGCACTGAATTGTCCCCACTAGTTCACAGTTCCAGTTGGTTCTCCGCTCTCCTGTACGAGAGAGTTCTCAGTGCACTGAATTGTCCCCACTAGTTCACAGTTCCAGTTGGTTCTCCGCTCTCCTGTATGAGAGTTCTCAGTGCACTGAATTGTCCCCACTAGTTCACAGTTCCAGTTGGTTCTCCGCTCTCCTGTACGAGAGAGTTCTCAGGCACTGAATTGTCCCCACTAGTTCACAGTTCCAGTTGGTTCTCCACTCTCCTGTACGAGAGAGTTCTCAGTGCACTGAATTGTCCCCACTAGTTCACAGTTCCAGTTGGTTCTCCGCTCTCCTGTACGAGAGAGTTCTCAGTGCACTGAATTGTCCCCACTAGTTCACAGTTCCAGTTGGTTCTCCGCTCTCCTGTACGAGAGTGTTCTCAGTGCACTGAATTGTCCCCACTAGTTCACAGATCCAGTTGGTTCTCCGCTCTCCTGTACGAGAGAGTTCTCAGGCACTGAATTGTCCCCACTAGTTCACAGTTCCAGTTGGTTCTCCGCTCTCCTGTACGAGAGAGTTCTCAGTGCACTGAATTGTCCCCACTAGTTCACAGATCCAGTTGGTTGTCCGCTCTCCTGTACGAGAGAGTTCTCAGGCACTGAATTGTCCCCACTAGTTCACAGTTCCAGTTGGTTCTCCGCTCTCCTGTACGAGAGAGTTCTCAGTGCACTGAATTGTCCCCACTAGTTCACAGTTCCAGTTGGTTCTCCGCTCTCCTGTACGAGAGAGTTCTCAGTGCACTGAATTGTCCCCACTAGTTCACAGATCCAGTTGGTTCTCCGCTCTCCTGTACGAGAGAGTTCTCAGGCACTGAATTGTCCCCACTAGTTCACAGTTCCAGTTGGTTCCTTCCTTGTCTTTTCCGAAAGCACCTGTTTCTTATTTGATGTTTCTTGTTTGACTTGGCGGCCATGTTTCAAGTCTTTGTGAGGCTTGTTCCTTTGCATTCCATCAGACTGTGTTCTTTGAAGAGGCTTCGCATGTATAGCATGTGCACTTGTGCATGTTGTGTATTGAGTGCGTGTGTTTGTGTGCGCATATCATTGACCAGTGGTTGTCCAGTCCCCAGAGTTCATAATTTAATTCATTGGATACCACTGGGGAAATGTAATGCATGTAAACAATAACAAACACGTCACCACAACCACAACATTCCAAGTCTGCATCCTTCCCCTCCTCCCTCCTCTCTCCCCTCCCTCCACTCCCCTCCCTCCTCTCTCCTCTCTCCACTCCCTCCACTCCCCTCCCCTTTTCTCTACCTCCCACCCCCCCCCCCCAATTCCCCCAAGTATTGGTCCCTGACAGTTGAGCATTAATTAGAACTGACATCCAATGCACAGAACCTAGGCAAGTATGCATGAATTCCTCCTTTTCACTGAGCTTGGGAATCAATGTTAATTGGTGTGTGCTCTTTCAATGAGAGGATGAAAGCTGTTATTAGCAAGGTGACAGAAAAGGTGAGAAGACACGTGTTAACGAGTTAATTAGATCTGCTCTGGGATGCCTGCAGGCGGTGTGGTAGCCAGTGACAAGTCTGCATAAGTATCAGCACCTCCTTAAGTGTTGTAATTGAAACTAGCTACAGAGTTGACTGACAGTCTGTTGTGTGTTGTGGTTGCTGAGTAAGTGCCTTATCCCTCCTAACTCTGTTGACGCACTATGTTTATAAACATATATATATATATACGTATAACACATACTTTGTGTACAGTATTAGAATGCCAACCTGTTTAGTTTGGCAGGGATACTCCTGGATTTCTCGGCAGACCCTGGATTCCTCCTGTTTTTTTTAGTTCTCCCAATTTCTCACAATTGCATACAATTTCCACTATACCTAAATTGTAATAACATTTTTATGTGTACTATAATAATATATACTGTATGTGTTAAGAGTCTGCAGATCTTTCCTGGTGATCAATGATAACTTCATAAGTGATAAGACAGTCATTGCATAGCCTCAATATTGTTAATAGTACACATGGCAGTAGGGGTGGGTCGTTCTGGGAAGTTTGCAACTTGTGGTGAGTATCTTTCACTATTACATCAAACTGCGCCAATACGTAACTTAACTAAAAACAGGTTTGCATAGTATTTCAGTTTGAAAATTCAATCGGCCATTACCTGGAGAGGAAAGACTAGAGACCTTTCACAGTATAAACATTTGATATTTGTGTACTAACAGAACACAATGGCCGGAGTTAGTCTACACGGATTCCGTTGACACCTTAACATATTGCCATAACAACCATGTCTATTAGGAGGCATTTCTATATATAGCACTCCTTTTAACATCAACATTACAGCCTCTCTCAAAAGCCTGGCACTGGGCCCAGCTTTGCCCGTGCTGCTAGTGAATCTCTCCATGTGTCATGTGACGTGTGTGTGCGTGTGTGTGCATAGTAGCTTACTTGTTCTTGCTCTATATTAAGTCTTTTTTTAGAATTGGCTCGAGTCTTTGATTCCACTTGCTGGTTCTCAGGTTGCTGTTAGTAACTGTGTGTACACTGTCATGTAACTGTTGGAGGAAACATTTAATAACAATAGCGTTGTCATTACTTGAACTGCGTTCATTTCCCAGGCCCACTGGTGTTTGTGGGCTACACTATAGAATGGATTTTGTACTTGAACTCCTGGAATATCTTCTCTCTTAATGTATGTATAGCAATGCTCAGTGTGTGTTTTATTGGGTGTTAGACTCTACAGTATTGACACATTACATAGCAAGTTATCACATCGCAATTGTACTTTTTGCTTACTGGATGCCCCTTTAATCATGTTTTGATTAATATAATGTGGTTGTGTGCATACATTTGATTATAATGTAGTCAAGGCCTATAATAATCTCTACGCAGTCCTAGGATTTACGAATCTTTTGCATGTTTTGACGTATGTTTCATCAATACAACCTAATCTAGCTCAGTCTAAGGACGAACATTCCGGTATATAGCATTATTTTATTCTACCTCATCCAGGCACATCAATAATAAGAAAGAGTTCTTTATATCTGCACTAGCATCTGATGTTGTTAGCAAGGGAGGATTGGATGGTGGCTATTTCTTTAGATGCTTTTATTAGTGGACAGGGTACAGTAGGTTATATAGGTCTTGCTAGCATGTACATACATAGAACTCTTGCAAGGATTGCATATGAGATGTTGACATTGCCTAGTAGTAATAGAATATCCAAACATGGCAGATCAAGTAGCTACCAGTTTACTCACCCACACTGGGCAGAGTAAACTCACTCGTGTGCGAGACCTTTATGGCAAGTCTAAGGGGACGTTTGTAGCTGGACTTGCACAATGCATCAGTGGGGATGATGTCAGTGTGGTGTACATGCAGGACCCACTGGGCGTGATGGAAGTGGGGGACCAGAGAGCACTGCCCCCCCCCCCTCAGATTTGTAGCTTGAAGGGTCACACACTATGCAGATTTACAAGTATTGAATGGCATTGGTAGAGCTGTATTTAGCTTAGCTAATATGAAGTTAGATTTTTTCATGAAATAAGTTGTTTACATGACAATAAAATGGCAAATGGCTTGTAATACATGGTGCCCCTCCCCTCTTTCACCTCCCCTCCCCCACACTATGCAGGTTGAGTCGATGTGTGTTGGTTAAGTTGTATTTAGCCGAGTTAATATGAAGACAAATTTATTCATGACAAGTGGTTTTCATGAGAGTAAAATGGCTTGTGATTACATACATACATACATGGTCCCCCTCCTCTCCCCACTTTGAAGCAACACTCCTGACACACACACACACACACACACCTTAACTGCACAACCGTGGACTGATTGTTCTAAGAAAATAACAAAATGTCTTTCCTCATTGCCTTTCCTCATTGGGTAGTTTAACGTATAACAATGTTTCCGTGTGTTGTGTGGTTTCCTGAATTAATATCTGCACATGTGTGCTTCATGTGATGTGTACTTATGTAGGTCTGTTTGTATATATTTGCATTACTTTCAACTCATATTGTGTTGAAGTTTAGAGATTGTGTGTGGCTCACAAGGCATATCATTGGGAGGAACACTCCCATGACAGTTGTGGTTATATCCCAACATATCAGTAGAGGAAGAATGATGATGGTGCGGTGGGGAGGAGGGAATGGATGTGTGGATGTGTGAAGGGGCGGGGTTAGCTACGTATGATTCAAGGCTAAGTGATATAAATGAAGTTATATGTTAAGTTGCTAATTGGATTTTTGTATACATACGTCTCGCTGTGATGAGCTTGGACTTATTTTGTGGGTATGGCGGAGGGACGTTGTGATTGTCGGCTGTTGCCACACATCAAAGCAGGAAACAACGGAACACGTAGTCATTGGATTATACATGTAGTGACTCGGGTCTGTGTCGCATTAGCTTGTTAGTTGTTGTTGTTGTTGTTGTTATGATTGTTATATTGAAACGAAGTAAAATTTAATTTTAAGTGCATTTCATTATAGGTGTGGGTGTAGTGGTTGTGTCCTTGGCTCAGGGCCTGAGTTCTTGAGTTCAAGCGCCACTCAGGCCGTTTTCCATCTAGTTTTCCATCTGCCTCCCACCAGTCCACCCAGCTGTGACTGGGTACTTGGCATTTGCTGGGATGCAAATTCAAGGCCTTTCCTCATGAAACAACAATGGTCCAGGTGGAACTTCGGGTGCCTACACCACTTGCTGTGAGGAAAGACCTGTTCTCCTGCGAGTTCCTAGCCTGGCTCCAGGAGCTTTGCTTGCATGGCTCACAGTGCCTGCTTAGTGCACAGGCATCCTGGCTCTGCCAGGTCCGCGTGGCCGCCTAGCGGCAGCAAGAGAACTTGCGTTTGCATTTACATGTGTGTGTGTATCACACACAATAGCTTCTTTTATTTCTGATGTTGCCGTGCACATCATTGTGTTCCCTTCGAGTTTTAATCATGGGTGTTTATAGTTGGGTCCGTCCTTGAGATCATTCACTAGAGATAGCCTGTGAGTACTTGTTTACTAGATCAGTGTGTGTGTACATCGCATGAGGAGAGAGAGAGACACTGTTTTAGTTTCAAGATGATTAACTTTATGTAGCTAGTGTGGAAACTGCAACATGCATTGTGTTTTTGAAATAATGTAACACATTTTTTAAAAAATTTTTAACTCATTCCTACCAATTAATTTTTACACCCTTCTAACCCTAACCCCCCCTCAGTCATGGTTGGAGGAAATAAAATTTGGGGGGGGGGGGGGGGGGAAGGAAACTTAATTAAGGGGGGCGGGATCCCAGGACTCCTTATTGTCTATATGAAACCCTGTATATAGCTACTTGTGAGTTCTTGGGGGCGGAGTTATTAGAGTCTAGTAGGAAATTTGTGGACGGGTAAAGGCAGGAAGCACATGATGCTGGAGGAGATTTAATGATATGTATATTACATCCAACTTAGCAAAATTTATAATTTAAATTCAATAATATTTATAATAGCACATTTTTCTCTATTGTAACAGCCAATGTATTTAATAATATATTGGCCGTTCAAAATGAGAAAAATTTGCTATTAATATTATTTCAGTGGAGAATGACTGAGTCATTGAGTTTATGTATGCACATTTTACCGTCTCTATTTGCTCTTCCTGTAGGCGAGGCCATCTTGCCAGGACCAGTGGTTGCCACGGAGAAGTGGCGGATGATCCACTTCAAGTACAGGAAGAAGCGCTCCATGATGCATGTGATGGACGGATACGATGTGTCTCAGCCTACGACTAGACAACATCAGGTATTACATACACACATGTATACATATTGTACATATGTGGGACACAGTGGGCAATGGACACTTGTTGGTAATAAAATAATTAACAAACAATTAAACAACTACTGGAAATGGAGGTTTTCTGATAAATTTAATGAAAACTACTAAATATGGGCACTGCTGCAGTCTCGATCTCAACAGACCAATGGAAATTTTCTTTTTTTTGTTCAAAGATTCTTATTATCTGTGGATTTTTTTTTTTACTCAGCTAATTTATCACTTCACAATTTCTAAGTCATAATACAGCTACGTAGTTGCACTGATAATCCAATCTGCTATTGGTACAGACGATATTTTACTGCTTCTCACACCTAGTGGTAATCGGTTTTGATACACTTGGTCAGCACGTATATTGCCCATAGCCCAGCAATGCACTAGATAATGAAATTGCTGGAGGGCACAGGCAAACACACATACTATTACAGATATTGCTACATACACAGATATTTCTAATATAAGGTTGACTAGTTCGATTTTTTTTTTAATATCGGCTACGGAAAATATTGGTTTTTGCCTACCGTATACCCGTGCAATGCTCTCAGCTCCACTGAGACCTGAGTCTATAAAGATACAAAATCACGAAAATATTCAGCTGACTAGACATATTTTCAAGGTCTATATTTAAATTCACATTCTGCTCCAGCTCCTGAAACAATAGTGAGGACATAGATGGTTTGGTTGTGTTTCCACAAGTTAATGCCAACGTCCACTCTGCTTCGTTGACTTAACGAGCTAGAGATTTGTTATCATAACAAGATTACACTGTTTGTGCAAACTGTCTTTATTGTTCCGCCATCGATTAGTGTGTGTATGTGTGTGCGTGTGATTGAGAGAGAGAGAGCTGGCGTGCATGCTTGTGTGTTGACATTTGTCAGTCTGGCGTGAATGGACATGATTGTAGGCTGAGACAACGAGACTTTGCAAACATTGACGGAGGCACGCTCAGCGAGCATGGTAACATGGTGTACTCCTGAAGAGGTTTATTTGGATATGCGTGTTGTTATGGCAACTGAAGTGTGTATGTATGCGCATGTGTAGTGGGACATATAAGGATTTGTTTGAAGGGTGTTTGAGGATGAAGTAATGGGTCGTGGGTATATATATATATATATATATTACGATACCCAATAATATAGTGTATCACAATGGTATTTTAGATTCGGGACTGGTGCTTACAAGATCTCGCGGTTGTTACAATCTCACGCTGTATTGCACATGCTTGATATGCTACAATATTAGTTACATATATGTAATAGTGGCCAGGGTTCATTTAGACACTCGTCCCCCTTGAAGTCATTTTTCCCCCTCTTGAAATATTTTTAAACTTTCGTAAGCAAAAAAGCAAAGTTAAAAAGTGAATAATGAAGGTGATTGCAAATGCTAAAAATCAGTTTATTGCTGCTCTAACTATTGTCTTTGTAACTGAAGCACTATCCTCTACAATCTTAATTATGTATGAAAGTTGTTATGACCCCCTTAAAATAGTGAAAGCTCAATTTCACCCCCCCTTAGATTAATCCCTAAATGAACCCCTGAGTAGCCATCCAGATAGCAGAGATACTGTAGTTGGTAGACCTAGACGACGAGGATATACAGCAGTGTAAGATCTCTTGTGTAGAATAAACTCATTGTACTCATTAGGGTGTGGTACCTATGCCAGATATTTTGCTTTCAGGCATTTTTCACTTTGCTGCTGCTCGTAGAAATAAGTTGGCCTGCTCATGAAATATTTCGCCATATCACACTGGACTCGTGTTACATACATACATACATACATATGTATGTAGTAGTTTACAGCTGCACAAATTTGCGCAAATGTAGATATATGACGCATATTCTGTCCAAATTGTGGGTGGGGGGGGGGGGGAGGCAGGTGAAGTGAGTGAAAGAGGGTTGGATGTGGGGTGTGGTGAGAGGGGGTGGGGGTGTGTCCACTTGATGGCGGTTCTACCAGTCTTTGTTTTTGATAGATAGCAGATATGTACTTAGATAAACTAAGTCATTGGAATAGTTTGTTGTTGATAGTGCATGTAATAGTTTATTACCAATCATCCAATCTCCCAACTAATACCACCACTTCTGATATTATCACACACTGGCAAACACATGTGTATTGAGTGGAGTGAGGAGCTCACACATGTTGTGTACCAGGCAACTGGATGTGCCTGTGAGTATGTGCAAGTGTCAGTGACCGAGCCAGTAATTTCTTGCATCATGCTGTTGTTTTAGCTTCTTGCTTAAAAGTTAACCATGTTATTGAATTGGAGTTTCACGTTAAAGCTATCTGTGAGTGTCCCTTACATGTTTAGCTCCATGAAGTGAAGACATCATTACATCTACCATTTTCATCAAGCACAACTAAAGTGATACCTGATTGGTATGAGTAATTATTTAATAGCTAGCTAGGAGGTCGCACCTTTGATGTTTCTTTAGTTACACTGTACATACAGAATTGTATATGAATGTCATATTTGTATGTGTTATATATCAAATCAAAAAGCAAATATGCTTACATGTGCATGTACTACAGAAGGTGTTGGTACTAGAGTGACCTTAGAACTTTACATGCGTATTGTGTGCCCCTATAATGAAGATATATAGTTTGGCTCAAGCCCTAATAATTAATGTATTACTTAATACCTTGGTATAGAGATTTTGTCTCGGATGGGTAAACAACAACAACCACAGCACAACAACAACAACAACCACAGCACAACAACAAATAACACCAATGACTTAGCTTAACAGGTCAAACTATGCTAATGATCAAATGGTACTGGACGTGATTTAATACTAGATTTGATGTATTGATGTTTGTTCTATTAGGAGCCCATCATGTCCCGGATCCCACACTCGAGTGTCGCAGTTCACGCCCGAGGCACTGACCCGGCACTGGCGAATGCCACTCTGGAGGTGGGACTCAACAACCCCATTCTGGAGGCGGGGTTCGAGGTTATTTGTGCTCCGACCTCTGACCCTGGCAGTTTGGACGCTGTCAGGAAGACTTTGCAGGTGTGCCAAGTTGAGCTTCACCCATTCTTCATTTTCGGCCATGATGCCAGAGCTCCACTAGACCAACAGGTACATAGAGTTCGTGATTTAATTCCTTAATTTTTTTTTTTGAGGGGGGGATTCATGAAATGTAGTTAACTTGGTAAAGGGTGGTTACACTTTCTGGGGGGGGTCGTACGGAATGGAAACATCACTTGGTGTGTTCAATAATCTGTGGATACAGCATGTGAACAGAACATCTGGTTGTGCTTAGTGTGAACAGATGCACCAATGTTGTGCACGATGCAGTACATTGGTTGCTAATGTATTATATTCTGCACATAATGGATGGGACATCAGATAGTACATATATAACATACACACATACATGTGGTGCACTTTTATTAGGGATGTGTGGATGACTGAGCTGGCACACTTATGTAGCATCTTGCTCTTTATTATGACATTTATATTTAGTTGACATTCATACACAAATTATGGAACGTAACTAGTAATGTGGTAGTAGTAGTAATAGTAGTAGTAGTAGTAGTAGTAGTGGGTATTTAATAATATAATATTATTGTCATCATTATAGCTTAATAAAATATTTTATACAATAATTATTAACAGCCAAATTTTCTACATTCTTTCAGATATGCATCATAATTTTTAACACTCCCGTATCACTGAATATATGACAGTTTACGTACACCAGCTAGTTGTGAGATATGCTGGACATACTGTACAACTACATACATACCACTGGCAATTTTGTGAGGCTACTGAAGAGAGTGAGATTTGAAGGAAATTTTTTTCTTCTCAGCATGTGTTTAAAGCAATAGTATTCTAAATTTCTGTATTTTTTGTAGCAACTAAATGAGTTGGAATTGATTCGTCGTCAGATGGCGGATGTTCCTCTCATGTTCGGAGTGATCTCTCAGGACTATATGAACCCGCGCAAGTCCATGGACTCCTCCCACCAATTAGTGGGCGTGTTGTCCCACATCTACCAGCAGTTGTGTAGCATCGGATACCTCAATGATATGGGGAGTGGCACTCCTATTCCACTTCCACCTGGTAAAGGGTCACTTGTCTGTGTGTCCTATGTAGTTTATGTGTGGCAGTGAAACCACTGTTTCTAACATTTGGTAAATGATCTCTTAAATTATATGTGTTTGCGTTGAAAGATTTTCCACTGTCTCATGGTATAGGTTCATTTTGTGTTAGCATTAGGTCTTAAATAGGAGTGTGTGTGAGTGTTATGTTTGAGATATTTAAAAAGGTGAAATTTGTGTTATGTTGATAGGAATGAGTGTAGTCGTTTATTGATATAAGAATTAATGATTTAATTCAGTACCCTTTTTATTTATTTATTTTTTCTCCTCCCGTTGTCGTGAAGGTGTCAAGCCCCATGACAACCCGGACTTGAACCCGGAGCTGTCTTTCAACTTCATTCCAGTGGACACCATTGTCTCCAACTTCTTTGACTTCACCCCGGAGCTGCTCAGCTTCGTCCAGTGCAATATGAGACAACAGATCACTTCAGCCGCCTCCTCCTTGCATGACGCACATGCCCGATGCCTCCAGACTCTCATCCTCTACGCCCACGATCTGACCAGGGACGTCATCGTCACGCCCAAGAGGATCAAGTACGCCCGCACGAAAGAGGAGGAACTTTACTCGCAGCTGGTCGATCTTTCTTCCAAGAAGCAGTCGGAGATCAAGGAGCTGGTGCACCAGGCCATTGCTGATGCTACTGATGACATTGTCACTCAGGTGAGTTTGGTGTGTGTGTGGAGAAATGAAAGTGAAATGTACATTCCCAACCTATTCTCATTTTTCTCTTTTGACTTGAATTATTTATGTGCAAGATATGATGACAACTATTGTACTTTCTCTCTGATTAAATATAATCACATCTGTATAAAACCACAATTATGACTTAAAACAAGTTTATATTTTTTTCAAAATAAATTTATTGAGGTCTGATAATTAGAGGTGGGGTGGAGGTGGGTTTGTCATTTTCATGAAGTTTATGTAAAATTTAGGAGAGAATATTTCCTTGAAGGTTGAAATAATTATTAGAGGGCAAAAAACATTCTCAAGCATTGAGCGAAACCAATCTTATGGGTTTGGGAACAAATAGTTCCCATTTGATGCCAAAAAAAACAACTTCATTTATTAAAAGAAGTATTTATTATAATATGTCCACTATTGTAAGTGATTAATGTTTGAGTGAGGTTGGAAGGCAATGTGATCTGCTCGTATCTTGAGAATATATGTAACCAACTATTTAACAATACTTCGGCCCTCGTGGTACGTAGATAGTGTTGGATTGAGTGGTACTACTTTACATTATTCATTTCGCAATTTTTTTCTTAGCCTTCTTTTACTCATTAGATGTATTCTCTCTCTATTTTGGCAACCAAATATTTTTAACTCTGTATTGTTAATAAAAAAAAAAGCCTGTGAAAAAGAGAGAATACATCTAAAAATATTCATGTACATATAAAAACCCAGTGTACTTATACTGAATTTTCTTTGCAGGTTGTGCAGCTCAAGTTTGAGGACGTGAGTTTGGAGGCAAGCCAGCAAGCCCCCGACCTCAAGACCGCCAAGCGCTGCGTGGCTCAGGTGCAGGAACTTGTCTTTCAGGAACTCAGCCGTGCCATCTCAGAGAGACTCATCTCATCTGTCAACTACTTGAGGGAGAGCGTGGTGGGGACACTGCAGAGATGCCTGGAGAGACTGGAAGACAGCCTGCATGGTAAGCTGAATTAGAATGGCAGTTTTAGTGATAATTAAACTTAACTTCAAGTTTCAACATGGATGGTTAAAACTAAAACAATTTTTAGCTGTGAATAACTGAATCATAGAAATAGACTTTCTTTGTAGTGAGTTGGAGAAGCCATTTATAGACACGCTGGACATTGTTATTTGTGGGCTAAAATACAATTAAAGCTGGTAGTAGTTATTATTGTTTTGGGGTTTTGAAATGAGCTGAAGATGGGATAATAATATTAACTAATGCAATTATTATAATGCTTATTTAACATTGGTAAAGGGTTGCCAGAACAATGAGTTTATATTGTACGTATATTGTAGCACCAGACCAGGAGAAAATAGAAGTCCCAGTAGACAAGGGAGGCAACACATCCAAAGCCCTCAGTCAGATCCTGGACACTGCCTACAACCTGGAGTTCAATGAGAGAACTAGCACGTCTGCCGTCAGGATATTCGTAGAGAGAATAAAACAAGCCTTTCAGGTGGGTGCGGATTTGTTTGTGTGTGTGTGTGTGTGTGGATTGGTAGGGAGAAGATAGCATATTGTACATAGTTTAGGAGACATTAAATTAGAGCTGGGCGATATTGGATAATCATAGGCGATACGATACTTACCTGCATTATCGTGATAAAGTGATATAATTATATTTCATAAATAATATTTAACAAAGTAAAATTTATCCTAACTGAGCTTGCAGTGTTCATCCGTGGGGCAAGACTGTTGGCTTTCTTAAGTCAGAATTTGAACTCACAGCCATTGCTAGCTACTATAAAAATTTGCTAGTACCGCATTATAGCCATGTTTACAAACAACGCAATGGCTGTTCCTTATAATCTATCATGCGGGTGAAGTTCCCGCATTAATTTAACCAAAGGTTTTGTGAGAAAACGATAATATCGTCCAAATGCAATTGAAATATCGCTTTGCGATGTCTGGTTTTTTATCGCGGTGAAACGATAATACCGGTATATCACCCAGCTCTACATTAAATAATAGCCTTAATTATAGTAATGGCAATTTTTTCTCTTTTTAACAGCCAATATAGTTAATTGTAACGTAACCCAACATTAATTGGTGTGTGCATAGTGTAACAAGCTGAGCAAATATAGGACTAGCTATATATGCATGGTTGTGTTTGATACTAAGTTTCATTTCAACAACCGTGTAATTGTGTCCAGGGTCCTGCCCTCAGGAGTCAGAAGTTTGACGTGGGTTGGCGTGAGAAGTATTGTCGTCAGCTGATCACTAGTCTGAGTGCCTCTAGACTGGCTAAGAGTATCTGTGCTCAGTTCCGTGCTCGCATCATGGCCTCCCACGAGACTTTCCTGCTGGCTATCAAACAGCTGGAAAACAGACACTCTGGAAGGCTCAAGGAGACAGAAGGACAGAGGGAGATTATTAGGAAGGTGAGTAGAACATGTAGCTGCCGAGGTTAGTAGGCGTGGCTTGGATTAGTTATTAGGTAATTTTTATAGTCCATTTATTGTTGGTTGGTTCAATTTCTTTTTTTTCTCTTGAAATCTGAACATTTTTTTTTTGTGGTGGTGTTATACTGTACACGTATGTAAGTATATGCATTGTATACAGTAGTCGTTACTCTCTTCTTGCTTGTCTTGTCTATATGACTGCACTTAGTAGAACAATGCTAATTGTTACGGCTGAAAGGTAACTATCAAACCAAAATGCAGTCTGAGTAGATGCTTTTTAGAGAAGGAGAGGTTGGAGATTAAGGAATAAATAGTATCGGAAGATGAAGATACACTGTTAACATTTTCACAAACTCATTTTGTAAACTTAGACAAGGTTATAATTTTATATTTTTATAATTTCTGTAGCATGAACGTTCACTTTTTATCCTATATTACAATAACTGGATGAGTATGTATATTGTTATTGTTTTCTTGTCACAGAATCTAACTCCTAAGATGGCCAGACTCAGTCTTAGCAGTGTTGCTCTTAGAGACAGTATTGTGCACGGTCTTCCCGTCACCGGCCGAGAATTGGGGCGTGGCCAGTATGGTGTTGTGTTCCAGTGTGCAGAGTGGGCGGGCAAGGGTCCCCTGGCGGTCAAGTCGGTAGTGCCACCAGACGAGAAGCACTGGAATGATCTGGCACTAGAGTTTCACTATACCTGGTAAGGGATATCACATAGTTGTGTAGTGTTTCAGTTTATTTAGTGTGGAATATTAGAAATAGAGTATTTATATAAGTATAATATAATATTATATTCAGAGTGTGCATTATATACATTTAATACATTTATTTTAATTTAGTCTTTAAACTTACCTCATTAAAATTGTTTCCTGTTCATTACATTGGAAATTATTATAGTTATATATTTTCATTGCACAATCATAGGAGACGTATGTACCGTTTTTCTCCTTTTTTACTATGTTAATGTTCTACAATATGTAATTATTCTATAGGACTCTACCAAAGAATGATCGTGTTGTTAATCTCGTGGGAGCTCTCATTGACGATGACTATTCCAGCAACTCCCAGGTCGTGGTCCTCTTCATCATGCATCGTTACCCCAGGGACCTTCATGCTGCCTTGAAGCTAGGGCTGGACTTTGGAACCAGAATGCAGATTGCTGTGGATGTGGTTGAAGGGATTCGGTTCCTGCATAGCCAGGCACTGCTGCATAGAGACATTAAACTCAAGAATGTTCTGGTACGTGTATGTAAAGTTGCTTGATGTAATATATACTCTGCAATGTCGGCTAAGTATGATTTATTAGCTCGGATTGTGTACTATTTGAGTGATCAATTTTGACTCTATTTAAGAAAGGATAAAAATGATATAATTGATGTAGAATATAGAAAGCTGAAAGCCGATTAAATTTAAGAAGCAGGGTCCAGAATTTCATGAAATAAATTAACAATATTTATTACTTAATGGTATTCTGTGGTTATGATTTATTATGGTATTCTATGATTTTGTTGTTTGTATATGTCTAATATTTGGTGATAGTTCACTTCAGTTAATTGAGGTCCATCAATTGCAATACGCATTAGTCTTCCAAGATTGATGTCACTAATTCTAGACCTGAGACAATTTTTTATTAAATGGGTGTGGTTTCAGAAAAGTGGGTGTGGTCAAACAAGTGTGGGCCCCCTCCTTCCTAAACTCTTCCCCCTCCCCCCAGAAAAAAATCCTGTATGAAACCCTGAGAAGTATTATGTCAATATTTTCGTTTTAATCAGTAGGTTTAAAAACAAATCATTAATTTTTCCCCTACTCGTGTCTCTTGTCTGTTTTCCTTTCCTTTTAGTTGGACAATAGCAACAGAGGCTGCCTCACTGATCTGGGTTTCTGCAAGCCTGAGGCTATGATGACCTGCACTATAGTGGGCACGCCCATCCACATGGCCCCTGAGCTATTTGGGGGTTCCTATGACAATGCAGTCGACATCTACGCCTTTGGCATCCTATTTTGGTACATCTGCGCCAATGACACCAAACTTCCTGGTGCCTTTGACGCCTGCCAGAACAAGGAGCAGCTATGGTCTGCCGTCAGGAAAGGTCTGAGGCCAGAGAGACTGCCTAGGTTTGACACAGATTGTTGGGACTTGATGACATCTAGCTGGCACGGAGAGGCCATTCAGCGTCCTTTGGTGGGAGATGTTATTATGAGACTTCATCTCATTATGAAGAGAATTGGGCGAAGACCACTGGCATAATTAACACTTCAGGTCCCACTTCATTGGACCACACCCCCTTTTCACCAATTTGTGCCTACATTTTTCCAGCACTTTGTTTTTTTTGTTTTGTTTTTATTTCAGAGTGTAACTGCAGAAACTAGTAGCATTTTTTGTATTCTTCTCTTCTTATATGGTGTGTTTGTAGTCCATGTGTATTTATATCGGTAATTCAAACTTTTCTCGTAACTAATGGTTGCTTCATCTCGTTTTTTTTTGTTGTTGTTTTTGTATTTTTTTTTTTTTTTGCCGTATCAAGTTTTGAGTGCCAATTAAAAAAAATATGATATTTCTACAAAACAATATGTAACATTTGCTGTTTCTTAAACAGGATTTCGTATATATATATATTATTATATATAATACTTATAGCACGAGTCGGAGTACAATAATATGGGAAAATATTTTACGAGCACGCAAAATATTTTCACGAGCCAAAGGCGAGTGAAAATGTGGCGTGAGAGTAAAATATCATTCCCATATTGTACGACGAGTGTGATAAGTGATTTATTGCTTCTTTGAAATTTTTCTCAACCGGTTACAATACAATTTTCATTGATTTTACTCGCTATGCGCGCGCTACAAGGAGCGTACAATATATGGGAGAATACAGAACGCTCGCGTGATGCGGAACTATTCAAGTAAATATCAAAGCTGCAATAAATACACATACAGTGTATTATATACATAATACTTATTACATGAGTCTGAGTGTGAAATGGCGAAATATATCACCAGCAGGCTAATTTATTTTCATGAGCAAGTGGCAAATGGAGATAAAGTCTGAAAGTGAAATATCACTCTGAGTGCAAGAAGTAGTTTATTCTGTGCTAGATTTCTTCACTCTTGTAGTTTTATTAGGTAGATGAAGAGATACGATGTGAAAGTAGCAGGCATGCAGGAGACTTGATGGTTTGGCTGTGATGTGTTAGGGTGCGTGTTGCTGACAGCTGGTATTATAAACAGCTGATGGCTTACAGTGAGGCGAGGGAGCAGTTTTAGTCTTACTGGATTGGGCAGTAGAAGCTTGGAAGAGTGGGAGACATCAGTGGAAGGCTTGCAGCTCCATAATTTTGCAGATGGAGGGGAGAAAGCTTAATTTTATGTCACTCAAGTTTATGGAGTTGGAAGATGACATTGATCCTCAATTATGAGCAAGAATGTTGCTTACACTCAGTGTTGTTTTTTGGTTTAGAGAATCCAGATTTTCTTAGTTTTAGTTCATACTAAAAAAAAAAACCTTGACTCCTTAGTTTTAGTTTCCCCCCAAATTCTCACAGAAGATTTAGTTAGTTTATTAGTTGAATTAGTTTTGGTTAATTTATGTTGTCTCTCTAATTCTTCAATAATGAGACTCTCCTTAAAGAAAGTAGTAGCTACTTGTAGTTTTCCCAAATAACTGCAAAAATAGCATATTTCTATGAAATCTTAGGTATTATAAATAAGGTATGAAAACAATTTAGAGAATAATTACTTGATAGCAATTTATACCTTCATTTTAATAATGACCTAATTCAAGGAGAATTGCTTACAACAAAAATTTCTTACACCAGTTGGGTTGTGGGCAATGATAGGTGAGATCTAGTAGAGTTTAGGGTACCCAGAGGAAGAGCTAGGCAAGCATAATCAGGAGGGTGAAGAATGAATGTTTTAAAAGGGGAGGAGGAGATTTGGTGTGGGAAGGAGGTTTGGCAGATCAAGGATTTATAGCGTGTGCACAGAGGTAGAATGCCAATGGAGGTTGTGACTGTGGATAATGTAGAAGGCAGGCCTTATGTGTCACTACTGTTGGGCAGCAAGAAATATGGTGAAGACATTTTAGCGAAGTGCAGAATGTTCATAGCAGGCTTAATGCTTGAGAAGGTGCAACAGAGGTCATCATTAGGATCCCCACCAAGTACAATGGAGGTAACGAGGCCCTTAGGAAAGCAAAAAAATGGCAAGGCACCTGGTAGTTTTAGCATTCCTGCCTGACAGGGTTGGCTGCAGAGGGTATCAGAGACTGTGTTGCTGGACTCCCAGTGTAGCTTTCGCAGGGTGTTCAAATATGACGTTTGTAGTGTGACAGCTGGCGGAGAAAATGATTGAGCACCGGACACAACAATTTCTCATCTCTATAGACCTCAAGAAAGCATAATATGACTCTGTGCCTCATGAAACCTTGTGGCTGGCAATCAAGAAATTTGGGTGTCCCAGAGAACCTCATCCAGATTGTATCAGTATTCCATGAGTGAATACACAGGTCTGCACTGTTAAAACATTACATACATACGTACGCTCAATCCTATTTTATCCAAATACCTCTATTACAGGCACGCCTCTTTACAGGGCAGGGCACAAGTTAGCCACTCAATTGATCAATTCTTGCCTCACAATTTCGCTAATTTGACCACCATTACCCAATTGTGTCAGCACAAGCCGGTTATTTCTGGTTCCATAAAATTGTAGAGAAGCCTACTAAGGGTTGCAAGTGAAAGAGGACTGTACTTAATGCTTGGAAAAAGCCTGAAACTTATTGAATAATGTTGGAGAAAACTACGAATTTCCCTTGTAGCTGGCATTTCTGAGATACAGACACCCTCGGGTCCCACGGTGCCTGGTTAAGAGGGGATTGAGTGTACATGCATACATACATACACACTTACATACATACATGCATACATACATGCATACATACATGCATACATACATACATGCATACATACATGCATACATACATGCATAGATGCATACACACATACATGCATACATACTTACATACATACATGCATACATACATGCATACATACATGCATAGATGCATACACACATACATGTATACAAACTTACATACACAGAGCTGGGCAATATTGGATAATCACAGGCGATATGATACTTACCTGCATTATCGCGATCGATATGATATTTCATAAATAATATTTAACAAAGTAAATTTTATCCAGACAAAGTTAGTCCGTGGGGCAAGACTATGTTGGCTTTCTTTAGACAGAATTTTAACTCGCAACTATAATGTCCAAGTTGAGTTGGCGCGGTAAAAACCGTTAATAACTTTTGAACGGAAGTAGCTACGCTGTAAACAAAAAGCAGTCGTAGTTTGGTGACTTCGTTTCTACCCTTCTGCTTGACATTCTGGTTCATTTTAGGCTCAGGAATTTGTTGCTATTCAAGGCTACTTAACAAGAGCAAGCTACAATGTGAGGTACGTTTGTATCACGGGTTGCTTGTCCACTCAGATTTTCTTACCTGTTTAAATAGGGCCTATTTATTTAGAAACTCAGCCAATTTACTGTTTGCTGACCAAGATAATAAGATTTACAATTCATCATAGACTCTATATGCCACTATTTATGCTTTAGCTGTCCATTACTCCTCATGTCTATATAGGTACAGTTCTCTATGGTTATGGTGATGCTATTTACCACCCTCCAAATTCAACTGCTGCTTGTATCTACCACAATTTCATGTCATCATAAAATTATATAATATATATATTGTACATGTCATTGTCATTATAAAATTATATTAATTGTCTTTTTTTTTGTACAATTTAAAAAAAGTTGAAATTTAACAAGTAGATAGAAAATATAGTAAAATCATGAATAAAATGATATGAATGATTCAACAAAGTAATACTGGAATGTGTGTGGCCATAGCTAAAGTGTAGGTGATGTGCTGGATTCTTCACATTACTGTTGAGTACTTCAGAAATTCGTCACACCAAGAAAGTAAGAATAGAGTTTAAATACACGCTTAAGCTAAGCACACAACAATCAGACTTACTTGAGGAGGCATTCAGCCGCGGTCCTGTGCTTCTTTCGTCCAACTTTGTAGCTCCAGATAACCCTCCGCAACCTTCAACCAGTTTTAGCGCACAACTAGAAGCTCGTACAAACTATAAACTACGAATGATTAGTTATAACTGGGCATATATTGAATACAGCCGCGGAAGAAACTGCCATAGCTTCTTTTTCATTTCAACAAATAAACTTACGGTAATAATGCGCACCTTGGACCCGCCCCGTTTTTACTGTGGGCGTCGACGTTTTCGCGCGTTTGAGCTACTACTGTCATGTGACCTTAATTGGTCTCCGGTTTCGCCAAGTGCATTCCTCTTTTGCCACATTTGTGGTCGCGCCAACTCAACGTGGACATACCGCATTATGGACATGTTTGCAAACCGCGAAATGGCTGTTCCTTTAATCTGTCGTGTGCATGAAGTTCATGCATTAGTTTAACAACCCCAACTGTTTTCTGAAAAAAAAGGCGATATCAGTTTTTTATCGCGGTGCAACGATAATACCGGTATATCGCCCAGCTCTATACATACATACATACATACATACATATCATACACACACGTATATACATACATACACACTCGTACACTATCATGGTTCCTATGTTATCATGTAGGTGAGCATTTATAAGGGTATACATGTAATAAAATCAAAGCTCTAAGTTGTCTGACATTCAAATAGTGATTGTAGGTGACACATATTCAGGGTTTGTAGCTGTTCTTGTGCAAGAAATATATCTGATATTGTTCATGTGTATGTGCCAAAGTGCTTCTTGATTGAAAATGACCACTCAGGATAGTATCTAGCTGTACTCTGACTTTACGCTGTATATCATGTGCAGTAGAATTTTGCTGTATCAATGGCTAAGAGTACTCTCTTTCTTACTCTTTATATAGCCCACCTTTTCCATGAGGCTTTTCCCCTTCTTCCATACTGTTAATGTGCTCTTGACTTATTTTCCTACTTGTGTGACGTTTCACATTTTTTATAATGAAGTACATGCACTGATCCTCTGCTTTTTTGTTGCCTATGCACACACGTAACATTACACTTTGTGTTATGTTTCGTGATTGATGTTGTGGCAACAATGGGAAATTTGGCTAGCTTAACACTATCAAGTTATATTTTCTAAATTTTGATGACCATTACCAAATCTGGGATAACAACATGGACCCCTCGAGAAGTTGTGTGGCTGTGCTGGTCTTATGAGTCGCAATTAGTCTTAGTGAAGTGAGGAGATTGACTTAAAGGGGAAGAGGTAGGAGTTGTAGACAGAGCCAGTAAGAATCGTGAGTTAAAGATCAAGGAAGCTCTACAGATACAGATGCCACCTGAGTTCAGTAGCCTCGACCCACGGGTAGGAGTAGAACGGAGTAGAGCAGCGCAGGTGTCTCAGCTCTGGCCACTTTCCTCCCTCCAAAGTCACTGCCACTAGGGAAATCCCATACACTCTCAAGTCTTGTTGTAACTTATTGAACACGTGGGAAATCTGAACTGAGAGGGGAGTGGCTGACAATGATATAGTCTGTTCACAATCCATTCACGCATGCGTGAGGTAAAGGGTTTATATGCAATGAATTAGGCAAGATGTACACAACTGGGAATATATAGATCGATGTATGGATAGGATTAGAAAGAAAGAAATAAGAGTGTGAATTACATAGCAGTGAGGTAAAGTGTATGCATCACAATATTCATATGGTATGGAGTGAAGAGTCCATAACAACCTGACAACAACAAGTTAAACAGAGACATGGGTTTAGAGCTTCCAGGATGCTGGTTGTGCTGCCTGCAAATCACCGTTCAGTATATATTAAACAGTAAGCATACCCTCCAGTAATCTTGCTGCTTACATTGTGTTTAATATATCACCACGGAAAGTTCAACTTTGTACTGTATTTTGTTTTATTTTTCTTTAAACAGCCTGTATATAAATTATAGCAAGTACACAAAATGAATTCAAAATTTAGGATTTTTGCATTATTACTGCGTATTATAATAAAGCACCAAAGGTGCGAACCCTCAGCGCTACTGTGAGGCTGCGCTCCGGGCTGCTTGATTATGTAGGAACAGGAACCGGGCTGCCTTGGTACTTGCTGCCACTAGTTCCAGTTATCACAACTCCCAGATAGAATGATTAGGTAGCTACCTCCTGAAGCGTCAAGTGATTTAAGTTTTAATTCAAATACGCAAGTATGATGACATAGAATACAGAAACGGATAGAAAAGACTTGACCTATGACCTTGCGTGGACTGGCCTTAAATAGTACAGGCCAGGACACGCCTACAAAAGGAAGTTTCTAGAACAAAACTCTAATAAACGCTACACACACACACTTGGACAAGAATGTTCTTGGAGCTACCACTAATTAGTTCCCCCCCCCCCCCCTCACACACACACACACCCACCCACAAACTCTCTAACTACTTGCTAATGAGTTCTATTATATTAACAAGTTCTTTCAGGCTCTTCAGCCTGCTCCTGCTTGCTTCTCTGTTAGGTATCTGCTTCTGTGGCTCCGCCCTCTGGGTGGAGTCACTCGCTGAATTTTCTGGCCCCACAGCTACCAAGCTATTTCAATATAATCTCAGACCAAAAGAATGAGCAATATTTATTGGTTATTTTAATCAGGCAACAATATAGCTCGAGTAATGATAATGGTACATAGAAACACTGTCTTCATAAGAGAAGATGCTAAAACTAGCCAGAAACACTCACCGGTATACATATTCAACGTGAAATTTAACTTCTTTGAACTTGGTAATTTTATTTGCTCATGTGATTGTGACGTGATGCTATAGGGGGCGTAACCCACAAAAGCTGCTACCTATGCGGTGGTGAAAGCTTCGCATTTTCTCAACAATTAGCCCGAAATAAAAAACAACAACAGCACAATGAATGGTCCTAAATCTTTGTTCCGAGTAAGTTCATACCTAAATCAACAGTTAATTGTTAGTAATCTCCAATATCAGAGCGTGACAGACGGGACGACTACTATAACTCTCTTGCACATACAAGCTGAGGCTTAATAAGCACTTTTGAGCTCATGATACATGTGTCCCACATCTCCTTCAATGCTATCACAAATCATGGCGTTCATCTTGTATGAGTTTATCCCTATCACAAGAATTTAACCTCGTGACTTACTTGATTATTAAATAACTTCCGTCGTCCCCCCCCCAACCACACCCCTAATAGCTCGTTTGAACAGCTAGTACAATATTTTAAGGAGTATGAATGAACAATATTCAGTATGGAGTTACTACTATATCTCATGGAACTTTCATTATTAGCTCTCACCACGTGTGTGCAAAAGGATTACAATACTTGTGTTCTGTCCGTTTGTCTGTCATGCTCAATTACTACACTTAATTGTTAATTTAGGTATGAGCTAATTCAAAACAACCATTTAAGACCTTTTATGGTGCCATTTTGAAATTTCAGGCTGAGAAACACGAAGCTGTCAGCTCTGCATCAGTACTTACCGAGTGTGCACCTGAGTAACTGCAGCAAAAACCCTCCCAAGGTAGTCACCACCAACTCAGAGAAAAAATAGTCTTTTTAAAACTTGACTTATACAGAACACTGAATATAATGAGAAAAGTGAATGGTTAAAACTAGTAGGGGAGTAATAGCATGGCATCATGACAACGACTTGAGTGGCCTAGGAATGAACATGACAAAATGACACAATTCAGTTGAGTGGCCTAAAGATGAACATAATGTCTCAAACAAATAACAATGTCCACGTCCAGATTGCTGGCAGTAAAAACTAATTATTTGAGACTGCGGCTGGACCAACAGCTACATAGATGAGACGTAACTAGACTAGATAATACAAACAATGCAGTGATTAAATAATGGTATCTATAAGTTACTGATACAACATCCAGACTTTATTCCTACCATTGTAACATTGTATGTGAAAACTGTATAACAGACTCTAACGTTGCACTAAGGTCAATTGATAGTTTTCCAGTTACTCAACAGAGAAGATATTTTTTGGGTTATTATTCAATTGTAGGCTTTATTTGATGTGGCTATAGCTATAGTGTCTTTGAAGTAAGACACATGTGTACGTGATCGCTACTTGGATTTATCATAAGTCTTAAGTGTACAATTAGATATATATGTATTAGTAGTACAAATAACGACAGCCTGAGCTTCCCAAGTCAGGCAAATTAAAAAAAAATTCCCACTCTATGACTGCTTCTACATTTCCTTGCTGAACTGTAACAGCAACACAACAATTTAAGTTGCTTTTCTCTAGTGGCTAAAAGTATTTTCCTTTCAAATTCTGTAATGAATATTTCAGGGTAGCGAGACTAACCGTGCCCAACATTTCTATAACTACAGTGGAACCTCTCTACAAAGGGACTCCGAAGAACAACTTGACTCTTAACAACAGCCAGCGTAAATGGAACACAATGGTCTACTACAATAAAAAATAAATTCTGAAAGCAGCCAAACTCTCTACAAGGGTCAAAAGACTTGACCCCAAGCATGGCCTTTGTAGAGAGGTTCCACTGTAGTTAGTTTAGATCTATACTCTGCATTCTTCTTCACTTGACTGGCTTTCTTAGCATGTTTTTTTCTTTGAAGTCAGGGGAAATTTTATCCTATTCTGAAGTCTACCACTGTTCCATGAAACAAAGGTCATTACTTTTGGCTTTTGGCACCAGACCTCAACACACCATAAGGATACTGTACATAAAGCTTACGACAAAAGTACAATACTTTTGATGCTGCTTTCTTATTGACCTTTAGCAGAAATTCTCATTTCAATAACTAGCATTTAACAATGTCTCAAATTTTAAGAAAGATGAATACATAAACTATAATATATGGAATGATGAATACGCCATGAAATAATTCAGGAATTAAAGGAGTAGGTGAGTGTACAATGTAACGAAGATGCAATATTCTTTTTTCAGGATACAAAATAATAAAAAACATGATGAATGTGTAAATTAATAATTCATACAAAACAACAAATATTTTTCTCCAGCATTATGATCAGACATTCTGCTATCCGTCATCAAAGTTAGAAGTGCAGTGTCTAGGAATTTTCCGTAGACTTCATAATGAACAACCTTATCATGCCATCTTCTTCTAGAGAAACTTCACTTGACCTCCTCTAAATCTAAAATAACAAAATAAAAACAACAAACAAACAAACACATAAACAAAAAAGACTGATAATCATGTGTTTATAGTTGTCTGGGTTTCATACACACTGTAGAGTAGATAGAAACCTAACCTCCGCCTCCCCAAGATGGAACCTCCCTTCCTCAGAATTTTTGAAAGTTAATAATTATAGTAATTAGATTACAGTGAGTTGTAACATCATGCTGTGATTGATTAAATGTTGATCAGTATGAATACTCTCATGTAGCAGAGTTTGATACAGAAAAATGGAGGGGGAAACTGAAGTTCTTCCCCCTCCCCAACTATAGCCGTTCTTCTCCATGTATTCAGTGTTGGACGTAGGAACAGGAATTGGGCAAGGGGAAGGAGGGGTGTCAGTGTTTGAGGGTGGGGCTACACAGATTTAGATGTGTACACATGCTGTAAATTACAAACGGATAAACAAAAAAAATCATATCAAATCGACTCATAAATCATATATCTTATTTTCTCTTTCTGGAGTGTGGGGGAGGGGGGATGGGGAGTTGAGGGAAAAGTGGGGGGAAGACATGTGCATCAAAGTAAAAATGGTTTAAATTGGTTGTGCCTCAAGAACTACACGTGGGCACATTGGAGCATTCATCATGCAGCGTTCAGTATGGGAGAATATTGAATGCTCGTGTGATTCAGAAATTCTTATACTCAGTAATTACTATACCCACTTTCATAACAAAATGTGGATATATATTTAGCATGTGGGTATTCAGGGGTTCATTTAGGGGGGCCAGGGTGGTGCTCGCCCTCTCCCCTCCCTTGAAGGCGTTTCGTCTCCCCTTGAAATATTTTAAACTTTTCGTAAGCAAAAAAGCAAAGTTAAAATGTGAATGATGAAGATTGTAAATGATTAAATCACAAGTCCTCTACTATCTTAATTATGTACAAAAGTTATGACCCCTAAGATAATGAAAGCTCAGTCTTGCCCCCCCCCCCCTTCCCTAGATTAATTCCAAAATGAACCCCTGAGTATTGGGGATTGGAGGGGGAGGACAGAAGTTAAACCAAGAAGTTAAACCAACAAACACATCCATCTCTTTATGGTCATGGTAACCAGTAGAACCACCATGAACAGCAAAAGTCATCTACTAGGCAGCTATAAGGATACTCAGCCCACTATGGTTGGAAACAACCAACCTCTCTGTATTCTAATGTGTTTATATATGAGATTAAACAATTACAATATATATGAGTTCACTCAATTATGGTGCTTTAATTAGAGAAAACACCTATCACATAATTGTTATAGTTCCAGTCACACATATCTTAATGATATTCTGTGAGATATCTACTCCATACTGAACTCCATTAGAGTTAGCTCATTAAACCTTATTACTAATAAGCTTCCACAATAATTACCAACTCTACAATTAAGCAAGTATGTGTGTGAAGTTAAAACTCCCTGTAAATGCATTTATAAAACCAGATCAAACGAAGTATATATTAGAGATGATACATGGCTTACAATTAGATTGTGCAATAAAGTGTGTTTTAGTTCACTGGCATAATGAAGCACCATAAGTGCGAACCTTCAGCGCTGTGGGACGACATCCCAACTAAATTGGTGGGGCCGCCCACATTCCAGGAACTATGAAATGAACATTATATGTTTGTGCTTGTTTTGGATTCAGTTACATGTATTTTCGGTTATGGGACTTAGTTAATTTTTAAAGTCATGTCACCTGTGTGTGTCTACATCTTGTTGTTCATTGTTGTGTTGTCCGGGCTGTGCATATAAGACTTCGTGTTTTGTGTGTGCAGTCTGTCAGTTCTCAGCTGCCATTTGTGCCATCTGATCTCGTTAGATTAAACTAGTATAATCCTGAGTCCACCTTTCGAGGGGGGGCTGTTGAGGGGAAGGCATACTGATTCTGGTGGCAGCAGCTTAATTGCTGTCACCATTGTGTGAGCCTGAAGGAGGAACTCATGAGCTTCACTGAGGGAGGCCCACAAGCGCCACTATACACTAGCAAGCTATTTACAAAATCATCTCAGGACCAAATGAATGATTTATTGGCTATTCTAATTAGGTATCAATATAGCTTGAGCAATGAAAACAGTATATGTAAAAGCTCTCTTCATAAGCGAAGAAGCTAAAAGCCAGAGACATTTACCAGTATCCATTTTCAATGTTAACCTAGAGCTACAAAATGTAACACTGAAGGTTAACAACCTATATTATATATATATATATATATAATTGGCGAGCGAGCGAAGAGAGTGAGACACTATCAGGGTTAACACAATTGAAAATCGGGGATATTTGTTTGTTTGAAAATATGTGTGGACGTACGTATGTCATTTTGTATTTTGACCCTCGCAACTCCAATTCCAGCACTCGTTAACTTTACAGTACAAAGCCAAACCATGATGGACAGAGAGAAATTATTTGCTCAAGTAATTATGATGTAATGATAGGGGGCAAAACCCACAAAAGCTACAGGCATTACGGGATAAGTGAGGATAAGTCTAACTGATTGGTAGAGTCAGAGCATCGCTCACATTAACCAGCCTGACTATCTATAAAGTTCTAGATTCACTGGTATAGCTAAACCATTCTGACGGAAAACTGACTGAAAAACTTAGTTCACTTTAGTGCAACGTTTAGTGTCTGTTATACAGTTTTCACATACAATGTTACCATGGTAGGGATAAAGTCTGGATGTCGTATCAGTAACTTATACATACCATTATTATAAATCACTGCGTTGTTTGTATTATCTATTATCTAGTCCAGTTACAAGATTATGAATTTGTCAAGTCTCAGGTAGCTATATGTAGCTATTATGGTTCTAGATCCACATTCTGATGAAAATAGTTTTGTTCATCATGCCATTGAAGTATACAGATTGTGTATATTATCAGCAGTAACAGCAATATATTTTATTGCATATTATAGTTTAATAGAAGCAATTCATTTTGCAAAATAATGAAGTAGCTATTCCTACTGGAGGTCAGATAGCTATTTGGGGGTGATGTATGCCGCTTTACTCGTCAGAAGATACCTGCAGGCCCGACACCCCTCAATTTAGTGATGGATCAATCCTTTTTTATCGAAAAAAAAAAAGTCTTAGCTGTCCTTATACGCTTTAAAACCTGTCCATTCGCACGGTGATGGATTTGTTATCGTTTTTACTTCTCTTGTAACTATAGCAACGGAAAGGTACCGCCCAGCAAGCTAGCCATTAGTATTTGTAGTAGTCACACGACTGATCAGCGGTGTTGGAAGATGTTTAGTAAAGGGGCACGTTTTCTTGGGGTCGGGGGTTTAAAAGTGTTCATGTGAGAAGTTGCCTTGTTAGACTAGTTATGTGCTTGAGCACAAATGGCGAGCGAGCATAAAGACTATACTATTTTTATATGAATGATTTTGACTTCTAACACTGAAGCTACTGAAAATAAGGTCCAGTTTTTAAATTTCGCATACAGGGTAAAGGTATTTCAGTGCCATAGTAACAACTCTCTGCAACTGCTTGGAGAAAAAACAACAACAACAAAACAATACACGTTATTTAAAAGTTTTCTTTGTGATATTCTTTAGCTAAGTAGTGGTTGTAACACACAATGCTTTGACACAACTGGACTAGTCTCGCGTAGCCAGACCCTTTACCAACCGTAACCGCTACGCGGGGAAGGAAAGGGTCTGGGAACATACAATACAACGACTTGTTCAGCAGCACCCCAAAAAGGGTGCTCCAATTATCACATTCCAATGCTTGCGGTAGCCAATGACGTCACTGCCAAGGCCGGGTAGCAGCTCTCCTATTCATGCTGGTACGTTTATTGCTTGCCAGGAGTGCTTATAAATAGTCTACGAAAACAACTTCACCAGTTTGACGAAGTCACGCAACGTTCTCACCCTCCCAGATGTGATGTTGACGTCACATAGTATACCGCAAGCTTGCTGGAATGTGATAATTAAGCACCCTTTTTGGGGTGCTGCTGAACAAGTCGTTGTATTGTATGTTCCCAGACCCTTTCCTTGTTGGTAAAGGGGCTGGCTACGCGAGACTACAACTGGACATGCACCTACACAGACTTACCTTCGCAGTAGTCTAGTGGACAATGTATTTTCAAGTAAATACTGTTGCACGGCTTATAACCATGACAAAGAGCGCATTGACTTACCACCGCCACTAACTCGAATAGAAATGGAAGTCCCTTACGTTTTCAAGTTTGAACTGCACCCGCAAAAGAATTCAAAACGGTAAACAATTCAATTTCTAGGGTGATACGGGTACTGATCGATAAACCAGAGGATTCTGTTTAGTGCAATTTGGGACGGGGTCGACCACATAACTAACACAAAAACGCGAGGGTCAAAGTACAAAATGACATACATACGTCCATACATAATATATACAAATAAATAAATAAACTAGTGGTGTGCTTGAGCACAAATGGCGAGCGAGCCTAAAGACTATACTATTTTTATATGAAGGATTTTGACTTCTAACACTGAAGCTACTGAAAATAAGGTCCATAATTTTTATTTCACATACACGGTAAAGGGATTTCAGTGCCATAGTAACAACTCTCTGCAACTGCTTGAATTGAAGGGGAAAAACAACAACAAAACAATACACGTTATTTAAAAGTTTTATTTGTGATATTCTTTAGCTAAGTAGTGGTTGTAACACACAATGCTTTGACACTGGACATGCACCTACACAGACTTACCTTCGCGGTAGTCTAGTGGACAATGTATTTTCAAGTAAATACTGTTGCGCACGGCTTATAACCATGACAAAGAGCGCATTGACTTACCACCGCCACTAACACGAAGTTTTCAAGTTTTAACTGCACCCGCAAAAGAATTCAAAACGGTAAACAATTCAACTTCTAGGGTGATACGGGTACTGATCGATAAACTAGAGGTATCTGTTTAGTGCAATTTGGGACGGGGTCGACCACATAACTAACACAAAAATGCGAGGGTCAAAGTACAAAATGACATACGTACGTCCAAACATATATACAAACTAGTGGTGTGCTTGAGCACAAATGGCGAGCGAGCCTGATGTTAGGTAACATAAAACTAAGTATTGTTACTATGTTTTAGCTTAGTTCATGCAAACACTATAATAGCAGTTATGACCTTTTATCACTCACTTACCTGATTAATGGTAACTTTTGTAGTATCAAACATCAACCATTCTGATAATCTCAATCACCAGTAACTCTTGAAGAAGCTCTCAGCTACGATAAAAAAAATAAACCAGTGTAATTTTAGCCAACAAATATGGAATTACTACTTACATCATTCTTGAGTATTGATAACTTCTGTAGTATCAAATTGAAGTTACTTTGACCATCTGAATTACCTTGAAGTCTTGACAACAAGCTCTCACCTACAAAAATAAAAACAATCAATTTTAGCACACAAATACAAAATTATTTTCTTACCTCATTTTCTTGAGCAGTGGTAACTTTTGTAGTATCAAATTTGAGCCAATCTGACTATTTGAATTAACCAGTCACTGTTGACAAGCTCTTAGCTACAATAAAGAAAGGCCAGAGTTAATTTTGCATATTTAGCTAACAAATATGGAATTACGTACTTATTTTAGCTTCCCTCGAGAAGTAGTAGCTTCCGTAGCATTAATACTACGGCATTCTGACTACCAAGCAACACTGTTAAACAGTTCTTGACAACCAACAACCGGCACTCCGTATCCCGCCCATAAAACGGCGAAGTTTTGAAATTAAGTCTGGAAAAGGGTCTTCAATGCCATAGCAACCGGTCGAATCAACTTTTTGTTTCTTGAAAAGCAAGCATTTTCGCAGGAATTTTCTCACACTTTGGAGCTTAAGTATAAAGTAAGGCTTGCTTAATCCTGTAGTTTCAGAATAAACTGGGGGTCAAGCCTACAAAGCCGTGTTTTTTGGAGAAAAAAGTTCCGCGCGAGCGCGTTTAAAGGGCATACGTACCATCCCACATACATATATACATATATATTATTCATTTGATACAGGAGAGTATCACGAGTCTGTTGGCTTAGTATTTACGCGAGTGCCTACGGCACTCGCGTAAATACTAAGCCAACAGACTCGTGATATTCTCGGGTATCCAATGGATAATAAATTTATTAGGTACTGCTCATGGCAATACCTTGGTAACAAGAAATTTACCTAGGGGGACGTAATAACCCAACGTAATAACTATGTACACAGGTGATATGGAAAAATATTGCCCTAAGCCACATCCTGTTTAGTTTAATGCATTTTCTATGTGGCAACAGTTATCAGGCTCTGTTCAGTACCTAATAAATATAACATATACCCGATTTTGCATTATCCACCCCTAATACTGTCTCGCTCGCTTCGCTCGCTCGCCAATAAACTAGTGGTGTGCTTGAGCACAAATGGCGAGCGAGCCTAAAGACTATACTATTTTTTATTGACTTCTAACACTGAAGCTACTGATAATAAGGTCAAGTTTTTAAATTTAGCATACAGGGTAAAGGGATTTCAGTGCCATAGTAACAACTCTCTGCAACTGCTTGAATTGAAGGAAAAAACAACAACAACAAAACAATACACGTTATTTAAAAGTTTTCTTTGTGATATTCTTTAGCTAAGTAGTGGTTGTAACACACAATGCTTTGACACAGCTGGACATGCACCTACACAGACTTACCTTCGCAGTAGTCTAGTTTTCTTTGTGATATTGTTTAGCTAAGTAGTGGTTGTAACACACAATGCTTTGACACAGCTGGACATGCACCTACACAGACTTACCTTCGCAGTAGTCTAGTGGACAATGTATTTTCAGGTAAATACTGTGCGCACGGCTTATAACCATGACAAAGAGCGCATTGACTTACCACCGCCACTAACTCGAATAGAAATGGGAGTCCCTTAAGTTGTCAAGTTTTAACTGTACCGGCAAAAGAATTCAAAACGGTAAACAATTCAATTTCTAGGGTGATACGGGTACTGATCGATAAACCAGAGGATTCTGTTTAGTGCAATTTGGGACGGGGTCGACAACCGAACTAACACAAAAACGCGAGGGTCAAAGTACAAATATGCCTTACGTACGTCCATACATATATACAAATAAACTAGTGGTGTGCTTGAGCACAAATGGCGAGCGAACCTAAAGACTATACTATTTTTATATGAATGATTTTGACTTCTAACACTGAAGCTACCGATAAGGTCCAGTTTTTAAATTTAGCATACAGGGTAAAGGGATTTCAGTGCCATAGTAACAACTCTCTGCAACTGCTTGGAAAAAACAACAACAAAACAATACATGTTATTTAAAAGTTTTATTTGTGATATTCTTTAGCTAAGTAGTGGTTGTAACACACAATGCTTTGACACAACTGGACATGCACCTACACAGACTTACCTTCGCAGTAGTCTAGTGGACAATGTATTTTCAAATAAATACTGTTGCGCAAGGCTTATAGCCATGACAAAGAGCGCATTGACTTACCACCGCCACTAAGGATTCTCAGAGCTCGTTAATTGAAAAATACTGGAACTGTGAACGCTTTACCTGACTTACGTAATTAAAAGCGCGGGCGAAAACAGAGGTCTCACGTACCCCATAAACAGATAAATAAATAAATAAACTAGTGATGTGCTTGAGCACAAATGGCGAGCGAGCCTAAAGACTATAATATTTTTATATGAATGATTTTGACTTCTAACACTAAAGCTACTGAAAATAAGGTCCAGTTTGTTTATTTAGCATACAGGGTAAAGGGATTTCAGTGCCATAGTAACAACTAACACTCTGCAACTGCTTGAATTGAAGGAAAAAACAACAACAACAAAACAATACACGTTATTTAAAAGTTTTCTTTGTGATATTCTTTAGCTAAGTAGTGGTTGTAACACACAATGCTTTGACACAACTGGACATGCACCTACACAGACTTACCTTCGCAGTAGTCTAGTGGACAATATATTTTCAAATAAATACTGTTGCGCACGGCTTATAACCATGACAAAGAGCGCATTGACTTACCATCGCCACTAACTCGAATAGAAATGGAAGTCCCTTAAGTTTTCAAGTTTTAACTGCACCCTCAAAAGAATTCAAAAAGGTAAACAATTCAATTTCTAGGGTGATACGGGTACTGATCGATAAACCAGAGGATTCTGTTTAGTGCAATTTTGGACGGGGTCGGCAACCGAACTAACACAAAAACGCGAGGGTCAAAGTACAAAAATGCCTTACGTACGTCCATACATATATACAAATAAATAAATAAATAAATAAATAAACTAACATCCCCGATTTTCGATTGTGTTACCCCTGTAAGTGTCTCGCTCGCTACGCTCGCTCGCCAACTAGTGGTGCGCTCGAATAGCGCAAATGCATGGCGAGCGAGCAGACTCTTTTTACAGAAAAATAGGACAGAAATTACATCTAACTGTAGTGCACAGTGTAACCCTTCCCATTCTCAGTTAGCATCAGAGAATCTAAAGTCTCTGATCCCAGACTAAACTAACAATTACCTGAATAAACTTCGAAAGCAGTGGCAAAGAAGCGCAGCTTGACAAAGACTTCACAATTGTTTCAAGAAGAGAGTAGCTGTAAACTTTTTGGTTGAAACAATGTTGCGTCTGCCGCAGGATACTCCGCGCTCGTTAATTGAAAAAAACTGGAACTGTGAACGCTTTACCTAACTTACGTAATTAGAAGCGCGCGCATTTAAAGAGCATACTTACCATCCATACATACATACATAATTATATATATATACTAGTGGTGTGCTTGAGCACAAATGGCGAGCGAGCGTGATAGTTAGGTAACATAAAATGTTACTATGTTTTAGCTTACTTCATGCAAACACTATAATAGCAGTTATGACATTTGATTTCAGCAAACAAATACAAAATCACTCTCTTACCTTATTAATAGTAACTTTTGTAGTATCAAACATCAACCATTCTGATAATCTCAATCACCAGTAACTCTTGAACAAGCTCTCAGCTACGATAAAAAATAAACCAGTGTTATTATTTGTAATTTTAGCCAACAAATATGGAATTACTACTTACATCATTCATGAGTATTGATAACTTCTGTGTATCAAATTGAAGTTACTTTGATCATCTGAATTACCTTGAATTCTTGACAAGCTCTCACCTACAAAAACAAAAGACAATCAATTTTAGCACACAAATACAAAATTACTTTCTTACCTCATTTTCTTGAGCAGTAGTAACTTCCTAGTACCAAATTTGAGTCATTCTGACTATTTGAATTTACCAGTTACTGTTGACAACAAGCTCTTAGCTGAGTTAAGAATAACAGAATTACCTGAATAAACTTAGAAGCAGTGGCAAAGAAGCTCAGTTTGACAAAGACTTCACAATTGTTTCAAGAAGAGAGTAGCTATAAACGTTTTGGTTGAAACAGAGTTGCGTAAGGCAGTGCAGCCTCCGCGCTCGTTAATTGAAAAATACTGGAACTGTGAACGCTTTACCTAACTTACGTAATTAGAAGCGCGGGCGAAAACATAGGTCTCACGCACCCCATAAACAGATAAATAAATAAATAAATATAGCGATATCTCGATTGAGTTACCCCTGATAGTGTCTCGCTCGCTTCGCTCGCTCGCCAATAAATAAACTGACATCCCCGATTTTCGATTGTGTTACCCCTGTAAGTGTCTCGCTCGCTACGCTCGCTCGCCAATAAATAAACATCCACGATTTTTTCATTTTTACCCCTGTAAGTGTCTCGCTCGCTACGCTCGCTCGCCAATTATGCCCCACAATTTTTGTGGCCTGAAGCTATGGCGGGTGATTCGTGCCAAAATTAGACGCTCGCGTTACGCCGGCTACGACCATGAGATGCATGCTAAAAGACCATGACATGCAAGCTAACCGAGCGTGAGATGCAAGCTACTAGCCTGAGATGAAAGCTACTAGCATGAGATGAAAGCTACTAGCCTGAGATGAAAGCTACTAGCCTGAGATGAAAGCTACTAGCATGAGATGAAAGCTACTAAGGGTGATTCGTGCCAAAATTAGACTCTCGCGTTTACGCCGTTTGCTAAAGACCATGACATGCAAGCTAACCGAGCGTGAGATGCAAGCTACTAGCCTGAGATGCAAGCTACTAGCCTGAGATGAAAGCTACTAGCATGAGATGAAAGCTACTAGCCTGAGATGAAAGCTACTAAGGGTGAGATGCAAGCGTGGCAAGAGCGCTGCGTGTAGTTGGAATACCCTTTACCGATTGCAAAAGTGATATCATGGCGAATTGGAGTAAAGCGAAAGATTTACTTGTGGGAGCTCTAACTGAAGTGAAGAAGTTGTCGGAGTCTTCCAACCCTGCAGGTTCCTCCGGTAGGTAGTGATAGTAATCTAGGGTGGATTGTAAAGGGCAACTTGTTCACACCGTATAGTGCTTGCTTACACTTTCTGCCATAATGGTTAGTTTCTACCCCATGCTAGCTGAGTTGAATTGAAAGTTTGCTGCTGGCTACATAGAGAATGCTGCTATTCTATTCGCCACTGGTATCTTAGCCATTGTTTAATTTAATCAAAACTAATATTGAGAGCACTTCCCTGGCTAAGGGACAGTTTATAATTGATAGCAATTGATGAAGCAAGTGTTCTTTCCTTTAGGAATTATAATACTAGATAATTAATATTTATATTATTTATAAAGTAAAGACAATATTATTGTATATTGTTGTTGTTGTTTTATGTTATTGGTATAATTATTTGCAAGCTAGCGAAGCAATTGAAGTACTATCAGGAGTGGAAATATAGGATAATTGATATGTTTATATTTGGAATTATTAGTCTGGGTGATAGTATCCAGGGTTTTTTTAGCGGGGGCTGCAAGGGCATTTCGCCCACACTATTGCCCCCACAGTCTTTGACATTAGACTTTGGTTTGCCCCCCCCAGTAAACTTGTTCAATTTATTTTTCCCACACGGTGACACAAAGCTAGAAAAATTCCTGGATCCTGATTCCTGGATTCCTGGAATTTAACAATTTCAAGCCATATTTTTTATTATGAACTATTCAGTCACGGTGTATTCCAAAATTTACATATATACTTTGGCCAAAATTATGTGGGGGGAGGGTTCTAGCCTCTTCCTGTCTACAGCCATGACTATCATATTAGTTACAGAGTTACATGTGATGTAAAGCTTAGGAATTTCAATTGTAGTATGTGAGCATGTTTTCAGTATTGCTCGCCATGTTGAGCATGCCTTCTTTCCAGTAATGTTAATATGCTTGCTTTTCTTGCTTATTATATTCAGAGACTAATTTTACTAAACTTAATTTCAGAATTATTTCAAGTATTATGTGTAATCTATAGGATATGTTACTGTTAGGTTCACTCTTGTTTTTAGATGTTTAAAAAATCTTTGATAAACTTACATGTGATTGTATATTCACTATCAAAATTTATATCAGGCTAACTCTCATGATAGTGATGATCACTATCACCCAGCACTAGTTTGATGTATTTCCAGTTGTTGTTGTTGTTTTTTTTTTTTTGTAGTGCACAGATTTACCAAGTTTAGGAGTATTTATTTTACACTGGATGTGTTAATCTGTTTTTAGGTAGTTCTGAAAGACCTCCTTCTAATTCACAGCAAAGGAAATTATCTGCATTAGAAGAGCACAAAAAAATATTTGGATTCAATCCACTGGATCTAAAGTAAAAATATAAGTTTAAGATTTGAAGTACTGCCTATATACTTTAGTAGGAACAGATATAGAATATAAAGCAATGCAACAACAACAGGGGAAAAAATAGATAGAAATTATACCAAAATGAACTATTGTGCTCATCCAGCTTGTTGCAGTTCCTTATACATTTACTTTAGTGTCATTTCAAAGTTTACTGCACACAGTAATTCAAATGTCAGCTATCATAACACTGTTTCATCACTGTTTCACACTGTGTGTGTGTGTGTATAATAAGCACCTTGGGAAAGAGATAAACTTTCGACACTATAGGTGCCAATATCAAAACTAGGTGTAGGTGACGATGCAGGTCCCTAATATTTAGAGAGTGGATTAAATCATTTGATTTCTTTTTGCATTAATGAAATTGTCATAATTTTGTCCCATCCAATCTTGAATAGTCAGTTGCGCTCGGTTGTGTTTTCATTCTAAACTCGCTTGTCTAAATGAATGGTACGTGAGTGCCTGCACACTCAGCAGAATATTGGGACTCATTCTTCTTCATTTGTCTAAAGCTACTTTACCATGAGTTACCTCTGAGTAGTTTTTATACATTTTTCTTTTGCTCTTCAGCACTTGTTAATAATATATTTCTACTTGCATTATCTTTCCTTCAGAAACAACAGAAAGAAAAAAACGTGGCAATCCTTATACTTCAAAGAAACCAAAAGTGAGCATGTTTACGAAGGATTGTGTTTGCTTGAAATTTCAGGACCAGACATGGATACCACAAGTTCAAGAAAGAATTGAGTTGGCTAAACTTGGGCTGGGTCTGAAGAAGTTGACATTTAATGCAGACGGAGATGCTCAACATATCCATGATATTATTACCAGTAATTTCCCAGTGCTTGATTCATGTGGCGGTTATACTTTATTGAGACTAAAAGAAAACTCCAGAAAGTTGGTAGCTATTGATAGCCCAGACTGCGGTATTACTGTTCCCTTTCTGAAGGATATTCTTCGGCAAGCAAAGTTATACATCTGTCCCTTGCAGTGTGATGTCTTAACTAAAGAAGCAGAAAAGTTTTGCTCTAGTGATCCGAGTGTAAGTTTTTATGCAATCATTTTGCGCTAAACGTTACACATGTGTGCTTATTTATTTAGAGTAATAATGAACCTGAAGATTTCTGCAGGACATGCCATTGTTTTTTTCCAATGTCTCAGCTTCGAAAGCATGTATCTGATGGATGTCAAAGTGCATCAGTGGACACAAGCATTGGCAATTCTTCCAGCCTGTCTTCAGCGTGCACGGTTCCAGATATTACTGTTAGTGATACCACCACAGAAGAGCTTATCCCAGTGTATGATATTCCTCCAGTGGAGAACACGTATGAAGTGAAATATTTGGATTCGCAGTAAGCTGTTTATATCTGTTAGGTTACTCATTAACTAATACAATAAATGTTTACTCAGTTCCAGTAATTCTGACGAAGAGAACCTGCCAGTGGTCCACCTGCCTTCTAGTCCTCAACCTGGAACATCTACATACAAGTATGTCTTTTTGGCATTAATGTCTTCTTTTATAAAATAGCAACTAATTCAGAGAGGGGAAGAGTGCCTATTATTTTATTATTGTCTTTGTAGGAGCTACGTGTCATTGATTTCTGAAAGTGATGAATTAATTGATTGGCAGTTACAACAAGACACACAAGAAGCTATTGATGCTAGTACGGAGACCAGTTCAAGGTAAGACTATTAAAATGAGTTATACAAACTAGTAGTGTGCTCAAGCACACATTGTGAATGAGCTTTGGAAAACATTTGATCTAGAATATTTTTTGATTGGGGGGAAGAAAGGGGGTAGTTTACGCTAGGGTGCCATGTTGGTTGTTAAAATAGGTAAAGAAAAAGACAGTTGTATTATCGTATATCAATAGAATCGACTGAGTCAAATTACTACAACAAATTATGATGTCTGCAAAAGATATCATAAGCTTGATGCCTCCCCACCATGTCAAAAAATTCCATTTCGGCCCTCTAGCTTGCTTCATTCTATGCATCTCAGATATATATATATGTGTGTGTGTGTATATATATATATATGTATGTGACTATGGTTTGTCACTTTTCTGTTATGTATAAAAGGCAGAGTTTCAAGCCACCCATTCCATTTTTGTAAGTAGTTGCTCAAGATTTTTTTCTAAGTTCAGTGTATGTTCTGAGAAAGCCGTCAGTATTTAATGGTGTTAGTCAGGCTAATGAAACTCCATAATTACTATTTTCAGTACTCAGTCCACTTCTCGTTTGCATTGTGTACTTGACTATATGAAATATTTACCACTAGCGTTGTAGTGTTGTTGCTTGTAAACATTGGAGTTCAATCGTGCAGTTAATGCTATTTTTAAGTGTCGAGCTGCTTGCTTTATTAATTCAGGAGTAAATAGGTACAAGTTTTGTAAATGCAATGTATTGTTACTTAGCTAAAGCATGCCTCGGTGAACTCATTTAAACGGACGATACTTTACCATATTTCATTGGCTGAGCTAGCTTGCTCACCACACATTGCGATTTGAGTATACCATTAATATAATAATATGTTCTGTGTTTGTATAGTGTTACGGAAGAAACTCGTATTTTAGTCGACGTTATCAAAGAGCATAGGAACAAGTATTTAGATAGGGACAAGGACAACACTTATAGGATTACTGTTAGACGTAATGAAATATGGAAAGATTCTATTCAGTCATTCAAGCGCTCTTTTGACGAATCGAAGCATTTACAATTTACATTCTTGGGTGAACCTGCAGTAGACGATGGGGGACCAAAAAGAGAATTTTTCATGCTATTTTTGAAATCCCTCAACTTTCAAGAAAATTTATTAGAAGGACCACTTGATAAAAGAGTGTTAAGGCACAACACAAGTGCATTGGACAAAAATGTGTACAAGAGTATTGGCAAGATTATAGCATTGTCTGTTATTCATGGAGGTCCAGGACCAGCATTTTTGGCAAAGTCAGTGGTGAACTACATTTTTAGAAGTGGAACGACATTTAATGTATAATATAGAAGATGTTCCAGATCAATCTATTCAGGCATTACTCAATCAGGTAATTATAGTTTAATTATCCTGAGAAGGAGCACAGTGAAGTTCTCAAGTATTTACCCCCATGGAAGCCTTCAACCCCCTAAAAATCCTATGAACTTATGACTTAACTATTAACATGTACCAATATTGCACTGTATTCATCTTTAAGCAGAGCAACCTACAGTAACTAGTGATTATAAACTCATTGTTCCTTCTATATCACAAAATCCTTATTTCACCCCTCTTAGCTATGTTTTCTGTATGCAGCCAGCTATCAGATAGGCTTTTAAGTTCACTTGAATAAAATATTTTTTTATTCAATTGTACGAAAAAATTTCTACTGCCGTTAAAGATCTCCAGAGTAAATATAAGCAACTATATATGTGACCGTCTACAGGAAAGCCAGGCACAACATGGCCCTGTTCAAAAAAATATTTTTGGACTTACGGAGTTGACGGCATCCAGATATTGAGCTCTCCAAGTTTTATCATTACAGCTTAAGTTGTTCCCGTTATAATAGACCTAACTGTATCCTTTCTGTTGGCTTGAAATAATACATTTTTAAGAAATCGATTGATCTTTTCTCAATGTTCACGTGCGCCGCATTGTACCCGGTTTTCCCGTCAATGGTCACATAATAAGGTCTTAGTATATGTTTTTTTAAAACCTGGTTAAATCAAGTATGTAGTCATACACAGTTAATATAATAAATGTTCTACACTTGTTCTGTACTTACGAAGTCAATGAAAGCAATTTTTACCATGGGATATATTGTTATAATATAGTTAAGAGAATGTGATAATGAAGCAAGAATGAAGGAGCTGCTAGACAGTGATGAGTATGGTTTCAGATTTAACTGTGGAGTTACACAATCTTCTTATCACATGAAGCTTATTGAAAAAGAAGAAATTATTTCAGCACTATGTCGGCACTTCATTATTTATCGCTCGAATTCAGAATTAGAACAGTTAATTGAAGGGTTTCAAACATTAAACTTTTCCAGTTGATTAAGGAACATCCATCAACAATGAGACAAGTATTTATCCCACCCAAACAGTGTCTGACTGCTGACTTCATACAAGATTTTTACACTGTTTTGTATGCAGAAGTTGGATCCAATAACAGAATGAGAGAAGAGTGCACAATAATGAATTGGATCACTTATTTACGAGATAGTGAAGGTATGCCCAACCTGTTGTTCTATATTAGCTACCACATTATCTTGGAGTTTGTTGTTATTATTAATATTACAAGTATTATAGTATAAATATTACAAGTATTATTATTATTATTATTATTATTATTATTATCATCATCATCATTATTATCATTATTATTGCAGATGGTATAGAAGGCATGGCTAGTTTGAAGGACATCTTCATTTTTCTCACTGGGTGTGACTGCATTCCACCACTTGGATTTCCACATGCTGAAAAAAACCATTCAATTTGATTCAGATTTAATGGTGCCAACAGTGTCTATGTGCAGCATGATTTTCAGGCTACCAAGAAACCTTCCAGAGGATTATAATACTTTTAAAGAAAGAATGACTTTTTATATTTTGTGTTCTCAAGGTTTCGGACAATTGTAAAAGAAGGAAAAAAAAACATTATAAAAAATCATGAACTCTGATCATCGTTTCTGCATTCAACTTACTGGATAGATAATTGATTGTTTATTAGTTCAACAGTTTTAAAAAAAATATCAATTCCATACGAATCACTCGAAGCTTGAGGGTCAATAGATTGATATAGATGGTCGTAGTTGATAGGGCATTCAGTTTCTGGTACAAGTACGGTGCTGTCATCATCAATGGTGTTCAAGAGCTCATCCCAGTCTATTCCAAATGTCTCTACCTCCTCCTGTACAGTATACAGAAGTAATTCTATAATTGCACACAATTATGAACATTGAAATACAGTATAAATTTCCATTAGCTGGTTAGATTCTAGTTAATAGACCACAAGTCCAAAATGCTAAGCTCATAATCTAATAAACTTACAGGTGGCAAATCTTCAAATAACTCTTGAGCAATGCATGTTTGTGATGTGCTACTGAATTTCAGCAGTCCAGTATAAAAAAGCTGCAGTGGAGTTTTCCCATTCACTGAAGACAGTGGATGACAGATCCACGCTTCTCTCCACTCCTTCAAGCTTTGATTAATGCGTGGAATAAAAACAAAATGCAAACAAAATAAACTAACATTATCAGAAGGATCCAGCATTTCTATGCTCTCTAAATAATAGAATAAGTTGTAGTACAAGAGTAAAACACCTTCAAATACATCTTTCCACAAGCGTTCAATCCTTTGGTTATGAACGCTCTTTCCAACTATCACTGAGCCTCTTCCTGCTCCTCTCATTGGGTGTGATAGCATAAATTCTGAAACAGCAGTGTTTTCTCCGCCTTTGTCACTACGAACACGAGACGGCAAGCCATAACTTGTAACACCTGTTAAAAATTGCTGAAGAACAGTGCTGGCTTTATTGTTCCCTGAGCAGTGAAGATACACCGGAACTCTTGAATATCCATCCACTCCTCCGTGAATTACCAGCCGCCATCTAACAAATGAATAAGTAGCATGAGCTGAAAGTTGTGAATTAAGTTATTGAACCTTTTAAAAATGGTTGCAACAGGAGCAGAGGGTGAGAAGAGCACAAAGTAAGGGGTTAAACAAATAAATAAATAAATGAGAACAGAAAAAAACACCCCACATAAATAGCTAGCATAGGTGCCAACTTTTTCAAACTAGCTTCAAGGACACCAGATCTCACCCCCTTCATCACGTTAGTAGTGTCGGACATAAATGCCACACACTTCTCATAATCCAAGTCTTTCTTACTCAAGGAGAGTTTAAGTGCGTCAAAAAGATTTCTAGCTGTACCTATATTCACCACAGGCATGTCTAAAAATCTGGTTCGGCCATCTCCTACATCGAAATCTAGAAGCCTAATAAGAATAATGCAGGATTTATCTGTTTTATAGTTTGATTCATCCATCATTATAGAAAACGGATTACTTTTCTCCAAGTTTGCTAACATTTTCTCAGACGGGAGCTAATGCTCCCTTGATTACTGCTGCAGTCTTGGTACGTCCACAAGCGAATTTCTTGGCAACCTCAGAATCGGGAAACATTTTAGGAAATAGCTTAGTGGCATGGTCACTTGCATTAAAAGCAAGGTTATGTTCCACCACAAAAGAAGCCCACAAAGCCTCAGCTTCAATAACACTGTGTGAAACTTGAGCGAGGAGCAAGCATCAGCCATATCTTTACGGTGTTTTCCTCTCACATGAGCAGTTTTAACACTTTTGGCTATGCTAAAATCTGAGGAGCACAGAGTACACCTTGCATATGTGTCACCTATAATTATATAAACGTAAAGAAACTTTGAGAAAACTATTATTTAAACTAACCTTTGGAACTCTTTCCTATCCCTTTGAAGTCCTGTACCCACTACTTATTGAAGTAACACTTCCTCTTAGGCTTTTTCAAGGGAGGAGGAGTGGGAATAACTCCTGATGATTCACTCTCAGACTCAGACATTAGCTATAGCTAGTCACTTTTTTGAAAGAAAAAAAAAAGCAGCAGCACTGACTCACTGACTCTTATCATGTACAATCTACATCCAGTTGTTAGCCACAAGCCAGCTGAGCTAGCACAGCTGACTGCAGTGCTAACTCAGCTGGCTTGTCAGTTGTGATTAACTGGATGCAGCACTTGTTAGCAGAGTTGCATAAAACCTGGACCAGCATGAGGACAACCAATAGGAAAGTGATAGGTCATCAAGGACTGAAGGACAAAGCTCTTAAATCGAGGACTGTCCTCGACATTCGAGGACAGTTGGCACCTATGAGCTAGCCATTAGATCATTTTATATTCATGAAATTCAAGTGTAGCCACTATTGGCAATTAGTTAATAACTACTTTTCCTTAACTATATTTTCAAATGAATGCCTAGCTATAAAAATAAATAAAAAATAAATAATAATAATACTGATAATTGAGCAAAACTGAATTAATTCTAACTAACAAAAAACAGAAACCTAGCATGTAGCTACTACATTATGATGGAACCCTGTTTGGTGCTATATATTAGTAGGTTTCAAAGCCACTTAGCCAGCTAGCTACATTTTCAATTTATGATAATTGAGTGTAGCTAATTGAAAAATAATTTCTATATTGCCCAGTATATGTGCTCAACTGCAGTCATCGTTTGAACAGCTTTTAGTAACAACGCAATTTTTACTTTCAAAGTATTAGCTTAAAAAAGGCAAATCAGATAGAACAAAGAGAGATAAAAATAAAAAAATAGCAATGGGAAAAAAGTTAGCTAGCGAAATTATTAGCCACGGTACACCCAATAAGAATTTGTACCAATAGCTAGGGCCATGTAGTGCAATTGTACATAAAACATGTATACTTAATGTATCACTTGGGTTTCAGTAGAAATTTAACTTGCTCTGTGCTTTCCAAAGTTTTAAATTTAAAAGCTTTAAATACAATTGTTGTAGCTACCTTATAAGTTTGTGGTTCCCATCAATGTGCCAAAGTGACAATGGACCTTCCACATGATATCTCCTCCTCTGAATAGAAGAAGCCCACCTAACAGCACTTCCACATGGATCTACTCTATTCAAGGACTCTCTTACCCTTTGCTGGGTTAGAATGATACCGAGACCCCGAAGATGTCCTCGTAACATTCGATAGCCATAATTGGGACAGTAGCTTTCATCTCAGGCTAGTAGCTTTCATCTCAGGCTAGTAGCTTGCATCTCACGCTCGGTTAGCTTGCATGTCATGGTCTTTTAGCATGCATCTCATGGTCTTTTAGCATGCATCTCATGGTCATAGCCGGCGTAACGCGAGCGTCTAATTTTTGCACGAATCACCCGCCATATGAAGCCCCACCCCCCACCCTCTTCCCTACGCCACTGCTGATATCAATCACAGTGGCTTTGCCCCTATAGCCCAGATTGTGTCACATAATATTTTTAGCTACTATGGGGACCATGTGAATAAAACACTCAGGTTTACTGGACTGACTGGCAAGTTGAAGGTCTTGCCCTAGTTGACTTCAGACAAGCTGGCTCATAACCAACCTGCGAAGCAAGACTTACTGGCAAGTGTTTGTTCTTGACAAAGTCCTCAATATAGATGGAATCAAGCAAGTCTCAAGTTGTGGTGTACATGTCTCATTTGAGTGTTCATCATTTTGGTTGAGGTGATTGTTCAAACTATTTTATGATGATGCCCAGGGCATACCTGATTTAGGTGATGTTTGTGACCTTCCTGTTGTTGCTGTGTGGCTTGCAGGGTGGGGGAGGGAGAGAATGGACAGGGACGTGATAGGGGGCTAGTTTCAATGAGTGATATGCATCAGTTTTTATTGAACAGGTGAAGGATGTGGACTCCTGTCACGTGGTAATAGACACATGTATGAGCTGGTGATGTTTGTGTGTTCTATTGGAACTGTAGTTCTTGGACTTTCTAAGCCTTAGGACAGAGAAATTGTAGGCTGTGGTTTATGCTTTTATCACTTGAGTGATGTCCACCAGTTTTATTACTAATTTCTTTCATGATTAGTTTTCATGTATGATGATAGACATTAGGAGCACTCTAGTTCTGCAACATTTACAATAAGGCTCTATCAAAATAATTTCTTGTTTATCATCCAAAAATTTCAAAAAATTGGAGAGGGAGGGAGGCTTTTTTTTTTTTTTTAAGTTTCAAAAAAATTACTTTTTTTAAAGTGAAATCACAACCAGATGTGTCTGTGAAAAGAAAAAAAGGTATATATGACAGTTGTTTTTTAGTCCTTTGGTTTAAACTGCCGTGTTCGTTTGGCTGGGGGGCATTTGCCACCAGAAAAGAAGGTCATGCAGATAGGGTAACCTTCTGTTTGCTCTTTGAAATCCTCTTCCGAACCACAAAAAAAGCATATTGCATTAAATAAATTTTTTCTCTTGAGTCAAGAATTGGAGAGGGAGGGGATGATAAACAAGAAATTATTTTGATAGGGCCTAAAGTTGAGTAGCTTCTTATCAAGAAGAGCAACAGTTTTATTATTAATAATAAATAATAATGCTTCTGAATATTTCTGTCCTTCTATCATGATTGTGGACTTGGGCTTTGTTGAAATGTTGCCTTCTTTTTCGCACTTTCCCCTTCCTTCTTGAAACCTATGCCGCCTTTACGCCTTTACTCAGTGATTTCACTACGCCGCCTTCTCCTTGTCCATTCAACCCTCTTTTTAGTGTACTATTAATCACTTTCAACTGAATGGGACAACCTATTCAAGGTATCACGATGCTTTACCATCATACTTTTTAAGTTCGTGAATTATTCATGAATACACACTATTGATCGTGGTTACTGACACACGGAGCATATTATTATTATATAGATTCTTTGAGTAATTAGCATGGCATTATTATGAGTTTGAGTGCTGTAATTTTGAGTACTGCCTAACTGCATACTGCACTCAGATACTATTGAACTGTGATAGGTGCTGGATTCGAATGTTGTGCAACTTTACTAGAGTATCATATTTAGATAGTTTTCAAAATTTTCACTATGAGGAGGCGCTTGGCCTTAATTATAATGTTGGTATGATTATTTAGTACACATTGATTTTTAAGAAATTCTTGAGAATTTTTTAATTTATTGATTGTTCAGGACTTTATACAACAAGATAAGAAGATCACATGTGTGGTGGACTATGCAGTCGAGTAAAAGTGGCTTGCAAGGTTAGGTGGATTCTAAATTAGGAAATATTTTTGAAGGGGAATTATATAATGTATATTATAATATACTAGCATCAAGTACCCCGCCACACAGTGGCGCTTGACGTATTGAAGTTATTTTGCTCAGTTATCATTCTCTACTATTGAGTACGGTTAATTAGTTTTCCTCTCCTGCTCTCTTCATTTTAAACTATCTAAGCTTTTCTTATCCCCCACATTTCCTTTCTTTAGTTCTGTCTTCTTGAGTCATAGAGTCCTTTGTCCAATTATCCTGCTTCTGAATCTCTGTCCTACCATCATGATTGTGGACTTACGCTCCACGAAACTTTTGAAACCTACACTGCCTTCCCTCATCTATTCCACCCACTTTTTAGTAACAATTAATCACTCTTTACTGAATGTGATGACTCTTTACCCATTGAAGTAAGGGTGACACAACTTTCGTGCAGAACTATGACGAGAAAGGAGATGGGCATGATTTAAGCATTTCCCTTCACCTTAAATATTCACTTTTTAACTACACATTTTGCTTACGATATTTTAAGAATATTTCAAGGGGGCGAGTGTCTCCCCTGCCCCCCCACCCTTAATGAACCCCTGTTACTATATAGATATTAGTAAATTTTTCAAAATGTTAATGAACAAGTCCGATCCGAGTTTTTTGTTTTTTTTTGGGGGGGGGGGAAGTTCTCTTGTTGCAGTATTTAAAATTGTGAAGTATTATACTATTTTAACCCACATGGCTGAGAGTGTCTGTTGTTACATATAAAATCTTGTAATAGACTGAAAAACTATGTGACGAATAGTTGATTGTAACTTTGAGCTGACATTTGAAGGTGATTGTATCATTCATGTGAGAATTATTTTGCTTGGAGTAACTGACACGTGCTGTGTGTGTTTACTTGACACATCCTTTTTCTAAACATTCTACTGTGATGCACATGCTTGTATGAGAATGTATATATGCATTGATCAATGTTTCATGCATGATTTTATGATCGTAATATTCATACAATTAAACATTCGCTGTGCTATATTTTCCCCAAAGTTCGAAGGGGGATTGGGGATCCTAGGTTTAACCCCCTCGGTATGTTATAGCTAAGTTGTGCTGAAATAGCAGCTAGCATAAGGCAATTGTATGGGTGCACAATCTATGCTATTATCCTATTATTTGCATAGGCTGCAACAACTAGTGGAGTGAGATGACGTAAAATCTAAACTGCTGGAGCTGTTACTTTTGCATATGACATCAGAGGCAGAAGGAGTGGTGAAGAAATCTCATCAATGAAATATCCTTATTGGAAGTGGCAGTAGCTAAGGTATGTAAATGATTGGTAAAACAAGAGTATGGATTTGGGTCAAGCGAGAGTATGAATTTAGTAAAGTGAGAGTATGAACTGGGTAAAGACTGGGTAAAGTGAGAGTATGGACTGGGTAAATGGTGAGAGTATGGATTGGGTAAAGCGAGAGTATGGACTGGGTAAAGCGAGAGTATGAATGGATTGGGTAAAGCGAGAGTATGGATTGGGTAAAGTGAGAGTATGGACTGTAAAGCAAGGGTATGGACTGGGTAAAGCGAGAGTATGGATTGGGTAAAGTGAGAGTATGGACTGTAAAGCGAGGGTATGGATTGGGTAAAGCGAGAGTATGGATTGGGTAAAGTGAGAGTATGGACTGGGTAAAGTGAGAGTATGGACTGTAAAGCGAGGGTATGGATTGGGTAAAGCGAGAGTATGGATTGGGTAAAGTGAGAGTATGGACTGGGTATAGCGAGAGTATTGATTGGGTAAAAAGTGAGAGTATGAATTGGGTAAAGTGAGAGTATGGACTATAAAGCGAGGGTATGGATTGGGTAAAGCGAGGGTATGGATTGGGTAAAGCGAGAGTATGGACTGGGTAAAGTGAGAGTATGGACTGGGTATAGCGAGGGTATGAATTGGGTAAAGTGAGAGTATGGACTGGGTATAGCGAGAGTATGGATTAGGTAAAGTGAGAGTATGGACTGGGTAAAGTGAGAGTATGGACTGGGTAAAGTGAGAGTATGGATTGGGTAAAGCAAGAGTATGGATTGGATAAAGCGAGAGTGTGGACTGTAAAGCGAGAGTATGGATTGGGTAAAGCGAGAGTGTGGACTCTGTAAAGCGAGAGTATGGATTGGGTAAAGTGAGAGTATGGATTGTGTAAAGCGAGAGTATGGATTGGGTAAAGTGAGAGTATGGATTGGGTAAAGTATGGATTGGGTAAAGTATGGATTGGGTAAAGTGAGAGTATGGACTCTGTAAAGCGAGAGTATGGATTGGGTAAAGTGAGAGTATGGATTGTGTAAAGTGAGAGTATGGACTGGGTAAAGTGAGAGTATGGA
>WLWD01005943.1_pt1 | contig 111604 bp, 71 predicted proteins | sample 6712731 | NCBI WGS metagenome assembly WLWD01 (sample SAMN12718690, study PRJNA576275) | sponge metagenome | isolation source: marine sponge | host: Mycale hentscheli | place: New Zealand: South Island, Marlborough, Capsize Point | collected 2014-11-01 | reverse complement strand
TTTCTTCTGGCATTTTCTGATACATGACACACAAAAAACAAAACAGAAAGCCAAGGTGCAATATGGGATTTCTTTGAGTCTCGATTACCTTATATTACCACAAAATCTAACAATCATTTGGTCACTAATATGAATTCTTTCATGTGAACCAGATCTCACTATACTAGCACGTGCCAATTCGACACCACCTCTACTGCACACATACGATCACCGTATTGTTACATACAATATTGATACCAACATACTTAATACATTTAAAAAATATATATTTTTTAATAATGTAGGGCATAACTTTGAAGAAAATGAAATATCAATCTTACATTTCCATACATTGTATTCTATCAATACTGAACACGCCCGACGTTCAAGAAACAAGGCATACAGTGACTCGCTCAGCACATTTGGTCAGTGACGCCACACCCACTGGTAATCCATGTACCCACCAGGTCTGTGAGAGTGAGTCTCACCTGTAATAGTAGCACGGCCGCCATGAAGGAGAATCCCTGGCAATAGCCAACCTCCTCGTCATAGATGGAGTAGGCCTTGCTGATCTTGTAGAGAGCAGACTTGTTATCTTCTTCCTGGAAGTATCCGTGACCAACGTAAGTGCGCTTGATGTCCCAATTGATGACGTTCTCTGCTGGAGATTCCTACCCACCGAATATGAAACGAAAATTAATAAAGAATGTTTGCTAGTACACAGCGTTCCTCCAGGGCTTTTTTGAGTGGTGCCGCACCCCTTGGTTTGCACGATGCACCACTTGGATACTCGTATTAATACATTGCCCCACTTGGTTGATTGTTGCTGCAGGCGTCTCTCTTTTTCCTTTTCACTAACACACGCACCACCACATATTTACGCCCACGCATAACCCCATAACGTGCATGCAACATTGTACGCAGATTTTTTGTTGTACCACTTGGATTGAAAATCCAGAACACTGCTAGTACATACACATACACAGGGATACGCCTGATAGTCACCAATACAACAGAGTGATTTTTAATAAATACTGACTTAAAGCCTGCAGTCTGTAATGCTCTGCCCTTTGTCAAGGTAAGAAAACAGAAATGGCTTCAATTTGAACCATTCAGTGATCAAGTATAACCACAAGAAATAAAATTAAGAACAGCCCGCATTAGAGAAGATAGTGACAGTAGACTCAACTTTACCTTCACCAGTAGAAGTCTGTAGGCCTCTGCCAGCTGAGGGTCATGGGCTGCTCCTGTTAACATCTGCCACACCTGACATCGCATGTGACGTGGGATCCCCTGATAGACACACCCACAAGCAGAGTGATAATACCTTTAGGTTGATTATGCCACCACAAGTGGAAAAATTCTACTTGAATACCAACCTACAGTCATTTCACTGATACGTATGCTTCCTTCTATGGCAACCAGTGGTGTGGGCACCAGGCACATGCAGCTTAAGATGCGGACTTTTCATTGTACGCACATGCTACTATTAACTTTGAGCATTTGATAATTTACAGTTCAGATAACTGACTCTTGTGCTGATACATCACACTTCAACAATATCTCTACTTAATACCGTACAAATTCATTTTTAACTACTACGTTAATATTTATAAGTGAACATAATCTTATTTTTTTAACTTATCGTAGTATTGATGAAGTTTAATTTTATCAAGCCATTTCAATCCGTAGGATCTTCATCAGTTGGACAATGAGAACAACTAAAATCTAACTTATTGGCACGTGCCAACTAAACATGTACACGCCTCCCAATTAGGAGCAAGTGTGGCCATTTAAGGCACTCCAACAACCCAACGCTAAGGAGTAAGAATAACTTACTTTCCGGCATAATTTGACGATTTTGCTAGGTCTCACTCGGTCTCTGCCATCCCATCTCTCCAGCACTTCCCCCCAGTCCTTGAGCATCTCTTCATTCATCCCTTCCACATCTCCCCAGCCTGACACCACAGTGTCATCTTCTTCATCTGCCAGTCAACGTGAGAAACAATGATGGAATTCATACTACAAGCAATGGTTGATGCAGCAGTGTGTGTGTGTGTGTGTGTGTGTGTGCGCGCGTGTTTTAGCACAGGAAAATTGTAGTATAGCATCCATACAAGGAGGTTTCATGTAGCTATAGAATATAGTCATGTGAAAGTTGTAAACTTTGTAGCATAATAAATTTCTTCCACCCTTGAACACATTTCATTCCCTTACTACATAGTTGACTATAATTTCAGGTCTCCAACCTGACATGCTAGGTAATCAAGCCTTTCTATCCTTATCTAGGTAAAGGGCCGTTCTCAATGATATATTATATAATCATATATTATATAAACCCAGTTTGCTCAACTTCTCACATACCCTAACTAGTCCTCCCGTGACAACCCACCCATATACTACTCTAAACTCGCACACACACATACACAGCCACTAACATCTCTAACTCACAGAGGTAGAGTCTACCATCTTATATGTGCACACACAACATTTGTCCACCTAGTACCACCATTAACTTGTTTGTAATTCCTGTTCCGTAGCTTCAAAAAAACAACAACTAGTCGTTGCAGTTATACCCCCATAATAATGAATCTCCATCACTTTTAAAATGTGCTCATCAGACCAAGGTTAGAATTCGATTTTCCTTTAGTTTCTCCTCCTTGTCGGACAGTCCATCTCTTCTTTCCTCACATACCCATATACTTCAACCTAATCTCCCATATTTCTCACCCAATAACCTCTTAGAACATAGCTGGTGTCGTTTTTGTATTGTGACAGGTCTTTAAATCTCTTAGGTCCTTCAGGGCAGGGCTTCTATATGTAGAGTCCCTCCAATTGTGTTGTTAGGAACTGTTGCTAGGGTCTAAGTTAATTAGGCGCTGTGTTAACTACTATTTTTAGGGTCCCTCAGGCCCTAAGTGTAGCATCCTCACTGCACTCTGGACGCTACAATCAAGGACCCTCAGGGACCCTAAATACAGTAGTTCCCTCTGAACTACGCCTAACTATTATACTGTCTTCTCTACTTCCTTCACTTGCCCCCACTCCTTCTGCTAAGTACTTACATTCGTAAGACAGAGTTGCCAGTATACTCATAGCCGTAGTTAACCATTGGGTCATTTTAACTTGTTCTTTATTCCTTCAATCAATTCTATCCAAAACCCATACAAACTCCAATTAGTGGTACAGGGTCGACATAATAAAAACCTAAATTGACCCGGTTTGACCTCACATTTAAAATAAGCTTCAAAAATACCCAACTTTACCTCAATAGTCAATACTGGCACACACTGTTCGCTCTTACCAGAGTCTTCTACCAGTAGCTTGGGCTGGGACTTGCTTCTCTTACTAAACCATCTCCTACGCCAGCTAGCTGACCTCCTATATCTGCCACCATTGGATACAGGCATCTCTACCACAGCCATCACTGCATGAACTGGTGCAGTGGACACCAACCACTGTGCATGTGGCGGGTTAAGAGTTGCTCAATCCTACAATGCTAATGTGGCAGTTCTGAGCTGCTTACAACACTTGTCTTTCCTTTTATAGTGATGGAAAGATGGCATAATATTTCACAAGAGTCTTTTTAAATGATGCACTAATGTGGTAGGTGGTTGCACTTCCAACTAAAGATAGTGTCAATGAATGCATACTACAGATACACACATTAATACCCTACAGTAAATCATAGTTTTCTCAGATCTCTATGCCACACACATTAATACCAACTACATAATATGCACACCCACACAATCCAATACTTGAGATATTATTACATACAGTAGCAGAATTCAATAAAACTTACTTCTCAGAGGGCAACAAAACAAGTACAATTAAACAGCACTACTCCTCCCATCCTAAACAACAACTAAGTAGAATTGGGCCTTGAGTTGAAGATGATAGTTACCAAAATGAAGGGAGTAGCAGGACAAACTGAATACTGACGTACAAAACACCCTCTCACACACCCTTACCACTCCCCCTCACACACACCTTACCACTCCCCCTCACACACCCTTACCACTCCCCCTCACACACCCTTACCACTCCCCCTCACACACCCTTACCACTCCCTCTCACACACCCTTACCACTCCCCCTCACACACCCTTACCACTCCCCCTCACACACCCTTACCACTCCCCCTCACACACCCTTACCACTCCCCCTCACACCTGCCTTCCTCTGCTGTGTGCCTCTATGCCCCTCCCTCACCATTATCGGATTCTTCATCTTGTTTCTTGGGGCTACTTGAAGCAGGCACAGCTGGGGCCGGGTCTTGCTTGTTCCCTCTCAAACTGCCACTCCTCCCTAATCTAGTGGGCGACGGCGTGCGTCTGTAGCCTTCTTCCACTGCCTTGGCCCCAGCACCTCCCCCACCCTGGACACAGCAATGGTGTGCATCATCAGTGGTGCTAAACAAACCATCTCTTAAAAGCCTCTTAGCCTTCCACCTCCAAAATGTTACATGAGTATTGTATATCAATATGTGCATAAATACATCTGAAAAGGATTAAGAGAAAGTGTTTTCTGCGAGAGTGTGTGTGTGTGTAAATAAATGTGAACATGTTTGTATATACATGAACAAGTGTGTGCATGGATGTATTATATTCGAAATATTAAGTCATCTTATTATGATAAACAAAGCTCAAGCTAGACTGGCATTTAGTACACCAGCGTCCACAACACTTGTGCCTTAATTAGGTTTGCGTTAAGAACCGTTGACTCTTGATTAGGATGGGGCAATTACCCGACTTGTCCAACTTACGTCTATACTGGCTTGTTGCTTCAGCTTGAAGCTAGGCAGTAGACTGATCACTACATATTCACCACTGTCTTCACTCTGTAAGCAAACAACAAACAACAAAACACTTGTAAAAATAGCGTGAACAAGACCCACCATAAGTGCAAAGCTAAAATATAGCTCAAATCACTTCTTGTATACAGTATATCTTTAGGTGCACAGAATTATTACAACTATGACTAATGCACCAGAAAGATCCAGATTAATTCGATGGCACTATAAAAAGTATGGATTTATGCCATATTTTTTGTAACAAAGAGAAAAATCTATAATTGTCACTTACAAAACACACACACACACACACACACACACACACTAAAATTATTACTATATTTAGTGCACGATGCTAGCTTTCTATTTGATAAAATATTTCCTTCATTACTGTGGTAAAGCATCACTTTTTTTACTCCAGGAAGGTTAATACATATTATATTACAACAAATACTTGAAAAAATGACACCATTTGAATCAGAAACAATACCCTCCATTATGCTCACAGTATTATATTAAATACCTCTCACTCTTGAGAAATGTCCCTTTACCACAAGCAATAATAGTTATATCCCTTAACAGAAAGCTATCCCACTTGCAAGAGAGATAACGTTCATGTTGTATGCATACACACCTTGGTCAGACTGAGAGTGTACAACATTTGATCCATTGGGCCGGACTTCTTCTTGTACGTCGTGAACTGATTGAGGATTATACCAGCAGAGAAAACTGCCATTCCACCCTTACTAACATGGACCTTCACTTCTCTATTGACACACACACACACACACACACACACACACACACACACACACAGGCGAGATATAAATAGACGTGGATTAAAAACATGCAGATATAGATGTGTGCATCCACTTGTACTGGCATACACATGCCAGAAACTACACATGCCCAGAAACACTCACTCCTGTACGTTCCAACTCACACTCATGCATGCATACAAGCACACATAACACACACACACACAAACAAACACACACACCAGCATCATCTATACAAAAATGAGCAGTCTACTATCGTACCTTCTAAACCGCACGGGTTCAGTCACTCCTTCTAGAATCAGGTCCGCGGCCACTGTAAGGTACTGGTACCTCATCGCTACAATCACGGCATAATACGAGAGAACACAATCACTACTCTGTCAGCAGTAATAGCTTAAACCTGGGAACTCAGAAGCCATTTTTTATCGCCTCTTATATTACTAACAGAACGATAACAGATGAACAAAACAGTGAGTTATATACATCAGTATTGAACAAACACAGTGAGTTATATACATCAGTATTGAACAAACACAGTGAGTTATATACATCAGTATTGAACAAACACAGTGAGTTATATACATCAGTATTGAACAAACACAGTGAGTTAATATACATCAGTATTGAACAAACAGTGAGTTATATACATCAGTATTGAACAAACACAGTGAGTTATATACATCAGTATTGAACAAACATGTATTGGTTACACCATGATGTGGAGGTTGGTATGGGATTTATACAACCGAGGGGGGCCAAAGCCCTGAGGATAGCGTGGGTCCTGTACTGACTGAACATGGAATGGTACAACCGACTTGTACCGTGGCTCTAGGCTATAGGAAACACACACAAACTAATTTTGATTGAAGGGTTTACTTATTGACCTCCTTGGAGGTGGGTGTGAAATGTATTCACCACAAAATGAACAATCTGATTGGACAGTTTGAACGTACCATGGTACAAATATGTATACATTATAATTCTATGTGTACATATACACATATATACATGTATACATATATTATATATATATATTCTAAATTTGTATAAGTTAGATACATACATCTAGGTGTTTCTTCATTCAAAGAGGAGAGAAAAGCAACATCCTGTTCCCAGATACCCGTCACAGAGAAAGATGTACCTTCATTGGGAGAAGGACTCTACAGTAGAGAAGATCAATATGCAAGTAAAAAAGACATAGAAAATTAAATGCAGAGTGCATATAAGAAATATTAACAAGGAACACACAGCAGCAAAGGCAGGTGATTTGTTTTGTTTTTTTATTTGCCTTAAAAAAAAAAAAAAAAAAAAAAAAAGAAAAAAAAAAGAATGTATAGTAAATTTAACAACTACTTACCATATTATCTAGCAAGTCCATTTCAGTGTCCTTGGTGTCTTTGCCAGCACCCATTAGCATGCCAAAACACCTGCACAAGTATGTACAAACACAGGGAAGTAATATGAGTGTTTGTGTCTGGTGTATATGTTTGCCTCCATGTAGAAAATGCTACGTACATTGCTAATACAAGTTTAAGACAGCTGCATACAGCTAATGCATTGTTTTGCTTTTCAGTTGAGATAAAAATAATAGCAGCTTATAATTTGTGTTAGGGGAAAAAAATAAACTTTGTCAATGAAAAACAAGTGTGTGTGTGTGTGTGTGTGTGTGTGTGTGCAGTGTACGCATGTGAGCGTGTGGTGCGAAAAGGTGGGTAAGTAATCATAGTTTTCTCACATCTCTATGCCACAACTAGTTTTGATTGACTACGTATCATGAAACCAAATTACATCACTTTCACTATCTAAGTTACGACACGTCCAATGTGAATACCAAGCAACAGCTATATCAGTTGGTAAACGAAGAGGGGAAATACAACAATCAATAGCTATGTTTGAACGAGTAACTCACAAATTTAAATAAAGTTGAAAGAATACAACGCCTGAAAATGGCCAAAAAATATTTCACAAGCACTCGAGTAAGCACTAGACTCAGGTAAGCTTTAGATCAGTAAGCTACAACGTTGTTGGCCAAGAAAGCAGAGCTTCAGGAATTGTTAATAACTGTACACTTGCAAAATTAATGGGAATGATGGTAAGCACCGACAGAAATTCACCTAAAATGAAGTGCAAAAAATACAGTAAGAAAATTCATGCTTGAAAAGTAGCAGGTGTTAATTTTTTTAACTAATTGGCAAGCGAGCGAGACACTCACAGGGGTAACACAATTGAAAATCGGGGATGTTTGTTTATTTATTTATATATATATGGACGTACGTATGTCATTTTGTACTTTGACCCTCCGTATTTTTGTGTTTGCTCGGCGTTCGACCCCGCCCAAATTGCACTAAATAGAATCCTCTGGTTTATCGATCAGTACCCGTATCACCCTAGAAATTGAATTGTTTACAGTTTTGAATTCTTTTGCGGGTGCAGTTAAAACTTGAAAACTTAAGGGACTTCCATTTCTATTCGAGTTAGTGGCGGTGGTAAGTCAATGCGCTCTTTGTCATGGTTATAAGCCGTGCGCAACAGTATTTACTTGAAAATACATTGTCCACTAGACTACCGCTAAGGTAAGTCTGTGTAGGTGCATGTAGTTGTGTCAAAGCATTGTGTGTTACAACCACTACTTAGCTAAAGAATATCACAAAGAAAACTTTTAAATAACGTGCATTGTTTTGTTGTTGTTTTCCTTCAATTCAAGCAGTTGCAGAGAGTTGTTACTATGGCACTGAAATCACTTTACCGTGTATGCGAAATTAAAAAACTGGACCTTATTTTCAGTAGCTTCAGTGTTAGAAGTCAAAATCATTCATATAAAAATAGTATAGTCTTTAGGCTCGCTCGCCATTGTGCTCAAGCACATCACTAGTTGATTCATAATCAGGGCACATACTTGCAGTAGGTGCCATAAAAAGTTCCAGATTCCGTACTGTAACAAGGTCATAAAACGCAAGCTACTTTTACCATTACCATAGTGTTCCGTGCTATTTAGACCTAATTGACCAACACTGTTTACTAAAGCATTAACAGTCTAACTTCTCTTTCAATTTACTGCTTTTTTCTGGCTAGGAACTCTTCTTAGCTATGTATATGAGCAAGTTAAAGTCTTGTATCACTCGAGCGCTACGGGTATTGTGCAAGACAACTCATACAAAAAACTGACTTGCTTTGACTGCTGACTGATTGATGTTCTGACAACACTTCACTAAGACCAGGTCCGCACTTGTAGGCCTTCTACCAGCTACAGTTGGATCTCCAACAGTAAAAAAAATCTAAGCCTGTGATTTCTTAGAAGCAAGGATTATGGTCTAAAACGGTAACGTGGTCAAATGAAACTGCTATACTTGCCAAATGGCATAATTTTTTTGTCCCATTTTGATATACAACAGCCATTCTATGGAACAAAATTCAGAACTTTTATGGTGCCTAGTGCATACAATACTGTATAATAATATAGACAATCAAAACTAACGAACATGATCGTATTTAGCCTGCTGTGCTGGCAAGTGAGGGCAATTAAAGGCAATTGATTTTCTAATAATGAAACATGACAGTTATAATACTGAAAGTGTATTGAATTGATCTCATCTACTGCTCAGACTGAGGGCTAGTATTATCAAATAATACTTCAAACAGATCATCAAGTTCACACATTGACATAGAGACCAATATCAATGGGACTCCCTTACACAACCATACAGGAACGACACTCACTGTTGATATGTAATACAGCTGAACAATGTTTTGAAAGTGAAGACTATAAAAGCAGTTTTGAAGATGGCATAAGGCAAGAGCTGGCATGGTAGCAGTAAACACAGAGTCATGGAGGTTACCGCTCGTAACTCTTCCGCCAGCCTTCTGAAGAGCCAAAATCCAGTCAGTTCACAAAGAAACAAAGCAACCCTGCCTCAAGTGAAGCAGAAGTACTCTAGCACAAGGAAGTGTGTCAGCTCTCCAGCAGGACTTCTCGTCTTGCTGTGGCTCTTCCTTGTGTCCTTCTTGTTCCTCATTCTTCACTATGAAAAGGTCATCGTCCCTCATAACCTCAGAAACTACAACTCGATTCTGCTATCATGTGTCTCTGCTATATTGTTTCTGGCATACCCAATAGCTGGACACTTGGCTGATACCAAGTTTGGAAGGTATAGAGTGCTGGTGGCTTCCTTGTGGACTCTTGTCCCAGCTGCTGTGTTTGAAATTACGGCCATAAGCGTCATAGGCTTCCTCACGCGTGACGGAGCTGTTGAAGTTTCAACCCATGAGTTGCACACAGTTGCAAGTGCATTGGGAATTACAGCTGGTGCCATATCAATTGTCTTACTCATCATAGGAACAAGTGGCTTCTATGCCAATGCCATCCAGTTTGGGCTGGACCAGCTGCATGACTCTCCCGCTGAAGACCAAAGTCTCTTCATCCATTGGTACATGTGGGCCTACTACTCCTCCAAGCTCATCATGACCGTAGCCCTCAGTGGAACGAAACAGTCCGGCCCGACTAATATTTTGGGTCACGTTGTCATACTACTGGTACTCACCTGCACTGCAGTCACGCTCTTCACTTCTATGTGCTACACTTGGCGTAACAAGCACTGGTTCCTCATACAGCCAAGCCAGCAAAACCCATACAAGTTAGTCTACCTTATCACTAAGTTTTCCTTCAAGCACAAAATGCCTCTGAACCGTAGCGCCTTCACGTACTGCGAGGACGATATCCCCACCGGATTGAACCTCGGCAAAGATAAATACGGAGGACCTTTCACGACAGAGCAGGTTGAAGATGTGAAGGCATTCTATGGGATTTTGCAAGTTTTATTGGCTCTGGGACCAATGTTCTTTCTAGACAGTGCAAGGGACATGTTAAAGCCTGTGAATAGTAACGTTACACACACAGTAGATAAATGTTTCCTGCAAGCTCCTGGTGATGCCCAGGATTACGCAGCTTTCTTGAAGGAGCTGCTGATAAACGACAGTGTGTTATACTACCTAGCATCATTTGTCAGCCTCCCGTTGTATATCTTTGCCATAAGACCGCTAGTGTTATATCGCATTCCAAAAATGCTGAAGAGAATCGGGATAGGACTGATGGTAATTTTCATATCGACGATACTGACTGGTATCATTGGCAACCTGCATTCCCTGGCACACTGCCCCCATACCAACACGAGGAATAGTACTGAGTCACATCACCATGACATACACCTAGAGTATCTGCTCGCACTCCCAGAAGTGCTAGCCGCCATTTCCCACATGTTAGTCTATGTGGCCCTTTACGAATTTATCTGCTCTCAAAGTCCCTCTTCCATGAAAGGTGTCCTCATAGGACTGACTTATTCTATCCGAGGGCTCTATGAATTGCTTGCATTTGGTTTGCACTTTATTCAAAACGTACACACTAAAAGCAAAGTAGAGTATTCTCTTGTGATTGTTGTGGTGGGCATTGTCTTCTTGCTTGTGTATCGGCGTGTGGCCAGGAAGTACAAGTATAGAGTTAGAGATGAGCTGTGCAATATCCAGCAGTTTGTGGAAGAATATTACTCAAAGACTGAAGCAGCTTAAAGTCTATTGCAAGCAATATGAAACTATAACAGTAAAAACTACATTTTTATTGCATGAAGTTATGGCTGTGATACTTTGACTTACTGTTAGAACAACAATAACAAAAAAAATCTAATAAAGCTGAAATCTGTTCAGATCTAATGTTTAACCAAGAGTTAGATTCTAGATTGCAGATATCAATAAAAAGTTTTCTTTAATAAAATTAGCTTGGTAACCTTCTTGTAAAAAAAAAATACAAAATTATCTAACAATAATTAAAAATTTATTATTTCTTAAGTTGAAAACATCTCAATTATACTTTACATTTACATTGATGAAGGGGAAAAACAAGCTTAATGTTTCTCCAGTCAAAAAAAAGCACTACTCAGAGTGACAAGTTACATATTAAGAGTTGAAGTGTTAAATGGTTACACAAGTAGTGCTTTATTAATACAAAAAAAAACAACTTTACTGATAAAACACTAGAAAAATAAAATAGCAAATTGGTTCTCCTGAATCCATAATACTTTCTGAAGTAATTATAAGTTTTAGTTGATCATAGATAGTGGGGAACAGGAAGTTGAAAAGCAAACGGAAAATTTGAGCCACAAACAATTTATGCTTTGAAATCAACAACAACAAACAAACAACAAAAAAAATACAACTATAGATCCAATACATTGACAATATGACAATAGAAACATGGTCGAAAATACATCTGACAAATTAATGCAAAAAGTTAGGGTATTTTAGAATAATAGTCCTCTGCATACGCATACACATTACATATGTCGTCTCTCTTTCTGTACTTGTACTTCTTAGCAGTGTACCCATATGCTAACACAGCCACTAGTCCTACTCCTACATTCATGGAGTAGTAGGCCATTCCACAACTTGGTAGTCCCTTTAGTAGGCCATTCCACAACTTGGTAGTCCCTTTCTGTGCCATGCAATTGCATATGGAAGAACTAACAAAGCAGCTATGGTTTCAAAGACGCCTCTGACGGCAAAGGAGAGTCCTATGAGGAGACCCTTCATAGAATGAGGACTCTGGGAGCAAAGGAACTCGTACATGGCTATGTAGAGAAACATGTGGGACACAGCTCGCAGGCATTGCTGGAAAAGTAGAGCAGATTTAATGATGTAATCAGTTTTTGCTGAGTAGGTTACGTTTAAAGCTGTATCGTTAGTTGAGCTTAAAACACAGCTGAGGTTGGGATTACTGACATGCACAACAGTGTCTAAAGAAAGGCTAATGAGCATTAATATCAGTGTGAGGAGTACTCCGACCCCAAGCCTTCGCAGTATTTTGGAAACACGACTTCGAATTATAGGGTGAATTATAACAAGATGAATTGGTATGGCTAAGCAACCTATTATAGGGTAAACTAGGTCATTCTTGAGGAAAAAGTCAAGACCTACTGAAACGCTGCTATCGCTAGCTGAATGCAGTATCATTGAATACTGAACTGAATCTCTACCTATGTCCATGAAAAACATGGGTCCAAGAGAAAATAGTACCTTCAAGATTCCGTAGAATGACTTTACATCTTCTACTTCCTCAGTGGTGAAAGGTCCTCCGTACTTTTCTTTCCCCAGGTCTAGCCCTGAGGGGATCTCATCCTCACAATATGTAAAGGCACTACGACATATGGGGACTTTGTGGAGAAAGGCAAATGCAGACACTCTGTACACTAGCTTATAAGGATTGGTTCTTATTGGCTCAATATGAAATCTTCTTCTTTTCCAATGTGACACACAAAGAGATACTACCAAATTCAAAGTTATTATTGGTACAAGCACCCCAAGCAGTGCAAGAACTGTAAAAGATGGTGACTTAAAGTCTGAGTGCACAAAGGGCACAATGATTTTAGTAGCACCGCTTGCACCAAAAATAGTCCACATGTACCAGTGAATGAACAAGCTCTGATCCTCTACTGGAGAATCATGGACCTGATCCAAACCAAACTGAATGACGTTAGACTTAAAACCAGCTATTCCAGTCATCACAAGCAGCAATCCCGACGCCACAGTTACAATAACACATGATAATACTGCAGAATGGCTATTTTTAAGATCTATCCCAAGTAATATGGGTACTATTCCAGCCGCAGTTATAACCAATCCAGGAACAATAACCCATAGGCTTATTGTAACAGTTTTGTAGCGACCAAACTTAGTGTCCGCTAAATGACCTGCCAGTGGATAGAAGCAGTGTACAACTGCTGTAAAGATGGAGGTCACAATTAGACTGTAAGGTGACATTTCAAGGAAAATATTCCTCAGGCCATTTAGACCTATAGTAAGCAAGTACACAAAGTTGACTACGAAGCTCCATTGAAGCACTGCCAGAGCTGCTGTGGAGGTCACACACTTCCTTGTAGTACTATAGCGATAGCGCAGACAACTGAAAGATGGCTTACTAAATAGCCTCATGGTTAAAACTAGTTATTAGACACTGTACCGTACGTCTTCTGCCTGTTGCTGACGTGGTGGCAGTCTTCAGAATACTTTTTTTTTTTTTTACTACAGCAGCTTTTCCAGCTTTTGCCATTGAAATTGAAAGTTGATGTACGCTGGCTTTGCTTGTAAAAATGAGTGATCTTTCGTCAAACAAAGTTTACACAAGCTGGTGACACAAACACAGTTCCCGTAACAGTAAGTACTTCTATTTAACTACTTAGAGGCATGGACAGAGTAAGCACTCAAAACTATAGAGACTGTTTCAACATTTAGTAAAACCGCTGAGGAAAAATGTTTAACATGGCTGAAAACCACAACTAAGTTTAAATAAAACATTCAGTTATAGCGCACAATTTGCAACAAAGCATTTCATAAATGAACTGATGCTTCCATACAGTTTATTCTTCCTATTGTCACTATTGGCTATGCAATTACATCTAGCCATTAAATTTGAGAATTATATTTTTACTGATGACATTAAAAAAAAAAAGAAGCTAAACATTGTACACATTGGTATAGAATCATAAACATTCTTGTGATGATATGAAAGAATGAGTGAGAGCTACTTCCACACTTTTAACTTGTGTATGTAGAAGTTATTTCTTATATTGCTTTAAAAGAATGTTAAGCATTAAGCAAGTAGTTTCCCATTGAAACTACTGGTGAGAGTGTCACTTGTGTGACAAGCTTCTCTTATGAAGACAGCATTAACGTCCACCATTTCATTGCACAAGTTACATATCGACTTGCTCCAGGTTTACATATCGACTGGCATGAGCTACAGATTGGCATGCTCACATTGATACTACTCCAATATATTATCATTATTTCAGTCTTTGTGATAGCAAGCTAGTGTATAGCAATGCTGAGGGTTCACACCCTTGGTCAACATTAAAATCAGTAGTATAAAATTATGAACTAGCAACATGAAACTACAACAACAAAGCTGTATTTATACTGAATAAAGCTGTGGCTGTGATACACTGACTTACGATTAGAAGTTATACATTTTCACAACAAACAAGACCTAATAAAGCTGAAATTTAAGATATGAACACTAACCAACTGTTAAATTCTATATTGCACGTGGCAATAAAAATTGCATTATACCCATTGCTTGGTAACTCATATTCTAAGCAAACAATAGTTTCCCAAACTTTAATTGAACATTCATTCTGCTCTTAAGTTGAAATTATCTCACTGACATCCTACTATGTTTACATCCCTCAAGAAGAAAATACAAGTTTTTATGTTGTTTTTTCCAGTCAAATAAAACTTCTACTCACCATGATAAGTTACACCTTACATCTTATGAGTTAGCACCAGTAGTTCTTTCAGTTATCACTATTAACATGTTTACTAGTGAAATACTACTAAAGAATTATACCAAAATGATTCAACTCAATTTATAATAGCTTTGAAAAAGCACTCATACCCTTTAGTCTATCATAGAGAGTGAGGAAGGGACACTGAAAGCAAAGAGAAAAATCAAGCCACAAACAAATGCTGCTTTGAAAAACAACAACAACAACAACTGTAGATTTCAATATGACATTAAAATATGCTTAAAAAACATCTGACAAATTAATGCAAAAATTTAGGGTATTTTAGAATAATAGTCCTCTGCATACGCATACACATTACATATGTCGTCTCTCTTTCTGTACTTGTACTTCTTAGCAGTGTACCCATATGCTAACACAGCCACTAGTCCTACTCCTGCATTCATGGAGTAGTAGGCCATTCCACAACTTGGTAGTCCCTTTCTGTGCCATGCAATTGCATATGGAAGAACTAACAAAGCAGCTATGGTTTCAAAGACGCCTCTGACGGCAAAGGAGAGTCCTATAAGGAGACCCTTCATAGAATGAGGACTCTGGGAGCAAAGGAACTCGTACATGGCTATGTAGAGAAACATGTGGGACACAGCTCGCAGGCATTGCTGGAAAAGTAGAGCAGATTTAATGATGTAATCAGTTTTTGCTGAGTAGGTTACGTTTAAAGCTGTATCGTTAGTTGAGCTTAAAACACAGCTGAGGTTGGGATTACTGACATGCACAACAGTGTCTAAAGAAAAGCTAATTAGCATTAATATCAGTGTGAGGAGTACTCCGACCCCAAGCCTTCGCAGTATTTTGGGAACACGACTTCGAATTATAGGGTGAATTATAACAAGATGAATTGGTATGGCTAAGCAACCTATTATAGGGTAAACTAGGTCATTCTTGAGGAAAAAGTCAAGACCTACTGAAATGTTGCTATCGCTAGCTGAATGCAGTATCATTGAATACTGAACTGAATCTCTACCTATGTCCATGAAAAACATGGGTCCAAGAGAAAATAGTACCTTCAAGATTCCGTAGAATGACTTTACATCTTCTACTTCCTCAGTGGTGAAAGGTCCTCCGTACTTTTCTTTCCCCAGGTCTAGCCCTGAGGGGATCTCATCCTCACAATATGTAAAGGCACTACGACATATGGGGACTTTGTGGAGAGAGGCAAATGCAGACACTCTGTACACCAGCTTGTAAGGACTGGTTCTTACTGGCTCAATATGAAATCTTCTTCTTTTCCAATGTGACACACAAAGAGATACTACCAAATTCAAAGTTATTATTGGTACAAGCACCCCAAGCAGTGCAAGAACTGTAAATGATGGTGACTTAAAGTCTGAGTGGACAAAGGGCAAAATGATTTTAGTAGCACCAATTGCAGCATAAATAGTCCACATGTACCAGTGAATGAACAAGCTCTGATCCTCTACTGGAGAATCATGGACCTGATCCAAACCAAACTGAATGACGTTAGACTTAAAACCAGCTATTCCAGTCATCACAAGCAGCAATCCCAATGCCACAGTTACAATAACACATGATAATACTGCAGAATGGCTATTTTTAAGATCTATCCCAAGTAATATGGGTACTATTCCAGCCGCAGTTATAACCAATCCAGGAACAATAACCCATAGGCTTATTGTAACAGTTTTGTAGCGACCAAATTTAGTGTCTGCTAAATGACCTGCCAGTGGATAGAAGCAGTGTACAACTGCTGTAAAGATGGAGGTCACAATTAGACTGTAAGGTGACATTTCAAGGAAAATATTCCTCAAACCATTTTGATCTAGAAGAAGCAAGTACACAAAGTTGACTACGAAACTCCATTGAAGCACTGCCAGAGCTGCTGTGGAGGTCACACACTTCCTTGTAGTACTATAGCGATAGTGCAGACAACTGAAAGATGGCTTACTAAATAGCCTCATGGTTAAAACTAGTTATTAGACACTGTACCACACGTCTTCTGCCTGTTGCTGACGTGGTGGCAGTCTTCAGAATACTTTTATATTTTACTAGAGCAGCTTTTCCAGCGTTTGGCATATTGAAAGTATATATTTTATATAGACATTACTTCTAAAATGAGTAATCGTGAAGTTTATTAGCAAACACCTACTACACAGACTGTTGACATCAACAGAGTGCAGTAGGACTTTAATCACCCAAACACGTTGGGACTGAGAGGTGTTCTGATAATGTAAGGGCGTGGTAAGCACATTCTTCATGCCTGCACATGCTACTATAAAATTTTGTGTGTTTAGTTAACTGAAGTGTTCGGGTAATGGAAGTTCAGATTACTGAATTTCTATTGTACTTGTAATACTTCTTTTTAATCACTAGGAGGTAAGGAGGGAGTAAGAAGCACTTGAATCTATTAAAGACATTCCAACATTTAGCAATACCACAGAGGAAAAATGTTTTAATAGTTGAAAGCAAATCTTAATTATAGCACATAATTTACAATAAACTGACAATTCCATAAGTTTTGGCTAAGGTCAGTATTAGCTATACTAAAAAAAATAAAATTAAAATAAAAACCCCAGTCATTAAATTAGAGAATTGTACTTACATTGATGACAAAAAAGCCATACATAGCTCACATTAGACAAGATTTTAGTTTTAAGCACAAGTAGATTTGTGAGCACTCAACGATTCCAAGGCATCCTAATCATTCCAAGTAGAGTGCGCCTGCAATAGTTGTATACACAAAGCACATACCTAGAGATCACACTTCACTAATAAGTAGAAGGAAAAAAAAGAGGTATTGAACTTGAATCATAGTATTAGCCAAACACATCTTGAAGAAAATTGTTATGTATATATATATATATACTGACATGCTCCTATTAAAGTTGTGACTTCAAGTGGATATGAAAAGAATACTTTATAAACTCTATTCTTTAGGCATTTAAAACCAAAACTTGCTTAGAACATAAGCCTTTCTCTGTCCCAAAATTGTATGAAATGACGTGCATAACCTCCAAATTACTAAATTTCCTATAAAAACAATAAGAAGAAATACCTGAAAGTGAATCAGAATGTTTTCAACAAAGTCACTCATAGAAAAGAAAACAAGCTTGATCAATGTTCTCATGTGTTTCTAGCCTGTGGCTTGTATGTATATCTTGTGCATGCTCATTGCCTAATCCACAATTCATAATCCAAATTCATTAATTTCTGTCATCCTATGGTATCTATCTTAGTGTCCTCTGAAAATTCTGATCAACAAGCAATCACTAATCCACCATTTAACATAACTTTACTCTTCAGTTTGTTATGTTGAGCTGGTTTTCCTCTGGGAAAAACCCAAAATGAAATCAGAACTGAAACTAGTTTACTTGTGGTTCAGTTTCTCTAAGACAACTTGCACACTGAAAGTACATCAAAGTGCTTCCCATTAGTGTTAAAGGACAGACTTGCTAATTTAACCCTCACGGTAGAAGCTGATTCAAAGGTAAATGCTAATGAAGAAGGCCAACGACTCAACGTCACATGCTTTATTGAAAGACTTTCACAACGAGGAGAGACAGCCACTAGTCAGGGTACATCGAAGATACCGCAAAGCAAGAGTATGTGTTGGATCTAAAGCAGCAGTGGCGGTCCTATTCTGGAGCTTTGCAGTATCCATTGCATATATACTTCTTTTACACAAACACACAGTTGCTATAGTTGTTCTTGAAAGCTATTCCGAAGTGTTTGTATTGATCACAATCTCCGGGTATGCAGCTCTAATCCAGCTTATCTTCCCTCTGGCTGGTTACTTGGCAGATACCAAGTTTGGTCGATACAGAACTATACATTTCTCTCTGTGGATCCTAGAGTTGGTTTTGCTCTGTATTGGCACGGCTGGAGTCTTGACCTACTTCTACAAATCTCACATCACAAGGGTTGTCAGTACTGGTGTTATCTACTTTGCATGCCTGATATTCACGATCGGCTTGCCTGGGTTCAATGCTAATGTGATTCAGTTTGGGTTAGATCAGCTCTTCCACACTCCATCAGAGGATCAGAGTTTGTTCATACAGTGGTATGTTTGGGGTTACTATTGCTCTGGGCTGATTGTTGACATTGTTCTCAGTTCAGAAATACTGGCCAAATCCAATATCATACCTTTCACACTTCTTGCAGTGCCCCTGTTCATTATAACACCGCTGCTCTTACTCTCTCTGTACTTGTTCTATCGTCAGAAGAAGTGGTTCCTCATTGTTCCTAAATATCGTAATCCTTATGCCTTGGTGTACAAAGTAACTAAGTTTAGTCGCAAGCACAAAGTTCCGCTTAATCGCAGTGCCTTCACTTACTGTGAAGACGACATACCTTGTGGTCTAGACCTAGGCAAAGACAAATACGGAGGACCTTTCACCACGGAGCAGGTTGAAGATGTCAAGGCATTTTTCGGTGTATTGAAAATAATTTGTTCTCTAGGGCCAGCACTGTTCATTCACATAGCAGAGAGGCATATAACTCCATTATTTTCTGGACATTTTACTAGCTATGTTGACATGGGCCAAGAAGGAAACATAAGTGCCACTAGTACTAACGCTACAATCAATACAATTCTTGGAAATGGAACGTTTTACTCCCTGGTAGCTTTCATCATATTCCCACTGTATATCTGTGTCATACGTCCTCTGGTACGGGACAGGATTCCTGGAATGCTGCGTAGAATGGGAATAGGGATATGTGTATCTCTTCTCTCCATTGTAACATCACTGGCAGTCGACACTACCATACATCTTGATGACAGGAACACTGGGTGTGTATTTACAACACTGCCCCAACACAACACTACTGTCTCTTACACTCAGCGCTCTCAAATACCAGCCAAAGTTTTGCTAGTTGTACAGCAGATCTTCTCCGCAGTATCACACACTGTATTCTACGTGGCTGTGTATGAATTCATCTGCTCCCAAAGCCCACACAGTATGAAGGGATTCTTACTGGGGATATTTTACGCGACAAGAGGATTATATGAAATTTTGGGATCTCTTTTACTAGTTCCTTTTGCACTCGACAAATATGGGCTGCTACTTCCCAGTTGTGGTATGGTTTACTACCTAGTGAATATAACAATTGGAGTGGCTGCTCTGTTAATATATATTTATACTGCAAGAAATTACAAGTTCAGAGTACGAGATGAAGTGTGTCCAGTTCGTAGATATGTGGAGGAGTATTATTCAAAGTTACCAAAGAAAAACAACTGTGACTAAAGTACTAAAATTTCTAACAATACTATTAACCCTTTTTTAAATTCAAATTTGCTATAAAAAATTGAAACAACTATTGGTAAAATGTATGAAAGATAAAAATCAACATTGAAAATGCTTTTAGGTTGTCAGTAAAAATTTTCTGTGGCACATTTTGTCATTATACTATAATTATACCCAGCTAGTTATTGTTTACATGATTTCAGAAAATATATTAAATTAACTAGCAATTATCCCGCCACATAGTGGCACTTGACATATTGCAAAGCAAGAATGCAGTAGCACAAGTTATCTTGCTCAGTTATCATTCTCTACCATTGGTTAAGGTTACATAAGTTTCCCTCTCCTACTCTCTTTTTTCTGAACTATCTGAGCTTTTCTTATAACCCCACCTCTCCTACATTCAGCTCTACTTCTTGAGTCATGGAACCCCCTTTTCCTGTCTATCTCTCCTGCTTCTTAATTTCTGTCCTCTTTGAGAAACTTTTGTCTTCTACTTCATACCTTAGCCTTTCTTTTGAACACTAACCCCCACCCGCTTTTAGTTGTAATTAATCGCTCGCCTTTTTGCCTTCTCTTCCCTTTCATTGTAAACCTACACCCCTTACCTCGCCGATTCCATCCGTATTTCAGTTACGATTAATCACCTTTTACCTTCTCTTCTGTACTTTCGCCTTCCTTTTTGAAACCTACGCTGCCTTCCATCGTCTATTGCACCTGCTTTTTAGAAGTAACCAGCACCTTCTACTGAATGTTACGATACTTTACCTACCATAAGGTGACAATGCTTTACCAAACCGTAAGCTCATGAATTATTCATGAATACACACCGTCGTCATCGCCGTTACTGACACACAAGCGTATTATTATATAGATGACATAACATTTTAGCTAATCCATTCAACAGCAATGCTTCTCAACTTGTACTTGAAACGTTAGGAAGCAGAGTTTTCAATGTCATAGTAACCAGTGGTCAGTATAATAACTTTCTGCCACTTTATTAAGTCACAAAAGGCTCTGGTTTTCTGGTTTTATCTAAATAAAGTCAAACCCAAGATAATGTAAAGGCAGCTGCCATATGCTGTATTTTAAGCAAATGTTGTAGTAGCTGCTTGCTGCTCTCAGGTTCAATGAAATGAAGAAACAATGTAAAACCTATACTGTGCAAGCTCAGCAAGTGGCAGCTAGCAGCTACTATGACATTCACTAATCACAAAATACAGCATGGTATCTTTACATTTTCTTGGACTTGACTCTGGTTATTTTAGATATAAACAATTCCCTCAGCCTTCTAATGCATTTAAATAGTTGTCTATATTCAAACCACAATAAGATTTTTAAAAGTTTATCCTGGGTGTGTATCTAATTATAACCCTTATTCAGGCCACACCCTGAATGATGACTGTCTGGTTATGACTATTCTTATTAGTCTGCCCCTCCCTTTGTTTTCATCACCCCTTTATTATATCACTTCACACTCATTGACTATCAGATTAAACACTTATTCACACCTGGGCCCATAGCCTGGCCTATAAAAGGGTCAGGTTAGGGCCCTCAGTTCAGTTGCTGTTACTATTGTTGTTCTACTTACTACTACTTACATATCTTTAATTATAGTGCTTAAACATAATTCCTTTTTGTTTAGTGGGTGACTGTAGTTGAGCACTTAGCTAGGTTGGGTTGACTTCACAGTGCGCTTTCCTGTGCCTAACCCCTCAATTATTGTTCACTCCGAGCACGTCTAATCAACCCTCTGTCCACAAATACTACACAAGGACGATTATAACCAGGTATTCTGGAATTAATAGTAAAGTGTCAGTAGTTGCCAAGTGACCAGTTAAGTCAGCAAGCTGATACAGGTTATCAGCAATGAGCAAATTCCAGCTTAATGGATCACAAGTATTTAAGAATTTACAAACTTTCCAGTTGAGGTCACTGTGTCCCATGACATCATTGTAGGGCAGGTTGAAGATACCAACAGTTCTATATTCAATACTGAACATTAAGTTAAAAACCACTGTGAACAGAATGAATTCCATATCTAGTGACCGTGTTGTTGTTTTTCAATACCTCGCAACTCTGGTCCCCTAGGTAGGTGTCCTAAAGTTGGAGGTCATGTTTATGCAAAAGCTGCTGCTACTGTCAGATGAAGATGATTCAGCGATAATAAACAAACTTAAGAAGACACAGACAGATCCTACTACAAGATAACATTCCCCCCCCCCCCCCCCCCCCCCCAAATCTATAGTTGTAAACTTAAAAATTCAAAACAATAGCTACAACTGCACTACAGTGTTGCCATACAGGGAAACACATGCTACATTTCTCAACTTTCACTCATTAAATTCGGTTGAAAAAGGCTTTTCGTAAGACCTTAAAAGCAACCTTAACTTCACTTTCAGTTAATTCACTGGAAGAGTACAAAACAAAAACAAGTATAAGTGTTTATAACCACTAGTCTGGCTGCTGTCTTTCTCTACTCACCTGTCATGGAATCATACAATTTCTGTAAACGTCATACCAATATGCAAAAGAATACCTAGCTATATCTCATATAATTTCTTTTCACAGTTAATAAAAGGCTTCAAGGAACGAACTAAGTCTACTCATTTTAATAATGCTTAATATAAACTTCTCTAATACACTCACTCACATTTTTTCATGTTATAGCTATCGAAGACTGCAGGTGAGCAGAACATTAATTTAAAATTCAATTTTGATATATTTTCTGTTGTCTCTGCCAGTATATCTTAGAATAGTATAAGCTAATGGGGGGAACAAGGGGGGAGGGGGGGGGGGGCCTTCTGCACCAAGAAATGAAGGACTGACAGTACAAAGGTGCACGAACAGCAACAACAAACCAAAACTATCACACACCCTGGTATTCTGAAATTAAAAGCTTACATTTTTCTAAATTGTATCATTTGACAGACCTAGTATTGGAATAAAAACCTTTCACTTCTTTCCCGTTGGTTACAATAACTTAAAAAATCAACACACGTAGACCCAATTCTAAACGGTATCAACACATGTACACCTTTCACACTGAAAGTATACAATATAAGGAGATAGACTCATTTTCTAAGTATAGTGGTTAAAAGGTGATATACACTTCGAATTATTGAACACAGTAAATGTATTTTAACCTCACAAGGTCTCCATCAGTTGGATAAAAACTGGTTAACAAACAAAAGATGCAAATAGCTACAAGTCCTCACAAGGTCGAAAAGTTATGCTCAGTACATTAACACTTCATAAGATACTTCTATAAAAAAGTACAAAAATAAGAAAAGTATTGTTATCTATTATTACTGTCTTTCATATATCTCACACTCAATACTGCAATGAACTAGGGTAAAAAGTCAAAATGAGCTTGGCTTATTGACTGTCACTCAAGATCTACAAAAAATACTATTTGTTTCTAATGAAAGCTGTACATGAATTTGAACCTCATGCCTCATCTATTAAATCATGTACAGGTAAATGCACTTCTCTTCTAAGTGAGTTGGTTACATTCGAGGAAGTATCTCTCCTGGCACCTAAGTTGTCAAGTACAACAAAGCAACTTGTTGACTCTATTTTCAGAGAACCTTTCTGCTCTCTGAACTACCATTTATCAACATCCTTTACACAACACCTTTTGCTATGAGTGCTTTGCTTTAAGAGAAATGCTTCCATATTATAAACTGTGTCATTCAGACACTCACTATCTATGCTCCACAGCTATGGGTCAAAATAGACTCTTATTTAATTGTTACAACAACATTGACACTACAACTAACAAATTGACGGATTTCCAAATTAGAATATGAACTATCAACATGTGATGCTTGAAATTGAAAGGGAAGTTTTTCCTTTCGTGGCTTAACATGAAATATAATAAAAACCAATAGCACCAACCTATAGCAGTCACTGTTAGAGTCATTCTATAGTCGGTCTCTAGTGAAACTTCATGAACTAAATTTTTATTCTTACAAGGGTAATAGTTGCTAGTACAGCTTAATTCAGACCAAGCTGCGTTTTCTACGATGCAAAAGATGCAAAAGTTATCAGTATACATAGGAAACAGCACGACCTCCCTGACTGACACCTCTCCCGCTCACACGAGGTCACTGACCTGGGCAGGAGTTCGCCAGAAATACCGTAACACGAGAAAAATCTTCACCTCCAAAGCAGCATTACTAACTCTCTTGTGGACCTTCATCATTTATCTTCTGCACTCCACCTTGCTGAACACATTCTCTCTGTTTTACTATCACTGCAACAACCTCATCTTCTACCTCCTGGCTGCTGCCATATACTGCCTTTTCCCTATTGCAGGACACTTGGCCGACACTAAATTTGGTCGCTACAACACTATCATGGCCAGTCTGAAGTGCGTACTGTTCGCACTAGTCATAATTTCAATCGGTCTGATATTAATGCTCCTTGCAGAAGACTACATTGACGGCATAGCTAAAAGGATTGTACACTTGGTTGGGCTAGCCGTGATCATCATTTCAGCTCTGCCACTGATCGTTGGCATTATAGGGTTTGGAGCCAACAAGTTCCAGTTTGGGCTGGACCAGCTGTACGACTCACCAGGAGAAGACCAGAGCCTGTTCATCCACTGGTCTACATGGACCTACTACACCGCCTACCTGATAGTCGAGTTTATTGCAAACCCGTACCTCAATCCTGACTACATGAAGGTGATTAAAAGAGTAGCTGTAGGCATAGCTCTGGCATTTTTTATCACACTACTGGTGGGTTCTCTGATACTAAGCCATTATAAAAGGCACTGGTTCCTAGCCGAACCTAGCCGAACAAACCCATACAAACTGGTCTTCCAGGTATCCAAATATGCACACTACCACAAGGTACCAGAGAACCGCAGTGCCTTCACTTACTGCGAAGATGACATCCCAAGTGGACTGGATCTCGGCAAAGCCAAGTACGGGGGACCCTTCACCACAGAGCAGGTGGAAGACGTAAAGGTATTTTATGGCATATTTAAAGTATTGTTGGTTATTGGGTTAGTATTCTTTGTGGACATTGCCAAGGAGTCCTTCCAATATTTATACCACAGCAGTATCCACCAAGGAATCAAGTGCTTCCCCAACAAGAGACTAGTGCTCAACGACAACATTAGCATATCTCTTCAGGACAGAATTTTTGTTACCAACGGAGTAGTGTACCCACTGACAGCTTTCCTGAGTCTCCCGATATACCTAGTCCTCCTTCGTCCTTTTATCCGAGATTACGTACCCGGTATGCTAAAGAGGATGGGAGTGGGGATAGTTTTCACTATCCTGGCACTACTGCTAATGCTGATAATGGAAACTGTCATACACTCCGGCGATGACCTTGGCTGCATGTTCAAAGACAATACTGTCATTCTACAGGCAAAAGAAGAACGCCTGGTGAACCAGCTACTAGTAGTCAGAGATATACTGGCTGCTATTGCACGAATGCTCTTATATATCCCCCTCTACGAATTCATCTGTTCTCAAAGCCCACAGTCCATGAATGGCTTGCTAATAGGATTGTCCTATGCTGTAAGAGGATCCATGGAAGCATTCGGCGCTTTACTGGTTGTGCCCTTTGCACTGAGCTGGAATGGACCTTCTCTGCCCAGCTGTGGGATGGTGTTCTATATCATCCACATAGTGGTGGCCATAGCTGCTGGTCTAGTGTACGCGTTCGTTGCTAGGAAATACTCCTATAGAAAGAGAGATGATTTCTGCGATGTATATCGATACGCTGAAGATTATTATTCCAGATAGACTCTAAAACATTGCGTGATCCTCGTCCAAAGGTTTTACTATATGTATATTCAATGTCTTAGATAGAGTGGATGAATACTTTGAATATAGCTGTAAATATTGTCATTATTACTTTTTGTTCTGGCTGAAAATACTACAATTAACAAACTACTTCAGCACCTTTACCAATAGTGTAGTACAAGGCACATTTTCTGCTTTGGTTTATTCAATTTAGAGAAATGTTATGATTAGCTATTCCCTACTATTTGATATAGTGAATAAAAACTACCGGCGAACCCTCAGCGCTACTACACACTAGCTAGCTATTTGTTACAGAATCATCTCAAACCAAAAGAATAATTTATTGGCTATTCTTATCAGGCATCAATATAGCTCGAGCAATTAAAATGGTACGTATAAACGATGTCTTCATAAGGGAAGAAGCTAAACAGGCCAGAAACACTCACCGGTACGTATTTTCAACGTGAAACTCCACTTAGTTCATGCCCCTATTAATCAACTGTTAATTGTCAGTAATCTCCAAGTCAGAGCGCGACAGACTGACAGACAGACAAACAGACAGGACGACTGCTATAACCCTCTCGCGCATGCGCTGATAGTTAACAATGAATAAGTAAAGGTATACACAATGAAAAGAGACTATCAAGTGATGTCAAATAATATGTGATGCTTCCAAGTTAAACTGACATAACCTGTAACTCTATTAACACAACAAGCATATAAAACAAGGCTATAGAAATACAATAATTTAGATGAATTTTTTACGATAAGAAAGCATGCATATATTATTGCCTGACATTAATATAGCACAAATATTAAACTTCATAAACTACTATTCAAGCTCCTCCTCCAACTCCCATCTGCTCAAGTTATAAGTGATACTCACTTTGTAATGAAAAGGGGCTTGTCACTAGTAGGCTGGCCGACGTACAATATGAGCTTCCTGCGTGTCTGTAGGCGGAGTTTGAAGCAATCCTTGTCCATGTGCACGGGTGTGAACACTCCTTTGCTGTCCTCCTCCAGAATATCCAGACTTACCTGGAACTCTCGCAGGATCGTGCCATCTGACGGAGGAGGCTGTTTGTTCACGGTCTGTCAACGCAATAAAGAAACATTATCATGCTTTGGTGGTACATGTATCAAAGCTTTGATGGTCAGGGATTACTCTCTTGGGTGGAGGAGAATTAGAAACATTGACCTCAAGGAGAATGGGAACAAGTAAAAGGAACACTTGCAGAGACGAGCCAATGCATACATTAAATAGAAGCACCAAAGAACTATATATTATATATATATATATATATTATATTTATATATATATTATATATATATATTTATTGCAGCTTTGATATTTTTACTTGAATATTTCCGCATCACGCGAGCGTTCTGTATTCTCCCATATTGTACGGTTTATATTGTACGCTACTTGTAGCGCGCGTAGCGAGTAAAATCAATGAAAATTGTATTGTAACCGGTTGAGAAAAATTTCAAAGAAGCAATAAATCACTTATCACACTCGTCGTACAATATGGGAATGATATTTTACTCTCACGCCACATTTTCACTCGCCTTTGGCTCGTGAAAATATTTTGCGTGCTCGTAAAATATTTTCCCATATTGTACTCTGACTCGTGCTATAAGTATTATATATATTATATTTATATATATATATATACACACATATTATATTATATAATATATACATATTATATATGTATGCATACTATATAATATCATATATCACAATGTCGAGATTAACCAGTATAGTAATACCTACCATTACACTTTATTGTTCAAAAGAACAGTTTATTACAATTCAACTCGTACTGAATATATGTTTTCTTACCTTTGTATTAAAAGCTTTCCCAATGGCTTTAAACACTCTATCACACTATAAACATATATTTATGTAGAGAGAGTTGTCATAAACAGTGCATCGTTCACATATTCTAAACTATCAACTATCTTTCAATGGCCCAAACCCAGTAGGTATCAAACTTATTATTCTATTATTATGACCTATTCCAACTTGCATGGGTCATACTATTCACTAAGATAAGACAAGTTTACCAAACACCAACCAGGACACCTCCACAACTACAACTACTAATAAATAACTGATTAGTCAATCCAACCCAAGATCCTCTCTAATAGTTTAGACAACCACGTAACAAATACATACCTTTTAAAAGAAAACAACACCTATAAAAACAAACTTGATCAGTAAGATGACAAGTGCACACTGCATATAACTGCCTGTTTCCTGACATCTATCCCAGCTTCCTCCTCCTTCCTACTGTAGCTCCCTACACACACCCTCCCCATCCCTTACACACTCACCTCCTGGTTATGATCACACCTGAACACGTGACACTGGTACATGCCACTCCTTCGAGCTCGCACGTTCAAGCAGAAACAATCCAGCAGCACCTCGGCGTTACCGCGAGCGCAAAACAGTATCTGGCGAATGGAATAGGTGGCCATAGGTTGCTGGGTCTTGGGGTCTTTCAAGATGACAGAACCAGTGTTAATCTGCGGTATAGATAGAGTCACAGGTATGGGCTCAGTGCCCGTTGCTTGCTCCTTTAAGATGTGCATCTTCCGATTGGCCTCTATTTCACTGACTGGAGCATCCACAGTGGAAGAGCCCAGGTAAGAGATGTTGCCAAACTGAATGTTGTTGGACTCTTCAGACTCCGTAGATTGCAGAGAGGAAGTGGGGGATACTGTGGGGAAGGATTCTTCTAGAGAACTTCGGGTAGCTTGGTCTTCATCTGGTACATTCACAGAGTACACATGTACAGTCATACAATGTAGCAATGGATGTCGATGAAGGCTCAGAGTAAAGGCACTCAGTTTCAACCTCACTCAAAATGAATGTCCATGTATTCTGGTATACTTGTCGGTCATTACAATGACGACGACAGTGCGTGTATCCATGAATTTCATTAGCTGAGCTCGGTTGGTAAAGTGTCTACCGTAACTCTGACAGAGGTGGTGTATTCATGAATACATTGGATTGTCGTTGGTAGTGATAACACTTTACCAACCCAGCACTGCTGCACACATATCGTCATTGTCATTTTTGCTCGCTTACTTTTCTTGACAACACCCACCACCAGCATTACTGACAACACTTTACCAACTCATTATCAACGACGACACTTTACCAACTCATTATCAACGACGCTTTACCAACTCATTATCAACGACTCTTTACCAACTCACTATCAACGACACTTTACCAACTCATTATCAACGACGCTTTACCAAATCATTATCAACGACGCTTTACCAACTCATTATCAACGACGCTTTACCAACTCTATTGACTGTGCTTTACCAACCAGCTCATCTTTTGAATACACACACCACAGTTCATCATTATTGATAGACAAGTGTATTATTATATCGATGGCATTTTGAGTGCTACAACAGTATCCACCACCAGGTTATAAAACCAGAAATAAATAAAACTAAGTTAAATTTTGTTCAATTAAATTTGGAATGGGTTCTGATTAGTACAGAATTTTATCTTATTATTGGCGTAAAAAATGTCACACACATTTTAATCCTAATGATCCACATTTCTAGAATTACAGTAAGATATAGAGTCATGAATGTATCAAAGGTGCAACGTCCTCATCCCACTGTGCGGCACGGCACTAGGCTCACCTGATGTGGACGTGATGCGTGAATACGTAGGTTTGGAATGCCTCCGAGCTCGAACTGGGTCTTCCTCGGCCTCAGAGTCGCTGGTAAGAACTGACAGCGGATGAACCTTGGCCTCCTCCAGCGGGGAAGTGGAGCGAGAGTGAAGTGAGATGTCATCTACGTGGATCACCTGATCCGCGGAGAGAGAGGAATCAGTTGGAGACACGTGTGGCTGAGAGACTGGACCACCGTCTGGTTGGCACTCTGAATTTAATTTCTGACTTTCCCCAAAGTCCTCACGAGGAAGCGTTTCGATATGAGCACTAGTGTCTTTACATGTGGAAGAGCAATCATGCGACCCTTTACCAGATTCAACCCCCTCTGCATCATTTCTGTCTCTTTCATGAGGTATACTTTCAGAAGGGACGTCAGATTGGTTGTCGGGAAAATTTAGCTGCTGATTGCTTTCTTCCTCCTCTGCCTTCCCGTCTGGTTGGTGAGATGATGATGACGACAAAGGAGGAGAGCCTGAGTTGGATGCTGACAGAGAAGCATGTGTCCTCACAACGCCATCTGAAGTAGCGCTCAAGTCTGACTCTGGTAAAGGAGGCTGGGATACGCTGGCCTCCAGGCGAGCCTGCTCGATAGATGCAGGTGCTGCAGGGGGCCTAGAACCACCGTCACTGTCACCAACACCACTAAGTTTAGGAGACTCTGACAAACTTGTTTCGCTGCTTGTGTTGGTGTCGCCCAGACCGTACACGAGTTGGTAATGAGACGACTCCTTTCGCGCGTCGAACACTGGCGAAGACGGTTGCTGGCCTCCACCGTCAGCTTCACTGGCACTTACCTTACTCCTGTCACCGGCATCCTGGGATACGGCCAGCGATGATCCTGTTGCTACGGTTGTAATGGGCATGGCCATAGAGATATCTTCTGAAGGGAGAGCAGGAGAAGAAGATGGGGAGGTTGAGAGCTGAGAGGAAGATGTGATATCAGAAGGAGGAGGCTCCTTTGGGGAATTTGGATCCATTCTATTGGTACATACATACAGCAAATGGCAACAAAAACAATAAAAACATGTGACGTATTGATTAAAAAGCTATCAACTTACGGACACCATCCTAGATGTCACGCAAGCAAATCAAATGATCAATTGCTTGTTATTATTGCTTGCAAATTGCCTTTAATGATTACTATGAACTTCAATACAATACTATAAGTATTACTTGCTGAGGTTTAGAACAGCCTACAAATGCTGTATGGGCAAACTATTAGCATAATACATATAAAAATGCTTTGCTTCACACTCTGAATGTTTTATCATGACTTGGTCTTAAAAGGGTATAGTTTGCTCTGACTCAAAATTTTATTTTTCAAGAATCTTATCTTTCTGTTGCCTGTTAGGACGAACAAGTTTATACCATATATATCATGTTAAAGGAGTATTTCAATGGATATTCATCAAGTAGATCTAATGTTTAACTATAATGAACTAGAACTGCTCCTCCTTCCATCATGTGCTCTTTACTAACATATACACCTGTACAACGTAACATAATTTAAGTATGTATGTACCGCCACACAGTGGCTACTGATGCAATAAGCTTCACAAGAAACGTAGTAGCGTAAGCTTGTATTTGTCTGTCCCTCTTTCTGTCACTCTCTCATTCTGTTTCAGCAAGGTGCTCTTTTCCACTTCTCTTTAAGAACATTCCCCCCAACTTTTCCTTACTGAATTCATTTTCTTTCTTTCATCTTTGGCGATGTAACTCAACTTTAGTAACTGAAGGTGACCATCCTTTACCAACTTAGCCTAGTTTATGGATTATTCATAAGTATGGGCACCGTCATTACAAGTACATAATTATTGATATTCAATCATCTAAATGGGGCTTTCGTACTCTACTCTAAAAAAAATCAGGTTAGTGTATCGTTCACAAAAAGTTTTACAGTGAATAAAAACGACAACCCCCATCTGCATGATGACTGTTCGAAGTGTTAATAGCGTAGGAGAATTTGCACATATCTGTAATTAATTAATATCTCCATAATTATTATAACTATGTATTTTACTGAAATGTACAACCTCATCACATTTCATCTGAACACCAAATGATTCCTCATTAATTAAATAATCCGATAAAAAAGTTTGACATTAAAATATGAAGTTCAAGACTGGCCAAATATTGCTGGCTGACAGGAACCTTGTAATGCTATCATGTAAACCATAATGTGGATGTATGTATGTATGTGTAGTTTGCAGAGCATGAGGTGCCTCCATGCCAGGAATTGTCACATTCTCACACACACACACACACTCTCTCTCTCTCTCACACACACACACTCATACATGTGCACAGCTTGCCTACTTTACTTCATGGCTTCTGTTTGCTGTAAACAGACCAGAGATTGGAAGATAAAGACACCACTAACCGTCCATCTTTACAAGGAGAATAAAATAGCATTGGAAAAGAAGAAAAGGAAACAAAATTTTTTTTTTTTTGAAACCAATGCAGGAAATATCATTATTGCTGAGCAAAAGAGCAGAATGGGGCATTATCAGGGGTGTACAAGTCCTAGCCAATTGTCCATCTGCCTGTGTGTGTGTGCATCTGTGTGTGTGTATGTGTGTGTGTGTATGTGTGTGTCAGAGCTAGAAAGGTCTGAGTATTGTTCAAACCTATGGAAATAAGACTGTCGGCAGTTTATTAAAATGAGAGGAAAATTTAAATAAAAAGTTTTCAATAAACTGAACAAGTAAAGTTGACAATGAGCATGTGGAATTATCAGACATCAGGTTTAACTGGATGGTAGGAATTCATCATGTCACATATAGTACTTCATGCCATAAACTTCACAAGTGGGCTTCTCTCCCTGTCAGCTTGTAGAGATGCCTGCAAACGAGCGGAGGGCAGCTATTCTAAGCATGCACAGATTCCCCGAACATCTTGCAACACAATCACGACCTTATCTATACAAACCACTATGCACAGTCTACCAAATCCTACCAACACGTTAACTTGGGACGTCCATCGCTAGCCTGCCTGATTTGCTGAGACCCAACCCACTCTCCACATCTCTCTGCATGCTTACACCATCACAAAATAGCATGCAGACATTCTGGTATCAATCAACCCCACAATCTGCCTGAGATTGTGGAGTTATGCACTATACTTGCACACTTGGAAATGATGTTCTTATACAAAATGTCTGTTGTACTCTTCACGTAAAGCGGTTAATAAAGTTTGGTGACAGTGCCTGATGAAAACAAGAGAGTATGAGTTAATCTTTCTAAATTATTGGCATACCTACTGAGTGCTAAGATGCTAGAGCGCAAACAGATAAACATTACACACACTACAACCTTGTGTTCCTGGTGATCCATCCACGCCCACTCACTACACATCACTTCCTCCAGCTACCCCTCCACTGACTGACTGACTGACATGCGACGAAAACCATCTCTCCATATACCTTATACAATATATGTGTGCCAGGATCTGCTAAAACAGCCCACTGTGAGCACCCCATTACTTTTTGTTACCACCACAGCAAACTATGATGCTTATTTATTCCAACAAAACTTGCCTAACACTCACACACAATTTTGTTCGTAGTAGTACAGCGCGTAAATTGCCCGTTCAAAAATGTACGGGGGGAAAAAAATCGCTGTTCAATTGAAATTGCATAGGGAAAGTGAAATAGCATGTAACCAAGTGAAATAGCACAGTAATTAAGTGAAATACCGCGGTAGCTAAGTGAAATAGTACAGGTAAGTGCGCATGCGTGCACCCCTAGCCTCGGAAACGTACAGTTTGAGTACTTTATAGTTGGAGACTATGTCATTCTTTAGCGCAGAAGCTCTGCCCATATTAGAGAGAATTTTTTCAACATATCATCTGTTGAAAGCGAAGTTCCAGAGGAAGCTAATCCTGAAATATACAGAGATAGTGAGTGAACGATAAATTGTAGCTACACTGCAAATGATTTTAAGAAAAGCTGGTCTACTATTAGCAAGTGATAGCACGGGTAAGTTGTGCTATTACTCCTTCAAATATAAATACTTGTACCATGGCACGTTCAAACTGTCCAATCAGATTGCTCAATCCGTGGTGAATAAATCAACTGTCCAATCAAAATTAGTTTTTGTGTGTTTCCTATAGCCTACAGCCATGGTACAAGTTGGTGTACTCCTCCGTTCAGTTGGTATGGGATATGCACTATCCTCGGGCCTTTGGCCCTCAGTAAATCCCATACTGACCTCGCATCGTGGTGTAACTTATACACATAAGTAAGTTATGGTGACCACTCATTGCTATAAACAGGTAGACTAGTGCAATTGCAACATTACTAATTATGACATCTTATTATGAAATTATTAGTGGGTCATACTTCAGCTTTCTACAAAATTGACTCAGATAAGCGTAGCCAGGGACACTGGCTATTGTGGTATAAGAAACTCCAAAAGACAAAGGTTTTCGCTCACAAAAGTGCTGAAAAGTGTAACGAGCTCTGGCCTTCATCAAAACGGACTTTCTAGTCTAAACAAACTGTGTTTCAACCAAGCTCTGTGCTACCAGAAGTCATTATCACCACCATGAACATGCTGTTTTTCTTCTGACCTAGTCCCAAACATGAAGTGAACACTATGTCAGGCTGGAACAAGTACTGTCTCTACTAATGTTCCACTGGCAGAAATCATGTCCAGCAAAGCTCACGACTAACAGACTGCAGCTAACTCAATTTGTGGGCCACTGAAACAGAAGCAACCATCTTTCTCTACTAGTTGTTCTGAACTTACAGAAAAAGTTAATGATATTCATATGACTCCCAGCACTGACCAACACTTCACAGATGATTAGTCAGCACTAACGAGGGAGAAAAAATCAAATAATTACTTGAGGTTAGAAAAAAACCCAGTCACACACGCAGGGACTCTGAAATTAATTCGGAAAAAAACAATCACAATAAATTTTAAAACTATAGTAACAATAAATAAAAAAAGCAGGTCAGTTAATTAAAATAATAACTATGTCTATCATAGACTTCTCCCACACACTCCTCCGCCCCTCCCCCCTCCCACCAACGCTCTCTCTCCTCTCCTAAAATAAACTACCAAAACGTTCTGCTTAAAGCAACGTACAGTGTTGCACTACATGTGTCAGCATGTGTACATGTGTTAGCATGCATGTGCACACACTGTCATGTAATGGTGTCCACTCTAGGAATACATGTAGAATTGTCACCACATCAACTCTGCCACTGTATGCTTTGAACCCTTCCTCTGCCTATACATACTTACTACAGCTGAGTATAAGTTTCCTAGCAATCCCACCCCCTTCCCATTCAATAAGAGGTGCTACAACAACTCCAGGGCTAAAGTAACTTCACATCTTTTTCCACTCACAAATCCTATTTCTCTATTAATGTACCGTGCCTACTTGCACAGTTAAAACAGCAAATAAATCACCCAATATCCCCAGGGGGATTGCATTCCCTTGTCAATATAAACTTCCATGAGCTCATATTGAGTGCCCAGTTTGATAATTCAGTTAGAAGGAGGAAAGCCACACCCACTGCCTCTACTGTAGCAGAACATTCCCTAAATGAAGTCCTTCTTATGTAGTCACCATGAAAGAATGCTGACCATCAAACTCACACATGTACAAACAATGCAATGACCCACATACAAACGTGTGCACATGCACTCCCACACAAAAGGCTTTATTAATTCTCAACACATACCATACTGGTATCAATACTTTCTCTATAAAAACACCCGAGTTTGCATAGACACAAGGATAAGTTACACGTGTCACTAGACCACATAAATAAATAGTAAAAAGCTTGATTTTTATTTAATAAATGGAATATCAGAAATTACTTCTAGAATATTTGCTCTAATTGTAAGGGCATGGGAGGGAACCAAGGTTTGCTATGCATAATGCCTAACTCCATTAAGTGTCACATGAATGGCACTTGACTAAAGTGAGGCACTCTATGCTTAAACGTTCCATCTCAAAATACCCTACTTGGTCATAAAGCTTTCCTCATGTCTACTCGACTACTGGCAACAGTAGCTTATCCTAAAACTAGAATAGGTAACAAGGGACTATAGAGTATTAAAATTGGTCACATACCTCAACAGTTTATCCGGCGAACTTCAAATGGCTCTGAATAAATCCTTTTGTAAACCAAGCCATAAAAGTAGTTGGTGCGCTTCCATTCGCAATAAAGACTGAAGGTAAACTGTGGTGATCCTTACCCACTCCGATGCCCAGACTATGAGTAAAGCGATCTTTACCTGAAAATGCAACGATAATGCTGCTATACTGTACAACAGTACATGGATATTTAAGGGGAGTAAGGGGAGCTTTATAGGAGCCGGCACACCTTATATTGTAGTTACCAGCCAGTTAATTTAGGACTAGTGGGTCAACATTAATTAACTGATGGATGCATTTGATTCACCAGTTTATCCTGACTACATGTCCCTTATTACGCAACAATAAGTGGGTGTGGCAGGTGCTGCATATTTTTCTGTCCAAATGACAGTAAATTTTTGTTTATTTGCACAGCATTAGAATTACTAACTTCTACATATTGCAGGATAGAAACAAGAAGGTTGTGGTTATTAATTCTATCAAATGTATGTTTTAATCGTATCAAGTGAAATGGAACTTCTCCATATTTGGTTGTCAATGAGTAACTGTAGCAATAGATGTTACAAACTACAGGAATTGCAAGAAGTGAAAGTTTTCTTTTCACTATCAAAACTTTTGATAGTAAAACTACTCTTTGAAATGGGGCATATAAGTGGAGTCAATATTGCAGCTGTTGGTTTCATTCTGGAATTATGTTTATCTTTATAGTTATTTTCCATGTGGCTGTTGCAGAGAATGATTACAACAACCTCTCTCTCGCCTGCTCTCCTTGGTCGCTATATCACTTGGAGGAGAACGCGTGCAAATGTCCTGATGATCTCACCAACATCTTTCATTGCAATAGAACCGGCTATATCGATGCAGTAGAAACTTGCACTTGTGCCACATATAACGAAAAAGAAGACCTGGTGGAGGCTGGTTATTGCTTATATGGATGCCATAGGCCTTATTATGTGCCAGATAAATTTCTATTTCACACTGCTATTCCTGCTAACAAGTCAGAATGGAATAATTTGCAGTGTGGGCCATTTAATCGAATGGGGACTTTATGTGGATCTTGTCAAAATGGTCTTTACATGCGAGCCTATTCTTTTAACATGGAATGTATATCTTGTGATAATTATCACGACTGGTGGAAATACATTTTGTCAGCTTTCCTCCCTGTAACTGTATTTTATATTCTTATGCTCATCTACCCAGTCAATTTGAGCTCATCGTCTATATTTGGACTCGTGTTTTTCAGTCAGATGGTTTCGGCTCCTGCCAAAGCTCGTTTATTAGTTATGGACTTCAAAAAAGTGCCTACTTTACTGAAGATAACAAAAGTTTTAATGACATTTTACGGAATATGGAACTTTGACTTTTTTCGATCATACAGTGACATTTGCCTTCAGATAGACTCATTAACCATTCTATCATTAGATTTAATTGTTGCTATTTATCCGATATTTCTGATTATCATCACGTACTTGGTCATTAACACAAATATCAATGTAGTAAAGTTTGTCAAGAAAAGGATATCCTCCTACTTTTCCAAAAGAGGAATACATTGGAATACGACAGAATTCACCATGAAGTGCTATGCTACTTTTATTCTACTTTTCTACGTAAAGCTTCTCAACACGTGTCTGGATCTGCTTACTCCTGTCACTATATACCAGTTTGTCTCTCCTTCTAATATCACTAGCAGTACGCGTCTATACTATGATGCTACAGTCCCCTACTTGGGGTCAAAGCACCGCCCATACGCCATTGCAGCCATCCTAATGCTGCTGATCCTTGAAGTCACTCCTATAATAATTCTTTTTCTATTTTCATTCAAAATCTTTCAAAGATGTTTGAATAACCTACTGCCACAGCGGTGGCAGATCTTTTTACGCTCATTCGTGGATTATTTTCAAGGATGCTTTAAAAATGGAACAGAGCCTAATTGCAAAGATTGCAGGTGGTTCTCTTCAGTTCCTTTTATGTTCCACTTCCTTTCTTGCCTAGTGTTCTGGAGAACTTCAGATGCACTGATTCTACCTTGGAATTCAATTCTGGCCCTTATTTTGGTTATTTCAATCATTGTGTACGAACCATTCAAGAATTTCAAGCTGTCATACAATTTGATAGCATATAACGTGTCGCTTGTTTTTGTGGGAGTTGGTGGATCTGCTATTATACTAAGTTCCAAATTTAAAGTTGCCCCCAATTATACCTTTTTGTATGTCATAGTAGCAGCTGGGTCACTACCAATGCTGCACACAATTTTCTTAGTTGTTCAATTCATTTACTATCGTAGACGTTTATGCTGATACTTTCTTGTCAATAATATAATAATGCTCGCAGTTTGTGGGATTATTTGCGCGCAAATTAGTTTCAATTTGGGGGGCAGAGCTCAGTCGGTATGCTCCCTGAGCGATAAGGAAGTTTGTTTCATGGAGTCAGTTTTGATTGGTGTGCAAAGTCTATTGCGCGGTATTAAGGATTCTCTATTCGGGTTATGGCCTGTTTATCTTCTTGTAAAAAGGTATGAGGGTTCAGTGGCTACACTGAAATAAGAAAACGAAGCCTGTTACTCTAATTCGTGCACACCTAAACAGGAACGAGAAGATAAGAAAGCAGATATTACAATGCTTTCTGCTGAATGGCGTCATCCTCCTCCTGAGTATACTAATGTTTGACTACCTGGTCCTTCCTCTTATCCAGAAGATGGCTGGCTTATTGTACAGTGAGTAACAATAAAAACAACAATAACAGCAAAAACCACTCAAAGTCTTAGCAGCTCAACAGGTTTACTTATAAATTATTATGGGTGGGGATTGTATTATAACATTCAAAATTTCCAACCTTTATTCCATCATCTTTTGACTTCAATTACTCTGAGCAGTCCTCTCTGATGTTTGGTATTTTGCCTGAAGATACTGTACAGGAAACACTCCCTGATATTCCTGGATTAACTTTGCTGGCCATTTTTTTAGGAATTTTGACACAGTGTATTTAATACCGCCTTCCCAATGTGAACGAGGCAACGTATCCTTATCTTTAACTGATTGTGAATTGAAAAATTGGTGGAAATTCTAGGTAAGGGCTTTTGTTGTGCATGTCTGTATGAATACATGTTGTGTAGATTGTGTCCGTGAGTGCAATGCTATTGAAACAATTGAATTATAGTCTGACAACCTGTTTTGAGTCAGACTGATGCATTTCACCACCATTTCGCAAGCCAGACCCTTTACCATCTGAGCAGAGTGATTAGGTAAAGGGTCTGGCTTGCGAGACTATTCACCGCCCTACAGTGCCAGTCAAGCAAGTAGCTAGATACTTAGATACTGAGAGTGGAAAAGTCTCAGCAAGAAAAGAAAAACAGGTGGAGGAGGAGTGAGAGTACGTTTTCACGTAGTCTGCCTTGCTTCTGCATGATACTCCAGCCCGTTGCAAGCTAGAGAGGAAGAGTAATACTACAGCTAGTGATGTGCATCAGCGTGAAGGACATCGACTCTAATTTGTACTCTCCCAATAGTTGGCTACGATCAGCTTGCCAATTAGATAATATTTTATGTAGATCAAGTGCATCAGAACTGGCGGAATATCACAATTCTACATCTTACTAAATAGGCCAGTTCAACTGTTTCAAGTACATATGTACTACATTATACTGTAGACCTGTTCCACAATTTCAAACCCGGTCCATTATTACAAACCCGTTCCAGCGTTACAAACCCATTCCATTATTACAAACCTGTTCCATTATTACAAACCCATTCCATTATTACAAACCCATTCCACTACTTCAAGTACTACTTATTTTTAACTCCAGCTATCTCTCCCTCCCTCTCTCTCTCTCTCTTTGCCTCCAGGCCTTATCATTAGCAGTCCCTCAGAGTCGGGAGTGCTGTCCAGGCTGGGCACTGTGTTGTGGTACATCTTCACAGGATTCTGGGTCCTGCCCATCTTCTGGATCAGTAAACCTATCAATAGCATTTGGTTTCAGGTAAGAATAAAAAATAAAAAAATTGTTTTATTTGTGATCAATAGTTTCACGGCTGGCATTAGTGGCCTACAGAAGTAATTCCCTCAGTGTGTGCGTATACAAATTCTCGTCTTCAACATAATCTGTGCTTGACACATAGTGGCACACATGCACACACACATACTAACACAGAGACACATTACAGACACTAGATCTCCCAGCAAACTGCACAATTGTTCACAACTGATTCTATTCTGATAAACTTTGATGAAGTGCACAAGAATTATGTCTAGTAGCTGTGTAGTATATATTGTGGTGTAGTAGTTTCAGTGTCCGGCAACTGCAGAGCAGAGTAGTGCGGCAAACATTGAAAGTGTTATCTAATTAAAGTACGTATATTCTTCATTGCATATACGGGTTTTCACTCACTCGTAAGTCCCGCATCTTATCAATTTTTTATTAGACACGGTCTTTTAGGGAGGATCTTTAGATCTTTTAGTTGAAAGTTTCGTATACATACAGGCTATACCACGACGTGGAGGTTGGTACGGGATTTATGCATCCGAGGGCCAAAGGCCTGAGGATGATGTAAATCTCGTACCCACCTAATAGAGTGGTACAGCTGACTTGTATCATGGCTCTAGGCTATAGGAAACGCATGGAAATTAATTTTTGATTGGACGGTTCACTTATTCCACCTCCTAGGAGGTGGGTATGAAATACAGTCACCCCAAGTTGAGCAATCTGATTGAATGGTTTTAGCTTACCATGGTACAGTACAGGTTTCACTAGAGGATGCTTAAATTCAATGAGAACGCTCATGTCTTAGTTATAATGGAACTATACAATTTAGGACAACTGCTATAGTTTGGGGTTGATTTCCATTTGTTTAGAGTTGGACTGGCTTGATGTATGCACGGGAGGGAGTGAGGGGGGATACTCCCTAAAAGACCTAAAATAATCCTCAGATGTATTATTTGCTTTCACTTCATTTGAACTCTGCCAGTTTTTCTTAGAAGATGACAGGTATGCAACAGAGTATTCAGTTACACATGTTAATAAATACTAGCAAGTTCCTCGCCATACTGTGGTGCTTAAATTTTATTCTTCTGTTTCATCTATAATTGTATTCTTCCAAGAAAAAAATGAAGTTTCTAGTAAGTGCCATATCATGGCATTTATATTTCTACTTCACCTATAATTCCTCCTGCAGGTAAACTCTTCTGTAACAAGTTGAATGATTCTTGCTGTTCTTCTCTGGCTTTCCATGTTCCTCTCTAATCTCTCCATGAACCCAGACACCCTCTGCTCTCCTGGCCCCTTTCTCTTTCTCTCTCTATTTACCTTTGCTCTCCTGTTTCTCTGCCAATCCCGCCTACTATCCATTTTTGTTGTACCAGGTTTGGTTGCTAATCAGTTTGCCTCACGCTCTTGGTTTACCCTGTAATTTAGCGTGAGTTTACGAGTATCGTGTGTCTGCACGTTCCAGCGTATTAGCTCATGAATTATTCATGAATGTGTACATCGTCGTCGGTCACGGGTATTAATATATAGATGTTCTGCTCTTTTTACGAAATTGTGCAGTCTAATAGATTGTGCTAATTCATACAAAGAGCAGAGCATAATTTAATAATATATAAAATATGTATCCATACATGATGAAAAAATGCATTACTCTTAAACTATACAGTAGTTCGCTTGTTTTCTATGGTTCTTGGGACTTAATTGTTGCATCACTTTTTAGCTTGTGTGTGGGTGTGTTCATGTGTGTATGTATGTATGTATGTATGTATGTTGCAGGATATAGCTACAACTGCATTTGAAGAAACCAAAAGGCAGGAAATAAGGAAGAGGAAACCCAAGTGAGCTTTGTATAATTGTATCCATGTATATATATATATATATATATATATATATATATACACTCCTTCTAATTGAAACTCTGTCTGTAGTCTGTTTGTTTTCCGTAATATACTTGCAATAAGGAATAGCTCAGGGGACTTTGATTGTTGCATTGCTTTTTAGCTTGTGTGTGTGTGTGTGTGTGTGTGTGTGTGTGTGTGTGTGTGTGTGTGTGTGTGTGTGGTTTGACTCTGCAACCAATTGACAGAGTATATATATATTACCACATTGAGATATTTAATAGATTTATGGTATGTTCTTTGTGACCTCACTTTATTCAGACCTATGTGTGTTTGTTGTGTGTGTGTGTGTGTGTGTGTGTGTTGTAGAGGTCATGAGAGTTCGTCTCTAGGTCGAAGTGTGAGCAGGTTTATTGCAGACATGCTGTTCAGTGTGGTGCTGGAGATGCTATTCCTGATGCAGGTGAGAAATGCTTGTCCTTGGTACCATGGAGGATTTGTACTAGAGTATGCATGTGTTTGTGGTTGCCATTCATTGTGCCTGTCTGTGTTACTGTTGTTGTTGTTGTTGTTGTTGTTACCTACAAAAGCAGTGGGCATACTATCCAACTCCTTTCAGATAGATAGCCTCTCCTCCTATGCTATGAGTTGTAGAGGATTAGGCAGGCATTTACTGAAGAAGTGAGGAATGTACAATTGTTAGACTAAGCTAATTACAGTAGAAATTGCAGCTGCTGGTACTGTATACATATTATATTCCATGCATTGCTGAGCACCCAGCAATGACAGCGTTGCTAAAGGAGGGAAAGGAAAATTTACCTGTTTTTTCACTCTGTTTGTTATTTTCAGATTTATGAGTGTATTACTCTTTTTTTTTTACTTTCTTTTTTTTAATAGCTATAGAGTTGGCCTCTCAGAACAGTAAAGTATAATCAAAATTTCAAAAAAATAGTCATCATTATCACCTCACTTTTTATTCTGACACCACCACTTTTCTTTTTCCTAACCGCGAAAGCATTAATATTTCTGTCTCCGAGCACAAATGATGGTAATTGAATGATCATATCAAGTCCATGATTTGATTAAATATCAATATCATCAGTTAGAGCTGTGCAGTATGAACACCTGAAACAAACTTGTGATTCAAGAAAGTGTATAGAGCATGGCAGCAGTGAAAATAGTTGGTGCCCTGTATAATTGTATTCATGAGATATCTAGTGTACCTCATTACACTGTTGGTATCCACATCTAATGATGTTATTTGTTCTTGATATTTTCTAGTCCACTGCAGTGGGACTGGTTCCGGGCATTGGCTCTATTTTGAGTGTTCTTCACATGGCATTGTTGTATGCACTCTACAGCTTTGAATACAAGTGGATCAATGAAGGTTGGTGTGTGTGTGTGTGTGCGTGCGTGCTAATTTTCCATCTGGTTTTCCACCTACCTCCTACCAGCCCCACCAGTCCACTCAACTGTGATTGGGTACCTGGCATTTGCTGGGGTGCAAATTCAAGGCCTTTTCTCATGAAACAGCAATAGTCCAGGTGGGACTTCGGGTGCCCACACCACTTGCTGTGAGGAAAGGCCTGTTCTCCTGCAAGTTCCTAGCCCGGCTCCAAGAGCTTTGCTTGCACGGCTCACAGTTCCTGCTGGGTGCGCAGGCATCCTGGCTCTGCCAGGTGCATGTGACCTGACAGCAAGAGAATTTGCATTTTTTGTGTATGTGTGTGTGTGAGGAAGGTGGAAGTATAAGGAGGAAGTTTGAGCGTAGTTTTGCCAAAGAAGTTTAGATTAGGCTAGAGGAAGAAACTGTCTAGTACCTGGAAGGTACAAGATAATGTGGGACAAGACACAGGAGCAGATATTGAGCAGAACTCTAGGAAACTGGCAGTTGGTTGTGCCGATAATTAGGCATGCGGGTAGGTACAGACATCTGAACAGACAGAGACGGGCAGTACATGACATTTTTAGAACCAAACTTGAGAGGGAGGTAATCAACATTTTTGAAATTTCAGGGGGTTTCTCATTTTCATGAAATTGACGAAAATTTTGTGCAAATGTCACTGGAGAGAGCAAAACTGTATACATGTACATACTTATATACATACATACATACGTACATACATACATACATATATACATACATGTACACATATATACATATACAGTATGCATATACTAGCAGTGTGGTTGAAAATGGCGAGTGAGCCTGTGATTAAAGCTGACATTTGCTACTTCAAGATCTGTATGCAAAAAAAAAAATAGTTCAAAGCACAACTAAAACTGCTACATTTATGATTACATCACCTAAGTTTGTGAGCTGTAAACAACACCACAAACACATACTTGCCAACTGTCCCGAAACTCTGGGACAGATGTGGTCCATGTACCACTAGCTACTGTCAATTGTACTCTTTCTATTGTTTGTGTTGATGAACTTCGTATCTGTTTACTACATATGGACTGGATGATGCTGTCCAAACTTCATGAATAGTTTGGATAGCATCCGGTCAGTCCGTGTAATTCTATATGTATCTATTGACCGGTATATAATTTTAGCAAGCAAACACAAGATTACCTTAATTTTCCCATGGCCATTCTGATTGCCTGAATTACCAGTAGCTCTTGACAACTAGTGATCATCAACTTAAAAAATGACAGAGGTCTTTAAATTAATCCTGTGGTAAAGGGTTTTCAATACTGTAGTAACCACACACCGCAACTTTTTTTTGGTGAATTATCACACAGCTTTCAACACAACAATAAGATTTGCTTACTGCTGTAGTACCATAGGCTAAAAAGAAGTATTTTTAGGAGAAATAAAGCTCCTGTGTGTGTGTGTGTGTTTAAGGGACCACATGCCAAATATAACATTCCTAATTTTTTATTGTTATTTATCCGTAATACGGTCTCGCTTTCTTGCCAATTATACATGTATAATATGTATATACAATCGAGTAAAGTATGAAGTCTCTAGATTTTCATAAAGGTTCAAGTCTTGTTGGTGTTCAGCTGTTTGTTTATTTGTCTTTAACTTGAGATTAAGTAAAAGATTGGTGGGAGCTTCCTTGGGTACAAGATGGTGGATAATAATAGATGTGTTGATATACATATTAATGTAGGCAGTTCATGCTGTGATGTGCATGTGTGTTCATAGGTCTTGTGATTCATCAAAGAGTGGCAATCCTGGAGAAGGAATGGCCTTACTTTCTAGGCTACGGACTGCCATTGGCTCTAGCCACTACACTGAACGGATCTATATTCATCAGGTGAGGCAGAACTAGCTATCTTCCAGGCCATATCTGCTTCCACTGACTGAGTCAATCTCTACCTGTTGTCTTTCTTTCTTTCTGGTCTATGTGCCGCTACTCTTTACAATGACTGTGTGTGTGTGTGTGTGTGTGTGTGTGTGTGTGTGTGTGTGTGTGTGTGTGTGTGTATTGGTTTCTAGTGCCTGCATATTTGGAATTCTCTTCCCCATATTCCTGGTCAGTGCCAACTATGCTACCCCAAGTCACACCAAGTAAGTTGTGCCTCTAAGAGCAGTTGGGAGCAGGCTGTGCTCTGGATTACCCATGACTAAATGAATGACATCAATCGTGCTGAAATATCCAAACAACAGGTCATGTGAGGTTGACAAAACTCAATATTTAGTGAGCATGTTATTTGTGTTGGCTGTTTGCTCAGGAGGTTCCAATGGAGGTGTGGTTAGTTAGCTGCTGGAGTACTGTACATGTAGTTGTTTTCAGCATTCCTTTAGGGCTGCAAGAAACCCAATCTAGGAATGGCAAAAGCAACTTTCTTAGATTTTTGGTGGGCAATGAGAGTGGTGGGCAATGAGAGTAAAATAACAGAGTCTGCTTTGTCTAAGAGACCCTTGCAATGCTTAGAAACATATGCCAGGCTATGCGTGTTGTGCAAGTCAAAAATGTAGTTGAAGTATTTCTAAGGGAATGTAGGCTTTTCTGGGGGCTATTTTTTCTTGAGGCCCAAATGCAGTGTTTAACAGCACACTGAAGATGAAGATGAAGTGCATCTCCCTCTTTTGCTGGCATGCTAAAGTTGAAGTTTTAAGTTATGTCTGCCCTAAAGCTAGCCTGCTATCCAAGTCATTGCTGTGGGTGCTAGTTTCAGTACTCTATCAAATATGCTAGTAATTTCCCCACATGTGTGTTTATATATATGTATATATATACATATATAATTCCAATTCCATTGGCTTGGATTTGTACACCTCTCATAGTCTACTGCTTCACTATGTACACACGCCATGTCATGTAGTATAAGTTTAGTAACTTTTGTGTTACAATATTCTACTCTGGCCAGTTGAGTGTTTGGATGTTGTGTGTGTGTGTGTGTGTGTGTGTGTGTGTGTGTGTGTGTGTGTGTGTGTGTGTGTGTGTGTGTGTGTGTGTGTGTGTGTGTGTGTGTGTGTGTGTGTGTGTAGCATTTCTACAGTCCCAGTGTTTGTAGTTGCAGTCATGCTCAGCAATAAACTTTTCAACAGAAGCAAGTCATTGCCTAGGACAAGCAGATAACTTTCCTATCATCACATCCGCCATTCATTTGTTCTTCTTGACTTTTCCCCTCCATTTTAATGTTCTCAGCTCCCAATATCCATCATTTGTTGTTGTTCTGTTATAATTAGTTTGGTTAATATTAATGATCTTGTTTGAATAAAGTAACCGATGTTTTGTAGCTATGCTGTTAAAAACAACATAGATACTGGAATAAACATCAGTATAGCTTTTAGATTAAACTTGGTACATGATATTGGTTGTGAAGCTATAGCTGGTGCTACCTAGTAACCTGGTGCCTCATGCTGAGGATAACAATTTAGAGCTAATTATGTTTACATCTAAAATTATACAAGTGAGTAGGATAAAACAACAACTGAGACTAAATCAAACTCCAAACCCACTCAAGTTAAACAACTAGTCCTAGTTGACTGACCCTCAATTAATGAGTGCAACTTCATACAAAGTGGTATAAGTCGTGACTTGAATTGATCAATAGAGCTATGTACATGGTTACATTTGTAGGAACATTAGGCAATAGCCTTGCAGATTATCAAGAGCACTTTTGAAGTGATTAGTGATACTTGGCATGTTCAAGCAATGAACTTTTCAATAGAAGCAAAGGCAAGCATATAGCTAGCATTACTGTTATCACATCCACCATTAATCATAAGAATATTCCTTGTCAGAAAAAGATTTCGCGCTCTCTAATGGAATCGTTTGCGATTGCGCAGATCATAACGCGCGGATTTTATGCAAGCAAAGCGCGCGCGGTGCGTGGTGGTGGTGGCGGCGGCGCGTGTGTGTCGTATGTAGCGACAGCTGCTTTTCCTTTCCTCGCAAGTTGAATGAAGTAACGACAGTGTGTGTGTGTGTGGAAGATTTGGTCGCTCCTTATGGCTGCTCGTTGCCTCGACTTTTCTTATGGTTTGTTGTTCAGATGTCTCTGGGAAAAAGTAAGTTAACACTGGGTCAAAAGCCATCATTGCTGACTACCTATGTATGTAGCCATAGCCATTAAGACCTCCTTTTACATTATGTAACTAGTTTGAAACTACATTATTTGACTAATTATTATATAACGGTCACGTTTTACTTTAGGTCCTAGGTCCCTACATTAAGAGCATCGCATCACGTTACCTTGGTCCTACATTGAGCGCATCGGGTCGCGTCACCTTACTATTAATCGGGGTTCAGCTATAAGATTGATGGCGTAAAAGTGTAATTAGTGGAATTTCAATGATTTAAGTAAGATATAAGGGTTATATAGAACAAAAATTGGGTAGACTATATTTTAGGTACTACACGCGACGCGTCACGTTTTCATCGCGATATTTCTCTCAATTAAAAACAATTGTTTGTCATATAACAAAAACAACTTAAATACACATATAACATGACATAATATGCAATGGTTTGACATAAATGAATAATCATAAAACATGACAAAAGATAGTTGTAATGGATATTGTTGTTTAATATGTTCATATATTTTGGTGAATGGGTCTGAATCTTTAAATTTCTTTCTCCATAAATACGCAGATAAATACGTTTGAAATAACTCATCCCTTGTGTTTAAAACACATTCTTTTCGCATCATTTTTTTCACACTAGCCCAAGTACTCTCAATGTTTTGGGTATGAGCTCCACTTTGTGGGTCAACAAAATTGACTGAGTGATTGACAGTGTCGTGGGACATATTCAGCATGTTTATTCGGCTGTATGCTCTCCATTCATCTGAAATAACTGTTGTTCCTGGCTTGATAAACTCCAAAATGATTGGCACCAATGTTGCTGCAGATCTGTCACTGACTTCCACCATGAAGGCTTCTCTACTGTCCCTTTCCACCCCACCAAAAACCCAGTGTCCCTCAGTGTAACGGCCTCTATTGTACTTCCTTTTCCCAAATTTGGACTCATCTATTTCTACAGTTTTCCCTGGACCTCCAATCTTAATGGGATTGTCAATAAAGTATTGAGCACATACGTCTCGGTGGATTATATTATTGTCTTTTCAGTGTGACCTGTTTCGTGTACTGTATTGGACACTGTGCTCTGTCGTGCCCACCAATAAGTAATTTCAACTATTTCACTCACAGATAAATGGCTATGTGAAAAAAAAAACTTGAATCTCTCAATGACAGAATGGATTGACATCCTCTAATAGGGCATCTCCAGGAATAAGACCCTTTCCTTCTAACAAAGTCACAGTTGGTACCACACTTAACACAATTTGCTCTTTTTTTTAATAGTGAATTATCCTTTAACCATCTAATAGTTGATTCCTCACTTCCTGTTATTTTACTAAAAATTTCCTTTGCCGTAAACATTTCTGTAACCATGAAGAATAAATTCAACGCATGCTTACACTAGCGAGGAATCGCAGGGTGCTTGAATCACGATGAATCGCGAAACGTGACGCGACCGTCGCGTGTAGTACCTAAAATATAGTCTACCCCAAAAATTGGTTGATTACAGTGGGTATTGTTCCTTTACATGCTCATACATTTTTTAAAAAGGATCATCATTTTTTAACTTTCTTCTCCACAAATATTCAGGTATGTATGTGTCAAATAAGTCATCACTTGTGTTCATGACACCTCTTTTTTGCATCATGAATTTCACCTGTGACCAAGTTCCTTCAATAGTTTGAGTGTGTGCCCCAGTGGTTGGATCCACAAAATTTATTGAGTGGTTGACCGTCTGGTGGCTCATTCCCAGAGATGTAGTAATGGAAGAGTATGACCTCCACTCATCAGAAATAACTGTGGTGCCACAAAGTTGCATACACTGCCACACTTATTACAGTTAGCACTATTCTTTAATGCTCCAATTCCTTTTAACCAGACAATTGTTGCCTGCTCACTGTTTGTATAGTTTAAAACTAAATCTCTGAATTTAAGCATAGTTTGTTAGACCTTGTTATAAATACAAAATTATTGAACAACCACAACAGTAGTCAAGGTGATCGGCGCATGTTAGCACGTTCTGTGGGGCTGAGCGTGCGTCGTGATGAGATTGTAAGGTGACGCGACACGATGCGCTCAATGTAGGACCTAAAGTAAAAAGTGACCTATAACGGTTCACTATGCAAAAGTTGTCACAGGTATATAGTTCTATATGGAAAAGATAATATAACATTAATATTACAATTTAATATATTGTGTACGAGGTTGGCATAAGTTATGGGTAAAAGTCAACCAAACTTCCACTATATCCAAGTCCTCATCGTCGCGTCACATCGCGCGCATCTGGCTCAACATTCGCATGCATGCTGCTGAATAAGAGTTGCCAAATATGAATGTGTATGTAATATGCTAAATATTGACAAGTATTAAATGAAATATTGATATGAAATAAGTATGTCATGTGAATGTGATTTGTATGGAATCATATTTATAATGGATATTGTTCTTTTATGTGCTCCATAATTTTTTAAAAATAGTCACAACCTTCATGCTTTTTCCTCCACACAAACTCTTGCAGATAGGTTTGGATAAGGTGACTGGAAGTGTTCATGACTCCCTTGCTCCTTAGCATTCTTTTTACAGTGGACCAGGTTCCCTCAATATTTTGTGTGTGAGCTCCAGTTGATGGATCCACAAAGTTTATGGAGTGATTCACAGTTAAGTGAGTCATTCCATTTGCTGATAGACAACAATATGCTCTCCATTCATCACTGATAATGATGGTACCAGGGTGAACATGGTCCAGAATGATGGGAAAGAGTGACTGCAGATCTATCTTTCACTTCCACCATGAAGCAATTGGAAGGTGATTGTCCTTCTATTCCACCAAACACCCAGTGACCTTCCTGTATTCTTCCCCTGTTGTATTTTCTCTTTCCAATTTTGACTCATCAATTTCTACTGTTTTACCCACACCTCCTATTTTTTGTGCATGATCAATGAGATATTGGGCACAGACATCTCTAATGAAATTGTACCAGTCTACAATAGTGTGTTCGGAATGACCAGTTTCCTTCATTGTTGATGTTACTGTAGATTTAGCAGACCACCAATAGATAATGTTGATGATTTCATGTAATTTTAAGTGGCTCCCAGAGAAAAAACTGTTCATTCGTAAACTGCAAACAGATTGGCAGCCTCTATTTGGGCACCTCCAAACCTTTACTCCTTTTTTTAGAACAACATTGCAGCCAGTTTCACATTTCTTACAATTCATAGCACTACAAATGAGTCCATTGCTCATCAACCAGTCAATACAGGTGTCTTCATCTCTTGAAATTGTTGAGTGCACCTCTAAAAATTTCATTTTAAAAGTTTGTAGTTACAGGATGAATTACCAATGGTAACGCGATCGATTTGAGATGGGACTAGTTACGCGAACGTAGGAGCTAGAAGCGATGACGCGATGAGCCAGATGCGCGCGATGCAATGCGAATGTAGGACCTAAACTGCAATCTAACCAATTATTATATAACGGTTCACTATGCAAAAGTTATAGTCACAGGTATGTAGTTCTATATGGAAAAGATAATATAACATTAATATTACAATTTAATATATTGTGTACGAGGTTGGCATAAGTTATGGGTAAAAGTCAACCGAACTTCCACTATATCCAAGTTCTCATCATGTGAGCCCCACCCACCAGCCATGATCATGACCTCTGGTGATCCTCCACTAACTGATGATGTCTTGTAGCGACGAGTAGGCCTGGTCACATTTTAGTTTAGGTCCTATATGCCATGCCACATATGCCTCGCTGCATAGACTACCGCACAGATTAACACGATTTGTATGCGTCTTAGTACAAAATGATAAAGTTAAATGCATATTGTTCATAATAATGTGTCAATTGAGTATTGTTCATGATGAAATGATAAAGTTAAAATGCATATTGTTAATTTTTATGCTCGTAAATTTTTAAGACCTGATCACCACGCTTCAATTTCCTCTACAAGTACTCCAGTAGGTGTCTATCAAATAATTCTTCACTAGTATCCATAACACTTCTTTTTAATCCTTTTGACGCCGACTTTCTTCAACACTTTGGGCGTCTTTTAGAATTCGAATTTGATATTTGACTATCTACTGCAAAGCAACCGCAAAAACCATAAACAAACAGCCAGGCATCTAAAGTAGGTAGCTATAGCCTTATAACAAGCAAAAAAGCTTCTAAAAGCCTGAAAATGAACCGGAACCAGTCAATCTTACAGCAGGTTTTGAGGAGACTCCGAGGAACTAGACCAATTGACTGCTTTTGATGTCCGGTAGGAAAAACTTTATATCCATATTCTTCCAAAATGTTGTGGGACTCTCTATAGGCTTCATACTTTCTATTCTGAATGTTTGAAGTCATAGGCAACAAAAATAATTGGGTGCTCGGCGCCCTGGAAATTCTCAGTCAAAATTTTTTCTTGATCTCAGTTTTCAAGCAATTTAAAAAAAATACGTAACCTGCCTGTATAGGTTCAATATTTTTTTGAAAGGAAGTACAATGCCAACTTTACGTATAAAAAAGAAATAATGTAATGATCTAATATAGATTAATTTTTTTTAATTCGGAGAACGCAGACTTGTTTTCACCCGCATATATGCGGTTACGGCATCAAAAGGATTAATCATCAATTTTACTAGGGACCATGTTCCTTCTATGTCTGGAGTATATGCTCCAGTGGTTGGATCCACAAAGTTGATAAAGCAATCTGTCTGGTGGCAAATTCCCACGTAGGAATTTATGAGCATGACCTTCACTCGTCTGATAGAACTGTAGTGCTAGGCCAAAGGATCTGCTGAATAATTGGTAGTTGGCGAGCAAGTGGAGCAAGCGAGACACTCTCAGGGATAACACAATTGAAAAATTGGGGATGTTTGTTATTGAGCGAGCGAACCGAGCGAGATACTATTAGGGGTGGACAATGCAATGTTCGATATATATATATGTCATAGTTATAAACCAAAATTGAGGTTTGTATGCGATTTATAAACTCCGAGACACGAGGGCGCAGCCCGAGTGGCGAGGATTTATAAATTTGAAATACAAACCTAATGATTTTGGTTTATAACTATTTTATAGCCAGAACATAAACAACGAGCAAAGTATAGCGTTAGCTATCTTAGTAATTGTATTAAAGTACCCAAACTCTTCATTATTCCATTTTGCTTTGATCTGCCTTCTACCATAATTATGGTTGCTAAGAACTATATCAGACTTTTCCCCGCTAATACATTTTCTTACGGGCATACCAGACTATATCAGATTTATAGTTCTTAACGACAAGCGCGGTCGCTCGGGTAACGGGCTATAAATATATATATATGTATGGATGGATTGTACGTATGGCGCGGGCGGGATTTTTTTTTCTCCTAAAAACACGGCTTTTTAGGCTTGACCCTAGGAGCAATAAAAACAAAATGTGAGAAATAAAGTATAAAGATCTCTCAATTTATGTTTAGTTATTATTATTATTGTGACTATTATTATTGTTATGAATATTATTATATTCTTTATTTATTTATTATTATTAATTCTTAGTTATTATAATTATTGTCGTTCTTATTTTGTTTTATATTTATTTATTTTGTATAACTGTCTTGTAACGTGGTTATTGCCCTTGCTATTCAAATGACATAATAAGCAGCGATAACACATTATAATTAATAAGAGAATGGTATCCAAGTCTCCAGGACAGTTGGTGGTATGTATTGAGGAGTAGCACGTGTGCAATGATTCTAATTGAAGTTAAGTTATTTATGTAGTGTTTTCTATGACAGTTTGCATTTTGGGTTACTATTGATTCATTTGAATATAGTAGTCCTTCATTCAGTCCAGAGTATCTCCTTTAGTTGCTATTAACACAGGAAGGAAAACAACAAAATGTGGTGTAATAATTGGAAACAATACAAACAATAACTCGTGTCAATTGAATGCAATTTATTCATTAATTGGTGTTAATTGTAATAGGTAAACCAGACATTCTAATTGGGCTGTAGTTCCTATATAGTTTTTCTTAAGCCAGACATTTTTCCTTCAATTAAAGGCAGTTTTGATTGTGATGATGGAAACACCTTAAATCACACCAGACATCCTGGCACCTAAGCCAGGTATTTTCCCTTAAATTAAACTTGTTGAGAAGAAGGCCAGTTTTGATTGTGATGATGGAAACACCTTATGAGATTAAATCACACCAGACATCCCATCACTTGTTTGCTTTTAAGTAAATGGGACAAGAGCACGTGTTTGTTAAGAGGGCCTACAGACAACCATTCACATGGAAACGTATGTAGTAAGTACCTATTGCTGGGACATTGGTATGGTGTGGTACTCGGGATTGCCATGACGGCAAGACACTTAAGCTGGAGGAGGAGTGCACCACCGCTTCGCGAATCTTAGTGACTTGCTTGACTGGAGTAACAACTTGGTAAGATGTGATTGCTAAAGAGAGGGGGGAAAAGGGGAAATAATTAAGAGAACTTTATGGTTACCAGTCAAACAAATTGTTAATATTGTTTGTTTAATTGGCGAGCAAGCGTAGCGAGCGAGACACTTACAGGGGTAACACAATTGAAAATCGGGGATGTTTGTTTATTTGTATATATGTATGGACGTATGTATGTCATTTTGTACTTTGACCCTCGCGTATTTTTGTGTTCGCTCGCGTTCGACCCCGTCCCAAACTTCACTAAACAGAATCCTCTGGTTTAGCGACCATTACCCGTATCACCTTAGAAATTGAATTGTTTACCGCTTTGAATTGTTTTGCGGGTGCAAAAACTTACTGGAGCTCCATTTCTATTCGAGTTAGTGGCGGTGGTAAGTTAATACGCTATTTGTCACAGTTATAAACCCTACTCAACAGCATTTATTTTAAAATTCATTGTCCACTAGACTAACCACGAAGGTAAGTCTTGCCTAGGTATGTTCAGTTGTGTGAAAGTATTGTGCTTACAATACTGCTACTAATGTCAAATCACTGAAGGAAGTAATTTTTGTGTTGGTACATCAAGTGAACAAGTGTATGTGAAGGTGCTGTGTGTTACAAGGACTGCTTAGCTAATGAAAAATCTTTACCTTTATTGACAGGTTAGGTTTTAGTCTCTGACCTATCTAATTTTTTTGCCTACACAGTTACGTCTTGTGTACTTATTGAGTTCACTTTCTAACTGATAGCATTCAAATGGCAAATTTACATTTGGTCCTATATTGAAGAGAACAATTGTATCTGTTTAATTTGCAGGACTTGTTCAAGGTGTGGCCACTTTTAAAACCATGGAGGGTGCTATGCCCATAACCACAAACTTCTGAGTTTTGAGCTAGCTAGATAGCCATCACATAACTCTTCATGATAATACAAAGATTACACATTTTAAAGCATATATTATATATGTTTATAAGTGGTTAAAATATATATTTATAAGTGGTTAAAATATATATTTATAAGTGGTTAAAATATATATTTATAAGTGGTTAATATGGACAGTTAAGATAGATAAGTTAATATGGACAGTTAAGATAAATAAGTTATTTAAATACTATGACGTATTTGCTCTTCTGATGGTATTGCTGTCTACAAAAAAAAGTGCATCATATCATAACAGCTACAGGTTAAACCATAATGACTTACCTATTTCTTTTTCTTCTTCTTTTTTTCTGTATTAAAATGAAGTAAATTATGAGAATTGTAATACTATAATATATCTACTCACTTTATTGTTTAAAACTTGTTTTATTTGCTGAGCCACTGGCGGCTCAGTCTTCTCTTCGGTCTGTCTTCCATTCTAACACAATTATATCACAACTGATACAATTCTTCTCCTAAATAAATCTACTCACTTGTTCTGCCATCGGTTCTGGTTCCATGACTGATGATATTGGCAGGTGACAAATCTAACCGCTAAGTAGCTACTGATCATGCGCAAACTACACAAAACCGATGGTAGTTGCGCCGGGAACATTTCTCCCGCCTTTTACTCTTGCACGTACTGCGCAGCTATTTTTCTGAGTTGTATAAAAACCAGGTAAACTGAGCACCCACGTCATTGCTACCTGGATACGAGATTCCTAAAGCAATTGCGGTGTGGATTTTGTTGCGTTGGTAACCGATGAGTAGCATAAGCACAAGGTGATGTCAAATGCCATTTCAAGTCCTTTATGAGTACTATTGATCCCTATATCATAGGTTATTTATGCTAACACTCAGTAGGCCAGCTTTTTTCCCTTTTTTTTTTTAATCATTTGCACTGTACCAACATGGTATAGTTCACTCACTAATTCTGTAGGCCAGCAGGATATCTTCCTCAGGAACTTCATTCTCAATGTATGGCTTCTAATCTGTTGGGCTAATTGTGTCCAATACGGGTAGAACTTCTGTGTTAAAGAATAACTGAATCTATTCCATGACATAGTCTCCATCTTAAACTGTACATTTCCAGGGTGCAGGCAGTTTTCTCAGTTTTAACAGCCAATGTATACTTAATTAGCCCAACATTTCAACTTCTCGCCAAAGTCCTCAGGGGTTAATAAGGTCGAATTCTCTGTGGTGGCTTAAAGACAATACAAACAGCAGATAACTGGTGGGCATACTTACTGTATAACATATTGATGGGTGATTTGCATACAGCATCTATAGACAGCCAGCATCCAGGAAGCTCTAATCCTATGTCTCTGTTCTGTTGTCATCTGTATCTGTAGAACTTTTTTATCTTTGACACACGTTTCTTACTGGCTCTGTCTATAATCTTATCTCTTCCCATTTATTGGGGTGATATAGCTGCCAAACGTATTCAGTAATGGCTGAAACCTTCTCATCACCTCTTTTGCAGCATCCCGATTTTCTTTCACTCTTTGCTCAAGCTTTCTAGCTGTTTCGCCATTGATACAAGAATTCACAAGGATTCCTTGCCAATACAAAACAGGTGCGGTAGCATTATGCACACATCAGTTTATTGCAGCCCCTTTTTTTTTTCTTTTTTTTTCTTTTTCTTTTTTCTTTTTCTTTTTTTCTTTCTTCCTTGTCTAGACAAGTTTGAAATGAGTTAAGCTAGTGACAAAGAGGTATATCTGCTATACACACTGTTTTGACTAATTATATTTTGCCCCTACCCTGTCGCTTGAGCTGGATCCGCAGTAGAACCTCAACTATTATTCTAATCTGCCCCTGCAATCTCATTGATGGTAGACTGGTAAGTAGCAAAAGTCGAGACAGTGAAAGAGTTTGCGAAAAGAGCTGAAAGAAAGCAACTCTAATGATTCTTGGCACTGTTCCTCCCTAATTGTATATTCTGTTAGCAGTAATTGAATATTGTTACCAATACTTGCATATAATTATAAATATATTGGCACTGAAATTGCACGTTAATTTATTTCTTCAATTAATTTCTTTTCTTCTTTAGGAGTGGAGTGCTGTCAATAATTTCCTCTCAAAGTGCGCGGCGTTTTCTTGAGGAATTTTCTCTCACAGTATAAGCATTGCCATACTTCCCCGAATGCAAAGAGACTGTGCCGATAATATACAAGCATAAAAGGTTGGGTTTAGGCACCAGCCACCTTGCGGCCGACTGCTGTTGTGAGAAATGATTTTCCAGGGGGTCCTGCAAGAACTACTCACAGAGGATGTATTTTCCAGTCATGAATGGTTTCTCCAGGAGAAATTTGGTTCACTTTGTATTTTGAAAGGCAGAATCTAATTTTGTCAATGTAAACTTTCTAGGCATATCCTAAACCATAATAATTACTATTGTTTCAATGATTCAGTCATTCTCGGCTGAAATAATTATAATAATAGCAAATTTTCTCGTTCTAACTGCCAATATTGTTAATTAAAACTTAACCCGACATTTCGACTTCTTGCCGAAGTCCTCTTCAGGGGTCAACTGAGGTACAACTCTAGGTGGTGATATATAATAACACAATGTAAACAACAAGATTTCTGGAGGGTATGCCTATTGTTTATTATATCTAGGAGGGTGATTTACACCGCAGCATGGACAGCTGGCATCCTGGAAGCTCTAAGCCTATGTCTCTATTAAACTTGTTGTTGTCAGGTGTCATCTGTATGTATAGAGCTACCTTTATCTTTAACTCACAATTCTTACTGGCTCTGTCTACAACTCTTACCTCTTCCCATTTAATGAGGTGATGCTGCTGCCAAGCATGTTCAGCAATGGCTGAAACCTTCTCATCAGATCTCTTACAAGTATCTCTGACTTTTTATTTATCTTTGACTTAAATGTTGCTTTGGTATCAAAATCTGTACACACTCTAAATACTTTCACTCAATCCTGCTAAGTATGGAATAGTAAGAGGTTTAACCTCTCTATTGCTCAATGTCTGGAATCTCTGGGAGGTAACCTTCCCTAATGGTTGCATTGTCCTAACCATTGCTTGAAGTACTTTATGTAGATGTTTCAGCCCACTCACCAATGCAGTGTGCATTGAATATCATTATAAACCACTAGTGGTAACCAACTACAAGTTCCAAACCACATAGCGGTAACCAACAACCATTTCCACCCACTCATCTGTACACTGTATATGCATCTCTCACTACCCAACCTTGGTAGCCAATTCCCAGTAATACAAGTCATAACCACATTGAATATTGCATACATGTATTTGTAAAAAGATTGGATGAGCACACATTGTAATATTGATGTAGTTTAGAATGAAACAGATTAGATGTTGAATAATATTGATGCAGTAGTTTATAATGAAAATTTCAGACACTATGTTTAGGTTCCCGTAATCCTCCTTTACAATGACGTGGACAAGCTAATTCTGGCAAAAGGGACTCGAAATAGAAATATTTTAATTTATCGAGCTGCTCTTCAAATATCTCTAAATATTCTTTCGACATACAAACTTTTTTTCGTATTGACAACAAAATCACACCACTCTGTGTCACTGCAGTACATTTGACACTGAACCTGGAAGTGATAGTCATGGCGGTTCTTCAATTTGTATACGACAGAAGTTCCATTCTGAACCTTCTATAAACAAAAGCTACTAATAGTGTCACAAGCTTCTTCTATGGTCAACTTCCTGGCAGAAAAAGCATTTTTATACTCCACTAGACCATCACTGGGAGTTGTTTTGGGGTCGTGTACACAATCATCTGGGCTTGCAGCAAGCCAAGGATTATCTGTACAGATAACCAGACCAGCACTACACACTTTCAAGCCAGCATTTCCATTGTTTTTGTGATACAGCAAATACTTCTCTCTTGCAAACCTTTCCATTCTATTGCCATATCGTGTCGCTTCATTTCCACGGAATTTATGATAAAGAATTATTTCTACCTTTTTGCTATGCTTGGTAGTTTTTCTCATTTTCGCGATTCCTCCAACGACTGATGCAGTAATGCGAACACTCCTTTCCTTCATCCACTGGTCATTATCAGATTGGCCACGTGTCTTCATCTCAATTTCATTAGCTCTTTCTTTACTTACCTTCACGTTAGTGTCATAAAAACTACTCTTCAGCTCAGTCAAGTACTCTGGCGAAATGTCAGCTGTAACTTCTTCAGGCGAAATACTATCACCATGTCGAGCATAAGCCTGACGAGCTGCCAGTGTGTTATCCACCTCAGAGTACTTACTTTGTCTTCTCTTAGCTTTCACTTTTGGTTTCTTCCGCTCTTTTTCCTTGTTCTTTTTTTTTTATGAAGTGATTCTGAAACTCAGGATTTGGCTCTCTGGCAGTTAACTCACCCCATAACTTTTGCCCCCCATTCCTTGCCAAGATTATGCTGTAGTCCTGCGCCATAACATCGAAACTCCCACGATCCACTCTGCGAACGATTGATGACTTTCCCTCCGTCGAATTTACTTCTCACATGCATCCAAGCTTCCGCAAGATTGGTGGTGAAATTTCCAATCAATTGTGGAACTTTTGCAACTATAATCTGAATATCATGCATCATTTTAGGATTAACTGGTTGTGGTTCATTATGAAGTATGATGTCAGCATCAGTGCTAACAGTATCTTCCCACAAAGCATGCTGGTGTTCCATCACATCTGCATAACCACAAAATCAATAAATGCAATGACTATTACAGGATGGTTTAATAATCTTAATCACAGTGAGGGAAAAGTGTGTATGAGTCTGTGCGAGTGTTGTTTGTGAGTGAGTATGTTTGTGTGTGTGTGTGTGAGTGTGAAAAGAATACAGGGATTGAGCTTGTTGTTGCTGGAAGGGATGGATATATGTGACCGGCTCCCAGAAAATCAACCATTTGCAAAAAAAAAATGAAAATTCATTTTTTAGCTTCAGTAAGCCCAAAATTTATCAAGAAGTACGATGAGCCCTTAAGCGTTTTTCTCCGACGCTTCTCCGCAAAGATACAAAAAACAACAACACTAAAGCGAGACGCCTAAAGTCCATAAATTTCTCCGCGTCACGGTTACACCCACATTTGTCGGGAAAAGAATGGCCGTTTGTTTACTTAAACCACATTCTCCATAGATTTCTAGCCTTTTGGCCTTCTTGTTCACTAACTGGATATGCTGTAGCGCTTTGAAAAGTCATGGTCGTCATTTTTACAGTACGTTATCATTTTACTTAAGCTAGCTAATAGTTTAAAGTTGTTGTAGCCTCCCATGAATTGTTGGTGTAGTTTTTGTGTGAACTGGTGGTTATAGATTATTAAATGCTTGTTAGTTTATACATATCTAAATGTTTTTCATATACTGGTATTAGTACTTGTATCAAGAAGAAAGTTAGCTATAATGTTAGTGTACTAGCTAAACGTCTGTCTGTAGCTCAAACTTCTTAAAAGTAATCAACACAAGATCTAGAAGCAACAGTGAACATATTATTTGATATTATAGCTACATTGATTATTCTTAGATGAGCTAAGATTACAACCACAGCCATTTTCAACAACTTCTGAATCAGCATTTCTTCTTTGGCATCTTCTTCACTTTCATCGACATGCATTGGTAAAAATTCTGAAAATCTAGATTGTACAATTTCATCTGCTGAAAGTTCACTATTATTGTTCTCTTCCATAGATGTGTCTCCATTTGTACGGGGAATCACTGATTGCATCATCATCTGAGTGGATATATTGTTGTGTTCTTGGCTCCTCATTGTTGTCATCTATTTTTAAATGCTTTGCTAATTTTGAAATTCTTAAAATAAACCAAACATGTTCAACCACTTATTGTGGGCTTATCATGCTGCTATCTAATTAAGGAAGCCTTTGAAGTGTAACAGGATACTATGCATTTTAATTAGAGGGTGGAGCTTACCTTCATTCTCATCGTACCAGTAGTCGGCTATCAGTTCAAGAAGCGCTTCACCGTCAGTATCGAGCAGATTGCTGTCAGCACCCAGACCGCTTAAAAAAACAAAGTAAGTTTAGTGTATGAAAACGCGATCTACTAACGCTGAAATTTTGCACAGAAGTCGAGAAACCCTTGTACTTACCCCTGTTTTAAAAAATTTTTAATCCAGGAAAAAAAAATTTTCCGCCTTTACGCGTTTCAATAATGTTTTGCAAATGGTCGATTTTCACGGAGCGGGTCACATATATATATAATTATATATATGTATATATATATATATTATTTGACCACAACACCCTCACTTATAATATGTTGTAATAGAGAAATTATGTCTATGGCTATAATATTTACTATACAGCTACTATTGTAACTGCTTACCACAAACTTCGCCAATTGTTTCATTATCTGAAATATCAGCTGATAATGTGGAGTTGGATATAGAAGATTTCTCTTGTGCTACATGGCAGAAGTTGGAGCTACAATTACTATGATATCCAAAGCAATGACGTGGGCCATTGATCAAATCCCTTTCAAGCAACTCCACTGCTTTTGGTCACTCTCAGCACTTCGCATCTTGATTGCGCATCTTGCTGCACTAGTTAACTTTTTTCGCATCTTTAAGGTAAGGCCACCTTTACCTTTGTAAGATGGATTGTCAGCCACTAATTTTCCCGTTTGTTTACTCAAACCACGTTCTCTATAGATTTCTAGCCTTTTGGCCTTCTTGTTCACTAACTGGATATGCTGTAGCGCTTTGAAAAGCCATGGTCGTCATTTTTACAGTACGTTATCATTTTACTTAAGCTAGCTAATAGTTTAAAGTTGTTGTAGCCTCCCATGAATTGTTGGTGTAGTTTTTTCTGTTCACTGGAAACTTGCTTCCCTGTGACTTATCAGTATCTAGCTGCCACTATTTACTTGGTCCTCCTTAATGTGTTTAATACTGACTAAGATTGAGATCATATTAAAAAAGAGATATATCACAGGACAAGAATCCATTGTGGTCCTTGCCTTTTATACTGTCAAGTCCCAACAACACACATAACTCTTCTCTCACATGTTCATTTTAAGTTTCACTTGTGTCCAAATTCTTCTCATGTGGGGCTTGGTTCCACAATGATTATCAATATTATTATAATAGGAGTACTTTAGTCCCATGTTATAGTAAATAAAGCAAATGAGAATAACTTAAATGACATAAATACATACAAAGAATAATAGTTAATAATAAAAGTCTATTGTTTTATTCAACATTTATTTGGATAATATAAAAGAACATGCTCTTACCACCACTGTTTTAGAGTGAAGGCAGAGGAAACAGAGCGAAGTACGTACATTTCTTGTTGAACAAAATGTTTCACATCCGTGGATGCTTCATCAATTGTGAAAAATTTAAAGGCTAAAAAAAAAGACCTGGGGAATTAGCAATGCGTCCAAAATTAACCAACTCTGACATCCACGTACTAGCTAATCCCTAAGGGGAAAAAAAAAAGCAATGAATGAAATATAAGTGAGAAAAGCAGAAAATCAAATCAATAATTGAATCCAAATGGGGCTTACAGTTAGGCCTCCATTTAAGTTTAAGTTTTTTTTATTTAATTAATTTTTTTTTTACTTAATTTAATCAAAAAAAAATTTTTTTTTAAGTTTTTTGTCATTTAGATACACAGAATTCGAGGGTTATTCATTAGTGCTCTCTCTCTCATTAACTTGATTAGCAGCATTTCAGTCTGTAGGAAGTCCCTATTTAATCCTGATGCTGCCTCAATCATATAAAATACTTACCTAAACCCCTATAATGAAGTATTAATAGTCCAGTAAAAAGTTGGATTGACATTATACATGTGTTTACAACTTCAGCAGTAAAGAAACTGCAATAGTGTGTACAAATTCTAGTTTGATGGTTAGAAGAATATTGTAATTGCTTATTTTAATGTCCATGCTTTTGGTGAGAAGAATATTGTCACACTTGATGTCTCTGTGTACAATGCCTAAAGATTGGCAGTAGGAAACTACAGCATTGATACCTGACTGCATCTGTACAGCATATCTACAAGTGTGGTTACAATATAAAATTTATCAGAAAAACCTTGCTACAAAACACTTCAAGTTTATCAAACATTTTCAAATAAAATTATAGTACAAGAACAATAATTCATGATTATTTGATACTTTGAATGAAGCTACAATGATGGCTTAAGTCTTCTCAAGAAGTTTATTGATTCTACTGTGGATTCAGGACTCCAAAGATGCAGTAAATACAAGCGTATCTCCATCTTCCAAGCTGATCCATAACTTTGGAATATTAGTAGTATTGTAAAGTTTACAATATACCTGGAAAGTAAACTGAGCACAAGAATGTCACAAAGTGACTTATTAATGAATTAAAGTCAATGTCATTGTCTAGATTTGGATGTTTTCATTGTTAAAAATATAAGTCTGAAAATGGCGTGTGTTTTGTCTTCTAACAATTCACCATTAAAAGTTGCTGTTATTGTCCATTCTTGCTTGAATCATAACCATTACTCATACCTCTGAACTTGTATTCTATTGCAAGCTCATAACTAGTGTGGTGAAACTAAGCAACGCGAAATGGCACCCCAAGGACTCTACGAGATACAATTTTTTTTTGTAGCCTTGGGCATCCTCCCATCCACTGTCGAAAATTGGAGCGTGCAGGACTGCTATTTCTACCTGTACTGCCAACAACCTAGCTAGCTTTATTAGATATTTAGTTTAAACACAGCTAGTGTTACTAACCATTTTGACTGCATATTGACAAATCAGCTCTCACGACTCAGTCATAAGTACATGACTGAGAATTTCCCCATTCCATGTTGAATTTGATGGACAATGAATAGGCCATCCCAGTGGGTTCATCTGAACGTGGATATACTTTCTTTAGTTATTAGCAACACTTCCTCAAGTCTGTCATTTAACTATAATATTATATATATAATATATAATACTTATTACATGAGCCAGAGTGTGATATGGCGAAATATTTCATGAGCAGGTTAATTGGCGAGCGTAGCGAGCGAGACACTTACAGGGGTAACACAATCGAAAATCGGGGATGTTTATTTATTTATTTATTTATTTGTATATATGTTTGGACGTACGTATGTCATTTTGTACTTTGAATTGTGTTCGCTCAACGTTCGACCCCGTCCCAAACTTCACTAAACAGAATCCTCTGGTTTAGCGACCATTACCCGTATCACCTTAGAAATTGAATTGTTTACCGCTTTGAATTGTTTTGCGGGTGCAAAAACTAACTGGAGCTACATTTCTATTCGAGTTAGTGGCGGTGGTAAGTTAATACGCTATTTGTCACAGTTATAAGCCCTACTCAACAGCATTTATTTTAAAATTCATTGTCCACTAGACTAACCACGAAGGTAAGTCTTGCCTAGGTATGTTCAGTTGTGTGAAAGTATTGTGCTTACAATACTACTAATATCAAATCACTGAAGGAAGTAATTTTTGTGTTGGTACATCAAGTGAACAAGTGTATGTGAAGGTGCCGTGTGTTACAAGGACTGCTTAGCTGATGAAAAATCTTTACCTTTATTGACAGGTTAGGTTTTTGTCTCTGACCTATCTGATTTTTTTGCCTACACAGTTACGTCTTGTGTACTTATTGAGTCCATTTTCTAACGGATAGCATTCAAATGGCAAATTTACATTTGGTCCTATATTGAAGATAACCATTGTAGACTTGTTCAAGGTGTGGCCACTTTTAAAACCATGGAGGGCGCTATGCCCATAACCACAAACTTCTGAGTTTTGAGCTAGCTAGAGAGCCATCACAAAAGATTACAGATTTTAAAGCATAATATTATAATTGGCGAGCGAGCGTAGCGAGCGAGACACTTACAGGGGTAAAAATGAAAAAATCGGGGATGTTTATTTGTATATATGTATGGACGTACGTAAGGCATTTTTGTACTTTGACCCTCGCGTTTTTGTGTTAGTTCGGTTGTCGACCCCATCCCAAACTTCACTAAACAGAATCCTCTGTTTATCGATCAGTACCCGTATCACCCTAGAAATTGAATTGTTTACCTTTTTGAATTCTTTTACTGGTGCAGTTAAAACGAGAAAACTTACATGACTTCCATTTCTATTCGAGTTAGTGGCTGTGGTAAGTCAATGCGCTCTTTGGCATGGTTATAAGCCATACGCAACAGTATTTACTTGAAAATGCACTGTCCACTAGACTAACCACGAAGGTAAGTCTTGTGTAGGTGTACAACAGCATTTACTGGAAAATTCATTGTCCACTCCGTTTTACACGTTTAAGTTGTGTCTGATTTCTAGCCTAGTCTTAAGTCTTACATAGGAGAAGATACTAATTAATTTTCTGGCTGGTGTGAGTTATCTTGGTTAATGCGCTATTTGTCATAGTTAACCCTACTCAACAGTATTGGTCTGACCTGAAAATTCATTGTCCAATAGACAAATCATTGAAGAAAGTAAGTCTTGTGTTGGTACATCAAGTGAACAAGTGTATGTGTTACAAGGACTGCTTAGCTGATGAACAATCTTTACCTCTATTGACAGGTTTTGTCTCTGACCTATCTGATTTTTTGCCTACACAGTTACGTCTTGTGTACTTATTGAGTCCATTTTCTAACTGATAGCATTCAAATGGCAAATTTACATTTGGTCCTATATTGAAGATAACCATTGTAGACTTGTTCAAGGTGTGGCCACTTTTAAAACCATGGAGGGCGCTATGCCCATAACCACAAACTTCTGAGTTTTGAGCTAGCTAGATAGCCATCACATAACTCTTCATGATAATACAAAGATTACACATTTTAAAGCATATATTATGTGTTTATAATTGGTTAAAATATATATTTTAAGTGGTTAATATGGAGTTAAGATATATAAGTTAATATGGACAGTTAAGATAGTTATTTAAATACAATAGTGTATTTGCTCTTGTGGTATTGCTGCTGTCTACAAAAAAAGTGCATCATATCATAACAGCTACAGGTTAAACCATGATGACTTACCTATTTCTTTTTCTTCTTCTTCTTTTTTTCTGTATTAAAATGAAGTAAATTATGAGAATTTTAATACTATATAGCTATCTACTCACTTTATTATTTAAAACTTTTTATTTCCTGAGCCACTGGGGGCTCAGGAATCACATCCTTTTGTCTTTGTCTTCCATTCTAACACAATTATATCACAACTGATACAATTCTTCTCCTAAATAATCTACTCACTTGTTCTGCCATAGGCTCCGGTTCCATTGATTAAAGCAGGTGACAAATCTAACCGCTAAGTAGCTACTGATCATGTGCAAACTACACAAAACCGATGGTAGTCGCGCCGAGAACATTTCTCCCGCCTTTTACTCTTTGCACGTACTGCGCAGCTATTTTTCTGAGTTGTATAAAAACCAAATAAACTGAGCACCCCCGTTATTGCTACCTGGATACGAGATTCCTACAGCAATTGCGGTGTGGATTGTATGTGTATGTATGGTTATGGTATGCTGATGAGCTCAAAAAAGAGCGAAACAATCATTTCCCCCCCTAGAATTATCATACAGTGTACTCATTTTAAATTGCATTTTCTCTAAGTGGCATTATTTCATTTTATTTTCAGCTGGGCCAGCTCGCTCGCCATTTGCGCTATTCGAGCGCACCACTAGTATATGTTTATAAGTGGTTAATAAAATATATTGGTTAAGATAGATAAGTTATTTAAATATATATTTATAGCTAAGTGTTTAAGATAAGTTATTTAAATACTATAATATATTTCGACTTCTGGTTGTGGTATCCTTGCTGTCTACAAAAAAAGTGCATCATATCATAACAGCTACAGCTATTTCTTTTTCTTCTTCTTCTTTTTTTCTGTATTAAAATGAAGTAAATTATGAGAATTGTAATACTATAATATATCTACTCACTTTATTGTTTAAAACTTGTTTTATTTGCTGAGCCACTGGCGGCTCAGTCTTCTCTTCGGTCTGTCTTCCATTCTAACACAATTATATCACAACTGATACAATTCTTCTCCTCAATAAATCTACTCACTTGTTCTGCCATCCGTTCTGGTTCCATGACTGATGATATTAGCAGGTGACAAATCTAACCGCTAAGTAGCTACTGATCATGCGCAAACTACACAAAACCGATGGTAGTCCCGCCGAGAACATTTCTCCCGCCTTTTACTCTTTGCACGTACTGCGCAGCTATTTTTCTGAGTTGTATAAAAACTAAGTAAACTGAGCACCCGCGTTATTGCTACCTGGATACGAAATTCCGAAAGCAATTGGGGTGTGGATTAGGCGGACTAAGGCTAAGTTCTAACACAGTAACAATACTTAGTTTTATGTTACCTAACTATCAGGCTTGCTAGCCATTTGTGTTCAAGCACACCACTAGTTTATAAAGCCTGAGAGTGAAATATCTTGCCATAACACCCAGACAAGTGTAATAAGTGGTTTATTCCACATTAGATATCTTTACTACAGTAGTTAGTACTAGAGGAAGGGTAACTGCAGCCATAAAGTTGGTTGTAGGGGCTACCCACACCCCCAGCTGATATTTTAGCAGCTGCTTTAACCCTGTAGAGCAGGGTACATACACCAGAGGAAGGTAGCTGTAAAACTGAGAAAATTGAAAAGTTTGGCTGGTTGCTATAACTACTGGGGTAGTGAGCTTGCTGTATAGCTTGAAATACAGCAATATGAATATGGCATACAGCTTGAAATATTGTGTTTTTTCACAGGTCATGTACCTAAATATACTAGCAATGCATGTTCCCTGTAATTGTAGCTATTCCATGCATGCTTGGTGTGGCTACAAAATACTGTCAAAGTGAGAAAACAATAGTGGTAGCTTTTTCTATGATGAAGGCTCAGTGTAGCTGAAACGTTTGTACATTTCATTTCTTATCTCTCTCCTTACTAATTTTTCTTCTGGAGTTTCTAACGCCCTCAAGGCTCTTGACCGAGCGCTTCTAACGTTTTGTCTCTCTTTCGCAGAATTTGTTTCACTGAGCATCGCTACTTCGTACGGCGGGTAAACAAAACAAAATGTTGCTAAGAAGGTTACCCGGCCCGCACAAGCGCGTAGGAGAAAATGTGCACACGTACGCCCACGCAAGAACAAAAACAATTCCTAGACCTAAATATATATATCGCGGACTAATTAATAAGTCAGCTCCGCTCGCTTCGCTGAATCATTGTGAAGATATCTAGGGTGGAATAAATATATATACATTATATGTATGTAGTACTTATTGGCGAGCGAGACACTTACAGGGGTAACACAATTGAAAATCGGGGATGTTAGATATATGTATGGACGTACGTATGTCATTTTGTACTTTGACCCTCCGTATTTTTGTGTTCGCTCTGCGTTCGACCCCGTCCCAAACTTCACTAAACAGAATCCTCCGGTTTAACGACCATTACCCGTATCACCTTAGAAATTGAATTGTTTACCACTTTGAATTGTTTTGCGGGTGCAAAAACTTACTGGAGCTCCATTTCTATTCGAGTTAGTGGCGGTATTAAGTTAATACGCTATTTGTCACAATTATAAGCCCTACTCAACAGCATTTATTTTAAAATTCATTGTCCACTAGACTAACCACGAAGGTAAGTCTTGCCTAGGTATGTTCAGTTGTGTGAAAGTATTGTGCTTACAATACTACTAATATCAAATCACTGAAGGAAGTAATTTTTGTGTTGGTACATCAAGTGAACAAGTGTATGTGAAGGTGCCGTGTGTTACAAGGACTGCTTAGCTGATGAAAAATCTTTACCTTTATTTACAGGTTAGGTTTTTGTCTCTGACCTATCTGATTTTTTGCCTACACAGTTACGTCTTGTGTACTTATTGAGTTCATTTTCCAACGGATAGCATTCAAATGGCAAATTTACATTTGGTCCTATATTGAAGATAACCATTGTAGACTTGTTCAAGGTGTGGCCACTTTTAAAACCATGGAGGGCGCTATGCCCATAACCACAAACTTCTGAGTTTTGAGCTAGCTAGAGAGCCATCACATAACTCTTCATGATAATACAAAGATTACACATTTTAAAGCATAATATGTGAGCGGGTCTGGGAAAAGGGACCTTACGGCGCAAAAATTGAAATTGAGATATAGGCTCCAGAAGTAAGTCATCGGGAAAATTCCTTCTTTCTCCTATTTTTGTTTTTTGCAGAATTAGTCTTAGTGACCCTTACTCTACGTCTATGCCAAATTTCAAATGTCAAAACAACTTAAAAGACCCCAAGCGTGCCGTGGAAAGACAAGCTACTTTTTATTCTCTCTCGTTCTCGAAGTACAATAAACGGGGGATGGGCGGAGTTTCAAAGAAGCAGCTAAAAATACGGCATAGCTTTGAGACTATTGCATGCACTCTACAGCTTATCTCTGGCTGAAAGTTTACCGCTACAGCGAATAGAGTAGCCAAGGATTCCGACAAGACAGGCCGCGAGACGCTTTGAAAGCTAAAAAGAACTCTACGTGAACTTTGTTAGTCGCCATTAAAAAGCGGCTGTACGATTTAATTGCGTATGCGGAGTACGCCGTTAAGTATACGGAAATGTTGATTATACCGGAAGTGGAAATTCAATTTGTGTTTTCTCGATTTCTAGTTCAATTGCTTTGCTGAATACAGCCCAGTTCAACTGCCAGTTTCTCTGCACATCGAAGGTTTTACCCTCCAGTATTTTAGCACTAAGTTGAGATAAATTGTAGCTTTTTATTAGCATAAAAAACTCAATTTTTTTGGTTTGTTCCATAAGGTCCCTTTTCCTAGACCCACTCACATATTATAATATATGTTTATAAGTGGTTAATAAAATATATTGGTTAAGATAGATAAGTTAAGATAGATAAGTTATTTAAATATATATTTATAGCTAAGTGTTTAAGTTAAGTTATTTAAATACTATAATATATTTCGACTTCTGGTTGTGGTATCCTTGCTGTCTACAAAAAAAGTGCATCATATCATAACAGCTACAGGTTAAACCATAATGACTTACCTATTTCTTTTTCTTCTTCTTCTTTTTTTCTGTATTAAAATGAAGTAAATTATGAGAATTTTAATACTATATATCTACTCACTTTATTGTTTAAAACTTTTTTTATTTGCTGAGCCACTGGCGGCTCAGTCTTCTCTTCCTTCTGTCTTCCATTCTAACATAATTATATATCACAACTGATACAATTCTTCTCCTAAATAAATCTATTCACTTGTTCTACCATCGGTTCTGGTTCCATGACTGATAGCAGGTGACAAATCTAACCGCTAAGTAGCTACTGATCATGCGCAACTACACAAAACCGATGGTAGTCGCGCCGAGAACATTTCTCCCGCCTTTTACTCTTGCACGTACTGCGCAGCTATTTTTCTGAGTTGTATAAAAACCAGGTAAACTGAGCACCCGCGTCATTGCTACCTGGATACGAGATTCCTAAAGCAATTGCGGTGTGGATTAGGCTAACTAAGGCTAAGTTCTATAATTTGTGTGGCTGTTTCATTTAGATTATCATACAGTGTAGCTACTCATTTTAAATTGCATTTTCTCTAAGTGGCATTATTTCTTTTTTTTTTTCAGCTAGGCCAGCTCGCTCGCCATTTGCGCTATTCGAGCGCACCACTAGTTATAACTAGTGATGCACTCTAATAGCACAAAATAGCGAAGCGAGCGATGCATGTTCCCTGTAATTGCAGCTATTCCATGCATGCTTGGTGTGGCTACAAAATACTCTTGCAGTACAAAAAGTAGTGGGGATATTAGCTTCTTGTTCACATGGTGTGGCTGCATTTTCAGTGTCTTCAAGAGTAGTTGAGTCTACAGCTGTATCAAGTTGATTGGTACCGTAATCCTCAGGAATAGTCTAATAAATAAATTAGGAACATTTAATGGCTTTTCAAAAAGAAAGATTCTTTACTTGCTACCTGTTTCTGTTTCGTTTTAGCTTTCCTCCTTGCCCTGTCTTTTTCATTTCTTATCTCTCTCCTTGCTAATTTTTCTTCTGGAGTTTCTAACGCCCTCAAAGCTCTTGACCGAGCGTTTCTAACGTTTTGTCTCTCTTTCGCAGAATTTTTTTCACTGGGCATCGCTACTTCGTACGGCGGGTAAACAAAACCAAATGTTGCTAAGAAGGTTACAAGTAACAAGCATGAAATAGCAAGCTTGAAAGTGAAATATAGTGAGTCATGTACCTAAAAATATCATTGCGAAGATATATAGGGTGGAATATATATATACATATATATAATAGCAAACTTTTCTCATTCTAACAGCCAATATTGTTAATTAAAACTAAACTCTTGGATGTTTTGACTTCTTGCCGAAGTCCTCTTCCGGGGTCAACTGAGGCCGAACTCTCCGTGGAGATATAATAACACAATATAAACAGCAAGATTTCTGGAGGGTAAGCTTACTGTTTATTACATCCTGAAGGATGACTTGCACACACAGCACGGACAACCAGCATCATGTCTATGTTAAACTTGTTGTCGTCAGGTGTCATCTGTATGTGTAGAGCTACCTTATCTTTAACTCACAATTCTTACTGGCTCTGTCTACAACTCTTACCTCTTCCCATTTAATGGGGTGATGCTGCTGCCAAGCATGTTAAGCAATGGCCTGAAACCTTCTCATCACCTCTCTTACAAGCATCCTGATGTTCTTTCACTCTTTGCTCAACTTCTAGTTGTTTCACCTATATTATATACTTTACCATAGCTGCAGGGTATACTTAGATGACTCCGTGGTAATGGGTATAGTATCTTTGACTTTAGTAAGATGTAATCTTAGTGTCTTACCCGACTTAAATGCTGTTTTGATGTCAAAGTCTCTACGCACTCTCTGAATGCTCTCACTCAATCCTGCTATGTATGAAATAGTAAGAATCAAACCTTTCTCTTGCTCATAATCTGTGTGATCTCTAGAAGGTAACTCTTTAGAGCCTGCCCTAATGGTTGCGTTGTCATAAACTTTACTTTGAAGTACTTTGTGTAGGTGTTTCTCTTCTTCCTTCAAGTTTTCACTCATGTTGGTTACCCTCCTAGCTCTCTGATACAAGCATCTCACTACTCCTCTTTTAGGATGATGAGACTTAAAGTGAAGGTATCTGTCTGTGTGTGTAGATTTTCTGTACACAGTGGATGTAAGCATACCATCACTCTCTCTCTTTAATAAGCAATCCAAAAAGGTAGCTTACTATCTTCCTCTGATTCCATGGTAAATTTTATAGAAGGTCTTACAGAGTTTAAATGGTCCAACAAATGTTTTTCACTTCCTTTCTTAACTATGCAAAAGGTGTCATCTACATATCTCTTCATAATACAGGTTTAAGTGGAGCTGAGCTAAAGCTTCTTCCTCAAAGAATTCCATGTACAAGTTGGCCACAACTGCATAAACAGGAGAACCCATGGCTGCTCCATCTACTTATATAGTCAGAGTGTGATATGGCAAAATATTTCAAGAGCAGGCTAATTTATTTTCATGAGCCAGTGAAAATAAAGTCTGAGATTGAAATATCTTGCCATATCACTCTGACAAGTGTAATAAGTGGTTTATTCTACACTAGATATCTTTAGATATCTTCACTGCTATGCAGTGTACGTAAGTTATAGGGGCTACCCACACCCCCAGCTGATATTTTAGCAGCTGCTCTAACCCAGTTGAGTAGCTACACAAGAGGAAGGTAGCTGTAAAAATCTGGAAAAGTGACAAGTTTGGTTGCTATAACTACTAGGGTAATGAGCTTGAGCCTGAAATAACAAGGTGAAATATCTTGAGTTATTTCAAGGGTCATATACCCACTATTGTGATCCCCATGATGAAATCTTGATGAACACTCACATTGCTGTCTCCAGTAATCCTGTCATTTCCTCCTATACTCCTGTCTCCCTTCCCTTGTACTCCTGTCACTGTCCCAGATGCTCACTCTCTCTGATACTTATATTGCTCTTTGTGTACTTGTCGCTGTGTGCGTTCTCCTGTTGTCATCTCCGGTACTCTTGTCACATTCTGTAATACTTTTGTCGCTGTTTTTGGTACTCCTGTCACTCTCTCTAGTAATTCTGTCACTTTCCCTAATACTTCTGTCGCTGTTTTCAGTACTTTTGTCATTATCTTTGGTACTCCTGTCACTGTTTTCAGTACTCCTTTACTGTATTTGGTACTTTTATCACTGTCTCTGGTACTTCTGTCACTGTCTTTGTTTTCCTGTTGCTGTAATGTCGCTCTCTGGTATTCCGGTTACTGTCTCCAGTACTCCTGTCACCACTGTTTCTGGTACTCCTGCTACTCCCTCCGGTACTCCTGTTATATAACTGACTTTAGTATGTTTGTTTCTGTCTCCAGTAGTTGTTGCTGTCTCTTTAGTACTCCTGTCACTGTCTTCAATACTCCAGTTGTTCTCTTCGTACTTCTGTTGCTCTCTTAAGTGTTCCTGTTGCTTGTCTTTTGCTCTCTGAAAATGTGTCACTGTCCCCGATGCTCCTGTTGCTTACTCAGTACTCTTGTCGCTGTCTTTACTGTTGTTGTCTTCGGTACTCCTGTCTCTGGTACTCCTGTTGTTCTCTCTTTAGTACTCCTGTCTCTGGTACTCCTGTTGCTCTCTCTTTAGTACTCCTGTCTCTGGTACTCCTGTTGCTCTCTCTTTGGTACTCCTGTCTCTGTACTCCTGTTGCTCTCTCTTTGGTACTCCTGTCTCTGTACTCCTGTTGCTCTCTCTTTGGTACTCCTGTCTCTGTACTCCTGTTGCTCTCTCTTCGGTACTCCTGTCTCTGGTACTCCTGCTGCTGTCTCTTCGGTACTCCTGTCTCTGGTACTCCTGTTGCTCTCTCTTCGGTACTCCTGTCTCTGGTACTCCTGCTGCTGTCTCTTCGGTACTCCTGTCTCTGGTACTCCTGTTGCTGTCTCTTCGGTACTCCTGCTGCTCTCTCTTCGGTACTCCTGTCTCTGGTACTCCTGCTGCTGTCTCTTTGGAATTCCAGTTTCTGGTACTCCTGTTGCTCTCTCTTCGGTACTCCTGTCTCTCGTACTCCTGTTGCTGTCTCTTCGGTACTCCTGCTACTCTCTCTTCGGTACTCCTGTCTCTCGTACTCCTGTTGCTGTCTCTTCGGTACTCCTGTCTCTGGTACTCCTGTTGCTGTCTCTTTGGTACTCCTGTCTCTGGTACTCCTGTTGCTGTCTCTTTGGTACTCCTGTCTCTGGTACTCCTGTTGCTCTCTCTTTGGTACTCCTGTTGCTCTCTTCGGTACTCCTGTCTCTGGTACTCCTGTTGCTCTCTTCGGTACTCCTGTCTCTGGTACTCCTGCTGCTGTCTCTTCGGTACTCCTGTCTCTGGTACTCCTGTTGCTCTCTCTTCGGTACTCCTGTCTCTCGTACTCCTGTTGCTGTCTCTTCGGTACTCCTGCTGCTGTCTCTTTGGTACTCCTGCTGCTGTCTCTTTGGTACTCCTGCTGCTGTCTCTTTGGTACTCCTGTCTCTGGTACTCCTGCTGCTGTCTCTTCGGTACTCCTGTCTCTGGTACTCCTGTCTCTGGTACTCCTGCTGCTGTCTCTTCGGTACTCCTGCTGCTGTCTCTTCGGTACTCCTGCTGCTGTCTCTTCGGTACTCCTGCTGCTGTCTCTTCAGTACTCCTGTCTCTGGTACTCCTGTTGCTGTCTCTTTGGTACTCCTGTCTCTGGTACTCCTGTTGCTCTCACTGGTACTCCCACTGCTTCACTGTTCCGGTATTTCTCTCACTGTCTTCCGTACTCCTAAAGCTCTCTTCGGTACTCCTGTCTCTGGTACTCCTGCTGCTGTCTCTTCGGTACTCCTGTCTCTGGTACTCCTGTTGCTGTCTCTTCGGTACTCCTGTCTCTGGTACTCCTGTTGCTCTCTCTTTGGTACTCCTGCTGCTGTCTCTTCAGTATTCCAGTTTCTGGTACTCCTGTTGCTGTCTCTTCGGTACTCCTGTCACTCTCACTGGTACTCCCACTGCTTCACTGTTTCCGGTACTTCTCTCACTGTCTTCCGTACTCCTGAAGCTGTCTTCGGTACTCCTATTTCTCTCTCGTCAATGTCTCCGGTACTCTTGTCATTGTTTCTGGTAATCCTGTCACTGTCTCCAATACTTTTGTTGCTGTCTCTGGTAACTACTACCACTGTCTCCGTTATTCCTGTGGCAGCCCTAGCCCTTGTGTGGTACTCCTGTTATTAGTACTCCTGTCTCTCTCCAGTACTCCTGTCGCTGTCTCTGGTACTTTAGTCTCCATCTTCAGTATTCTTATCTCTGTTTCCAGTACTTTGACGACGCTGCCTCTGGTACTCCTATCTCCATCTCCTGTCCAGTACTCTTGCAGCTGTCTCCAGTAGTCTTGTCGTTGTCTCCAGTACTGCTTTAGCTGTCTCCATGCTCCTGCCTCTCTCTCCAGTACTCCTGTCTCCATCTCCGGTATTTTTGTCGTTGTCTCCAGTACTGCTGACTCTGTCTTCGATATTCTTGTTGCTGTCTCCAGTACTCCTGTCACTGTCTCTGGTACTTTTGTCTCCATCTTCAGTATTCTTATCTCTGTCTCCAGTACTTTGTCGCTGTCTCCGATACTCTTATCTCCATCTTCAGTTCTCCAGCCTCTGTCTCCAGTCTTTTTCTTAATACAGTACTCCTGTCGCTCTCTTCGATACTCCTGACATTGTCTCTGACACTTCAGTTGCTGTCTGCACTCCAGGTAATGTACTCAAATTTATAAATAAAAAATATATGTACTTAAGTTGACATCAAACAACAATTTAGATATCATCATCTACAAATTTAGTTATCCATCGTTTTCAGTGTTAGATGCTGTCAAATTTTGGCCATATAACTAGTATAACTTGTGAACTCCTTATCCCAATTCAGTGTTAAAATTCCAAGCATCTAATGATGATGATTTTGTTGTTGTTGGTTTTTTGTTGTTGTTGCTTTTTGTTTAGTGTATGTATGTGTGTGTGTGTGTGATCATACCAGTTTCTAATACAGGCTCTGTGTAATTATGCTGGGCCAGTTAAAAGAATCCACCAACCCTCCCAGCCTAATTGGAAGATACCTGTTCCGAACTCGGTTACTGCTATGGAGATTCTGGCACACTTACTATCCCACCCATCTGCTGCTACAGCCTTCTTAGTGGCCATATAAGGAAGATGTCTCAATCCTGTCCACCACTACTACTGCTACTATCCTGATTGCACAATTCTCTCCCATCACCACCATAGCTGCTGATACCTCAATTGGAAGTCACAGCCAGTCTCTCCCATTAAAGCTGCAGCTGTTCCAATGGGAATAAGCCACACCTCTCTTGTCAATTGATAGATACAGTGGCGTAAGGGGCCTCAAAGGGGTGGAATTCCCCCATTATTTTGGAAAAAGGTGAACACACTTTAAACCCATGCCCTTGGAGTCCCTCTACCCCATTCCTAGGAGCACCAGAGATACCACCATGTTGTTCCACTTCAGCTACTTCTCTACTCCTATAGACAATTGACCACCTAACCAGTCTCATCTCCTGTTACTTCACAGTGCACCAGTACTTCCTCATTTTATCACATACTTGTACATAATTACCAGTACTTTTTCATTATTATTATCTTAAGAAATACTCAGCAATTTAATTTTTCTAAGTTTCATTTTGTGACTGTAGAGACAATTTTAAACTGCCCTATCACAGAGATGTGTTTATTCCACCATCTATCTATGCCACAGTGAGACAGAAGTGAAATATGACCAAGGAATAGATTTGGAGGGGGATCAGTTAACTCTACAACAATACAGTGTTTTAGCTATACTTGCAAATTTACTCGTAATTTGCTGCATGTACAGAAGTTCTAAGCAAAGGTTGTTACGTAGCCAAACTTTGGAAGTGATCGTCAATGATCCGACGACCTTTACCTGTTTGTAAAGGTTACATTCAAGATGACGAACAGAACGAAGTATAGCAAAGTATTTTTAGAGACTTCAATGGCAAGTATTTCAAAAATCATATGCTTTAATGAAAAGTTTTATTACAGGGAACTGTTGCCTTCGAATTGTATTGGTATCATGCGCCGAAAACGTGCAGAAATTTTGCAGAATTAGTAAGTACGAGTAGCTAGGAGTTGGGTGTCTTTTTGTTTTGTTTTGTTTATGTACGTGATGTAGATCCAACAAACATTAAATCATAATGAATACAAAAAAACATTAACATAGCTACAATATAATAAATAACTCCCCAAGAATATTGGAAATGGTCATTTTGTACAAGTAATTTATATTGGTTAATTTAGGCTCAGAGTGGATATTACGATGGTTGCATATTTCACAGAATTATAAAGGTGAGTTATTATTGTGGTACGTCTCGTGTTATAATATGTGATTTGAATATTGCTGTACCTTGAGGAGCAGGTATCTGCAATAATTTCTGTGTGAAACTTATTATATGCACACTTGTATAGACAGAACGGTTAGCTTTGGGTAAAGTGTTTAGTTGCAGTTGTTCAATTCGAACCCCACATCCAACGAAAGAATTAGTTTTCACAATCATATCTTCTTAACTCAACAAGCCATTCAGAAAGGTGTTGGGCAAATTGAAATATTTAAATGAATTATACCTGTACACCTCTGTCACTGCCAAATACGTCATTTGCTTTCTGGACAAAGTATTATTTTAAAGCCAGGTCCAGTAATATGTGAAGACGACTCAGTTGAATTTTATACCAAGTTTCATTTTAGAATGAAGCACTACTTAAAACGCATAGGTGTAGGAGTAATAGTTTCCTAATTGGAGGGGGAGGTGGGACACAACATGATGATAAGTCCCGAAATATACTTGAGGAAGTGTGTCCTCGTGCAAAAATGTGCTAGATGTAAGTAAACTTATCTTCAAACTATATTAGGAAGTTCTTAATCATTCACAGACACTAATTTCAGGCAATGTCCATTGTCCTAAAAGAGGTTAAAAATATTGTCCCCCCCTCCCTCCCAGTTACTCTATACCAATGGATAATAAGCTCTCCCCCCCCCCCCCCCCCCCCCCCCCCCCCCACCCCGTAACTGGTGACATGTTTTGGTTAGTTATCACTTCTCTTTATTATTATTGGGAAGAGCTTTATTCTAAGCTCATGCAAACACTTCTGAAGTATTTATTATGCTGGGTTATTTGCATTGTTGTGTGTTGAGTCTAATACTGACTCATTCCACACATACTAGGTGTTTTATAATGTGTGCCTCTCAGCAACTCGTAAGTGTCTGTTGTGTGTTCATTTGTGCTATCACTTATTTCTATGGGCTGTGCACTGGATATATTTACTCTTGTAGTTTGCTTTACTCGGGAATAGAAGCCTAGATTTTTCTGGTTATTAGTCAAACTAATAAATTTGGTAAAGTATCATCATAAAGTTAGTGTTACTACCATTACCTCTAAATTTAGTAACTATCATGCATGCCATCATTGTACCTATTAAAAAAAAAATTTTTTTTTTTATTTAAAGAATTTCATGATTCAAGGTGGAGACCCTACTGGTACAGGTAAAGGCGGCTCTTCCATTTACGGGTAGGTATACAGATATGCGAGCATATTTAATTAATATACTATTAATACCATGAAAATGTGCAGGGCAACTTTTGAGGATGAAGTCACGGATGAATTGAAGCACACTGGAGCGGGGATATTGTCTATGGCTAATAGGTGAGTGGAATAGACACCATTTAATGTGGCTGTAATCCTGCGGCTCCCGCCAGACCGAATGGCTCCCTGCTAGAGAGGCTTTCTTTGCCAGGGGCCCACTTATAGGACCACTTACCAGTTGCCTATCTGTATCTGATTACGTACATGCTGATGCTATGAACCCTTCAAACCTACGTATGTCCCTCCCTCTACTCCGCAGCTCTAGCACCTCCCGCCTGGTGGTAACCCCAGATAGATATACTTGTTTTCCTAGTAGTTGCCATGTGCTCACATCTGGACATGGTTGCAAGTATTACAGGTCCATGATAGTGCCCACATTTCAGTCTGGCTACCTTTCTTCATATTTACTTGGCAGCTAACTGTGTGAGTGTATTGCTAGCTAGACAAATTATGAGATCTGCATTGCAATATTCATAAACAAATTTTTAAGCAATATGGTGGATAACCCATACCAAATGATGCTCCCTATAGAGATTTTGTTTTATTGTTGTTGTAGTTTTCCTGGAAAGGAGGGGGGATTTCTGTATTGAATTCATGAATTTTACTAATATTGGTGGATATTGATTGATGAGAGTTAACGTTGGCACACACAGATAGCTTTGATTCACAATGGATGCACATTTGGCCTTGCCCCTCCCCCTTTGCATACAAAAATCTTGCCCCTCGGTAGCATTAAAAAAAACCAAAAAAAAACCCTGACTATTATGCAGAATAGAACGTATATTATTCCACACAGAGAATAGATAACATTTTTGACTGACCGTTACTGAAACTTTCTCAATGGAGTCACAACTTTCATACGTAATTGACATGTAAGAAGATGGCCTTCAATTATCGAGACAATAAGGGGCCAAAATGACTTCAAGGGTGGCAAGTGCCCCCCTGCCCCTCCCCCATAATCAAGATAGAATAGAAGCTGTGTTTCAATTACCAAGACAATAATTAAAGCAGGAATAAACAAGTATATTTCAAGGAGATGAAATGACTTCAAGGGGTGGGGGGCAAGTGCTCCCCTGCCCCTCCCCCCTCCCCAAATGAACCCCTGTTAATCTTCAGGTAGCCATAAATTGAAATAACAAGATACAGGTGTTCTCGTTTCGATTTTTAGGAAGTACTAAGTCAGAGCAACACATAAAACAAAAATAGGGTCTAATTTTTTTTTTTAGAATTGCTGACCCAAACACGCTATTGATAGCGAAAACGTAAAGCAAGAATGATTTGAGACATTATCTTAAAACTGGTAAAGTATCATCATTACAATGCAACTGATGATGACCTATACCATATAGAACAGCTGGTCTCGTTTGCTTTCTGTCACTGCATGCAGTGAGTGCACTACTAGTAGAATACAGTTGGCATTATTGAGTGCCCTCTAGTCTGAACTAGATTAGGTAACAAAACTTCTAAATATTCAATTATGCCAAGCAATATCTCTTAATGTCACGGGGGGACAGTGGAGAATAAATAGTAGTACTGGTTATGGTGGTCTGCTAGTGCTGAATTCTGGGATTGAAGCAGCATTTAGTTGTTAAATGAAACTGTAGGAATACAAGTAAAACCCTCTCTCTCTCTCTCCCCCCCCCCCCCCCCCCCCTCTCTCTCTCTTGTCCTCTTCTCTCCCCCCGTCATCCTCTTCCCCCCTCTCGCTCCCCCCTCTCTCTCCCCCCTCTCTCCATCCCCCTCTCTCTCCCCCTCTCTCCCCCCCTCTCTCCCTACCCCCCTTCTGCTTCTCCCCTTCCTAGTTGTTATCTAGTTATGGATTTACTTCTTGATTTATTTATTTTTTGTTTTGTTTTTCCAGTGGTCCCAATACTAATGGTAGCCAGTTCTTCATTACACTAGCTCCCACCCAGTGGCTAGATGGTAAGACATACAGGTAGTTATGTATGGCATTCATTACACTAGCTCCCACCCAGTGGCTAGATGGTAAGACATACAGGTAGTTATGTATGGCATTCTATTGATGAATAAATTATAGTAATCGTAAATGAATGTGTAAAGCATTTTAATTGATTAATTAATTTATTAATGTATTATTTATTACTAGTATTATTATTATCATTATTATTATTTATTTTTTAAACGTACTAATGCAGGTCATGAATCTCGGTGGATTCTATGACATAGAAACCCTTTACCAAAAGTAATGACCACACATTGTGGTTGTTGATAAGTTTGCTATATCTAGTTAGCTTGTTTACTAGCTACTGTAACTCCAATAGCATTCAGGTCTTTTTGGTTAAAAATGAAATAAGTTCAGTGTGCAAAACATGATCCTCAGGTCAGTCAGTAGTGATGAGAGCTGTCTAACTAATAACCCTTTCCATGTCTATTTTTTCCCCATGTTCAGTACATACATATAAAAATGTATACAAAATCAGAACGCCCCTAGCAATTACATATATATTTATGATTGTCACAGGATTTTACACATGACCACATTAATTTGTTGCCTAGCACTAGAACCACGAAACAGGATCAGCTCATTGTATTAAGAATTCCATAAATGTATACAATAGAATGTTGTGATAAAATCAAAGAGTAATAGGAACAACAGAAGTTATAAGCCATGATAATTGGATTATTTGAAATTACAAAATAAATAAATAAATTACCACAGCCTCTCGGCTAAATAGGCTAGCCTGCTTGCCATTTGTACTGTATCACATCACTAGCTGTTGTTGTAAGAGTTAAAAAGTTATTCTTTATTAGAAATATAGTTTAGGCTATATTGTTTACCATTTTGTGCTTAGGCACGCCACTAGAAATAACGACTTCCCATCCACATTACTGATGATTGGTAAAATTATGACTAATATGAGCTGCTTTGTCCACTGTTCCTTAGCGTTGCCCCCCTCCCCCGAACTTGAGGACCCCACTCCCCGCTCTCTCTAGGGCCTAATTTAGCCACACGCTACTTAAGTAGGAATTAAAAGTTCCCACCCCCCCCCCCCCCCCCCCCAGAAAAAATCCTGTATGAAGCCCTGATTGTGATAAGCAAGGAATGGTCAACTTGTTGTGAAATGAGAGAAAGTAAAACTGCTTCATTGCACTGTCTTCTCTTCTTTTTTTTTTTTTTTCTTTTTTTTTTTTTCATCTCTCTCTCCTTTTATATAATTGAAAGCAAAAAAAAAATCCTTTATTTTCCTTTTTCATTCCTTTGCTCTCTGAGAAGAAAAAAGATTAAAAAAAAAAAAGGAAAGAAAGAAAGAAAGAGAGAGAGGAGCACCAGAAGAGGAGAAAACTGACCAAAGTGAAATTTTAACTTGACCACTGACTGAATTGTACCTGCTAGCTATGAATGTAGTGTTTAGCTAGCTTAGGTCACAGCCATTGAAACCCATCAGTCCGAAGTGACGAACTGTGGCAACTATGGTAACTTAATACATGAATTGATTACTGGTGGTACTTTTCCAACTGATAGCTCTAGTAAGAGTATAAGTTGTCATTTTTTTCTTTCATTTTTTGAAGTTGTAAAGACAATCTTGTATAAGTATGTACTCTTTAATGTAATGTAAATATTTTATGAAATGTTTTAATTTCATGAGATATAGTAACACATGTTTATTTGCTCATCAATTCAAACACAGATTGTTTGTTGTTGTTTTTATAGGGTTGTGTATTTATTTTTTAAGTCATTTCAATTTTATAGTTGATTCATCACTAGTATGTACATCCTTTGTTTGGTTTAGGTAAACACACTATATTTGGTCGCGTCTGTGAGGGGATGGCTATAGTGAACAAGATGAGAATGGTGGAGACTAACTCTAAGGACAGGTTAGTGTAAGATAGCCGAGTGTCGTATTATTTAAGAGCTATCTATTAACTTTCTCATATTTTAGACCTACAGAAGACATTTGCATAGTTAAGGCTTATGCCACTGAATGATAGCCATTTTATTTTTATCTTGTGTAAATTGTGTTGGAAACAGACAAACTGAGTACTATGATTATGGACTATCTATACTATCCTCACCGCAATGATTTTTATATAACACAAGTTTCACATGAATGAATCTCATTGTAACTTTATCAACAGTGATTCAAATGTATTTATTATATGCTATATTTGACATTTCTTGCTATAACTTCTTAACTGGCTGGCCATGATGATCCAATATCAGCATGTAAGATTTTCAAATTCCACAAATGAGAATAAATAATTATTGTGTATCCATCCACCAAATGCACTGTTCCTCACTCACACTGAGAGGTAGCAACAATAGGAACTTTTGGGAGCATGTTGATGATAAACCTTTAGAGTCAACAGTAACATTGTATTTTTACCTTGCTTACGTTGGCATCTTCACTGTGTTCAAGCATGTTGCATACTTCAGGTTTTGGGACCAGAAATAAGTGCAGCACTAGTTATCGCTGCATAGAAGGCTGTGTTATCATGATCCCCACATACATAGCGACTAAATAATAGTGCACACATAATCACGTGTGTGTGTGTGTGTGTGCGATGTGCAAATACAATATCCTGTAGCAGTATTAGTTTTCCTATGTAGGTATTTCCTTTTTACACGCCCTCCCCCTCCCTGAGTCAACTCAACTTGTGGTTCTCACGCAATTGAGTTTTATCCTTTTTTTTGTACAAAAGACTAATGAAGTTTCTTTTTCAATAAGCATGCTCCTCTATTTTATTTATTTTTACCAATTAGCTATATAGGCCATTGATGAAAAGTTAGGGGAAAATTTACACCAAAAAGAATACAAAATTGGATTAAAATAAGAAATACATTATAGTTCAATCAATTGAACAAGCTCTGGCTACATCTATCACTCTTGTGAAGTCACATGACTTACATGAAGTATATGTGTGGACTAATTGAGACTCCTAGCAGGCAGTGTAGACAGTCCTTACTGTAGTTTAGCTACGTGATAAATAATTGGCTATGGCGAACAGATGTAATAAAGTTATATACTCCCACCATTGATGCTTGTTATTCTAATTAGAAATAGTGACGATTGCAGTGGTTACATAAGTTGGTACATTATGTATGAAATGGATGAGGATTTAGTTATAAGAGCAAACATCTCTGTGACGATGCAAGATTTAAGATATATATAACAGACATTACAACAGAGTGTTAAAGAATAGCATAGAAAACATTGCCACTGAAGGAAAGGGCAGCATAAAAACTATCAGATGCAAACTTGGCTTTCTGCTGTTATGGGTTTATCTATTGTTATGAAGATACTTAATTAATTTTAATTAGCATTTATTGAGCAATATAATAGGGAAATGTTGGCAATGCATAAAATCCTATTATGTCCTGGCAAACAGAACTGCAGAAAACCAGCAGTAGTCTTTAACTCTGTGTCTCCTAGCTACAACTAACATGGCCAATTAGACATTATTTATTATCTCCTAGTCTAAATTTTATTGGTTACCCTAAAGTGGCCAGTGGTTGAAAAACAGTAAGTATTAGTTTGAAAGTCTTGAAGCTGCTCACTAAAACCACACTATGTAGGTTAAAAATGCCTGTATTATTGCCTGTATAAATTCAAGTTTGTAATACAGTAAATCTTTTAAAGAATTGTCATTGAGAGACTAAGTGCTGAGTTCCATTCTTGAATGAATTGACCGAAATATGCAGAACAATTTGACGTCTTTGGAAAATGTTAGGCTTAATGAAATACATAATGAGTTTATAGAAACAAGATTAGAATGAGCAGAGCTGGTGGAACAAATGGTAAGTGTTCTTTACCAAAATATGGGACAGCTGCATCATAGAGCAACCCATCTATAACCAACAACCTTGCTCAGATAGTTCGTACAGTTGTATCAACGCAGACATGTAATAACTTCAACGTTACAGAGGATAATGGAGGTAGCAGATGAATCAACTGTGGAAGTTCCAATGTTTGACTGTTTATGTTACAATTGGCAATATTTTATGGCTAAAAATTATCACCATCGCTGCTGTGTTCTCTGGTATAATTTTGATAATGCAATGCCTATTAAAACCTGCAGACATGAAACGGCGATTAATTCCAATTCGATTATCCCCATCGGTAAGCTAATGTTAAATCTATGGTGCAAAAAGAAGTCTGGATTCTGAATGCCACATAACATAGCAATTATTTGAATCATCACTTTTGCTGCTTCATCATTCAAACCTCATACATATTCTATTGCAAAGCAAGCAACAAATTTGAAATGATACAATTTGACGAAGAAAACACAACCCTCGTAGTTCACGAGAGTGAACATTGACCTTTAAGTATATTCTGAATCTTAGAACATGTGGAAATTATAAGTGTTAATCAAGAAAAATTAATCCAGTCTGTAGAATCAGGTTTGTAGGCACTCGTGCAGGATTGATCATAAGAATATGCCAAAAGATTCTTCCTTTCCTTGCATGGCTGCACTTCTGTTATACATCCCACACGTAGCACACACTATGTCTGTCTCATTGGTAAAGACAGACTGTAGGTTTTCTTATAACCTGGATGAGCAAAAGCTTTCTTCTGCCAGCAAAGCATTTCTTATCTCTGTCAAGTGAGGCTTCTTCCATACAGACAACCAACCTTCCAATTGATAACAACTTTGAAACAGTTGAGGACAGACCCATCGTAGTATGTCCAAGATGGACAGGAATGTTTCCTTGCTTTTCCCTCCCACACTTGTACTTGTTGGAGATATGAAACTCAACATAATTAACTGAAGCAGTATTTTGCTTTGATCACTGAATTACAAGAAGAACTGCACAGACGAGTATCAACTCCCGTACATGATGTGTTCATGCTTCTTTGTGAGGAGGCTGACTTTCCCCTTCCAAATAAAGGTAATTACAAAAGACATTAGTTTCCTAAGTTAAGTGTTTTCAATAATTGCTTCCAGTGCTTTTATATTTACACATTCAAGGAGTCAGTAGTATAAGGTTAGCATAAACACACATGTGTGAGTGTAGATAAGTTACTACACTATCTGACTATGTAACAATAGTTTAGTTACAGAATTTTGCTCATGAGGGGACAATAAAGAAAATGATAGCACAGCAAGCAATGCTTAAGTTATGAATGTCATTGACTATTCACTGAGTGATAAAATAATAGTGATACCGAACACACACACGGTTTGTGTTGAGTTAGAGTTTCCTTGGCAATAAATAGTAATTACTTGCCTACATGATTAATACAATACTTTCACAGGCTTTGTTAAACAATACAGAATTAAAAATATTTGTCGCCACCGGAATCGATAATACAATATCTAACCATACTCTTTTATCATGATTAATGAAAATTTGAATTGCCTCATCTCATTTACATGATTCGTAGTCAGGACTCATACTCCTTTTTGTTGGAGGGAAAACAACAAAGCAAACAAACAAAAAACAAAAAGAAAAAGTTCCATTGAGATAAACACCAATAATATTTTAATTTGGTTCATATATTTAAGAAAACGGTAGGGGAAGAGAATTTGGATAGTCAGGCATGGCATGCAAGCCACAAACTAGACAATCATGCAAAACAGGTCTCTGGTTTAATACCAGTATAGACCCATGAATATTAAACATCATAGTCACTCATCACCCTGAAGGACATGCCCTAGACAAAGGGGAGGGGACTGATATAAAATCAAGACAATTACTTCACTAAAGATAATAATGATGAAATTTTACATCAACCAAAGGGCTAAGATATATTGTTACAAAAGTACATAATATGTTTTTCTTTCTTCAAATTTTCTATAGCTATAGAAATAATTTCAACTGTTCCCTAAGCACTTTGTGTGCACATGTAAGACTAAGAGTTATTTAACAGTCATACTTGACCGTAGGCAATTATTTAGTCACTTGGGTGTCGAGAAAGTCCTTGCAGCAGTGGCAGATGTAATAGGAATTATTTTATTCACTAAAAGTAGCCATTGTGAGAATACAATGTATCTGGCTACAATTCATGCCACTTTAATTCTATCAAATAGAATATTGCTACATTAATTAATTGAGAATGCATGCACACTAGACATGCTGAGGATTATATATGCCAGCCAATACATAGAAGTGGTGGGGGAGGGGGGGGGGGGGGGGGGGGGGGGGGGGGGGGGGGGATAGAGCCCTTTAGCTTTCCCATACCACTGTAGCACAGTCATTTTTGGCTATATGAATATCCTCGGCTAACTATAGTGATAGCTCCATTGGGCTTGTAGGTCATTGTCGTCAAAACCTCAGGGAGCCACTAGCTATATAGGAGAGCCATCATCAACTATAGGAGGGTTAAAAATAATATCACTGCTGTCTGGGTACAAACCATGTAAGTTAAGAAAACAAAACAAAACAAACAAAAAAAGCAAAAAAAATAATATATATATATATATTATATACACACACACACACACACACACACACACACACACACACACACACACACACACACATAACTTGACCTTGAAAGGAAGCCACCCATCGGATGATGCTTCTCTGCCACAAGTGACAGACTAAATCACATTAACTAATGTTTCTGGCGAGTGGTGACACATCTGTGTCTATCAATGTCTTGCTTTCGTCTGAATGCTCTCTCACACACACTACACTGTAATGTTGTTTTGGTTGAACATTTACATTTAGTTTTAGTCATAGTGTTTTTGACAAAAAAGATTTCAAGATTAATTTTAGTTTTAGTTTTTCACTAACAAAGACTACAATTTTCGTTTTAGTTTTGGTTTGTTGCTAAGGGAGGGGGCTGGGCTAGATAGTAGATGAGCAACTGCAGACTGCTGTCCAACAGTTTGCCTTAGCCAAACAATTTACTCAGGAGCTATGGAGAAATGATTGGGTAAAGGTTCTGCTTCCTGGTCATTTGTCTTCTTTCAGTGATGTCACTGAAAATGGCTAGCTATATTTATAGTTTTGATTAAAAAATAATTTTAGTTTTAGTTACTCATCAGCTTATGACTTTTAGCTACTACACTGGTATGGCTTATCTGTAGCTGTACTGCTACCACTGTTCTCAATACTGTCTTCCACACGTGTCCTTCTCCTCTCATCCTCTGCCACTCTAGCCTCAGTCACATCCTCGAGTCCTGTCCTGCAACTTCTCCTCCAACCACTCCTGTCCTGTGCCAACAGATACCACCTCCTCTCATCAATATTAAACTTTTTCAAATCTTTTCTGACATGATCTCACCATCTCATTCTGGTCCCATGTGCACATGATGCCATATTTACACACACACACACACACACACACACACACACACACACACACACACACACACTGGGTATACATAGATGAGTGTTGACTATCTGTGTGTTGTAGGGCGGGTGGTTGAACTGATCATAATGATGATGAATTTCAATATGTTCCTACTGCTCTGAATCACCCTCTAATTAGCTATGCTTGATATGTATGTACTCACCCTTTACCCTCCAGTCTACATCCACCCAGCTTCTATCTCACTGTACCTTGATGCTCACAATATATACTTTACACGCATAGGTGTGGAATATCCTGTCATATAGTTTACATTGAGTTTGGGAGTGTTATTATTATTTTTTTACTACATGTTTTTTCTGTGAGCCAAGTGTGTTTGAATTGTGGCAGTTTCTAATTAAACCTAGTAATTACTGAAACTCCTATAATTGTGTAGCATATGACTGCAATCTTGTTGTTTTTGAAATGCTCAAGTTTCCGAGGATCACTTACACACCAGTGGACCTCAATGGACACGGTAAGGCATCGTTAAACGTGGAATGCACAAAAACTTGTACTCCACAGTTGCACAGTCACGCAATGGCACAGGTCTTTTTATTACACACGTCTTTTTATTACACAGAAACATGCAGGGAAGAAGATTGAGAGCTGGAGGTTAGCTCTACACCGGCCCCACCGGGTTACCTCTAATGCAACGGTAGTTCTTTAGCAACAGTAGATAAGTTCTCTAGCTACAACAGTCGTAGTGAACTAGGAAAATAAAAAAGCGCAACACACAATTAACGTTATGCACAAAACATCCACAAAAACGCGTCGCTATGGCAAACCAGTGCCCGTACCGTACCCGAGAACTAAAGTAGGCGAACCGTCGGGGGACCTCCAGCGCTAAGTTTACAAAATAGTTCACAAAAAAGTCAGTTCCCGGAAAAATTATCCCTGGAAAGATATTCATAACAACTGGCGACTTCCAGGAATTTCTGGCTGCAAAACAACCACAGGTAAGGAGTGTCCCGCTGTGTCATGTACGGGTTAGAGAATTAATACTTTTTTTTTTTTTTTTTTTGCACTTCTACTTAGAGCTATATATAGCGCGTGCTTAAAAGAATCCCATTGTTTAGTGGAGCGTATAAACTACCCTGTACTGGTGGTCTGCTTGTCTGCTATGGCTGGACTGAGGCTTGCAGCTACTGTTTCCTGCTCTTTCGTGAACGAAGTGCCCCAACTTTAATGTGGTTAGTAATGACAATATGTGTTAATTGCAACAAAAAATAAATAAAATTATATATTGTATTTTCCTGCTTTGGTTAACTGCAAAATAATAATAATAATCAAAGAGCTTACTTGTGCATGGTTAAGAAGCATTGATTGTGAAATAAGGTTCATTGTCGGGCCTATCTGCCAATCTACCTGGGCTGTGCCCCAGCTGTGCTGAGTTATTTCTGACTAAGGAGGTGTAGTTAGCCTTTATTGTTATAGCTTGTCAGAGCCCTAGCAACAGCTTCTTGAAGTGCATGGCAATTAAAGGAGTACTGCAAGTTGGGTGTTGAAATTAAACAATCGGCAGGCAATATATTATACTGAACTGGAAAAGTTTGAGAAACTGTGAGATTCTGCTGTTTTGTTTAAAGGCAGAAACTTATTTGGTTCTCCATGCTCCTATTAATCTGTCTCATTAGGAGCTGATTTGGAAAGAGTTGGAGCGATGGATGCCTTTGTCGAAGAGTCTATAAATGAATCTGTTGAAGCAGACCTGAGTAGTTCAGAAGATGTAGCAGATGGGCTGAGTGGAGGACTAGCAGGAAACACTGCAGCTGATTCTGACTGCAATGCAGAGGACAGGAAGATGAATACTAACTTCGAGCACAATAAAAAAGAGAGAGAAAGGTAAGCAACCTGATTGATGTTATTGCTTTTGTGGTAAAAATCAGAAAAAAGAAAAATAGTCTTTGCTTATTAGATGTATTCTCTCTCTCTCTCACAGCATTGTTTTGTTTGCCGGCTGGTTACGTAGCTCAGTGGCAGAGCACTTGTGCGCTATACAAGCGGTCCTGGGTTCGATGGGTCCGATGGAACCAAATATTTTTAATTCTGTATTGTTTTAAAAAAGCCTGTGAATACATCTAATGAGTAAAAGAAGCTGAGAAAGAAATTGTGAAGCCTTTGCTTGTAGCTCATCCCAATATTTCTTGTGGATTGAAAACCCTATAATGTATAAGTGGTTTCAACTGCAGTATACATAAACAATACCACAATAACAAAAACAAAAACATGTTTTATCCTCTTAGTATTTCCTTTTTCTTGAACCCAGTGCTGGTTACAGATGAGTACAGGGAGATAGAAAGGTGATGCTGGTATTGTGTAGAAAACAGTGAGATAGTTTGGACTAACTTGGCACTAGTTCCCTGAAATCTAGACACAAAAGGGTAAGGTTCTTCAAATTATAACAATTAAGTGTAGAGATTTAGTAAACTTTGTGTGAACCACGTGTTTGGTTGACTCTTGACCCACACAAACTTTAAACTTTCTTCTAGTGTTGAAGTTTGGCTAGAATGAGCACTGCTTTGTAGTCTATTGACTAATATTCAAACATAATTCTTTATCCTTGATCCTAAGTATAAACTGCAATGTATGTCTTTGAGTTGCAATTAGGGAAGGGGCATTACTAATTATTTATCTATAATACACGACTACTAGTTCCATCACAAGGAATTATTTTATTTTTATTCTTTTCCACTGGCAAGCAATGGATTATTGCTGCTTTTCAATACAGAGCCAGTGTTATAGCTTGCAGGCTAGTTTATCTTCTGTCTAGTTATAAAGATAATACAATACAAAAGTCTGAATAGCCATAAGTGTACAATAAACCCAGCAACAGATGGTTTATATTTTTTCTCTGTTCTGTCTCCACTTCATATAACACACCCCTCCCCAACACACACACCACTACCTTGCTCCACCCACCTACCTACCCCCATCATAATCATGTTTCTCTTTCAGTATGGGATGGCGGGTGTTGTTTACCAGTAGCTAACTAACTAAAAACAGCCCCCTGAATTTCTTTTATTGTGGCATTAGAGCCCAGCAGGACTGGCCCTTAGCCACAGCTATGCCAGTTGTGTTAGTTTTCATATCATATATAGCTACAGCCGGCTCTATTTGCATGTGAGAGGTAATTAATACGTAAGGGGAGGGGGGGGGGGGGGGGGGGGGGGGGGGGGGGGGGACTCAAATTCGCTTAAGTGAGGGTACATTGCTTTGGGAAAGATGGAACACATAGTAACATATATTAAAGTCTGTTATTTGGAAACTTTTTCCAGTATAATAATTAAAAGGCCAAAGCTAATTGGTGACGGACAATAGTCTGTTTTGACAGAAGGATTTATAAAATAAACAACAACAACAGAAAACAGGCAGTTGTTTCAGTCTTATTAGATAGTAAAAAAAAACTCAGGTGTTGCTACTAGCTCAAGTTATAATCCCATGGGATATATTGTTGGTGAGGTATTACTACTTACTTGGCTCACAAGAATGTCTTTAAAAGTATTTTATGGACTCTATTTAATTTGTCTGCACTTATGATTATTTATTTTATGCTGAAATGACTTAAAACATTGAAGGCCATTATAATCTCATATTTTAAATAAATGATTGATATAGTCTATGAAATGGAATGCTAGAAAACCTCCTGTACATCCATAGCACCAGACAGTGAAGTAGCCTATACATACTGTGGTAGATGCATTAACAAAATTACACCATATCACCCAACTACTGGGCGTTTACCACTGGTGGGTTGGGTGGCAGTAAAACAATTTTTTTTTTTTTTGTAGAAGGAGAGTTTTGAAAGATGCAGTGACTCAGTTGAGAGAGCAGCTCAGGAAGCCAACCAGGAAACCTGTCACCATCAAGGTGTTGGAGGCTGCTCAAAATGAAATAAAGGTGATATCTTATGATGATGATGATTATGATGATGATTATGATGGTGATTATGATGATGATAATAATAGTGAAATCTAGTGATGCTCTTCAGCACAAATGTCAAACTGGTCTAACTAAAATTAAATTAGAGTGCTAACCGTTTATAGTATTTATTTGTTGGTTAAAATTTTTTTTAGTTTATTTGTGCTATTCTTTAGCAACTAAACACACACATACAGACTTGTGCACTGGATATTCCAGCACAAGACTTGCATTGTATTCTCTTCGTGACTTGGCATATTGGGCAATAGATTTTCAAGGGGTAAGCAGTTAAATTTCCTCAGATGATGCGGGTAAGGATCGTTAAACCAAAAGATTCCGGTTAAAGCTGCCTTTCCAAAGTGCGCCCGTCTATTGTACCAGAGCTCTGGTAAATCAAAGAATTACATTGTATTCTCTTAGTGACTTGACTATTGGACAATGGATTTTCAAGTACAATTGTATTACATAAGGCATATAGCTATGACAGACAGATCATACCAAGATAACTTACCACAGCCACAACTTCTAAAATTTGTAAGACCTTACTGCGAACTTCTGTCCTCTTCTGCTCTTTACCGCTTTTTTTGCCTGGCATTATTTCAAAGTCTTTTCTCCTGAACTTCTTGCGCCCACACTAAAGTTAACATTTTAAAGTAGCCTTCAGGTGTGGACATGCATTGACCTCTTAACTTTGCCATATATATTATACCAAAATCTCAATTGAGATTTGTTTGTGAGTGTCTCAGTTTGTTCGCCCAATAATAATAATAATAGTAATAATAATATAAATAATAATATAAACAACAAACAAAAACATCCCCTTCCTTTTCTTTCCTTGGTAGTGGAAGTACTCATTCTAATTATGGTGCAGGAGGTGTGGGCGGCATAGCTTGACCAGGCAATGACTTAGCTGTAGAAGATGGACTTCTCAATTTCAATTTAACTGGTGCTTGCCATAGTCCCAGAAAAAATAAATGCAATTTAGTTCTAGCCCAGACATTGTGAATTTTAATTATGTGTTAAGTTTTAATGAGCTCTGGTGCTATCAGCTATCTGAGTGGGTGTGTGCAGCCACTTTCAAACCTCAGCAAACCAAGCTACACAGTCACACTCCTCCCTGGGCCTCTCTAAGTTAGCTACTAGCACATGGTATATGTATGCTGCTTCTGAGCTCAGGCTGTCAGGTGACTCAAGAATGCAACCCTTTTATGGTGGGGCTTGCTGTCTTGGAGCTCAATATGTAGGTCTGAGCTGTGTCACTGTGTCTGTAGGAATAAGTGTGTTCTCATGCTACACTGTAGGTGATGTGTGGGTGACCCTAGGCTGGATGAAGATGTTCCGTTAATTTTGTTGTTGTTGTTATTGTGCATATATGGTTGGTTTTTGTGGAACAATAATTATATTCACTGATCTAATAACCTATCTGCAGAGAGGAGAGTGCAGGCAATAGTAGTAGTAGTAGTAGTAGTAGTAGTAATAGTAATAATAGTAGTAGTAGTGGCAGCCATTGTTAATATGCTTAGATCTTGTAGAACATTCACTCCTATGTGTTAGAAAAGAGATCACAGCAGCAGTAGTAGTAATAGTAGTAGTTGTAGTAGTAGTAGTCGTAGTAGTAGTCATTATTATTATGCATATATGCTTAGTTTTCGTGGAACATTCACTCCTATGTGTTAGAAAGGAGAGTGCAGTAGTAGTAGTAGTAGCAGTAGCAGTAGTAGTAGTAGTAGTTGTAGCGGCGCTCCAGATAAGTGGACTTGTTTGCGTACTATCTCCACTAATTATCTCGGTTTTGAGATTTGGTTATGGTGCGGTGCATCAGCTTACTCAGTGGAACTCCCTACACTGATTGGTTGGTGAGATGAAAACTCCAGGAGTTTCCTACTCCTGTGGATTCTGTTAGAGATAGACTGATATGTGTGTTTCAGTAGAGATAGACTGGTCAATAGGCTGACCTTACCAGGCCCCTCATCTCTACTCCACCAGATGCTAACAAAATTCCTGCGCTAAGGTTGAGTGTGTAGGGGGGTTCTTATCTTGGTAACCCTGGTAACGCAGCCTCCATGTCTCAGCTAACCTGCTGGCTTAATTTGAATTCCATCCAATGGCTGTAACCAGTCTTATCTCTCAGGGTTGCATGTCACCTGAGTGAGCAGCCCCAGTGAATCTCGTTAATGTTTCCTCCTTTTGGTGGTTTGGAGTTGCTGCTCTGCTATGACTCAAATTAGTTTATTGTGCATTACCAGATTGAGTTACTGCCTGCTGGAAATTTAATTATTCTTTACTTATCCTCAGCTTAGAAAAAGAGAGTATTTTAAATTAAAGAAGAGTGAATTCTGGCATGTACAATATACATATGTGGGACTTGACAACCGAGTGGTTTAAAAATAAGTGGTTTAAAAATAAGGCGTAATCTAGAATACGTTATTTTTTAATTAATTCATTAGAATTACTGGAATTGTCCATGAGGAACATAACATAGACTAGCTACAGGTTGGCTTGAAATCACCTGGTAAATAGCTGTGGGTGTGGTCTACACGTCATCAGGAGTGTATTTTTGTAAGATGAGGGCACGATTACTTAACACGTGGGAGAGGAGAAGGGGTGTGGCAGAGAGGAGGAGAAGGGGTGTGGCAGGGAGGAGGAGAAGGGGTGTGGCAGAGAAGAGGAGAAGGGGCGTGGTAGAGAAGAGGAGAGTGTGATGCTTTACATTGAGAAAAAAGTTTGAAAAAATGATGATAGTTGATTAAGTGAGGTTCTAGGTTTGGTAAAATGTATGCCAATTGATAAGAAAAGTTTGCGTGGAGTAGATTTTCCCATGCTGTAATTTTCAAGCCCTAATAGAATGTGTGCATGGTTTCTTCATTTTAAATTAAATTCCAGAGAGTCTTTTATTCCAAATCTATTATTATAATACTCTATTTTGGTATTCATGTTACCTCTATATCTCAGTCATATTCAGCCATAAAATACATTCATGCATTGCTATAATTTTAGGTACAGATATTGGCATTGCACCCATAATTGTAAGAATCTTGACCTTGACCTTTTAAGTAGAGCCGTACTATTTCTCTGGAGTGTCCCTCTCTTATTGTCTTTCATGACATCCTATAATGTGTTTTAATTCAGGCTGAATTTATAGTTTTACAACCTGGTTCAGAATGTATTGGTGAATTGGTATGTAAAGTTCTGAATTATAAGATATAAAAAAAAAATTGTGAATATACCAGTGAGTTTGGAGGTTGCAGGTTGCGAGATTCCAGGTGACAACAAAAAGATTTAAAAAGCTTGTGAAAGACATATAGAAATCTATTAATATGTAAAGGCAAGAGTGAAATTGCAAGTCCCTTTTTAACCGCCTTATTATAACTATTGTTTCCACTAAAGACCTACATTCAAGCTGAAGCTAAAACTTCAGTGGGTCATTGTATTAGAGAGTTGTTCCCCAGCTCCCTTTCCCGCTTTTACTGTGTTGCAGGTGAGGGCTCTGTGGCAGCATCAATGGGTGGGTTTTGACAGGGACCTACTGGTGGGTGAACAAACATCTGAGAACACCTGTGCATAGTAGCTTACACATTGGCTTATTCTTGCAGCATTGGTAGTGGCCGCAAAATTCAGTTACAGTAGGAATTGTGCAGGAAAGAATACCATATTGGTTTAGCTGGGTGTGGGTGCTGGTTTCTGGGGTCAAGTAACAGCCAGTTGCAGGTCATAGCGACTTCCCTCAAGCTACACATAGCCACGCCTTGGCTTGCCCAGGTCCCTCACCCAAAGGTCAGTGGGTGCCATGTGCTTTGAATAGGGCTCTCTATTCTTTGAGGTTTTCAATCAGGAAACTCAGCCCAGCCTATGGGCTGTTGGTTGGAGCCAGGCTGCTTGTAGGCTGAACTGGGTAAACATGTGTACAATAGAGTGGGGGTATTTTGCTGATAGGGATGAAGTATAGTGCACCAAACTATTAAAAATTTGTTCATTAGTTCTCCTATTATTAATTAATTTCATTCTTTTATTATTAGTCATTTTATTCTTATTCCTAGACCTTGTGCTTCATTTTCTATAACAGTTTTCTAAATATGAATTCTTCTTGTTATCCTTCCCAGTTACCTCCTAAACAATATTAATTGCATGGTTACTTCCTAATCAATATTAATTGCATTTGTCCTTGTGGCTTCACAGATAGGATTCACTTTGACTTTTATATTCTCCAATAGTTTCAGCTTTTTCATAGTTATGTGAATGATAGTGGTGGAGTATAGAAGGAATAGTTAATAGTTAATGTGATATGTCTGTGAGCTTGTGTGATGCAGTCTTAATTAATTAAAGTAACCCTTACAATTATAGAATTATTTCATTCCTGTTTCATTTGAAAATTAGGAAAGTCTTGTAGAAGTTGAAGTAAGTGTTGCATACCAGGAGACACTGAAAGGAGATATTTTTTAAACTGCCTTTTCCTCCATATGCTATCTTGTTTGGAACCAGTCTTCAGGAATGCTTGTCAGATATTTTTAAGTGGTTATAAGACTTGTAAAAGACTGTGTAGATGGCAATCCATTCTACCACTGGTGGCTACTTATATTTTGACATAAAATAGTTTAAATTTTGCTTTCCTGCACAAAATTAACTACCAACTTGTGCTGCATGTGATTAAATTTCAGCTAATTGAGAAAAAATGGAGCACTGCCTGATTGCTATACCACTAAAATAAGGAAACAGTAATGATATTCATGCATCCAATGAGTTACTGCAGCTGATTGCTGCAGTCTGGTATATAGCTGTGTTCATTTGAAGAAGTATTTTCAGTTCTTATAATTCTACAATACACTAGCTCCTACTTTACACTAGTTTCTACTTTACACTAGTTTCTACTTTACACTAGTTTATACTTTACACTAGCTTCTACTTTACACTAGTTTCTACTTTACACTAGTTTCTACTTTACACTAGCTTCTACTTTACACTAGCTTCTACTTTACACTAACTTCTACTTTACACTAGCTTCTACTTTACACTAGCTTCTACTTTACACTAGCTTCTACTTTACACTAGCTTCTACTTTACACTAGTTTCTACTTTACACTAGCTTCTACTTTACACTAGCTTCTACTTTACACTAGCTTTTACTTTACACTAGTTTCTACTTTACACTAGCTTCTACTTTACACTAGCTTCTACTTTACACTAGTTTCTACTTTACACTAGCTTCTTCTTTACACTAGCTTCTACTTTACACTAGCTTCTACTTTACACTAGCTTCTACTTTACACTAGCTTCTACTTTACACTAGCTTCTACTTTACACTAGTTTCTACTTTATACTAGTTTCTACTTTACACTAGCTTCTACTTTACACTAGCTTCTACTTTACACTAGCTTCTACTTTACACTAGCTTCTACTTTACACTAGTTTCTACTTTACACTAGCTTCTACTTTACACTAGCTTCTACTTTACACTAGCTTCTACTTTACACTAGCTTCTACTTTACACTAGTGTAGTCAATGCTGTTGGCAAAGCCTCTATACATACACAAGCTAGGAGATCCTCATTGTATATTTAAACCCTAAATTGATTTCTGATGCACTTTAAATTTCCTGCAGTGAATCCTTATTTTTTAAAAAGGAGTTGTGAGATTTAAGTTTGGTGCTTACAACTTAGTTTTGTTTTGTTTCTCTGCAGGAGCTCAAGGCACTGGAAGAGAGTAGTACAAAGAGATTGGAAATATTGAAGACAAAAGAGAGTCGCTTGCAGTGGAAGATTGAAGAACTAAAGTAAGGCTCCAACAATCTCCTCTCTAATGTTTTTTAATTAAAATATGGAGTATATACCAGCTTGCTCACACTAAAATGGGGCATTACAGCTCTTCCCACAGTGACTGTTATTCTGATTATTTGATTGTAATGTAGCAAAGTTTCTCCGTTCTAACAGCCAATATACATGTATATTTAATTAAACTTGCCAAGCTATTCAAATTTGTTTATCAGTCTCTCATTATTAATTCTTTCATTCTTTTATTATTATTCCTTCTGTTTTTATTTCTAGACTTTGGACTTCACTTTCTCTAATTGTTTTCTAAATGGCTAACTTAGTAGTATTTTGTTCATCAGGTTCACTTTGAATTAAGCATTTGGCCGTTTAGAACTAAGTAAAATTGCTATTATTATTATTATTATTGCAGCCGAGAATGACTAAATATTTTGATTGTATAAGACCTGAGATAGGAATGCTTCCCTCACTTGGTATCTCACATTGAAGATAAGAAAGCAATTACTACTCAGACAAAACATTACAGAAAGAAGATTACTTTAATGCTAAACATGCTTACATAAGAAGTCTCTTGAACTGTGCTAAGATGCAAAAGTATCAGCTAAAATCAATTCTATTAGTAAAGATTACCATAAGAACTTCATCTAGTTTTGAACTAACTTCGACAGCCTTTCTTGTTTAGAGTATTTCCAAGAAGCACCCATTAAGAAAACATCATGAAGACCTGCTTTCATTTTTATAATACTCCAATTCATTTACTGACACATTTTACTGTGATGCCAGGCACAAGTGTTGAGTGTTTCTATAATCTCTATAGGTATACTACAGGATTCCAAGAACCTTTCAAATCTATCTGTCATTTTTTACAAGTATTACTGAAAGTTTGTCTACTCCACTTTCCCTGTATCCATCATCTAGCTTCATCCTTTTTCCTTTTTAGCAAAGTTTCTTTTCCAAGTAATTTCCACAACTTTTAAGGAACATTATGCTCAATTACCACTGTTTTTCTTCTCTCTACAAAAACTAAATAAATATTAGCAGGAGATTACAACTGTGGTGAGTCAGTTTACTGAAGAGCTAAAGTCTTTTTTAAGTTGTACAAACATACACACATAATGTCGTAGATTTTCATTGCTACTCTATTTCTAGTAATTCAATATTTTTAGCTTAGCTAGTAGTTTTGTGAATATTATATCAAAAATTTTATGCTACTAGCTGAACTAAAAATATTGAATTAATACACACATAAATTTAACTAACATCATTATAAAATTATGGGATGAAATGTTTTGCAGTTGACCTGTGATCACATGACCTCCAAAATAATTTGGGGTTGGTGATTATTTCTAGTTCAGTTCTAGGTAATGTGTATTGTAAGCTGCTTGAAAGAGAGTGGATGGATTATAATGTGCGTGTGTGTGTGTGTGCTATAGAAAAGAACTAAGTAGACTTCCAACCAGTGAGAGTTTGGATTCTGCTGCTCTACCAGACAGCTCTCCTATGAGCACTTCAAATAATGGTGACCCGAACACTTTGTCTCAGCAACCCAGCGCAGCTTGTCTTCCTTCTTCTGCTCCTTCTGTTCCACACACCTATATCCTTGGTGAGCATTTTCTGTCTGTAATTAAGCTAGAAATTGAATGTAAAAATAATTCTTTCTATTTCATAGAAGGGGAAGAATATAAATTGATGTAGCCATTTTAGCCGTACACACTGGGTATTGGTGTTTGGTGGGTACTATTTGACAATACTTTAAATAGTTTATCTTGCGTTCCGCTCTCCTAAAATTTGTATACTTGCAGTTTAGCTTATCTCTTTTGTAGTACTCACTAAAGATTTCTATCTAGGAATCTTAATTCCAGTTCATGGATAGATAATATATTGTAGTAGTGCTAGCACCAGATTTTTTATATACATTATGTAAGTTCTTTAAAGTTTAATAAGATCCGTAAATAGGCTTGTCAGGAATAAGTTATGGTCACTCCTAATCTTGTTATGAAAAAACAACAACAACAACAACAACAACAGTAGTTATGTTGCTTTGCTAGACCCAAGTATTGAAGAGAAACACTGGTGTCTACTTTAAATATTCTTTGCTAGCTGATTATTGTGCTCAGTCTTGAGTGTCATGAATCAGAGTAAGCACAGATATTCCTTTAGCTCTAGCAATCCTCTACCAACTTAACTCACTTTAACCCATTCTTAATGTTTTTTTACTATGAACACACTTTCTTGGTAAGATATGACTTAAAGCTGCACCAACATCTAGTCACTTAGGTAACCAAAAAGACACTTTAAACTTCGGCCTATCTTATTGTTGACTCCACCTATCTATCTTATTGTTGACTCCACCCATCTTATTGTTGACTCCACCCACCTTATTGTTGACTCCACCAATCTTTTTGTTGATGCATGACCAATATGGGCTGTGTCAACTCAAATATGGGCTGTGTCAACTCTACCGTGGGCGGCTGGCACGCGCACACACACACACACACACACACACACCATGAATAGCAACATCTGAGATGTTTGCTATTCAAAATGGTTTCTTGGAAAGAAGTGAGTTCCTAGAAACAACTGTGCATTTGATAACATTTAGCTCACTCTTTACATGGCAAAAGCAGTTGCTATACGGAAGCTTTTGCGAGACTAGAGGAGTCTATGTGTTTCAGGTGGATGCATGCTATGACAGATTAGGGACAGACTAGATGCATGCTATGACAGATTAGGGACAGACTAGATGCATGCTATGACAGATTAGGGACAGACTAGATAGATGCTATGACAGATTAGGGACAGACTAGATGCATGCTATGACAGATTAGGGACAGACTAGATAGATGCTATGACTGACTAGGGACAGACTAGATGCATGCTATGACAGATTAGGGACAGACTAGATAGATGCTATGACTGACTAGGGACAGACTAGATGCATGGTATGACAGATTAGGGACAGACTAGATTAGGGACAGACTAGATGCATGGTATGACAGATTAGGGACAGACTAGATTAGGGACAGACTAGATGCATGCTATGACAGATTAGGGACAGACTAGATAGATGCTATGATAGACTAGGGACAGACTAGATGCATGCTATGATAGCATCCATCTAGTCTGTCCCTAGTCTGTCATAGCATCTATCTAGTCTGTCCCTAATCTGTCATAGCATGCATCTAGTCTGTCCCTAGTCTGTCATAGCATCTATCTAGTCTGTCCCTAATCTGTCGTGACAGATTAGGGACAGACTAGATAGATGCTATGACAGACTAGGGACAGACTAGTTGGATGCTATGACAGACTAGGTGGATACTACGACAGACTAGGGACAGACTAGTTGGATGCTATGACAGACTAGTTGGATACTACGACAGACTAGGGACAGACTAGTTGGATGCTATGACAGACTAGTTGGATACTACGACAGACTAGGGACAGACTAGTTGGATGCTATGACAGACTAGTTGGATACTACGACAGACTAGGGACAGACTAGTTGGATGCTATGACAAACTAGGTAGATGCTCATATGCATTCTTGTAACATGTTAAAGCACAAGATGTTCTAAACAGAAAAATGAAGAGCTACAAATTTGTCTGAAGGAACTTATTATTTGTAGTGTGTCGTACAAGCAGACTTGCTAGATTTGTGTGTTCACCTACTTTTACTAAAATGTTCTTTATGTCTCCCATCCTATAGCCACCTGTTCTTTCATACCCTGCTGTTAGTAATAAATTGTATCACTATATTATATTTAGTAATCTCTTGACTTGTAGATAACTGATATTGGTCTCTTCCCAGAATATATATATAATATACACACAATATATAATATATATTATTGTAACCTAACATAACCTTATGATTAGTACTTACTTATGTTTCACTTTCAGTTTGAGGGAATTGTTATAATAAAAATTGTTTATTTAGCACTGATAAGCCAATAAAATTCTGAACCACCTGGTGTGTTGTGGGTAGCAATGCAAAGTGTCTACTTTAAGAGAAGCTTTTTTCAACTGCTAGCATGACTTCTCACGCATGCATGCCAACAATGATGATTATTATGATTATTACAATAATGATGATTATTATGATTATTACATTTTTATCATCATCATTGTTATTAGGCTAGCTCCTAATAATCAATTTCATTCATTCATATATTGACCAACAGCACAGTTCAATTTGGAATGATCCTCTCTTATTTGTATTTGTGATGTAGCCCGGCTTCCTCAAGCTCCTCCCACTCCAGCTCCTCCCACTCCAGCTCTAATGAACTTCCCACTGGCACCTGCCATCGCCCCAGCCCCGCCCACCCTCTTCCAGCCGGGGCTAACCACCTACCCTCAACACGCTGCATTCCTCCAGGCGTTTCCTCTACAACCAGCAATGACAGCCATGCCCCCACACATCAACCACCAGGCCACCGCCCACCTTGTACCGCCTCATTCTCTAACTTCCTCCAACAGCATCAGACCACACCTCTTGCCTCTCCCGCCATGTCAACTCTCCACTCCCAACCCCATTGCCTTGGGAGTGGACTCCTATATGATGCCCGCCCATCCACTGCTACCCCCTCAACTCCTCAGACCCCCTCCAGCAATGATCACCAGGTTTCCCGGCTTGATCGGCCTGGGAAATTTTCCACTTTTACGATCATCGGACCACCAGTGCCCGTCCAATCCAATCGGAATGCCGTTCGCAGGCACCAGTCGAAAGGAGGCATACACCGCCCCCGCACAGCTAGGGACTACTACTACTAGTAGTAGTAATTCAGTGCAACTCAAAGCCGGCATTGAACGTTTGCAAAATCACAACGCAATCTCCAGAGTCGAGAATTGTCACCTACAACAGCACGTGCCCACAGGTACCACGTTTGCCACACCCACACGCTCAGATGATCGGGATGTTTCGCCCAAACAGATCTCAGGCACACGCAAGAAGCCAATAGACTCTGCTGAAGCAATAGGAATGGAAGAAGAGCAAAGAAGTCATGTGCAAGTGCCTACAACCACAGGCAGTTTAGACTCGACGGTTGAAGTAGAAGCATTGGACAGCACAGAGGAAAATGAGAAGAGAGAGAAAACTTCCTCTAGACATTCTCTACTAGATGATGACCAGACAGACATCAGTGACAATTACACGTGGGGGAGAAAGAAAAGGAGAAGAAAGAAGAGAAATAGAGAAGAATGTCAGAGTAGTAGCGACAGTGAGTCAGAAGGAAGTTGCTCTTCAAGCAGACAGATTAGACTAGTTGGGGAGAGGCTACGATACTCTTCATCTTGTTCTTCTAATGGCAGTTCTGAACAATCCAAGAGGAGTAAAGGTGAAAAGACTGACAGTAAGAAATGTCCCACACTTGGGAACAAGTTTCTTGGTGTTCCACCTCTCCTTAAAGTCACAGCTGCTGAATTTCACTGGCCGCTCGCAGGAGATGGCGACAACAGCAGCAGGAGCATGGAGCTGATTTCAGAGTGCGAGATAACTGTTAGTGCCAACGCCAGCTACTCTCCCAGCAAACAGGAGCTACAAAGTCCTCCTTGCCCGACTCTGAAGCACCTCACACTGCAGTCTGAGTCCAACGACTCGTGCACTGCCAGTTCAAGTTCTGGTACTGCCTCCGAGAGCCCAAGCTCTCAGTCTTCTTCTTCCACTGGTGAAGAAGCAGATTTAGGCTGGACGGAAGCCATTATTGAGAGGTCAATGAACAACCTGAAGAAGAAGTTCGAAGAATTACAGTCGCCATGCCTGGACATCAACGACAGCTACAGGCATTCAGGGAAGAGTATTCGTCCCATTCTTCTTACGTGATGTCCAGTTCTTCTCTTGCATGTCACTTGGTGACTCTCTCGCTCTGTTTCTTGTCCACAGGTTAGAGATAGCATTGAATTATACGTTGTTACCAATTTCTATTATCATCATTTTTATTACAATACAGTGTTTCCTTGTAACTCCACTATTATGTTTTGTTGGAGAATAATATTTTTTTCCCACCAGTAGAAAAAAAAAGAAGAAAAAAAACAATAGAAAAAGTGTCATAAACACTAAAACAAAGTTTCCCCATGAATTAAAAAAGAGAATAAAATAAAAGTTTCCCATGAATTAAAAAAGAGAAGAAAATAAAAGCCAAAATTATTCCTTTTGGTGAAAGTGTTAAAAACGAAGTGATGAAAATATAAAAGGGAATAAAAACATGAACACACCTAACACACATACTTGGCACTTCACAGCGTCAGTTTCTAAGAGACGGTGTTCTTATGGCCCCAGACTAGCAGCTGGAAGGCCTCGTGTCTCTCTCTGTGAACCTCGACGTTGTCCTGCTCTGCTTCGTCCTCCCCCTTCTCTTCTTTACACACATACTCGACATGACCCTTTCCAGCGGACACTAAGAGAGATCTGAAGCTCAAGATGGGAGGGCTCACTGGAATTCTGCCCCCCAGAGGGGAGGTGAGGTTGGGCATGCTGTGATAATGCAGCATCTCGGCTGCCTCCTTCAGCATCGAGAGTTTGGCCTGCGGAAGGCTGACGTGGAGGAGAGTCCTTACTTTACCTTCCATCTGCTTGTGCACGGCTACTGCTAAGTGACAGGCGCTATCCGAGCCACGCCCATCTCCTCCGCTAGAGTCGGAATCTCCGTCCTTGCTGTTCTCAAGACTGCCGCCGCTCCACTTTGCCAAGGAAGACTGACTCAAGGAGGAAATGGGAACTGACACGATTTTCCCGTTAGAGGTTCCCAGATACAGGAAGTCTGCATCTGCTGCCATGGTCTTGATGTTCACTGGAGAGGAGAGATTGGGGGGTTTGGCATTACCTGTCAATGAAGACTCGCCAGAGGGCATATCTGGACACACAAAACACACACACATAATACTCTTTCCATAAAGCTGCCATATTGTATTGACCCATAAAATGAGACGGTGCACAGGGAAATTGGGCACAACATGGCCTGCTTAACCTTAACCGTCTAGGAGAGGGAGGAGAGAGAGAGGAGAGATATTGATAAACTTTTATAAAATGTATTAAAGAAGCTTGTGGGCTGAAAAGGTCAGGGGTTAGGTCTTTTACGTTGACATCGGTTTAAGCTACCATTATTAAATGAGGAGATGCAATATCTAGTAGACGCCAACGAACAAGAAAGTGCAAAAAAAATAAAAATAAATAAAATTTTTTTTGACAAGGCCTGCAGTGTGCCTGATTTTTCCCGTGCAATTACAAATTGAGATGAATTAGTTGATATGTGTAACTAGATATAAAAGAGGAAACTAGAGCTCTGAACTTGACGTAGTGAAGTTATTGTTACACTTCACCAGTAGCCAACCGCCTGGTCTCATCCAGTCTAGCCCTTACCCAGCTGTCTGGTGATGGCACAGATATCAAAGCGTCTCAGCTCGTGGGCGGAGTCTGGGTCAAAGACATAGAACACGGACCCTTTACTGGTCACCACCACCACGTCACCCACACTCATGATGAACTCTGCACTCTTTCTAGACTTGTCCAAGAAAATAAAACCCTAGGAAGAAAAAAAATCACAAGATTGCATTAAAATGGAGACAAAATATATTGTTTAAAAAGCTTGTGAAAGAGAGAGAATACATCTAATGAGTAAAAGAAGCTGAGAAAGAAATTGTGTAAGTGATAAATTAGAATAACATTTGTAAGTTGGTGAATGGCTTAAACGTTTGCAATCAAACAAAATAGATCAGGTGTGATGAGGTATGCCATAACAGAATAACTGTCCAAGAAACGGGTGGGGCCACAGAGCAGTTCCAGTGCATGGGAGAGCTGAATGTGTTGTGAGTTTACTATTCTTATTTCAGGGTCCTTCAAAAGAGGAGAGAGAGAGAGAGCCACAAGTACATAGTAGTACATATACATTGCAAGATCACATCACAGTTTATTTAAATTACTCCGGAGAATCTCCCTTTTATATTGTTATTATTACTATTTTATTATTATTATTATTATTATTATTATTATTATTATTATTATTATTATTATCACCTTCCAACATAATCAGCTGTACAGAATATTACACACACACACACACACACACACACACACACACACACACACACCTCTCTGATGGTAGGATTCTCGGCATTGAGGAAGAAGATGGACTGTCCAGCCGCCACCCACAATCTGTCCTTCACATGTGCAATGCACCTCACGTCACATGACTCATTGGGATTGAGAGAAGGCAGTGAGACTTCGTCAGGATTGTCAATATCCCACACATTTCTCTTAACTATGTCCCAACAAGCAAACAAACAAACAACAACAACAAATAATTCAAGTCTTGAAACTGGTTGCTAAAAATTATAACACAATGACCACAAGGTGGGCGGAGCTTCACTACAACTTTATTGCTATAAAATAAACCAATTTAATTAAATTTCCAGTGAAGCCAATGGGAAAAGAAGAAAACATTTCCCTCTGAACTCGAGTGTTGGACTCTCCCCAAACACACAAACAATCCAAAAGCTGCAAATGAAACCTTCCAAAGTCCAAAGAAAAGAAAAAAAGTCAACAGAGCAAGCCATTCTAGGCTAGACAAGTGACCTCTAGTGACCTCTAGTTATTCATTGCTCGGTTACGAGCTGTCAAAACAAACTAAAAAACAAAAACTTTCCTAAAACACTTCCAAACACGAGGAATTATTTTTAAGCAACACACACACACATACATACACAGGTCAAGAGTGTCAACACTATATCCACTTGCATCTTGAGAATTGGACCCACAGTAGCAAAACAAATAAAAGCCCCTAATGCCACCGAGGCAAACTATATCTAGCGTGTCTGTGAACAGGCTAGCTAGCAACATTACTGGGAAAGTCTTTAGACTGACTCTGAGAAAGTCCCCCCCATTCTCTGTGCCCATCAAACTGCACTTACGTAGCCGTGCACTGCTAGGGTCTCTCTAAAATACCACATTCTGAGGAAGACATTAAACCAGCAGTCGGGTGGGGATTTCTTATTAGAATAATAAAAATATAAAAATACTGCTGGGACTGAGAGAACCTACAATGGCCACCCACTTAAAAGGCTGGGGTGGATTGCTAGACAGATAGACGGACAGACATCTCCCTCCAATAGAAACTCACCTAGACTTTGAAAACAATTCTCATCGTTTTCTCTTCACTTTCATACCTGGGTCTCCCACACAATCACAGCACGCCCACACAATCACAGCACGCCCACACAACTCCACCTCCAGCTGCTAATACTGGAGCTATGGACTCCACTGCCGCAATAGATTTGGACTCGCCACAAATTACAGAAATTGAAACAAAACAATTCCATGCAACCATTCTGGTTAACAAATTTGTCCCTGGGGGAGGGAGGAAGCAAAGGACTTGCCCTTTGTTTGTTTTTGTGTTTCGTTTGTTTGTTTCTTTAATCGCACACAGTAAAGCAGCTTATCTTATAAATTGCATACAGACATTTTCTCCCCCAATGCTAGCCATCCATTACAAACTATGAAGATAGTAAACAGCTGGGGTGCTTCAACTTTGCAAAGGAGCTGGTCTTGTTTACATTGTCATCAGCATATAAAATTAGCCAGTCTCTGGCAAGATAGAGGCAGTGAAAAATAATGGAAAATATCGTGAACTTCAGGAGTAATGATTAAGAAAGTTCAATAAATGCTTTGTCTGGTTAAATGAAGTGAATTCAGAAATTATTGCCTGCCGTGACAGGCGCTTTAAAAATGTTTGGTTTTGGAAATTATGACAACTCAAACTTGGTCAACACACATTAAAAGAGGCACAGATTAATAAAGTGCTAGACAACACAGGAGAAACCACTAACAAACAAAACAACAAACAACAACAACAACAACAAAAAAAAACAGGCAAAACTGTAGCAGCCACTATTTTCTGCTACTTTGAGGCATTCACTAGAAGGAGAGAGTTGTGAATATTATTATTGCCACTGGTGAGGACTTGGCCAGAAGGCCTGAGAGTAGGGTAGGGAAGTCCCCAGGTGATTCCCCCACCCACTGCCCCACCCAAACTCCTTACTTAATAACCTTTCAATAGCTTAGTCTGCAGTGGAAGACCAAATGCAAAACAAATAAACACATCATCGTTAATAGATGACTTTTATATTATGCTTACATAATTGCAGCCTACGAATAGCATCAGCCATAGCCATAGCAACAGCTGCCCCAAATGGACCCTGAATAAGCTAAGGCTTCTCAGAATGAGCAGAAATAATTATATTCACAAGTTCTCAGAATGAGCAGAACAATGGAGCAATGGAGGCATAGGGTGGGTGGGGCAAACCTTTATTACCTGTGGGGCGGCAGAACTGGAGAGATAATAACTCCATCAAATAATTATTTATTTTCTAAAGGTAATATTTGGCTAAATACCATTCTTCATTCCTAGGAGTTCTTGTATCCCATCTCTTTCTATATTGTGAAACAAAACAGTATCACAACAATAACAACAAAAAACCACAATATAGTAAAAAACAACAATAAACAATACTTACAGACAAAAACAACAATGAATTATAACAACAGCCATAAAGCTCAATAACAGAAGTATACTGAACAGTAAAGTACCACACACAAAAACAACAACAAACAGAATATAATACAATGACAAAAAACAACAACAACAATTATAAAGTAATACAAACAACAAACAACAGTTATGTACAAACAGCTAACCACAGCAATAAACTGAACTCCTACTCACAACAACAAACTAACTATTGTACAAAGAATGCAGTACTACAGAAGCAAAACTCAGTGACTTGGCCTGCCCAGTTGATGAATGGTGAAGATCACTGATGCCTGATGGAGTAAATCCAATGATTCCAATCAAATTTCATAACCAAAAGCATACATAAATAAATTTTAAAGAACCATGGTTAGTTTATTCAATGAAGCTAGCTGTTCCTGGAAGCAGGTTCTACCAGCACTGAGTATGAGGACAGGTTCTACCAGCATTGAGCACCACTGACAGTGTAATCAACAATATTAGTCACAGTGACAGTGTCCCCAGGTAAGGCATACTTTCAACTAGACTTTGTCTTACTGGGTTGGGGGGTAGGGGGGGGAAGGAAGGGGGGGGGGGGCACTTAGTAGCCCCCAGAACTTCTGTAATGAAAGCTAACTTCATCTGTTTTACAGTGAAAGAGAATTTGCAATTTTGAAAGATACAATGTATGAGCTATTTGTATTTACCAAACTAATTGCCAAAGAAGAGATTACATAATATTGTCAGAGTGTGATGATGCCCTTCAATTCACATTACATAAGACAATATTTTCCCATGAATTAGTCAGTAGCCAGAGCCAGAGAAGATCACCAATGGGGTCTGATCATGCAGACAGACAGACAGACAGACAGACAGACAGACAGATCCTAACTGACTGAAAGTAGGGAGGGGGATGAGTACTGGGGACACACCCACAGAGTGTTAAAATAACAAGAAAATGTGACCATAGTGAGCACCAAACATAAGCACATACACACATACACACATATAACACACACACACATATAACAAACACACACACACATTAAAATTCACATGTCCAACACCATGATCTGCCCACTACAAGGCGTTAGTAACACTGACGCTACCGTACCTGCACCTCCAGGTTAACACACCAGGAGCTATTTATTCATTAGTAAATAAATAAAATATAAAATAATACAAGGGAAACACTAGGCATTGTCAATGGCCCACTAGAGCAATTCACACAGCCAGCCTCAGTCAGCAGAAGCCAGGCTCATTAGCGCCTGGCGCTGCATGTTGAAAACCTTAACTCTACTACCACCAGCCCACTAGAACCATTGTCACATCCTCCAATCTGATTCACCTAACCAAGCTCAGGCCAAGATAATACTGTGAGGGTGGTCTGCATAACTTGGCTGCTATAGTAACCCCACATGTATTTTTTTTTCTTTTTTTTTTCTTCCTTCCAATTAAAGCTAAGGTATTCCCCAGGCACGCCTCAATCACGCAAATAGCAAACCGCTGAGAGAATAATGTCTAGTGGTGTGGGCTTGGCGATACCGCTTATCGATAAACAATACACCCGGCCCTCCCTTCTTTGCCACTCCCTTTGCCCCTTTGCCGAACACAACTTCTTTTACGTCATGCGGTTTCTAAGGTTTTCAGCAGATGGAGAGAACGTGTTCTTCTGTGGTGTTCGTACTATGAGTTTGTGTGTGTGCATGCGTGTGTAAAATTATTCAAAGAAGGGTACAAACAATGTTCATACTCCAAACTTGCCAGTAGCGAGAAACAAGCAAACTACATGTGCCGTGTGTGTGTGTGTGTGTGTGTGTGTGTGTAAATGTGAAGGGTGTGAGGGGTGAGGGGGGAGGGGGGAGGGGGGGGATGTCATTAATTGTTAGCCAGGGACACACACACCCTAAAGCCACCGGCAACCACCACCATCATCATCATCATCATCATCATCATCATCATCATCATAATCCCAGTAGGTAACACACGTACATATATTGACAGATACTCAGATACTCACAAAACACACACACACACACACACACACACACACACACACACACAGATGGAGTAAGGATGCTACACAAGTCTAGTAAATTAACTCATACATACATGCATGCACACCATCAATTCATTCTCTAAATAACCCACCACTTTAATTATCACTTCTAACTCATTGGTTCAATAAAAATATGTTGATGATGATGATGATGATGATGATGATGATGTGTGTGTGTATGTAAGAATGTAAAAAAATCTTTTTGTAATGCTACAAGTTTCTCGCAAACAACTACTAATATGCAGCCACAGAGAACCTGTTTGTTTTTGCTTTTGTTTTCAATTTTCAGGCTAACTAATTAAGGCCTGCTAAATAAGGCCCTCTAAAATAACCCAATACCTTATCTAAAGTTCAGCAAGTTATTAACAATAAATTTATGAGAAGCCAATTAAAAATCTTTAATCAAAATTTCTATTAAAAATATCCACCCCCTTGAAAGGGAGGGAGTTGATAATATGATGAGGATTACTATCTGTTATCTAAGAGTGTTCCCGCCAGCCACAGTGAAGTTAAGGAATTTCCACCACAGCACTCACTGTTAGGGGGCAAAAAAAAAAAAAAAAAAAAATAATAATAATAATAATAATATTATAATAATATAATATCGCCATGGACACCTGCACCCCTGCTCCAAATATGCATACAGTGCCCTGACCAATGATGATGCCACTCTGAGGCATGTGATCAACCACCAGATACTCATCTTATCCCAGGGGTTGGGAGGATTACAATAGCTCCCTTATTAACAATGGACTTATGGAACTAGCCAGCACCAAGTTCACCAAATCAGGAAGAAGAAAAATAAAATAAAATAAATAAATTAAATTAAAAGAAAAAAGAAAAAGAAGTGAGCCCTCTAGAAATCTGTCGCCCACAACAGCCAGGCAGACAACTGGGGGCACCAGTGGGTCAATGTTACTAATAATAATGACAACTATACTACTAAATTAAGTGCCAATAGCAGAATGTCTATGGGAGTTAGTCTGACAGACTTGTAGGAGTTTTCAATAAAGAATTTTGAAATAAATGCACACCTATCTCTCCCCCCCCTCTCCCCCCCCCCCCCCCCCCCCCCCCCACCTTAACACACCACACACACACACACACACACACACACACACACACACACAATGCAACAATTAAAAAAAAAGGGGGGGGAGGGGGGCAGATTACCCAACATTTGTGGAAAGATTTCAAACAACAAACTAATTAAACAAAACAACAAAACCAGAGAACTTGGACTATCAGTACATCAGGACATCAGTACATCAGGACATAGATCAGATTCAAGCAAATGTGTGGCAATGCAATAGTGACCTGGCAGTACTGAGATGTGCTGTGAGAACAGCTGCAACTGTCTCTCTGGGCTAACAACTGTGAGACTCAGGGAGTTGCTAGAAAAACCCGTGGGTTTGCCAAACATGCTGATTTCCTAATAGAGTCTCTTCCATTCGGTTATTATACTCTCACTGAATATACCAACACCACTTGAAGTAAATATCACAACACAATACAAAGACCAAAACACCCTCACTGCCACGCCCACTCAACAGTTTCTGTCATGCCCACTCGCCAATTCCAGTCACACCCACTCACTGGGGATTTTCTGTTATGCCCACTCATTAGCTTCTGTCACACCCACTCGATGGGTCTTGCCATGCCCACCCAAGCCACACCCACTCACTATTTCCTGTCACACCCACTCACATTCATCCATACAGTAGACTGAGATCTTGGCGTTGGCATGTCCCACCATCACCCTGGGCAACTGCTCGCCTATCTTAGGGATGTATGTCATACACAGCCCCTGGTAACGTAGTCTCACCCGGTTGATGGGTTTGTGGCTAGGGTCCGTAGTGGGATAGAACAACAAACTGTAAACATACACACACACACACACAGGACTTAAAAAAATCGGCAAAAATAAAACTATCAAACTTATCAAAAACTCCATGTAACTTGTATACGTTCTTAATATCAATTTTATTAGCATACAGATTCCTGGAATCCATTTTAAATCCATATTACATATGCCATTGGTATTCCAACAGATCAGATACTGCATGTTACATTTCATTGAGGCCAAATCAATTGAATTTCAGGAGAGTTGGTCATTTCCATAAGGTAAGCTAGATAGATGAATTGTCTTCATGAAGGTCTTATAGAGGAGAGCCTGCAAGTTCTACTGAAAAGTCCCTGA
>WLWD01006036.1_pt1 | contig 111709 bp, 85 predicted proteins | sample 6712731 | NCBI WGS metagenome assembly WLWD01 (sample SAMN12718690, study PRJNA576275) | sponge metagenome | isolation source: marine sponge | host: Mycale hentscheli | place: New Zealand: South Island, Marlborough, Capsize Point | collected 2014-11-01 | reverse complement strand
GGGGCTAGAGCTAGGGCCAGGGCTAAAGACTTACATGTGTACTGTTTGTACAATTTCAAGTTTTTTTATGTTATTTGTAGTCAATATCATACTACAAGTGTCGCAAGCTAGTTCTCGTGTACCACGCTAGGTACATCCTGCATTATCTTCTAACTCATAGTTTGTACCGCATGTGGTACTTGGTGTACCACCTATGTGAAGTAATGTAAAAATGTACCATTACTGTTACATAAAATTGAGCTAGCTATAAAAATGTAACACATATGTTACGCACAATCTACACTGCTGCACCTTGATTAACCCTTTCGTTCCGGGCTTAAATTTTAAACTAGCGGCCGATCCTTTACCATAGGTCTCCAAGTGTGAATAGGGTCGCCAATTACAAGTTATGACGTCATAAATTATTACGTTTTGTGACGTAAATTACCGCAACGTGGCGGAAAAGGCATTCATTCATCAAAATATGGCAACTAGATATTTATAATTAGCTACATATTTAAAACCACCACTATATTATGTAGCGTACATTTTGATAAGCAGCTGTGATGGTACATGTTTATAACTAGCTCTACTTTATGTAACAGCAGTGATACATTTCTAAGACTACCACTATTTTATGTTACTGTTGTGGTACATTTCTATAGCCAGCTCTACTCTATGTAACATTCTTGGTTGTAGACAATTTGAATCAATTATTATGTCATAAAATTTTACGTTTCATGCTGCAGGTGGAATGGGCACGAACAGAGAAAAGGCAGCCACACCCGAAATTACTTAATGTGCATGTAATTTATACACCCACCAACCCCTTCTGTACAATCACATTGCTTTTAAATTGTTAATATTAAAATAATTCTGGTTTTTTAATTTCACAAATCCGAGTCCTATTTCAATAGCTTTGCGAGCCTACTGTCCCTTAATAGAACAGGTTACCCGTGTTATCACTCGCTAGTAGTAGGCCAATGTGTTTTTTTTTAATCATTTGCAGTGTAGCTACACTAGATAGTGCACTTACTATCTGTATATTTGAGGTTAATCTTTCTCAGACACTTCCGACGGCTCCCTTTCTAATCTGTTGAAAAAAAGCTGTTGTGCTTGTGCTATTAATATCGAAAGACGTTATGTGCAGAACGGCTGACCCTCACCTTTGACCTCACGCGATGTCTTTGCGCGCGCTCTTGTTGCCAGCTGTCACCTTCGACCTTTGTGGAAAGTTGTCCTTGGTGACCCTGCAAAATTGATTTAGGAGGTGGTTCGTTTTGTTGGCTAGACTGTATTTGTGCTACACGTGAGTGATGATAAAGGAGAAGAGGACTGCAATGGCAGGAATTCACTTATGCTATGCGATAACAAGTAAGTGTACTAAATACTGTGATGTGTAGTGTTTAATAGATAGCTAATGAATTGTATTTAGGAGTTTTGCAAATTATTTGACATGACAAAAAAAACAGAGTTTTCTTTAAACACCTCTCCCCGCCAAACTTGTAAAGCATGTAACTGTCTGAACTAATCATTTCTGCTGCCAATTCATTGCTGAAAGTGTGGGTTATCGGTTAATGAGTAATAGCATGGGTAACAGTGCTATTAGGGATCAACAGCACTAGTAAAGCAATTGAAATAGTACTGAGAGAGTGCTATTTCAATTGCTTTACGAGTGCTGTTGATCCCAAAAGTACAGGTTACCCGTGCTGTCACTCGCTAATAGTAGGCCATCTTTTTTTTTTATCATTTGCACTTGTAGCTACACTGTATCAGTCACTCACTATCTTTGTATTTCAGTTAGATTCCTCTGGAATTTCGATTTCAACCTATTGCTCCTTAAAATGTTGAAAACTTTCCGTCTAATATGGGTAGAGCTTCTGTGGTACAGAATGACATTGTCTCCAACTAGAATCTCTCCAACTGTACGTTTCCAAGGTTAATACTGCATGCGTGCACACTTATCCGTATTATTTTACTTAGCTACTGTGGTATTTCACTTAGTTTCCACTTAGTTACGTGCTATTTCACTTTCTCTGTGCGACTTCAATTGAAGAGTGATTTTCCCACACAATTTTGAATGGACAATTTACGTGCCGTACTATTAGATTTAGAATTGCTGTGACAATATGCCATCTGACAAGGAATAGTCTGAGAGAACAAACTCAAAACCTGTTTCATTTTGGTTTTTTTCATATACATGTTCCATATTAGCGTCAGGAGTGGCAGTAAACACTCGGCCACTGTAACTAATGAAATGCCCCCCCCCCACCTCCCTAGTACTTTAGTGAGATTGTGTTGTTGTTTTTTCCCATTAGTGTACTGGCAATTTTTAATTAACAGTGGTATACATGATGACAGTGGCTAAGGTGTAAGGCTAAGTAGGAAAAATAAATAATACAAAAAAAAAGAGTGGGGGGAAATTTTTTATCTAAGTCTTGACACAGAATTACATCTTATAAGGTGTATTGCATGATTAACTTTAATGTCGATTGCCCCCCCCCCCCCCTTCCCCCATTCACATTGTCTAACTTAGCTCCCCCCTGGGTGAAAAGCCGGAAGAGCCCTAATGATGTTAGGGATAATAGGGTGTTGAACTTGTCTACAATCAGTATGGGTCATGAGATCCTCAGAAGTGTGTCTAAGAGTTGGCCAGAGATATATTTATCGTATTGACAGTGGTTAGTGTGCAGCAGTTCAATATGATGGGATTTCTTGGATAATATTTGTTTGACTAGGTATAAGCATGCTTGATTATTAAAGTTCAATGTTTTTTTTGATAGCAGCCTAAATGTTTGATTAAAAAAACGTTTAGGTATGACTAGTGGTTTGAACTTTAATAATCAAGTATGAATATGATGGGATGGAAATCAACGGCTTCTATATCGATATCTGAACACAGCTGATGTCTTTTATAGTAAGGCCTTCACTATGTATATAGAAATTTGTAAGTAAGTAGCTGCAGCCAACAACTCCACATTAGTTCTCAAGATGTCTGGGCGAAGCATTTATTTGAAGTGAGAATTCATATCAGGTGGATTTATTGAAGTTAAATGGGGAACAAAAACAATAGCGGCCGCATTAATGCAGCCACGGAAGTCGATCACTTTAAAGAAACATAAAAAATACAATATTAAAGCTATATGTGACATACGGTAATCAAAAGACGTCTAAAAGACTGCTCATTCTGACAATGGCTAAAACTTTCTTTTGCTATGTAACCTTTACCAATTTTTTGTACCATTCGATCAGGAGTTTACGGCTTCTTGTTTTACAACCTTTGAGGCTATTAAAAGCTTCTGGCGAATTTAGCCATGTAGAGAAGAAGAAAGTAAGGACAGATAGTTAGCTACCTGTGCAGCCGTTTTCCTTAGGGTTAGAAGTATAGAAAGTAATGATGGAGCCTCAGGGAAGCCAGTATAATCAAGCAGTACTAAGTCCAGTAGCAATAGATGTCTACCTAATACAGGTATTAGTAGGAAGGGGTGATGAATCTGTAATGATAGGAAGAGTGCTAGGAGTGTGAGAGCAGCAAGCAAGAGAAGGTTTGTTTCAGTTTATTTGAATGTTAGAAGTGAATGTCATACTATTCTGTGTTGAAACAAAGCTGGGTTTTTTCTATAGCCTTACTTTATACATTAAAATATGATGGGAAGAGAAATGTATTTTATTTTATCACTTTTAAAAAGTCACTGATGAAGGCTACATGGAGCCGAAACATTTGAACTATTATTACAGATACTACAGAAATTAAAAATAAATATGTTTTAGTATGAAGCTGTATATTTTTATGTAGTAATAATGAATCTTTATGTAATACTTAATTAAGTTATTTTACCATCACCTCATCCTTGGTCGTAACTTGTGATACCGAAATTTTTAATCAGTGAATGAGTATTGATCAAAACTGAATCCTGTCATTCATTAGTAGTGTATGCCTGTGTGTGCAACTAGTTTCCTGTGTAGGAATGTTTCTTCTATAATATATAGAGCTGATGTTTCTTCCCTGTCACTAACCTCTAAAATTAATGTTGTGGTTTTTTACCACACTTTCTTGACCGTTCTATTTCTGCATTATACTACAGTATGTGTTCATGCATGCCTCTACCTCTTGTTGTGTTACAACTGACTCCAATCTAGAGATCCAGAACCACCGTGTTAGTGAATATTTTTAAGAGACTATACCTCTTAGCTAGAGTTTGATAAACTGTTTCTAACAATTTCTTGGTAGGATCAGCTTGCAGAGTATAAGTTGAATTTCATGATTGCATTTATTCACTTCAATGTGTTTTGTTTTTCTATTGCTTTTCCTTGTAGTGGGATGGAGTGGGTGAAGCTGCTTTCGATGTCTCTGACTTAGACTAGCTGTGAATGATGGCTCAAGAAGTGTCAACATTTGATCATAGAGTTACCTGACATTGCTGAAGTGATGGCAAGGTGAGTGTTCTCAGAGTGTGTTTGTAATAAGGAAGTATTGATTCCAATAGGTCTACATTGCTAGAAGGTATCACCAACACTCGGAGCAATTAGTTGCTCTGGCTAGCTTGTTGTGGTCACCTAGGACAAAAGTGTGTGTGTTTGTGTCTATAAATATACATGTAAATATGTACGTCAAGTAATGTTATCAGATGTCACTGTATATGAGACCAGTACTATCGCAAGATGTTGATAATCGTAGTGATCTGAATGCTAGTCCATACTCTGGCAAGTTTCTGAAGGCTGATCTTATGCAATATAACCTGTGATTTCCCCCTAAGTGAATTTGTGCCTCCCAAAAATTGCCGATTTAATTCATGGGGAACACTATTGCAGTAACAAGGAGTGACTAATGCAGTAACATTAACACATGATCCTGTGACTGTTCTGTTGGAAGATGTCTATTATTTCAGCTAACTTTATTTTGTGTAATCTATGACCTTCAGTGGCATTGGCATCAGCTGTGTCTAGTTCACCTCAGTTGGAACATCTCTAAAAATATTCCAGTCTGCGGAACGTTTTAGTTCTTTTAGAACCTTTTAGAGGAGCCCTGCAATGGCAGTTAAGTGTGGGCACATCTGAACAATTTTTCAAATTTTATCCATCTGTGTCTCTGGCTTGTAGTTTATAAGCACATTATTTATTCCTGACAGGCTTTAGGATCTATTTTGATCATGTCATATTTAATTTCGCTTTACCGGACCCTTTACCTACTGCTATGCGGCGGGTAGGCTGACATTAAGTAGTTGTTCAGTTCCCCTCACCAATTGGGAAAACCACAAACAATAGATGACATAATAAGGTGGTATATCCTGTGATGTAAGACTGCTCTAACTTTTTGTGTGTGTTGTATTTCTATATGGCTGACTGAGTTGAATAATTCATGTGCCATGAAATATCTTAGTGGGTTATTCAGTCATTCTCGGCTGAAATAATTATTGGCTGTTAGAACGAGAAAAATTTGCTATTATCTTAGTGGTTTTACCCACACTAATTAAGCCCACCATCACATCACCCGAGCCCAGGTAAAGGTCGGCAGAGGACCTGCAAATACTGCGACCATTTGGCTAAGCGATCACGTGTGGGGTGTCACATATTGAGCAATGGCATCCGGGCATTCGTCCTGATAGCCACTGTTCTCAGTGCTTGTAGCCTAAGCCTAGTAGCTACCTGTTACTTCCTTGCCAGAATGGCTGGTTCACCCGGCACTATTAGCTCTCTAAGGATGGCTGCTCATCAGTGGTGGTATTATTTAAATAGTAAGGGCTGGAGATATACACTACTGTACTCTATGTAATTAGCTTTCTGTAGGTCAGGTTGGATTAATAGGATCTAAATCATCAATCAAATGGCCTTCATTGATGCAATCAGCTGAAAATAGGAGTTCTATGGCTTGATAATACATGGGCATGCTGCCGGTCCATTTGCCTTGCTTAACTAGTACAGTTATGTTATGAGTTGGACTCTAGCTGTTACTCTACCCAACAGTTGCAATAGTTACTAACATGCAATGGACAATGATGATCATAAAATTTTGCATGAAGGTTCGAATAAGAAGAGTGGGAGCCGGCAATGCACCCCACACCTGTAACGAAGGCTTACGCCTGATCATAACGAGGGTTGGCAGCATGATTTCGTGATTTAGAGATATGTGCAGTATTAATGGCCGTATTGCCAAGATTGGCTCTGTCAAAGTGATCAGTATTCTCGAAAGCTTGGAAACTCCTGAATCAGTCAGGTTGCATGCTGTAATTGATATTTGACATGAGAGTGTTACATGAGAAGGGAGGCGGAACAAATAGGGATTACATAATGAGAGAGATTAGAGAATGAACTGTAGTGCTGGATGTGTCTTGGGACTCATAAGCCACACTACACTATTGCCAGTGTGGCATTATAGAGAGCATGGATAGGCAGTTCTAGTACATATAGTTAGATTTCCGCCAAATAAAGGTGTGATGGTCTGTCCGGGGCCCCTTTGAAAGTGTCTATGCAGGGCACGCTGCCCTTCACTCTATTTATTCTTACACTATCACAGTCGCTGCCTGTCTATTCGCACACGATCAGGCTCTTTGCCTATCTATTCTCTCACTCTCGCTGCATGTCTATTCTCACACGATCAGGCTCTCTGCCTGTCTATTCTCTCACTCTCGTTGCCTTTCTATTCTCACATGATCAGGCTCTCTGCCTGTCTATTCTCTCACTCTTGCTGCATGTCTATTTTCTTACTCTCAGGATCACTGCCTATGTATTCTACACTATCAGGCTCACGGCCATCTATTCTCTCACTGTTAGGCTTGCCGCCTGTCTAGTCACACTATCAGGCTCATATTCTCTCACTATCAGGTTTACTGCATGTCTACTCTCACTCGCAGGCTTGCTGTCATCTATTCTCTCACTCTCACTCAGGCTCGCTGCCTGTCTATTCTCACACTATCGAGATTCTGCCTGTCTATTCTCACTCTCACTCAGGCTCGCTGCCTGTCTATTCTCTCACTCAGGCTTGCTGCCTATCTATTCTCATACCAGCAGACTCACCGCCTACCTATTCTCACACTATCAGACTCACTGCATCTGTGCACTCTCAGACTCACTGCCATCCAATCTTGCACTATCAGACTTGCCTACGTAATCTTGCACTGACGCCCAGGGCCTATCTATTCTTGCATACACTATCAGGCTTGCTGCCTATGTATTCTCAGGCTCACTGCCTATGTAGTCTCAGGCTCACTGCCTATGTAGTCTCAGGTTCACTGCCTATGTATTCTCAGGCTCACTGCCTATGTAGTCTCAGGTTCACTGCCTATCTATTCTCAGGCTCACTGCCTATGTATTCTCAGGCTCACCGCCTATCTATTCTCAGGCTCACTGCCTATGTAGTCTCAGGTTCACTGCCTATCTATTCTCAGGCTCACTGCCTATGTATTCTCAGGCTCACCGCCTATGTATTCTCAGGTTCACTGCCTATCTATTCTCAGGCTCACTGCCTATGTATTCTCAGGTTCACTGCCTATCTATTCTCAGGCTCACTGCCTATGTATTCTCAGGCTCACTGCCTATGTAGTCTCAGGCTCACTGCCTATGTAGTCTCAGGTTCACTGCCTATCTATTCTCAGGCTCACTGCCTAAGTAGTCTCAGGTTCACTGCCTGCCTATTATTCTCTCGCTGCCTGTGTACTCTTTGAGCTGATGGAAGCAAATTAATTTAATATTAGAATTCCACCATGTGTTAACAATGTTACTGCAAACATGTCTTGTATCTATATCAGAAAGGCCAATCTTCCTGTAGCATATTGCCCATTTTTGTGAAATAACATGTAATGTACATGTATTACATTGAGCGACCAATAGTTTAGTTACATGTATTACAAGTGCAACATATGTAGTATTCTTCTAAATACTTATGTAAAGATGGTTATGATGTTTTGTACTGCTTAGAAAAGTTTAGTAGAATTTTTTACAATCTATCTTTATTTTGCTCTCTGTTAAATTCTCAGGATTAAGCAAAATTATCTCAAACTGCAAGAAATTATTTGCTCACATGATTACGACGTGACGATAGGGGGACCTTTTCCACAACAGTTAGTACCCTATGTGAAGCCAACAGCTTCATGTTTTCTCAAACTTTCATGTTTTCTCTGACTGCAAGAACAACTATAACATTTACATTTTATTTCATCATTAGTATTCACGCATGCTTATTTGTTCTTATTTTCGTGTACCGTTGATCGTCGTGATGTTTCGTTTTTTTGTTTATATTTATCACCTAGAACACTGTCATTGACTGTTCTTACTGGAACTCTGACGCTACCATACCCGCTAGTGGGTCTTCACTGCACTAGTTACTCTGTTTCTGCTTGGTGTAGTGTGTGTCAATAGACTACGCTGGGATTAAGTCCTCAACTTGCTGGATAGTCCCTCTTGTACGTGCACACTGAGGGCTAATAATAATAGTAACAAATTGTAAAGATTTCGTGTGTTAATATTAACTTATGTTCTTCGTATTCATCAATCACCAGCGTTATTAATTTAAAATCATATATAAATTTTAGTTATTTTGAATGTAAATTCAATACAGACTACTGTGTGTAAGTATTGCTGATACGTTTGTAGTTGGGATTTAGTTTGTATTGCAAGTAGGCATTGATCTTTGTATATCAGATAGGATTGCAATCTTCACTTTGAATCTCTCTAGTGAGAATGTTCGCGGATTCTTCATCATCAGTGATGTGTTCCACCTCAGTTTATTTCTCTTATTATAACAATCTTGTTTCAATACTCTATACTTGTATTATATATGCCACTTAATTGTTTTATTTACCCCGCCCTTATAATTGTTATATATTTTTTGGTTAAAATGGCCCAGCTCCCCCCTCCCCTGTATGAAGCCCTGACCAAATACTGGCATATGTAGACACACTGACAAACTTCAGTTCCTTCCCCTACTCTAAACTTGGGGCTGAAGAAGCCTGTAGCAGAGAAAATAAATGCACTGCCAGTATCATAAATATTGGGAGTTTTTAAAACCAAACTTTGAGGGACTACGGGTGAGAGGGGGAGGGGGGGGGGTTTATTTGAATAGATGAATCAGGTAAACACTTAATGCAAAACTATAGCAGAGACATTTGGAAAAGCTGAGCAGAGGATAAAGGGTAGGAGCAGGTGGTAGCATTACTAATTAAGATCTCCTTTTCCTCACTCAATTGCGCAGATGCCCATTAATTGGGTTAACTGAAAAACAACAACAACAAACAAATAACTTCATCAAGTGATACTATTATGGATAAATTAATAGTGCTAGTAGAGACGTGTCAATTGGTGAGAAATAATCACGATAATTCAACCCTTTCACAAGCAATAGTGCCTCACAGAGCTCTCTTCTGAAATTATGCTTAAATCTCTACTCATACAAATCACTCACTCACAAGAAAGGGAAACTCAGCTTAAGGAAGAGAAGAGGGTGGAGGAATTTAGTTTAAAGAAGGGGGAAAGGTGTGTCCCCCTTTCGGTATCAAACAATGCAGAAATCATTAGTGACCTTAATAATTGGTGCACTTTGTTTTCAAGAGGCTTTATCTTTCATTAATAAACTATCTGTTGTTGATTTTTACATTAATGAAAGATAAAGCCACTTGAAATGATAGTCAACAAGGCAGTACTCATTGTGACATAAAAAACAACAACGTACATTACTGAAGGTTACATCTCCAGGTAAAGTAGGAAATATATGCTCGTCAAATTATTAAGTTGAGCTTAGAGTGACAGGGTGATGGAAGTGGAGTGGGGGTGTACAGGGGGTCACACACTGTGGAGATTTAAATGATAAGAAACAGTTTTAGTTATTTTTTTACCAATTAAATACTTAATAGCTTTAATAGCATATTTTTTCAAAGATATGGTTTGAGTGGCGTGGGAAGGGGGGGCATAATATTTTTACACAACTTTAAAATGTGATTTCTCGCATGAACACCTGCAAACCACAAAAAAAACTTGCCCTTAGAGCCTAGTCTCGCGTAGCCAGACACTTTACCAATCGCTACACGGGTAAGGGTCTGGTAGATTGACATTGAGCAGTTTGTTCAGTTCCCCTTGCTAATTGGGGAGACCGCAAACAATAGGTCATGTAATATCCTGTGACATAAGACTGCTCAAACTTTTGCGCGTGTAGTATTTCTGTGCACAACTCTCCAACAGCCGTGTCAAAACTCTTCCTTTAGATGATGCCATTAGTTATGCTAAGCAGTGACTTGGCCTAGCTTTTTAAAGATATCTGCAGTTGGAAGTTTCGTTAGCAGCAAAATACAGTTGTTGCTTTGTCATGCTTGTACAAGTAACATTTCTTCATGGCAATACAGAACAAGCTCTGCCTACTGATCTGAACAATTCACGCGCCTGAAAATATTTAACGATTTACACCCACACTAATTGAACCACAGTTAACCACTTGCTGACTAAGCAAGAACAAACTGCTCAATGTCAGTCTACCAGACCCTTTTCCCGCGCAGCAATTGGTAAAGGGTCTGGGTACGCGAGACTACTTAGAGCCCACCCATACCGAATCATCTTCCTCACTGTTTGCATTGCTCTTAAATTTACTACTTTTGCATTGTTTGTAACAAGAGGAGTCCATCTGAATACTTTCTGACTGGCAAGCAACACCCCATTTTTGTAATTAGAGCAAAGTTTAGTGAAGCCATCCAACATTTTGATGCCATTTGTACAGGATCCTGATAGATATGAGCACAATGTTGCAATCATAAGTACTGGTACTCTCTGTATCACATGCACATACATGAACAACTGTGGCATGTAAGTTTCAATTATTACAAATGGCATGTTAAGTTTCAATTATTACAAATTATTGTATCAGCCCATGAGTAAATTGTAGAGCTTTTGCTGCTATGTCTGTGCTATGTCTGTGCTATGTCTGTACAAATTAAAGTTTTTGTTGTGGGGCTCGTCACACCTGTTTCCTCATGTACAAACTCATATATTGTATACACTTACACATGTACATGTGTGTAGCATATAAAGTGCCATTGTGGTCTCTTTCATTCATCTTAGTAAGAGGTACTTTCTTGCTTTTTTTTCCTTCTTACATTCATAATGTATATTTAGTTTTCTAATTAAGCATTCCTATTTAATGGTTATTATTGAGACCTTTATCAAGTAGAGATGAGCAGTGTAACATCAAGTGCTGTACTGTACTGTAGTGAAAACAGCATTGTGTTCCTGAAAGGAGCACTGGACCTTTGGTAACATGTAATTACCTTCCCTTCTTTGTTACAGGTTTGAGATGCAAGAGTGTCCAAGGAATTGCCATGGATACGTTTCCAGTGACGATTCAATCCTTGTTCGAAGGAAAATCTACTGGAATATTGAGGACAACTAAACTTATCACTGACACTGTCATAATCCAACTCTTTAAGAGTTTCTTCATACTGGAAATTTACAGTATTTTATTTTTATGGAATAGTTCATTAGTATTTTGTCAATGGCATTGGGAATATTATACTAGCATACAAACAAACTGCATTTTCAGAATAAAGTTGACTAACATAGTACTCAAGGTTTCTTCAGTTAGTGACCTCTTAGTGCTGCCTTGAGGCATCACGTCGATCGTACTTAAGTTGTATTTAACTAGTAATACAATGCTACCATTTACTCTAACACATTGGAGAAACATTTCTATGAACAAATTGGGGTGGGGGAGGGGAGGAGGCGGCGAGCGAGATGCATGGACCCAGGAAAAGTACTTGTGTTGCTCTCACTGTCGCTACTATAATATATATACACATGTAGTTTGCTCCATTCACTTTATGGAGTTGTGGTCTGTCGACTTAAGAATATGTGTCACCAGTATAACATTTGCTTCAACTTTTAGAATAAGCAGTCACGCCCAAAATTGAAGCCACACCCTTTGATTGGAACAAGTATTATAATTATAAAACTACAGTTGCAAAATATTGATGTGTACACAGCTATTTTTCCAAGTGATCATGTACGTGTACTAGCATGATTGAGGTGCTGCTTGGGGTGGGTCTGTCGGCACACAAATGGTCAGCCCCACAGAGATGGTCAGCCCCAGCAGTAATGGTCAGCCCCGCAGCAATGTTCAGCCACGCAGATGGTCAGCCCCGCAGCTAGCGACGGTCAGCCATATGCGCATGCGCACGTGCTTAAGGTTCAAAGTTCATTTGATCGGCTGCGCTCTGAGGTCAAAGGTGAGGGTCAGCCGTTCTGCACATAACGTCGTCCGTATTTTTGAGCTATAAGGGGTCACGGGATGCAGTCGATCTAAACTTGGAACAGTAATTCGGTGACGTAAGGTGAACAGGCCTACGTTTAGATTTTCTTGACCTTAGTGGTCGGATATTTAGAAAAGTAAAGTTGCTATAGCTAAAAACTAAACGTAGGAAGCGGGAACATAATGGGAGGAAAAGCTTGGACGGTTGCGGAGAAACAACACGAAATGTCCACAGAAGTAAATCGCTCCTAACTGGGCTTACTAAGATGCAAATGGTCTGGATTTTGGTGTGCAGAGAGACCTTATCACCCTAAATAAATTCAGCATGTTAAAGAATTGCCACGGTTGCTTGAAGTTTTTTTTTTTCAGCATCAATTTTTAAGGAAAATGCGTGGGCCGGATGGGTCTCCACCCTTAAAAGGTGTTTTGATGCTAAAATGTTCTGGTTTTTTCCTCAAACTATGCTGTTAGCTTGACTGAGCAGCACACCACAGTATTAAGACAAACACGTGCATGGCTTCCTTGCAAACTAAAAAAATATATATATTGAACGCCCACGCGCAAGCATCATTTTAATGAGGTGACCTTTTGAAAGGAATTGTACGCGTTTCTATTACTTCCTGGTGGTACGGTTATTAATTAAGTGCACGAATGTGTTTTGTGTAATTCGCAAAACCTGAGCCTTGGTGCGTGCGTGCAGAATGTCTTCCAATGGAATTGGTGATCATCTGGACCATGAACAGCTATTTGACAGTGTGGCCTCTTTGGTGAAGGACTATCTTTTGAAGAATAAAATTAAATCTAACAAGGTACAGCAGTGCAGATGTTCTTTAGCTAGCTAGCTCCTATATATGGAGTCGGTGCAAGATGCAGCACCTGACACAGAAGAGGCTTTGCTACATCAGCTGATGTACATAGGTAATGATTCATACAAACACTGCCATTGCATATCAGCTGATGTAGCAAAGCCTCTTCTGTGTCGATAGCAGCACTAACTCGTTTTAGTAGTAGCTAGTATTGAAATGAGAAGATACATGGTCATCGTTTTTGTGCAAATATGCTTCTTTTTTGGTTGCCTTTCCTAATATATTTGTGGCAAGTTCCTCCCCACTCCTTCCACCCACCCTCCCCCCATGCTATTTAATGATGAGTTGGTTGTTAGCCTTAAGATATGATTTAGCAGTTTGCTTGAGTGAATGAGGCTCTTCCAGACTTTTAGCCATTTTGTAATTTCTGCAGCATAAGCGATGCTGATAGACTATACTCACGATAGTGTTTACTTGTCCAGTGGTTTTTATAGAGAAGAGGAGAGCGCTGCGGTATACTCGTTTGTTTTCATTAAATATTTTATTACCAGTACAAGGATTGTGCCATAGTGGCAAAGTTTAGAGTAATTTATATGCATGAGTGAAAGGATTTTTTCTGTAAGTGACCGTGCACAGGAAAATCCGGCACAGCGCATGACCCTGTCAAAAAAATTTGCATTTAGACGTCCAGACACTGGGCTCTCCAAGTTTACAACGGTAGCTTCAACCTTTGCCGACGTGCAAGACCTAATAGTTTCTTTCCTTAATACATTTTTAGAATATTATGGATCACTTCCCAACATTGCTACATTGTGCCCTATTGTTCTTGTGCACAGTCACTTATTAAAAGCACAGAGACCTGTGGCCAACACTCTCAAGTTATGGCTGGCGTGCTTTCATCAGTATGGATAGAATATTTATGCACTTCAGGGAAGCCAGATTGTATTGGTGCGGCCGTTATAACCACACCCACCTAACCACACCCACTCGTTTAAAAGACAATACAGTGGTTTTAATGAACAAAAGAGTTTAAGTCTATATTCTGTGTATCTAGTGAATTCAAATGCCACTGTAATCACACCCAACAATTCAGTACAAGCCATATTTTATTATATTTAAAAGCAAATGTCTTTTTACAAAAATCAGTAGGTTCATGTCCAATAAATAATGTTAAATAATAGTTATAGCTATTACGTAGAGTGTATATAATGTATAGCTAATATAGCTACTTGGACATATAAAGCAAACAACACAGTGACAAAAAAAAAACTTAAAAAACTGAATCCACCATAATTAGAACTTACAAATGCCTGCCTTTTGTGGCAGTCATAGATTCATTTTCTTAAATATTTTCAAGTATGTGAGGCAAACAACTAAGACTCCTAGTAATACAAAAATGGCCATTTCGCACACCAACAATGCTGGAAAGACCTCAGGAACTACCCTGTACGTTTAAATGATCGCTTTGGAATAGTAAACAGAAGGACCACGCTTGTCTGGAGTTTCCTAAAAATCCTCCAAAAGGCTCTACATTAGATATTGTAGTCCCGGCAGAAGTCTTTCGACCGTTCAAGTTCAACAAAGACCATGAGATTAGGTAAAGAGTAAATAATCGACATACCTCATGGCCACGCGACCACACCCGTTCTAACGACCCTGCACTTTAATGTCATATGAGAAAATGGAGATGTTTTACTATAGACTACTGATCAAATTTAGATTACAGTGATTTTGACAATGATATTCTGAAAGCAGCTGAGTGTTATACCTTCTTTTTTTTTCTTTTCTTTTTTTCAGGTAGTGGAATTCAAATCTCCCACAGAAATTCAGAAATTAGTTGATCTGCAGCTACAGGACAACGGAGTGGATGATGACAGAATACTGGAGCTCTGTAGCACGGTCCTGAAGTATTCAATAAACACATGTACGTATGTTGGGGGCGTGGTCAAAATGTGCATAATTATTCAATGTTGTTAGTCCAAGGTTTCATAAGTGTTGTAAATGAATTTGTCTAATGAATATTATATTAGAAATGTTGTATGTAGTTAAAAGAGAATAAAAATGCCAAAAATTTAAGTCACTATTGTTTTAACTGGAAAAATGGTGAACTTTCTTGCTTAACCTTCCCTCCATTACTATTGTGTTTCTCTCATTGTCAGTGTCACTCACTCTATGGCTTCTAAAGGACATATTTATGTCCTGTATAGTATGTGCTATAGCGATGCTGACATGTGTGTATGGGTGTTGTACATGTGTGTGTGTGTATTCAAGGTCAGCCTCACTTCTACAACCAGCTCTTCACTGGTATCGATGAGGTGGGTCTCCTGGGCCAGTTCATTACCGCGGCAACTAACACAAGTATGTACACCTTTGAGATGGCCCCGGTGTTCTCTCTAATAGAGGCGGAGGTACTCAAAAAGATGAGGGAGCTCATCGGCTGGGAAGGGGGCAGGGGGGATGGGATATTCTCCCCCGGGGGTTCATTTTCCAACATCTATGGGATGCTTCTTGCTCGATACCACAAGTTTCCTGAATCTAAATCAAAGGGAATTAAAGAATTGCCACAAATGGCCATTTTCTGCTCAGAACAGGTAAAGTAGGTTTGTGTTTGGGGCTATTATATGAATAGAAATTATAAGAATATGGCATTCATTCAGTCATTCATTCATTCATTCATTCATTCATTCATTCATTCATTGCTCTAATCACTGCTTCAGTTTACGTAATAAGTGCAAAGCTATGTTGTTTTTACTTTTGCTGGACTATCACACAGTGTGTGGGTGGGAAATGATTATTCTGCCATGTGACATTATAGCAAGGCCTGACATTATTAATATTATATGTACGCAAAATATAATACCTAACACACGAGTCAGTGGACAATATGGGGAGATATTTCAAGAGCATGTGTAAGTATTTTAACGAGCCGAAGACGAATGAAATCACAAGCGTGCGTGAGAGTGAAATATCATCCTCATATTGTACAACGAGTGTAATAAATTGTTTACTGTACATTAGATATTTTAAAACAGTTGCACCTCAAAGCCTCGTCTTCAGAGGTACCTCCACCATGCATCTAAGAATACTGTTGTCCAGGACTATGCACGGCGCATTGGAGCGTTCGATATGGGAAAATATTGAACGCTCGCATAATACAGAAATGCTCAAGGGAAAATTTCCAACGTACAATATATATATATATAATGTATATACCAGGGCCCACAACATTACTGAATTTGCTACATATTATTGAAAGTTCCGTGAGTGAAATATTTGTGATGTGTTGTGTGTTTATAGTCTCATTACTCAGTCCTCAAAGGATCTTTCTTGCTAGGTATTGGCACAGACAATGTCATAAAGGTGAAATGTGACAGAAGGTGAGTCGAAGATGAGGGAAGATAAGTTCATTTACGAACATGTCACAGAATTACATGACAACTAATAGTGGCAGTACGGTTTGTAAGAAGAATGGATTAGCACCTCACTCACTAAGCGAACACATTACTTACATGTTCTTGTTATTATTGTGTAGAGGGAAAATGATTGTTGACGAGCTGGAGAAGGAACTGGACGCGGCAGTGAAGAAGGTAAATCAATTGCAGTTTCCGTTGATTCAATTAACTCCTTTCACATCAAATTAATCCTCAGTGTCTATGATACACCTGGGGATACACCTGGGGTAGATGTTCCACAGTTTTCAAATTCCTATCTGAGTTATCTGGTGCCATATGACTGGCTAAATGTCAGCTACTTAGCTAGGAGCAATAACAACACCAGTGGCAGTGCAAGCTGTTAGCTCTTCAATCTGGGTTGTGTATATATTCAGACATTAGTCCCAAAACACTATGCAATCTTCTAGTTGTATTTGACAAATTGTGCAGCAGCATCAGCTGATTATCATGTGGAGGTGTATTCTCTGAGACTGCACGCTCTTTCTTTCAAGCCTGAAGCTGTAATCTCTACATCAAGTGTTTTATTTACTACGTGACTAGGGAATCGACTGGCACCATATGAAGAATTTATTAATTAACCCTCAGTGTGAATGCGCGAAGGGTTATAGTAGTCATCCTGTCTGTCATGCTCTGATTTTGGATATTACTGACAATTAACAAATGATTCAGGTATGAACTTGCTTAGAAGACAATTTAACACCTTTTATTGAGCTACTTTTTTTATTTTGTGATGATTTTTGAGAAAATGCGAAGCTATCAGCTCTGCGTAGGTACTAGCTTTGGTGCCCCTATCGTCACATCATAATCACGTGAGCAAATAGTTTCTTAATGAATAATGTAATATTGGCTGTTAGAACGAGAAAATTTGCTATTAAATAATTTCTTGCTTTCCGAGTGGTAATATTGTTTGAAGTTAACAGAATGCTAGGAATAAAGTTTCACGTTGAGAATATTACCAGCGAGTGTCTCTGGCCTGTTTGCTTCTTCTCTTATGAAGACAGCATTTAAATATACTGTTTTCATTGCTGGAGTTATGTTGATACCTGAAGTGCTGGAGGTTCGCACCATTGGTGCTATATTATATAATTAGTATCTGATGCAAACTAGTCTTTCTTGTCTAGTTAAAGAAAAGGGAACACAGAATGTCCATGTGCTATAAGGACTCAGGAGGATCAGTTCATTAAATTACCAATTTCTAGTGCAGAACATGACTAGGTTAGATTAAATATGCGTGTTTTGGAATTGGAATCAAAACTCATGTATTTTAAGTCATGAGTATCTAATTATAGAAATTTGTAAACTGCACTAGGAGAATTGTCTGACTTCAGTTGTTGTTTTTTTGTTTTTTGTTGTTGTTTTTTGTTTTTGTTTTTTTGTTGTTGTTTTTCTGTCTCCTAGGGTATATGCCCTGTGGCGGTGTTGGCCACTATGGGTACAACAGTGTTGGGAGCGTTCGACCCTCTAGTGGAGATAGCGGCGGTGTGTAATAAGTTTAAGGTGTGGCTACACGTAGACGGGTGTCTCGGAGGGAGTGTTCTCATGTCCAGAAGACACAGGGCTATGGCTACTGGAATAGAGCTGTGAGTGGGTCCAGTTAGATATGTAATTTATATATGTATGAGTAATAGCACAGCGCATAAGTTGCCCATTCAAAAATGTATGGGGAAAAATCGCTGTTCAATTGAAATCGCACGGGGAAAGTGAAATAGCACGTAACTAATTGAAATACCTCAGCAACTAAGTGGAAACTAAGTGAAATACCTCGGTAGCTAAGTGGAAACTAAGTGAAATACCTCGGTAGCTAAGTGGAAACTAAGTGAAATACCTCGGTAGCTAAGTGGAAACTAAGTGAAATACCTCGGTAGCTAAGTGGAAACTAAGTGAAATACCTTGGTAGCTAAGTGAAATAGTACGGGTAAGTGCGCACGCGTAGAGCAGTTCCAGTAGTTTCTAGTTGGAGACAATGTCCTTCTTTACCACAGAACCTCTACCCGTATTAGACGGAATATTTTACAACAGATTAGGAGGAGTCGTATGATGAAAAGAAAGTTCCAGCGGAAGCTAATCCTGAAATAAGGAGATAGTGACTGAACAATACAGTGTAGCTACAATTGCAAAAGACTTTTTAAAAAGCTGGCCTACTATTAGCGAGTGATAGCACGGGTAACCTGTGCTATTAGGGGTCAATAGCACTCGTAAAGCATTTCAAATAACACTCGGCTTCGCCTCGTGCTATTTGGATCGCATTACTCGTGCTATTAATCCCGAATAGCATGGTTACCCGTGCTATTACTCATACATATAATTATATATATATATATATATATATGTTATATATATACTGTATATTGTACATTGGATATTTTTACTCGAGTATTTCTGCATCACACAAGCATTCTATATCCTCCCATACTAAATGCTCCAATGCGCTGTGTGTAGTTCTGGACAGCTGTATTTTAGGTGTATGGTAGAGTTACCTCTGAACGACGAGGCTTTGAAACTCAACTGTTCTACAGTTTTGGAAAATATCTGATGTACAATAAACAATTTATTACACTCGTCGTACGATATGAGGATGATATTTCACTCTCACGAACGCTTGTATTTTCACTCGCCTTTGGCTCATGAAAATATTTACGCGTGCTTTTGAAATAACTCCTCATATAGTTGGCGAGTGAGTGAGACACTCTCAGGGGTAACACAATTGAGAATCGGGAATGTTTGTTTGTTTATATGTTTGGACATACGTATGTCATTGTGTACTTTGACCCTCACGTGTTGTTTTTTCGTTACCTTGGTGTTCGACCCTGTCCCAAACTTCACTAAACAGAATCCTCTGGTTATCGATCATTACCTGTATCGTTCTAGAAATTGAATTGTTTAGCGCTTTGAATTCTTTTGTGGGTGCAGTTAGAAGTCAAAAACTTACGGGAGTTCCATTTCTATTCGACTTAGTGGCGGTGGTAAGTTAATACGCTATTTGTCACAGTTATAAGCCCTACGCAACAGTATTTACTTGAAAATGCATTGTCCACTAGACTAACCACAAAGGTAAATCTTGTGTAAGTATATTCATTTAAGTGTGAAAGTATTGTGTGTTACAACTACTACTTAGCTAATGAATATCACAAAGAAAACGTTTAAATAACTTGACTTGCTTTTTGTTGCTTTTTTTTTTTTTTCAATTCAAACAGTTGCGGGGAGTGGTTACTATGGCATTGAATCCCCTTTACCGTATATACGTAATTAAAAAAATCGACTTCTGTTTAGTAGCTTGAGTGTTAGAAGTTAAAATCAATTGTTTAACAGTAGTGTAGTTTTAGGCTCACTCGCCATTTGTGCTCAAGCACATCACTAGTAAGGTGACTTGTACAATAAGTATTATATTATATGACTAGCACTGAGCTTTATAAGAAACTTTTTCAGAATAATATTTAGGCACTTAAGTACGAAATAAAATCTGTAGTAGTATACTTTCATTTGAATATTAGCTCTATTGAATACAATTCGCATTTTATTTCTCTTAATTGATACAATTCCACTCATCGGTGTTTAGTTGTCATGCACCATCATCATCATCATCATCATCATCATCATTATTATAACTAGCAAACGTAATCCACAATAGTTGGAGATTTGTGTCTACAATTTGAGCAAATTTGAAGCTTTGCTGGAATGTTTTGAAGACCCTATGTGTTGGGTGGATCAAAGTGTTGAAATCTGATGGTTCCAATTCTGTGTCTTGGTACTACAGATTCTCAAGTCTCATTCTCAAAAGCATGTGTAAATCTATGATTCTCAAGTTGGTTACTTCTGCAAGCACACGATGCTATATGGAGCATTCACTATTATGGACACACTATAATAGGCCATTGACTATCTTCTATTACTTCATTACCACACAATGCTAGGCTATTCACTATCAAGTGCAGCTAATATTAACTCTTAAAGCAATGTTTGTTTGTTTGTTTTCCCTTCAGAGTTGATTCGGTGTCTTGGAACCCTCACAAGTCTCTGGGTGTGCCGCTGCAATGTTCGGCTTTTCTCACACGTCACGACAACGACCTGTTGAAGCAGTGCAACTCTAACCACGCCTCTTACCTATTTCAGCAGGACAAGATAGGCTACGATGTGACGTATGATACCGGAGACAAGAGTCTCCAGTGCGGCCGACTCAATGATGTCTTTAAACTCTGGCTCATGTGGAAACAAAAGGTACATGCATGACCTGAGGCAGTAGTAAAAATAATCAGTTTTGTAATAGTTAAAGTGCAAGTTCGAATGAAATTATAAACTGGTGTCAACATTGGAGGACTCCCTTTACCGTTTTGTCTGAGAAGGAATATTTAATTATTGAGCTAGTCTAATTAACTGGAGGGGCTTAAAGAAAGGGTGGATGAAGAGTTGATCGTTTGGGCACATCAACGTATGCAAGCAAATAATAAATGTAATTCTGTTGGGATAGAACTTAATTGAGCTCAACTGTTACATAGCAACCATTTAGTAAGTCTAATTTTCTGAGTATTCATATGTTACATTGTTGTTCTCCTAGTTAGCTGCCCTTTCAAGTAAACATTATGTTGTTGTTGTTGTTGTTGTTGTTATTTTTAGCCTAATTTTTTCTGTGATGCTACTTTAAAATTTTGGATGTATATTACTTAAACACCAGCTAGAGTTTATGTATTTCATGGGTCTGGATTGCATGTATAATTTCATTATCTGCTTTCCTCGCAGGGGTCTGCAGGATTTGAACATGTCATTGACCAGTCGATAGAAATGGCGAAGTATCTGGCCAGCGCAGTTGAGAAGAGGGAGGGGTTTCAACTAGTGGAGGTACAGTGTGCAGGAATGAAGCTATAAGTTACTCTATCACTGAAATAGTCTATGTGAATTTAGTATTTATTAGTAGCACGTGTGGTAGTGATTGAAATTGATGGCTGTTTATAGAGTTGCACCGATAGAAGATTTTACCGATATACAGATATCCGATATAGTATCTAGAATCGAGGCCGATACCGATAACAGATAGATATATTATTATTGAATTCTGAAAATTTTAATTTTTACATAAATAGAAATATAATGGTACAGAAATCTAGAGTCTTCAGTGCCAGGAACAAAGTAGTGCCAAATTGGTGACCTCTTTTTAGACATCGTAGTTAACTTTCTTTGTCTTTACGCTGTCTAAGAGCAAGTAGAACTCATCTGTTCAGTGTCCACACTGCGAGTACGAAATTTTTTCCATCGGTTAATTACATCGGTACGGCGGGTAGTGTTGACGACTGATACCGATATCGAAAAAGTAAGCCGATAAACGATAGACTGATAGATTATCGGTGCAACTCTAGCTGTTTAATTACACTTACTATGCAGCCTCCTTCTCCCTGGAGTGCCTCTGAAGAGACAACTCTGCTTGTTCTTTGTCTTCTCGCTGGCTTCACTCTGCCACTTGCTTGCCCCAGTCTTGTGGCCTGTCACTGGCTTCACTCTGCCACTTGCTTGCCCCAGTCTTGTGGCCTGTCACTGGCTTCACTCTGCCACTTGCTTGCCCCAGTCTTGTGGCCTGTCACTGGCTTCACTCTGCCACTTGCTTGCCCCAGTCTTGTGGCTTGTCACTGGCTTCACTCTGCCACTTGCTTGCCCCAGTCTTGTGGCTTGTCACTGGCTTCACTCTGCCACTTGCTTCCCCAGTCTTGTGGCTTGTCACTGGCTTCACTCTGCCACTTGCTTGCCCCAGTCTTGTGGCTTGTCGCTGGCTTCACTCTGCCACTTGCTGTCTCTGACATAGCTTGTGTATTGTTTTTGTTCATCTTGCCTTACTTGCATCGTTGCAAAGATTTTTTTTCTTTCTATTTTTCCAAATAGTTTTGTATAAAAGGAGTTACTTGCTGAGTAGAAATGTCCACTCTATTTCAGGGAAGTGACTCAACTCAACTACCCACGGTTACCATGCTAACCCACAGCAGGGCACTCCCACCCAAACACAACATGTTCAGGATGTTGAGCAATACAATAGTATAATTATTATAATAGAACTGGCAACCAACAAGTAGTAGTTAGTAATAGTAGTAGTAGTAGTAGTAGTAGTGGTGATGGCAGTAGTAGTAGTAGTAGTAGTAGTAGTGGTGGTGGTGATGGCAGTAGTAGTAGTAGTAGTAGTAGTAGTATGAGAGGCTCTACTCTAGTGGTAGACATGCTGGGAAGTGTTAAGGTTGTCACTGATAACATTTATTTCTTATGTCTGAGTATATGAAAGGTCTATGAGTCATTAATACTATAGTTGTCATTCACTCCATGTATAGCAATGGCAATTTGTCATATGATCTTATTTCACTTGCCCTCCAGGCGCCAGAGTACACCAACGTGTGCTTCTGGTACTTTCCTCCGAAGATGCGTGACTTGTACCCGTGGTCCATGAAAGAGCCAACGAATGAAGAAACAGGAAGAAGACTGACCAGAGTAGCTCCTCTCCTCAAATACCGCATGACAGAGAAAGGCTCTATGATGGTCTCTTACCAGCCACTCGGTACTCTCCCAAACTTCTTCAGAATGGCCCTGGCTACTCCATCCTCAGAAGAAGATATGGATTGGCTATTGGATGAAATAGAACGACTGGGGAATGATATTTATGTTGAATGACTAATATCTTGTCACTAGTATTTATTTATTTATTTATTTATTTACCAAGTCATCAGTTTATATGGTCATTCTCAAAGTGACACAAATGTTTGAATAATTTTATCTGACTTATCATGTTTGCATTTCCCCCCCCAGGGCATTTGGCCCCCTATAGCTATGGACAGATGACACTTCTGTAGTCATTTGCCTGCTGTAACACTAAGCCATCTACTGTGCTTTAATGAGGAAGGAGCCATTTATCCAAGTGTGTGGAAGTAGCTGCACTCTAGATATGCGTTGGAAATTTTCTTTAGCCTTTTATACCTTAACTACATTTATTTAGCCTTTATCATAACTGTACCGTAGTAACCCACAGTTTATGTCAGCGTACGACAGGTTGCAAATAGTTATGTACAGTCACTTCATTTAAACAAGACTGACGTAGAGGTAACACCACAAGATAAAAGCAACGTGAATGCTAGTTTAGCTGGGTGTTTGTTCTTACGTGAAATAAATTGACATAAGATGAAGTAAATTATTGCATAGAAATTTGCTGTCTACTGCAAGAGTTTATACTTCATTAAATGAAGTACCGGTTGATTAATTATTTTGAGTAGATGTGTTTATTACTACATAACTATATGTTATTGCTTTACCTTTTTAATTCTTGCACACTTTTTTTGGTCAACCAGTAATATGCTTAAAAAAATAGTGCCGTTATCTGGCCTTTACTAAAAGCTTCTGTATAGGTTAAACCAACCTGTTCATGGGGAAGCTAGAGTCTGCTGCTTTGAACAACTGGTCAGGTACCCAGCCTCTCATCTGGCTGAGGTACATTGACGATATCCTCACACTCTTCCCGGGCACTGAAGAAGAACTCCAACAATTGCTGACACACCTCAACGCCCAGCTCAACACCATCAAGTTCACCTTGGAAAGCTCCCGACACAAGATTGACTTTTTGGACGTGACCTTGTTCAAGGGAGAAAGGTTTTACAGCACTGGATGCCTGGACATTAGACCCTATTCGAAGGCCATCGACCCCTATTCGTAATATACATTTCTCTTCAGCCCACCCGAAGGGTAACGCCAAAGGAGTAGTGCGCGCTGAAGTCATAAGAACTCTCAGGAGATCCTCTTCTCCACAGATCTTTGCTCAAGGCCTCACCAACCTCACCACCTGGTTCCAGAACAGGGGCTACCCATCCAAACTACTCAAGGATGTGATGGCAGAGATCTCATTTGAGGAGAGGCAAGACAGACTCCACCAAGGTAGCAAGAAAGACTTACCAGCCATGACCACGGTCATGTCTGTGAGATCCCATCCCTCCATCACCAACAGAGAGATATATGCTGCCCTCTTTGAAGAGGAACTGCCTTTCATACCCCTGGTGTCGAGGAGAAGACCACCCAGCACGGGAGATCTCCTTGTCCATGCCAGGACGCCCACGGTGGAAGCAGCACACTCCTACCACCTCCGCAGCCGAACTGCCAAAGAACAATGAACACTCACCCCTTCTTTGTCAAACCTTTTTATATCACAGCAGGCACCCTGGACCTTTATCCAGGGTGTGTTTTCCGAGTGCACTCCTCGGCCTCGTAGTGCGCTCGGAAAACCTGCATTCATTTTGACTAATATATCACTTTGCTCACCCACTCTCAGTCTTTCCTTCTGTCCCTTCTATGTCCTTCCCTACACTCTGTCTTTATTAATTCTTCCCCAATCTTAATCTCTTTCCTTGGCCCTTACTCTGTTGTTCTCACTTCAACCTGGTTGTACAACCTGGTAATTAACACCTTGCCATTCAGTGCCATTCAGTCACATTCACACACACAATTCACCTTGACTGTATCAAACAGCATAATAAGCTGTGGCTCAGTTCAGTTTTATTCAGTTTTATTCATTTCTCATGCAACTTGAAGGCCCACAAGGCCGAGAATTTATGGCTTATTAAACTTACAATATCTGTCAAAGGAATAAGCACTCGGTTAGCTCTGTAGCTTTGCTACATCTAAACCAACGATTTTTTTTTTTTTTGGTACCGGTGTAATTTGACCCATATACTTCCGTTCTGGACATCAATCATAGCCTTTGATTGAGTGAAAGGTCACAAAAATGCTTGCATTCCTCAGGAGTAATTGGTTGTCTAGCAATTGCTAAGGATACTCTGAGTGAGGAAATAATTTTGGGGGTGTGTCTAAGTGTCCACATGGGAATTGGATTGAACCTTGCATGGACAAATACAGCTGTCAACTGTGATCATTTTCTCCATGGCCCAGAGTTTTGTTGAAAGTTCAGGATCCCAAGTGGACAGGTGTATGTAATAAGAAGCAGATTTGCAGCATAACTGGCAAGGACCACATTTTCTGCCTGGATGGATCGTCGTCTTTGGACCTCTTCTCCTTAGCACTGAACTCTTTGATTGTACATACAAAGTATTATAGCTAATACATTCAATATCACTTTTTTTAAATTTCTTTGTTTTGCAGTTACAATTATTTGTATATCATAAATACATGAATCACTATGACATATTGCTAATTATTTTAGTAATTTGGTTGCAGATTGCTATGTCCCGAATTAATAAGAAATATATAACTTGACATATTAAAAGGTGTTTTGATGCTAAAATGTTCTGGTTTTTTCCTCAAACTATGCTGTTAGCTTGACTGAGCAGCACACCACAGTATTAAGACAAACACGTGTATAGCTTCCTTGCAAACTAAAAAATATATATATTTAACGCCCACGCGCAAGCATCATTTTAATGAGGTGACCTTTTGAAAGGAATTGTACGCGTTTCTATTACTTCCTATGTGTTTTGTGTAATTCGCAAAACCTGAGCCAAGGTGCGTGCATCATGAATGCAGAATGTTAGTCTCGCGGTGCCAAACCCTTTACCAACCCTGATCCGCTACGCGGCGGGGATCAGGGTTGGTAAAGGGTCTGGCCCCGCGAGACTAGCAGAATGTCTTCCAATGGAGTTGGTGATCATCTGGACCATGAACAGCTATTTGACAGTGTGGCCTCTTTGGTGAAGGACTATCTTTTGAAGAATAAAATTAAATCTAACAAGGTACAGCAGTGCAGATGTTCTTTAGCTAGCTAGCTCCTACAGCTATGGAGTCAGTGCAAGATGCAGCACCTGCTATCTACACAGAAGAGGCTTTGCTACATCAGCTGATGTACATTGGTAATGGTTCATACAAACACTGACATTGCATATTGGCTGATATAGCAAAGCCTCTTCTGTGTCGATAGCAGCACTAACTCGTTTTAGTAGTAGCTAGTATTGAAATGAGAAGACGCATGGTCATAGATTTTGTGCAAATATGCTTCTTTTTGGTTGCCTTTCCTAATATATTTGTGGCAAGCTCCTCCCCCCTCCTTCCACCCACCCTCCCCCCATGCTATTTAATGATGAGTTGGTTGCCAATACATTTTTTTGTGTCAACCACGCCCCTGCCCCTTGGAGTAGTTTTCTATATTATGGCTCTCCAAGTGTGTGGCTTTCAGTCTTGTGTGCTCCACTGCAATCCATTGAGGTCTAATTACAGTTAACCCTATCTTATTCTCGTCCTCAGGGAGGTAGGATAAGCCAAAGGGACCTTGTGAGCCTTGATTCTGGTGGCAGCTCTACTATATTAGCTGCCTCCAGTGTGCGCACCTTAAGCGAAGACTCAGGTTTCCTGCTGAACGCCCACACGGTCACTTACAGAAAAAATCCTTTCACTCATGGATATAAATTACTCTGAACTTTGCCACTATGGCACAATCCTTGTACTGGTAATAAAATATTTAATGAAAACAAACGAATACACCCCAGCGCTCTCCTCTTCTCTATATAAACCACTGGACAAGTAAACACTACCGTGAGTATAGTCTATCAGCATCGCTTATGCTGCAGAAATTACAAAATGGCTAAAAGTCTGGAAGAGCCTCATTCACTCAAGCAAACTGCTAAATCATATCTTAAGGCTAAATGCATGAATGCATCTATACATGTTCTCTCACATACTTCCCTAAATGATCTTGCTTGTCCTTCATGTGGGCCTCCTGCCCACGTGCACAGGAAAATCCGGCACAGGGCATGACCCTGTCAAAAAATGTTTTGCATTTACACATATTCATAGACGTCCAGACACTGGGCTCTCCAAGTTTGCAAGACCTAACCTTAATACATTTTTAGAATATTATGGATTTGGTGCGGCCGTTATAACCACACCCACCTAACCACACCCACTCGTTTATTCAAATATGAGTTTTATTAATACAAAAGACAATACAGTGGTTTTAATGAACAAAAGAGCTTAAGTCTATATTCTGTGTATCTAGTGAATTCAAATGCCACTGCAATCACACCCAACAAGTCAGTACAAGCCATATTTTATTATATTATAAAGCAAATGTCTTTTTACAAAAATCAGTAGGTTCATGTCCAATAAATAATGTTAAATTATAGTTATAGCTATTATGTAGAGTGTATATAATGTATAGCTAATATAACTTGGACATATAAAGCAAGCAACACAGTGACAAAAAAAAACTTTAAAAACTGAATCCACCATAATTAGAACTTACAAATGCCTGCCTTTTGTGGCAGTCATAGATTCATTTTCTTAAATATTTTCAAGTATGTGAGGCAAACAACTAAGACTCCTAGTAGTACAAAAATGGCCATTTCGCACACCAATGCTGGAAAGACCTCAGGAACTACCCTGTACGTTTAAAAGATCGCTTTGGAATAGTAAACAGAAGGACCACGCTTGTCTAGAGTTTCCTAAAAATCCTCCAAAAGGCTCTACATTAGATATTGTAGTCCCGGCAGAAGTCTTTTCGACCACTTAATTTTGACCGCCTAAGTTCAACAATGACCACGAGATTAGGTAAAGATAATAATCCACACACCCCTTTATTGTTAAAATATTGGTGTGGCCATGGCCGCACGACCGCACCCGTTCCAACACCCCTGCACTTTAATGTCATATGAGAAAATGGAGATGTTTTACTATAGACTACTGATCAAATTTAGATTACAGTGATTTTGACAATGATATTCTGAAAGCAGCTGAGTGTTATACCTTCTTTTTTTTTCTTTTCTTTTTTTCAGGTAGTGGAATTCAAATCTCCCACAGAAATTCAGAAATTAGTTGATCTGCAGCTACAGGACAACGGAGTGGATGATGACAGAATACTGGAGCTCTGTAGCACGGTCCTGAAGTATTCAATAAACACATGTACGTATGTTGGGGGCGTGGTCAAAATGTGCATAATATTTCAATGTTGTTAGTCCAAGGTTTCATAAGTGTTGTAAATGATGAATATAATATTAGAAATGTTGTATGCAGTTAAAAGAGAATAAAAATGCCAAAAATTTAAGTCACTATTGTTTTAACTGGAAAAATGGTGAACTTTCTTGCTTAACCTTCCCTCCATTACTATTGTGTTTCTCTCATTGTCAGTGTCACTCACTCTATGGCTTCTAAAGGACATATTTATGTCCTGTATAGTATGTGCTATAGCGATGCTGACATGTGTGTATGGGTGTTGTACATGTGTGTGTGTGTATTCAAGGTCAGCCTCACTTCTACAACCAGCTCTTCACTGGTATCGATGAGGTGGGTCTCCTGGGCCAGTTCATTACCGCGGCAACTAACACAAGTATGTACACCTTTGAGATGGCCCCGGTGTTCTCTCTAATAGAGGCGGAGGTACTCAAAAAGATGAGGGAGCTCATCGGCTGGGAAGGGGGCAGGGGGGATGGGATATTCTCCCCCGGGGGTTCATTTTCCAACATCTATGGGATGCTTCTTGCTCGATACCACAAGTTTCCTGAATCTAAATCAAAGGGAATTAAAGAATTGCCACAAATGGCCATTTTCTGCTCAGAACAGGTAAAGTAGGTTTGTGTTTGGGGCTATTATATGAATTATAAGAATATGGCTAGTTAAGCTGGTGTTGTAATAGACGATTGACGTAATCCAACAATAGAGGACCCTAGCCCATTGTACAGGAGAAGTGAAAGACACAAGCATTCATTCATTCATTCATTCAGTCAGTCATTCATTCATTCAGTCAGTCATTCATTCATTCAGTCATTCATTCAGTCATTCATTCATTCAGTCATTCATTCATTCATTCATTCATTGCTCTAATCACTGCTTCAGTTTACATAATAAGTGCAAAGCTATGTTGTTTTTACTGTTGCTGGACTATCACACAGTGTGTGGGTGGGAAATGATTATTCTGCCATGTGACATTATAGCAACTCTATATCTAGGCCTGACATTATTAATATTAAATGTACGCAATATATAATACTTAACGCACGAGTCAGTGTACAATATGGGGAGATATTTCAAGAGCATGTGTAAGTATTTTAACGAGCCGGAGGCGAGTGAAAACACAAGCGTGCGTGAGAGTGAAATATCATCCCATATCGTACGACGAGTGTAATAAATTGTTTATTGTACATTAGACATTTTACAAAACTGTAGAACAGTTGCGCTTCAAAGCCTCGTCGTTCAGAGGTAACTCCACCATACATCTAAAATACAGCTGTCCAGAACTATGCACGGCGCATTGGAGCGTTCGATATGCGCAATATGGGAAAATATTGAACGCTCGCATAATACAGAAATACTCAAGGGAAAATTTCCAACGTACAATATATATATATAATGTATATACCAGGGCCCACAACATTACTGAATGTGCTACATATATTGAAAGTTCCGTGAGTGAAATATTTGTGATGTGTTGTGTGTTTATAGTCTCATTACTCAGTCCTCAAAGCATCTTTCTTGCTAGGTATTGGCACAGACAATGTCATAAAGGTGAAATGTGACAGAAGGTGAGTCGAAGATGAGGGAAGATAAGTTCATTTACGAGACATGTCACAGAATTACATGACTTACTAATAGTGGCGGTACGGTTTGTAAGAAGAATGGATTAGCACCTCACTCACTAAGCAAACACATTACTTACATGTTCTTGTTATTATTGTGTAGAGGGAAAATGATTGTTGACGAGCTGGAGAAGGAACTGGACGCGGCAGTGAAGAAGGTAAATCAATTGCAGTTTCCGTTGATTCAATTAACTCCTTTCACATCAAATTATGATACACCTGGGGATACACCTGGGGATACACCTGGGGATACACCTGGGGATACACCTGGGGTAGATGTTCCACAGTTTTCCAATTCCTATCTGAGTTATCTGGTGCCATATGACTGGCTAAATGTCAGCTACTTAGCTAGGAGCAATAACAACACCAGTGGCAGTGCAAGCTGTTAGCTCTTCAATCTGGGTTGTGTATATATTCAGACATTAGTCCCAAAAACTATGCAATCTTCTAGTTGTATTTTACAAATTATGCAGCAGCATCAGCTGATTATCATGTGGAGGTGTATTCTCTGAAACTGCACGCTCTTTCTTTCAAGCCTGAAGCTGTAATCTCTACAAGTGTTTTATTTACTACGTGACTAGGGAATCGGCTGGCACCATATGAAGAATTTATTAATTAACCCTCAGTATGAATGCACGAGAGGGTTATAGTAGTCATCCTGTCTGTCACGCTCTGATTTTGGATATTACTGACAATTAACAAATGATTCAGGTATGAACTTGCTTAGAAGACAATTTAACACTTTTATTGAGCTACTTTTTTAATTTTGTGATGATTTTTGAGAAAATGCGAAGCTATCAGCTCTGCATAGGTACTAGCTTTGGTGAGTAACGCCCCTATCGTCACATCATAATCACGTGAGCAAATAATTTCTTAATGAATAATGTAATATTGGCTGTTAGAACGAGAAAATTTGCTATTAAATAATTTCTTGCTTTCCGAGTGGTAATTTTGCTTGAAGTTAACAGAATGCTAGGAATAAAGTTTCACGTTGAGAATATTACCAGCGAGTGTCTCTGGCCTGTTTGCTTCTTCTCTTATGAAGACAGCATTTAAATATACTGTTTTCATTGCTGATACCTGAAGTGCTGGGGGTTCGCACCATTGGTGCTATATTATATAATTAGTATCTGATGCAAACTAGTCATTCTTGTCTAGTTAAAGAAAAGGGAACACAGAATGTCCATGTGTTATAAGGACTCAGGAGGATCAGTTCATTAAATTACCAATTTCTAGTGCAGAACATGACTAGGTTAGATTAAATATGCATAATTGGAACCAAAACTCATGTATTTTAAGTCATGAGTATCTAATTATAGAAATTTGTAAACTGCACTAGAAGAATTGTCTGACTTCAGTTCTTTTTTTCTTTTTCTTTTTTTTTTTCCTGTTTCCTAGGGTATATGCCCTGTGGCGGTGTTGGCCACTATGGGTACGACAGTGTTGGGAGCGTTCGACCCTCTAGTGGAGATAGCGGCAGTGTGTAATAAGTTTAAGGTGTGGCTACACGTAGACGGGTGTCTCGGAGGGAGTGTGCTCATGTCCAGAAGACACAGGGCTATGGCTACTGGAATAGAGCTGTGAGTGGGTCCAGTTAATACGTTAGATATGTAATTTATATATGTATGAGTAATAGCACGGGTAACCGTGCTATTCGGGATTAATAGCACGAGTAACGTGATTGAAATAGTACGAGGCGAAGCCGAGTGCTATTTCAATTGCTTTACAAGTGCTATTGATCCCTAATAGCACAGGTTACCCGTGCTATCACTCGCTAATAGTAGGCCAGCCTTTAAAAAGTCATTTGCAATTGTAGCTATATTATATCGTTCACTCACTATCTCCTTATTTCAGGATTAGCTTCCGCTGGAACTTTCTTTTCAACGTGCGGCTCCTCCTTATCTGTTGTAAAACATTCCGTCTAATACGGGTAGAGGTTCTGTGGTAAAGAAGGATATTGTCTCCAACTAAAAACTACTCGAACTGTACGTTTCCAAGGTTAACACTGCACGCGTGCGCACTTACCAGTACTATTTCACTTAGCTACCGAGGTATTTCACTTAGTTTCTACTGAGTTACCGAGGTATTTTAATTAGTTACGCACTGTTTCACTCAGTGCGATTTCAATTGAACAGCGATTTTTCCCATACATTTTTGAATGGGCAACTTACGTGCCGTACTAATAGCTTCATAATAGTACGGCGCATAAGTGGCTCATTAAAAAATGTACGGGAAAAATCGTTGTTCAATTGAAATCGCACGGGGAAAGTGAAATAGCGCGTAACTAATTGAAATACCTAGGTAACTAAGTGGAAACTAAGTGAAATAGTACGGGTAAGTGCGCACGCGTAAATCAGTTCCAGTAGTTTCTAGTTGGAGACAATGTTCTTCTTTACCGCAGAACCTCTACCCGTATTAGACGGAATGTTTTACAACAGATTAGGAGGAGTCGTACGATGAAAATAAAGTTCCAGCGGAAGCTAATCCTGAAATAAGGAGAGTGAGTGAACAATACAGTATAGCTACAATTGCAAAAGACTTTTAAAAAAGCTGGCCTACTATTAGCGAGTGATAGCACGGGTAATCTGTGCTATTACTCATATATATATATACTAGTGGTGTGCTTGAGCACAAATGGCGAGCGAGCCTTAAACTACACTATTGTTAAATGATTGATTTTAACAACTAACACTCAAGCTACTAAAATAAAGTCGAGTTTTTAAATTACGTATATACGGTAAAGGGGATTCAATGCCATAGTAACCGCTCCCCGCAACTGTTTAAATTGAAAAAGAAGCAACAAAATCAAGTCACGTTATTTATAGTTTTCTTTGTGACATTCTTAATAGTAGTTGTAACACACAATACTTGCACACAACTGAACATACCTACGCAAGACTTACCTTCGTGGTTCGTCTAGTGGACAATGAATTTTCAAGTAAATGCTGTTGACTAGGGCTTATAACTGTGACAAATAGCGACTAACTCGAATAGAAATGGAGCTCCCATAAGTTTTTTTGTTTTAACTGCACCCGCAAAAGAATTCAAAGCGGTAAACAATTCCATTTCTAAGGTGATACGGGTAATGGTCACTAAACCGGAGGATTCTGTTTAGTGAAGTTTGGGACGGGGTCGAACGCGGAGCGAACACAAAAATACGGAGGGTCAAAGTACAAAATGACATACGTACGTCCAAACATATAAACAAACATCCCCGATTTTCAATTGTGTTACCCCTGTAAGTGTCTCGCTTGCTACGCTCGCTCGCCAATTATATATATACTGTATATTGTACATTGGATATTTTTACTCAAGTATTTCTGCATCACACAAGCATTCTATATCCTCCCATATTAAATGCTCCAATGCGCTGTGTGTAGTTCTGGACAGCTGTATTTTTAGATGTATGGTGGAGTAACCTCTGAACGACGAGGCTTTGAAGCTCAACTGTTCTACAATTTTGGAAAATATCTAATGTACAATAAACAATTTTATTACACTCGTCGTACAATATTGGGGTGGCATTTCACTCTCACGCACGCTTGTGTTTTCACTCGCCTTTGGCTCATGAAAATATATACGCGTGTTTTTGAAATAACTCCTCATATAGTTGGCGAGTGAGTGAGACACTCTAAGGGGTAACACAATTAAAAATTGGGAATGTTTTTTTTTTATATCTTTGGACATACGTATGTCATTGTGTATAATACACAATGACAGTGTATTTGACCCTCACGTATTTTTGCGTTAACTTGGTGTTCGACCCTGTCCCAAACTTCACTAAACAGAATCCTCTGGTTATCGATCATTACCCGTATCACCCTAGAAATTGAATTGTTTAGCGCTTTGAATTCTTTTATGGGTGCAGTTAGAAGTCAAAAACTTACGGGAGTTCCATTTCTATTCGAGTTAGTGGCGGTGGTAAGTTAATAGCTATTTGTCATAAGCCCTACGCAACAGTATTTACTTGAAAATGCATTGTCCACTAGACTAACCACAAAGGTAAGTCTTGTGTAAGCATATTCAGTAAAGTGTGAAAGTATTGTGTGTTACAACTACTACTTAGCTAATGAATATCACAAAGAAAACGTTTAAATAACTTGACTTGCTTTTTGTTGCTTTTGTTTTTTGTTGTTGTTGTTGTTGTTTTTTCAATTCAAACAGTTGCGGGGAGTGGTTACTATGGCATTGAATCCCCTTTACCGTATATACATATTTTTAAAAATCGACTTCTGTTTAGTAGCTTGAGTGTTAGAAGTTAAAATCAATCGTTTAACAGCAGTGTAGTTTTAGGCTTGCTTGCCATTTGTGCTCGAGCACATCACTAGTAAGGTGACTTGTACAATAAGTATTATATATGACTAGCACTGAGCTTTATAAGAAACTTTTTTCAGAATAATATTTAGGTACTTAAGTACGAAATAAAATCTGTAGTATACTTTCATTTGAATATTAGCTCTATTGAATACAATTTGAAGTTTATTTCTCTTAATTGATACAATTCCACTCATTGGTGTTTAGTTGTTATGCACCATCATCATCATATCATTATTATTCATGATTTCAAACACTACTTTCAACTAGCAAACGTAATCCACAATAATTGGAGATTTGTGTCTACAATTTGAGCAAATTTTGAAGCTTTGCTGGAATGTTTTGAAGACCCTATGTGTTGGGTGGATCAAAGTGTTGAAATCTGATGGTTCCAATTCTGTGTCTGGGTAATACACATTCTCAAGTCTCATTCTCAAAAGCATGTGTAAATATTTTCATTCTATGATTCTCAAGTTGGTTACTTCTGTAAGCACACAATGCTATATGGAGCATTCACTATTCTGGTTAACACACTATAATAGGCCATTGACTATCTTCTATTACTTCATTACCACACAATGCTAGGCTTTCACTATCAAGTGCAGCTAATATTAACTCTTAAAGCAATTTTATTTTTGGTTTGTTTGTTTGTTTTCCCTTCAGAGTTGATTCGGTGTCTTGGAACCCTCACAAGTCTCTGGGTGTGCCGCTGCAATGTTCGGCTTTTCTCACACGTCACGACAACGACCTGTTGAAGCAGTGCAACTCTAGCCACGCCTCTTACCTATTTCAGCCGGACAAGATAGGCTACGATGTGACGTATGATACCGGAGACAAGAGTCTCCAGTGCGGCCGACTCAACGATGTCTTCAAACTCTGGCTCATGTGGAAACAAAAGGTACATGCATGACCTGAGGCAGTAGTAAAAATAATCATTTTTGTAATACTTAAAGTGCAAGTTCGAATGAAAATATAAACTGGTGTCAACATTGGAGGACTGGACTCCCTTTACCGTTTTGTCTGAGTAGGAATATTTAATTATTGAGATAGTCTAATTAACTGGAGGGGCTTAAAGAAAGGGTGGATGAAGAGTTGATCGTTTGGGCACATCAACGTATGCAAGCAAATAATAAATGTAATTCTGTTGGGATAGAACTTAATTGAGCTCAACTGTTACATAGCAACCATTTAGTAAGTCTAATTTTCTGAGTATTCATATGTTACATTGTTGTTCTCCTAGTTAGCTGCCCTTTCAAGTAAACATTATGTTGTTGTTGTTGTTGTTGTTGTTATTTTTAGCCTAATTTTTTCTGTGATGCTACTTTAAATTTTTGGATGTATATTACTTAAACACCAGCTAGAGTTTATGTATTTCATGGGTCTGGATTGCATGTATAATTTCATTATCTGCTTTCCTCGCAGGGGTCTGCAGGATTTGAACATGTCATTGACCAGTCGATAGAAATGGCGAAGTATCTGGCCAGCGCAGTTGAGAAGAGGGAGGGGTTTCAACTAGTGGAGGTACAGTATGCAGGAATGAAGCTATAAGTTACTCTATCACTGAAATAGTCTATGTGAATTTAGTATTTATTAGTAGCACGTGTGGTAGTGATTGAAATTGATGGCTGTTTATAGAGCTGCACCTATAGAAGATTTTACCGATATACAGATATCCGATATTGTATCTAGAATCGAGGCTGATACCGATAACAGATAGATATATTTATTGAATTCTGAAAATTTTAATTTTTACATAATTAGAAATATAATGGTACAGAAATCTAGAGTCTTCAGTGCCAGGAACAAAGTAGTGCCAAATTGGTGACCTCTTTTCAGACATCGTAGTTAACTTTCTTTGTCTTTACGCTGTCTAAGAGCAAGTAGAACTCATCTGTTCAGTGTCCGCACTGCGAGTACGAATTTTTTTCTATCGGTTAATTACATCGGTACGGCGGGTAGTGTTGACGATCGATACCGATATCGAAAAAGTAGGCCAATAAACGATAGACCGATAGATTATCAGTGCAACTCTAACTGTTTAATTACACTTACTATGCAGCCTCCTTCCCCCTGGAGTGCCTCTGAAGAGACAACTCTGCTTGTTCTTTGTCTTCTCGCTGGCTTCACTCTGCCACTTGCTTGCCCCAGGCTTGTGGCCTGTCAAAGACTACACTCTATAAGTAGTCTGTACTATATCTTTCAAAGGCACCTGGCAGCTAACTACAAGTTTGGCAGCACCTCATAGACACCTACAATAGTTACCATGTGTTAGGTAAAGGGTCTCCTACTACTACTCCTACTACTACTACTACTACTGCCATCACCACTACTACTACTACTACTACTACTACTACTACTACTGCCATCATCACCACTACTACTACTACTACTACTACTACTATTACTAACTACTACTTGTTGGTTGCCAGTTCTATTATAATAATTATACTATTGTATTGCTCAACATCCTCGGAGTGCCCTGCTGTGGGTTAGCATGGTAACCGTGGGTAGTTGAGTTGAGTCACTTTCCCTGAAATAGAGTGGACATATATACTCAGCAAGTAACTCCTTTTATACAAAACTATTTGGAAAAATAGAAAGAAAAAAAAATCTTTGCAACGATGCAAGTAAGGCAAGATGAACAAAAACAATACACAAGCAAGGTCAGAGACAGCAAGTGGCAGAGTGAAGCCAGTGACAGGCCACAAGACTGGGGCAAACAAGTGGCAGAGTGAAGCCAGTGACAAGCCACAAGACTGGGGCAAGCAAGTGGCAGAGTGAAGCCAGTGACAAGCCACAAGACTGGGGCAAGCAAGTGGCAGAGTGAAGCCAGTGACAGGCCACAAGACTGGGGCAAGCAAGTGGCAGAGTGAAGCCAGTGACAGGCCACAAGACTGGGGCAAGCAAGTGGCAGAGTGAAGCCAGTGACAGGCCACAAGACTGGGGCAAGCAAGTGGCAGAGTGAAGCCAGTGACAAGCCACAAGACTGGGGCAAGCAAGTGGCAGAGTGAAGCCAGTGACAAGCCACAAGACTGGGGCAAGCAAGTGGCAGAGTGAAGCCAGTGACAAGCCACAAGACTGGGGCAAGCAAGTGGCAGAGTGAAGCCAGTGACAGGCCACAAGACTGGGGCAAAAGTGAAGCCAGTGACAAGCCACAAGACTGGGGTAAGCAAGTGGCAGAGTGAAGCCAGTGACAAGCCACAAGACTGGGGCAAGCAAGTGGCAGAGTGAAGCCAGTGACAAGCCACAAGACTGGGGCAAGCAAGTGGCAGAGTGAAGCCAGTGACAGGCCACAAGCCTGGGGCAAGCAAGTGGCAGAGTGAAGCCAGTGTAGTTTGACTAGACAGATCTCAAAGAGGGAACCAGGCTTTCTACAGCATCTTTGGTGGGCTCTATTTGGAATATATGCTGCTCAGTCATGGTCTGTTGTAGGTGTAATAAGACTGGAAGCTGTAAGAGCTATATACAGTGCTTCCAACTTAAAGAGTGGATTTTTTGAAACTACTGTATAGACCCTCACTACAGTCATTTAACATACACATACCTTTTCTTCATCATCCCAACAATGTTTACAATAGTAAAACTGCCTGTTTAGAGAATGGAAAACAGAGAATACATTTTTCGCACTTTTCTCATTCACTTAACGAGCTAAGGTCGAACGGTTATTTCCCCGAGCAGTAAGACGGGACTTTCCCTAACTGCAATCGACTGTATGGATTTACTAGCTAAGTCTAAATCAGTCAGAATTGTTGGCTGGTATATTACTAACTTGGAGCCAAGCCTATCCAAGTGGTCATCTTTTTCAAGAGCTGAAGAAAAGCTGAAGGAGTTTAATACTCCCAAGGCTCCCAGCATTCGGTATTCTGACAACATCAGGGCGATGCAGTTGGAGTCCTACGGGTTGTGCAGCTCCAGCGGAAGCTAAAACGCTGGCCGTGATAGGCAGTAACGCGGTAAAACTTGATACCTAGGGCCTGAGATACAACCGTAGCTAAATCAGCCATACAAATTAGCGGTAAACTGGCGCCCTTGCACAAATACGCATGCGCTGTTTTGTGACGTCGCGTTTACGTGTACTAAAGGCCCACAACCCGCTCTAAACGTCATCATTTGATGACCCTTACCGTGTGTAAATTTTTTTTGGTGAAAAACAGCCACAACTCACTTAATTTTCAAAGGTATAGCTACCAAAGTTATACATAATAATTTTAAGGCAATTTTACATCATGTGTCAAATTTTAGAGATATAACTCAATAAATTCAAAAATCCTGGCTTAAACACTTTTTTCTTAAAATTTAAAATATTTCGAGATTCAAATTTCGTGTGCCCACAAAATCTGGCTCATATGAAACTTCAGGTATTAAAGTATCAGTATACCAAGTTATAGAGATAAGGAAAAATAATTTCTCTTTTTTTCAGCTTAAACACTTCCAAATTCACTGTCTTTAAGCTCCCAGTTCCATCACCTATAACCACAACAATAACCACAAACCCACAAAATTGTTTTGTCTGTATGTTAATATTATGACATTAATGTATAATAATACAAATTTTTAGCTTTCTATTACACATACTTGAGAAATTATAGCAGAATTAGCAACCTTAACCGAAAAGCTAAAAAAATCCACTCTTTAAGCTGGAAGCACTGTATGTGTGAGGAATGGAACGGAATGTCTTGGTTGTCAACCCAGCAAGATAGGAAAATGTCAGAACACTAAAGGTAACATCACTCAAACCCCTACTCCTCCTTCAGACCCTATTCTATCTACCAGCTTCTCTGCTAATGATTCAAGTTGTTGCTCATTTATGAACACAAGCTCCATGATCAGTCCTGTTCGTACAACTCCTGTTGTTGCCAGTTTCACACCTCCTTCAGTAACCAACTCTCCTGATATCACTCTCCCAAACTACCAAGCATCTGCTGCTCCAGTTTTCTCTTGGGGGTATTCATAATGCTATCACGTTTATGAGACTGCTTGATGATGCTTATGTTGAGTTTGTACACTGGAGTCCCAACCTTTTTTTCATTCCATCAGGGACTGTTGGGTCTGCTTTTGTTGGAGAGCTTAGCAGACTATTCAAAGCCTTTGCGGCAGCCTCTGCCCTTGAGGCTGTGTCAATGATGGCTGCAACAGTCTTGCCTATACTCCTTCTTCAAAAACCTTCACGCAACTCAAAAAGAAAAGAACATGTTATCTGCCTATGAAGACGGTTAGACTCCTGGCTTGAAGGACATTTGTCTGAGCTTGTGAAAGAGGGGAGAGCCATACAGGCCAGACTTCACAGAGGTCAACACAAACAGCAGCCTGAGGATCAGTGTGGAAGACAATTTGCCAAGTTAATGTCCAAAGGCAAAACAAAGTCTTCACTTCGGCTCCTTTCCAATGAGGGGATTGGTAAACCTTTTCATCTAGACGAGAGAATCTATATGGATGGTACAAGCAGGTCAGTGCGTGAGATCTTTGAAGACAAACATCCGCCTAGTCAGCCTGCCACACTTGAAGCTATTGTGGATAAAGATCCTGAACCTGTACATCATGTGGTTTTTGATTCTATCGATGCTCAGCGCATAAAGTCAATGGCTTTACGCACACAAGGGGCCGCTGGTCCATCAGGTGTTGATGCAGCAGGATGAAGACAGCTGTGCTGTTCCTTTGGACGTGCTTCACAGGACCTCTGTGAGTCTGTTGCTGCAACTGCTAGGCGTCTCTGCACATGTCTTGTAGACCCCAAAACCATCTCACCATTATTGGCATCAAGGCTTATTGCCCTCAACAAGAACCCAGGTGTACGCCCTATAGGTATTGGAGAGGTATCTAGACGAATCAGTGCAAAGGCTATCTTGTCAGTTGTTGGGGATGACGTTCAGGAAGTAACAGGGACCAGGCAACTTTGTGGTGGACAAACTTCAGGCATTGAAGCAGGAGTTCACTCAATCAGGAGAGCATTTGAAGACAATAATGCAGAGGCTGCATTGCTGGTTGATGCAGCTAATGCATTTAACTCTCTTAACAGAGCTGTGGCCTTACAGAATGTGAGGAAACTGTGTCCCTCTCTAGGAAACATCCTGACTAACTGCTATAGAGTACCAACTGACCTTTTTGTGGACGGTGATAGGCTTCTATCAAGAGAAGGTACAACACAAGGAGATCCTTTGGCAATGCCGATGTACTCTATTGCTACAATTCCACTCATTGATAAGTTGTTCTCTGAAGTCAAACAGGTCTGGTATGCTGATGATGCGGCTGCTGTTGGTAAACTAGCTAATCTTCGTCACTGGTGGGATGATATCATCTCTCATGGAGCAAACTTTGGCTACTTTGCCAATGCCAAGAAGACTTGGTTAGTAGTTAAGCCTGAACACTACCAAAGTGCAGTTGACACATTTGATGAGACCAGTGTGAGAATTACCACTGAAGGAAGGCCTCACCTAGGAGCTCCTCTTGGATCAATCCAATACAGAAGGAATTTTGTTGAGGCCAAGATTGAAGATTGGAACAAAGGTATCGTTGCATTGTCTAAAATAGCCACCGCCCATCCTCATGCGGCCTATGCAGCGCTCACACATGGTTTTTCAAGCAAATGGGTGTTCCTATCTAGAGTGGTTCCAGGCCTAGACCTTCAAATTCTTGAGGATTCTCTTCGATCCACTTTGATACCTGCAGTGACTGGACGATTACCTTTCAACGACAGTGAAAGATCATTGGTAGCACTGCCAGCAAGATTGGGAGGACTTGGAATTGGGAATCCTGCTGAGCAAGCATCCATTGAGTATACAGCATCACAGAAGATCACAAGTCCCCTAACATCAGCTATCTTATCAGGAGATAATGACTATTCATATCAAATTCATTTGGACCAAATATCAGCCAAATCAGAGGTCAAATCAGCAAAGAGAGAATGTCACCAAAAGCGAGCTTCAGACCTTAGAAAAACTTTGTTCAGTGACTTACAGAGAGCCATGGAGCTTGCCCAAGAGAAGGGATCTTCTATTTGGCTCACTACTTTGCCATTGGAGGAACATGGTTTCCACTTACATAAGAGTGCTTTCTATGATGCGCTGGCTTTGAGATACAGCTGGTCTCCTCAACGCCTTCCATCAAACTGTGTTTGTGGCTCCAAACTTTCCATTGATCATGCTCTTTCTTGTCCGAAGGGTGGATTCCCGTCAATCAGACACAATGAAATCCGTGATCTGACGGCAAATCTCTTGACAGAAGTATGTAGTGATGTATGTATTGAACCAGAATTACAGCCACTCTCGGGAGAAGTCCTAAAGGGCAAAACTGCAAATTGTGATGAGGGTGCCAGACTCGATATTGCTGCTAATGGCTTCTGGGGGGGAAGATATGAATGGACCTTTCTAGATGTGCGTATCTTCAATCCACATGCCCCCTCCAACTCCAACCAGTCACTGTCAGCCTGCTACAAGACACATGAGAAGTCTAAGAAGAGAGCATATGAGCAGAGAGTCCGAGAGATTGAGAAAGCCACTTTTACACCTATTGTTCTATCAGCTTCTGGTAGCATGGCTGTTGAAGCTACTCATTTTTATAAACGCCTGGCTTCTCGTCTTGCAGAGAAATGGGATGAGGCTTATTCCAGTACATTGGCCTGGCTCAGATGTAAAATTTCCTTCTCACTGCTACGTTCTGCAATTCAGTCCTTGAGAGGTGCTCGGTCCTGCAACGGTCATCCTGTGAAGCCTAGTACTGGCCTAAGTGTTGTACACGCAGAGGCCAAGATTGACTCTGCACATCTGTGCACCTGAACCTTTTCTTTGTTGTTTTTCATCCAGATATTTTCTTTTCTATTCTTCACTATCTGCCTTTTTTCTTATAGTAAAAATAGTAGGAATAGTAGTAGGAGTAGTAGTAGTAGTAGTAGTAGTAGTAGTAGTAGTAGTAGTGGTGATGGCAGTAGTAGTAGTAGTGGTGGTGGTGATGGCAGTAGTCGGCGAGCGAGCGTAGCGAGTGAGACACTTACAGGGGTAAAAATGAAAAAATCGGGGATGTTTGTTTATTTATTTAGATATATGTATGGACGTACGTATGTCATTTTGTACTTTGACCCTCGCGTTTTTGTGTTAGTTTGGTTGTCGACCCCGTCCCAAATCGCACTAAACAGAATCCTCTGGTTTATCGATCAGTACCCGTATCACCCTAGAAATTGAATTGTTTACCGTTTTGAATTCTTTTGCGGGTGCAGTTCAAACTTGAAAACTTAAGGGACTTCCATTTCTATTCGAGTTAGTGGCGGTGGTAAGTCAATGCGCTCTTTGTCATGGTTATAAGCCGTGCGCAACAGTATTTACTTGAAAATACCATTGTCCACTAGACTACTGCGAAGGTAAGTCTGGGTGGTGCATGTCCAGTTGTGTCAAAGCATTGGGTGTTACACCCATACTTAGCTAAAGAATATCACAAGAAAACTTTTAAATAACGTGTATTGTTTTGTTGTTGTTTTTTTCCTTCCAAGCAGTTGCAGAGAGTTGTTACTATGGCACTGAAATCCCTTTACCCTGTATGCTAAATTAAAAACTTGACCTTATTCCAGTAGCTTCAGTGTTAGAAGTCAAAATCAATAGTATAGTCTTTAGGCTCGCTCGCCATTTGGCTCAAGCACATCACTAGTAGTAGTGGTGGTGGTGGCAGTAGTAGTAGTAGTAGTGGTGGTGGTGGTGGTGATGGGCAGTAGTAGTAGTGGTGGTGGTGGTGATGGGCAGTAGTAGTAGTAGTAGTAGTAGTAGTATGAGGCTCTCTCTAGTGGTAGTGCTGGGGAGTGTTAAGGTTATCACTGATAACATTTATTTTTATGTCTGAGTATATGAAAGGTCTATGAGTCATTAATACTATAGTTGTCATTCACTCCATGTATAGCAATGGCAATTTGTCATATGATCTTATTTCACGTACCCTCCAGGCGCCGGAGTACACCAACGTGTGCTTCTGGTACTTTCCTCCGAAGATGCGTGACTTGTACCCGTGGTCCATGAAAGAGCCAACGAGTGAAGAAACAAGAAGAAGACTGACCAGAGTAGCTCCTCTCCTCAAATACCGCATGACAGAGAAAGGCTCCATGATGGTCTCTTACCAGCCACTCGGTACTCTCCCAAACTTCTTCAGAATGGCCCTGGCTACTCCATCCTCAGAAGAAGATATGGATTGGCTATTGGATGAAATAGAACGACTGGGGAATGATATTTATGTTGAATGACTAATATCTTGTCACTAGTATTTATTTATTTATTTACCAAGTCATCAGTTTATATCATTTTCAAAGTGACACAAATGGTTGAATAATTTTATCCGACTTATCATGTTTGCACTTTTTTCCCCCAGGGCATTTGGCCCCCTATAGCTATGGACTGATGACACATCAGTAGTCATTTGCCTGCTGTCTACTGTGCTTTAATGAGGAAGGAGTCGTTTACCCAAGTGTGTGGAAGTAGCTGCAGTTCTAACTCTAGATATGTGTTGGAAATTTTCTTTAGCCATTAATTAACTTTTATACCTTAACTACATTTATTTGGCCTTTATCATAACTGTACCGTAGTAACCCACAGTTTATGTCGGCGTACGACAGGTTGCAAATAGTTATGTACAGTCACTTCATTTAAACAAGACTGACGTAGAGGTAACACCACGAGACAAAAGCAACATGAATGCTAGCTTGGCTGGATGTTTGTTCTTACGTGAAATAAATTGACATAAGATGAAGTAAATTATTGCATAGAAATTTGCTGTCTACTGTAAGAGTTAATACTTCATTAAAAGAAGTAACGGTTGATTAATTATTTTGAGTAGATGTGTTTATTTTTTAAATCATTTAATTAGCTTATGATAGTGATGACAAATATTGGAGTATAATGTCGCAGAATAAACTGTAACTGTGTAGCTGAGCTATAAGAGTTGGACAATAATATGGTATCTGGAATGGTTTGAAAAGTCATAAAAATGCCAGGGTTTAAATAATTGTGCTAAAAAACATCCACTTCAATTACATCTGTCTGGTAGAGTTGTCGGTAAGGTGGCATTGAGCCTCCGAAGACGTTCTACGTCTGCTCTCATACTCCAGAGTTGCACTTCCAGCATCTGTCGTTGACTCCGTTGTTCGCTAAGTCTCTGCTGAAGACTTCGATACATCTCAGCAACATCAGTTTCCATGGCAGCTACTCTAGTGTCTGTGAGGAGTTGCCTGATGGCAGCTAACTTGCTGTTGTCCACTGGCTGTAAGCTGCTGAACGCTTCTTGCGCTCGTCGAAGATACTCAGAAGAAGAGTTCCTCGCATACTCACTGGAGTTGACGGCTTGTCTGAGCGTGGCGAGTGAGGCTTGTGATCTCTGATCTACTCGTTGACTGAAGTTGGAGACATAGGAGAAGTAGTTTTGTACGGACGTGGCAGTAACCTGTAGCAACGACAGAGACTGGAGACTGGAGTGGAGACTACTGTTGATGGAAGACAGAATGGAAGATGTATTCACTGAAGATAAGCTCTACAAAAACGAAAGACAATTATAGTCACATCCTCACATGAATACTACTTTATTGATTTATTTATTATTTACTTTTTTTCAGTTGGGACTGCAAATAAAAACTGGCTCAGTTTAATATAGCAACTCTCACACACACTTTGCAGGGATAAACATCAACATTTGGTTTTATCTAGAATAATAGCACAGCTTTATACATTATTATTTAGTAGATAATGATTGGATACTGAAATTTAAGAAAGGAATGGATTTTATATATTTAAAAGGCGAAACTAACCAGACTGTAGCTGTGTATTTACACATTAATTGATGAATTATATGTTAGCTAAACTAGGGTAAAGTGATTCAACCAGCTCTAAACTAGGGTAAAGCGATTCAACCAGCTCTAAACTAGGGTAAAGCGATTCAACCAGCTCTAAACTAGGGTAAAGCGATTCAACCAGCTCTAAACTAGGGTAAAGCGATTCAACCAGCTCTAAACTAGGGTAAAGCGATTCCACCAGCTCTAAACTAGGGTAAAGCGATTCCACCAGCTCTAAACTAGGGTAAAGCGATTCAACCAGCTCTAAACTAGGGTAAAGCGATTCAACCAGCTCTAAACTAGGGTAAAGCGATTCAACCAGCTCTAAACTAGGGTAAAGCGATTCAACCAGCTCTAAACTAGGGTAAAGCGATTCAACCAGCTCTAAACTAGGGTAAAGCGATTCAACCAGCTAGGATAATAGTGATTCAGCGACAACAGCTCTCTAAACTCGGGTAAAGCGATTCAACCAGCTCTAAACTAGGGTAAAGCGATTCAACCAGCTCTAAACTAGGGTAAAGCGATTCCACCAGCTCTCTAAACTAGCCTAAACTAGGGTAAAGCGATTCAACCAGCTCTAAACTAGGGTAAAGCGATTCAACCAGCTCTAAACTAGGTAAAGCGATTCAACCAGCTCTAAACTAGGGTAGAAAGCGATTCAACCAGCTCTAAACTAGGGTAAAGGATTCCACCAGCTCTAAACTAGGGGAAAGCGATTCAACCAGCTCTAATCTAGGGTAAAGCGATTCAACCAGCTCTAAACTAGGGTAAAGCGATTCCACCAGCTCTAAACTAGGGTAAAGCGATTCAACCAGCTCTAAACTAGGGTAAAGCGATTCAACCAGCTCTAAACTAGGGTAAAGCGATTCAACCAGCTCTAAACTAGGGTAAAGCGATTCAACCAGCTCTAAACTAGGGTAAAGCGATTCAACCAGCTCTAAACTAGGGTAAAGCGATTCCACCAGCTCTAAACTAGGGTAAAGTGATTCCACCAGCTCTAAAGGATTGCAACTCACCTCAAGTGATTCATTCGCCAGTTGGCCGGCCCTCTGAGTGGCATTAGCGGCCATTGAAACATTCCTCATTGCCTCTCTCTCTTGGGCTACTCTGTCACTGACTCGGTCCAGCACTTCTTTGGAGCGCTGGCTTGTATTGCCTACTTTCGCTAGAGCATTGTCCAAACGTTCCTGCACCGTATCAGTGAGATTAGCAAAATTTTCCAAACTATCAGCCACCATGGTTGCTGTATTGATGAGGGTGTTGCCTTCAGCCACGATATTCTGAGCTCGCTCGTAAGCTGAACTGATCCGCTGCCAGAATCCCAGTACCACATTCTCAACTTGATGAAGGGTCGTATGAATAGCAAGGAATCTCCTTGCATGGGAAGTTAACGACTCGTTAATGGCCGTAAAGTTGCGTTGTTGCCTACGAATCTCTGCCTCTAGTTCATCCATGGCGTACACCCGAGACTCATTGCTCTGCCGGATGGAGTTCCTCAGCCGATTCAGGTCTGGGGAATCTGGAATGGAACCTTGCTTGGAACCAAATCTCTGTTCCAGGTTAGCTATAGCCGTCTCGATACGAGTGAGATTAAAGTTGATCTCTCGAGCGTCCATGCCAGTAGTGGGCAGTTGGACTCGAATGTCCTCCATTACAGTCAGCACCTCCTGCTGGAGCCAGTCCAGATTATTCGCTTCCGCCAGCAAAACTGCTGACTCTGCACTGAGCCTCGCAATCAAGTTGTCTAATTCCGTAATTTCTGAAGAAAAGTTCCTGCTCAAGGCCTCCAATTCCCTCGCCGTCAGGTTAGCACTCATTGCCCACCCGTTAACCCTGGCCACTTCTACCATCAGATAGGGGATCCTGACGCGCTCCACATCATTTAACACATTGGTTGCCATGGTGAACTCATTGAGGGTGACCTCCATGAGGGATTGTGCCGAGAGAGCCAGAATGTAGGTTGTAGTGAAGTCATTTTCTAAAATCAATATGGTCGCATTAGTGCCTTCCACTTCAGACCGAAACGTCACATTGATGGAGCTGAGGATGTCCTGGTAAAGGGTCTGCAGTGCGCTCTGCCTCTGAGCCACGGCGTAAGCTGCAGCCTCCAGGGAACTGGCGTTGCTGCGATATTCTAAGAGCCTCTCTTCCAGAGGTGACAGGTTGGCAGATTTCATGGTGACGTTTCTGGAGCTGTCCTCTGCACTCTGAAGTCGAGCCAGGGATATGTTGTAGACACTCTCCAAGTCTTGGTAACACTTGGGGCAAGCTGCAAGGAGGGAGAATGCATAGTGAGAATATCACTCTCAGAGGAGACATCTTGAAAGATAATAGTAAATTTTCTTGTTTTTATTAAGAAACCGCATGCTATCATCCTCATGAGGAAACAAGTGCTAGTAAGTCAAGACATCGTACAAATGCATAGTTCAATGTTTATGCTCACCCAAACCCCGTCTATATGTGAACTTAGAGTGGATATAGACATGCATATCTTCATAGTGCATGTACTATTAAATCTACCCTAGCAACACTTTAAATTCGGTAGTTTTGTATTTTAATGTTCGAAGAAAATTTTCCTCACAACAAAATTAATGGCCTACCGTACACTGTATCCTGCCCCCTGGCCACACCCTCTAGCCACCACTGACCCAGTACAACTCACATGTGCATATCCCAGCGACTATGTTGTAGTTCTGCACGCACATGTTACATGTGCTGCCTGTAGCCCCAGGCCGACACATGCACTGACCCGTCACCACGTCGCACATGGCAGGCTCAGAGTTTCCAGGGGAACAAGAGCATGCTATAATAACAGCAAACACAAACAGAATGTGGGCATGAATGTGTGTATGTGCGTGTGTTTGTAGTTGGGTTCCTTTCTATTGAAACTAGGAACAAGTTTTTTTTTACTTCCAACTTTCTTCATAAGCTATTATCACATGATTGCCTTCACTATGGCATCATAATCATCATCATCATCATCAGAGAAACTAGCACTTTCAGAAACCTACATCCCTTCACTAGGCACCCACAGGACTAACTGTTTTAATGTGCGACCCGACCAAGTTAAACACAAGAACACTTAACTACAGTAAGACCAAATAATATAACAATACTGTAGCCTCCGCAGCACAACAATCGATGGTATACTATGATCAGTGCGATGATAAGATACACGTGCAGCACTAGGCATCCATAGCGACATACATAGATACATGCACACTAACTACATGTATTAATACAGCTCCGCCCACTGACTAGCCATACCTGTACATCCAGTGTCAGAGAATCCATAGTACCCAGACTGACATTCATCACACGTCAGACCGGTCACCCCAGGACGACACACACACTGCCCGTTGAAGCCACACCCCAATCCCACGGACCCCACCGGGTTGCAGCTGCATTCTCGACAGCCGTCAGGACTTCCGAACCCGTAGTATCCCGGGCGACACTCGTCACACCGGGTCCCCTGCACGTTATCCAGGCACGTGCACATTCCTGAGGTGGATTCACACGAAGAGTTGACCGAACCAGACGGATTGCATTGACACGCTATCAAATATAACACAAAATAATATTAGCTCACCATTGCACATGTTTCAATGTGTCCTGTGGATACTTCAAAATAACAGGTTGTAGTTTACTAGTAACAAAATAACAGGGATTGTAGTTTACTAGTAACAAAATAACAGGGATTGTAGTTTACTAGTAACAAAATAACAGGGATTGTAGTTTACTAGTAACAAAATAACAGGGATTGTAGTTTACTAGTAACAAAATAACTGGGATTGTAGTTTACTAGTAACAAAATAACAGGGATTGTAGTTTACTAGTAACAAAATGGGATTGTAGTTTACTAGTAACAAAATAACAGGGATTGTAGTTTACTAGTAACAAAATAACTGGGATTGTAGTTTATTAGTAACAAAATAACTGGGATTGTAGTTTACTAGTAACAAAATAACAGGGATTGTAGTTTACTAATCTTTGCCTGTAAAATGGGAATAATCGTAAGATAATTTTTAGTAAAACCACACTACATACTTCTTTTATTCTTTACTATTGCATAGCATTTTATCACTTCTTTGTTCTGATGCAATGGGTGTAGAATTTCTTAGTTTATTTCTTGTTTCTTGGCTATTTCAGAGAATTGGGTAGCAGTGTGAATTTCCTGTTTCAAAACTTTATTGAGAAATCCCAAATATCTTTATAATTTTTATTAAACATAAAAAAAAACGTTTCTTTCTCACTACCATTACTCACTTGACACACACTCACTTGGAAACAAGCACTAATGTGACGCTACACCGTACGTAGTGTTCCAATTAGTCCCCAACTTACCCGTGCAGTTCTTGGCCACCACAGCGTCTCCATAGAAACCCTGGGCACACCTCTCACACTGCTGGCCGGCCGTGTTCATGGAGCAGTTGCACACTCCTGTCACACGGTCGCAGCTGCTGGGGTCAGAGGAGTCGATGTTGCCTGAGCACGAGCAGTCTGAACAGGCAGTGGGAGTGCCCGTGGTGGACCCACTGGGGTCGCCAAAATAGCCGCTCACACAACTCTCACAACGAACACCTACACACAAACACACACACAACAAACATACACACACACAAACACACACAACATACACACACACACACAACAAACATACACACACACACACACAAACACACACAGAGTGAATACTATAAGGTGCATAAAAAAAATAACGAAAACAAAAAATAGAAAAATAAAAAAGTGCCATAGTTACAAGAATTGGTGTTTCTGCTTAGGCCATACTTGATAATACAACTAGGCATAGCTCAGAATAACAACAACAACTAACAACAACAACTACTAACAAGGTAAAACAACTGGCAGGGTAATTATCATCGGCAGTCAATATTGAATTCGACACACACACCCTCCCCCCACCCACACGTTCCCCTCCTCCCCCCACACACTCACCAGTGTGGCCAGGAGGACAGTTAATACACTGAGGATCTCCAGAACTCGTTAACACACACTCATCCGTGAACTGTCCCAACGGAGTTGTGAGGGGGCAGGGGCACGGCATGCACGGCACGCCGAGGGCGGGGTCACCATATGTGCCTCCCACGCACACCTCACAGGATGGACCCGTAGCTGATCCGGAGCAATTGAAACAAGCACCAGTCTCAGGATCGCAGTCGTCTGAGAGACCACTGCACCCACACAGCTCGCAGCGACCTGAGGCCGTGCGTGTGTACCCACTGGAGCACAACTCACACGACAGACCCGTGTAATTAGACGGACAGGCACACTCCTCTACATGTCTGACCTCGGTCAAGTCGGAAGCGCTGGAGTTAATCTGTGAGAGAGACATTGCAGTGCCCATCTCTACGGATGACAGGAGGACGTCAGAGTCGAAACTGACAGAGACAGACAGTCTGGTGAGACCAGACAAGACAGACTTGAACCGCGATTTGCTGATAGCTGTCCCAGTGGCAACGTCGACCCAGCCCACTGTCTCTCGGAGCTGAACGGAGAGACCTGCGTCACTCTGGCTGTACCTTGCCCCAAGAGTGAGGCCATCTCCTTCCAGTAAAATGTCATGGTCGAGCATGGTGGGCGTGGCAGAAGTGGGTGTGACACTGATGCGAATGAACTGGGAATATGAATTGAGCTGGTTTCCCAGGTATTTCCCGGGAGCAATCAGATAAATGCTACTATTTGCATCAATCTCGAGACCTTCGCCGCCAAACAGAGAGCCAGCCATGGACAGCGATCCCGATCCTGCACTGAGCACGCTCACCCCTGTGGACGTGCTCCACCCCATTAGCATCTCATTTCCAAAAGACGTTGAGATGACGCTCTGGTAGAGTCCGCGAGTGGAACTGCAGCTGGAGCTCCGCCCATTGCAGAAGCACGGCTGGCAGCCGGCCTCGTTAGCCGCGTCTAGGTTGTAGGTGCCGTCTTCACAATCTGAGCATGTGCGACCAGTTGTGGACGCCAGGCAAGGACACTGACCGGAGCTGGGATCACATGAGCTGCTCAACGAGCCAGCAGGGTGACAGGCACATGACCTAGAGGGGACAAGGTTTATGATACACAATATGTACCAGGTGTGCAAGCAGATATAGTGGGGTCATACTTACTGAACCAACCTGAACCCCACACGGCAATTAAACTCTTGCACCAAACTAATCACACTCCAACCTGTATAACTAGCCATAGTTCCTCCTCCTCCTCCTCCTCCTCCTACAAACCTCCCCCACACGCAACACACCAGGGGTGTGGCTAACCTGCATCCCTCAGCAGAGAAGCCATAGCTGTCAGGTAGACATATGTCACACAGGTCACCCGTCACTCCAGGGGAACACGTGCATTCTCCACTAGACATGTTGCACTGGGTAGACACCGAACCTACACAATGCCACACACACAAATATAAATAAACAACAACATTATAATAATAATAATAATAATAATAATAATAACTAGTGGTGCGCTCGAATAGCGCAAATGCATGGCAAGCGAGCAGACTCTTTTTACAGAAAAATAGGACAGAAATTACATCTAACTGTAGTGCACAGTGTAACCCTTTCCATTCTCAGTTAGCATCAGAGAATCTAAAGTCTCTGATCCCAGACTAAGGAAGTGGACCCATGCATTGTAGTAACAATAACAGAATTACCTGAATAAACTTCGAAAGCAGTGGCAAAGAAGCGCAGCTTGACAAAGCCTTCACAATTGTTTCAAGAAGAGAGTAGCTATAAACGTTTTGGTTGAAACAAAGTTGCGTAAGGCAGTGCAGCAGGATTCTCCGCGCTAGTTAATTGAAAAATACTGGGAACTGTGAACGCTTTACCTAACTTACGTAATTAGAAGCGTGGGCGAAATTTTTTGACGTACGCATACATATATATATATATAATTGGCGAGCGAGCGTAGCGAGCGAGACACTTACAGGGGTAAAAATGAAAAAATCGGGGATGTTTATTTGTATATATGTTTGGACGTACGTATGTCATTTTGTACTTTGACCCTCGCGTATTTTTGTGTTCTCTCCGTGTTCGACCCCGTCCCAAATTGCACTAAACAGAATCCTCTGGTTTATCGATCAGTACCCGTATCACCCTAGAAATGGAATTGTTTACCGTTTTGAATTCTTTTGCGGGTGCAGTTCAAACTTGAAAACTTAAGGGACTTCCATTTCTATTCGAGTTAGTGGCGGTGGTAAGTCAATGGATCTTTGTCATGGTTATAAGCCGTGCCCAACAGTATTTACTTGAAAATACATTGTCCACTATACTACTGCGAAGGTAAGTCTGTGTAGGTGCATGTCCAGTTGTGTCAAAGCATTGTGTGTTACAACCACTACTTAGCTAAAGAATATCACAAAGAAAACTTTTAAATAACGTGTATTGTTTTGTTGTTGTTATTTTCCTTCCAAGCAGTTGCAGAGAGTTGTTACTATGGCACTGAAATCCCTTTACCCTGTATGCTAAATTAAAAAACTGGACCTTATTTTCAGTAGCTTCAGTGTTAGAAGTCAAAATCATTCATATAAAAATAGTATAGTCTTTAGGCTCGCTCGCCATTTGTGCTCAAGCACACCACTAGTATATCTGAAATCTCAATTGAACACGACTGATAGTCAGCTTCGTTCGCTCGCTGAATAATAATATTTGTATTATCGGCGAGCAAGCGAGACAGTATTAGGGTGGATAATGCAAAATCAGGTATGTTATATATGTAGGCATGGATGGTACGTATGCTCCTTAACACACGCGCGGGTCCCCTTTTTTCTCTCCTAGAAACACGGTTTTTTAGGCTTGACTCCAGTTTCTTCTGATACTACAGCATTAAGCAAGTTTTACTAAGCTTAGGCTCAAAATTGTGAGAGAATTCCTCCGAAAACGCTTCTTTCTCAAGTCACAAAAAGTTACTGCGACCGGTTACTATGGCATTGAAGACCCTTTACCAGATATAATTTAAAAACTCGCCGTTTATTTGAAACTGCTAAGTGCCGCTTGGCTTGTTGGTTGTCAAAAGCCACCGGTAGTCAGAATGGCTTCTACAGAAACTACCACTACTCGGGGAAGCTGAGATAAGTACATAATTCCATATTGGTTAGCTAAAGTTACAAGGCTAACTCTGGCCTTATTATTATTTTTTTGTAGCTGAGAGCTTGTTCAAGAGTTACTGATACAAGTAGTCAGAATGGCTTAAATTTGATACTACAGACTTATCACTACTCAGGAAATTAAGGTAAGAAAGTAGTTCTGTATTTATTTGCTGTAATTAATGGTCAACTGCTATATTATATGGAATAACTTTTTTTTTAATCATCATGATCTTATAACAATGTTGTAGTTTTTATGCAACCTAACAAGGCAGGCTTGCTCGCCATTTGTGCTCAAGCAACACCACTAGTTATAATAATAGCAATTTTTTCTCATTCTAACAGCCAGCCAGTATTGTTAATTAAAACTTAACAAGAAAAAAATTGCTATTATTATAATTGTTTCAACCGAGAATGACTGAATCATTTGTATTATTATTATTATTATTATTATTACTATTATTATTGTAACACATGACATGACATAAGCACACTACTGACTAGTAAGTGTATATTATAAATAGGCTAAAGAATTGAAGGCATTGAGCAGCAAACTGAGTATTAACTAGACAACAATCACGGGACCAACCAAAGCATCAACTAACTGGGTAAAGCTGTACTGTGAGTTATGTCCTGTATGTGGACAATTATATACCGGAATTGAATTAATTGATTAGTGGTGAAATTTTTAAATTTGAACAAAACAAAACAACAACAATAACCACAACAATAACCACAACAACAATAACCACAACAACAATAACCACAACAACAATAACCACAACAACAATAACCACAACAATCGGCAGATGGTTTAGTCCGCATACACATAGAATACTTGTATCTCAGCTACTGTATATGTCCTCCATTACATAACCATCCCACTTCTGTCTGTCGTACCTGCAGTGTTACAGTTGCAGCTGACGCACCCGTCTGGACTCTGCAGTCGCCAGTGGTCTGGAGCACAAGTGGAGCAGTCACGCCCACTCACATTGTCCAGGCACGTGCAGTTGCCTGTCACCGGGTGGCAGATGGAACTGGATGCACCCACATCATCACACTCACAGGCTGGAAGGAAGGATCACAAACAGTCCATGACAATACTCACCACATGTGCACACTGAAACATGTGTATAACTGGCACGTGCAACAAACTTATTTATTATTAATTCAGGACTCTTAGCGAGATGCTACACCCACCAGATATTTGGTGTGACTCTAAAAAATCCACGTTATCCTAGAGTAAATATAGTTGTTCAACATCAACCATTAACTGTTATTACGGTCAACTAGAGAGTTTAAGTTAGCTAAAGAATTTTCATACAAACAAAGAGAGAACGCCACAAGTAAATATCCTACAGCTACAGCAGCAAGTTACACAGCCACATTATTCTCGATTTTATGGTATTCTACTTTTAAAGCTTTGTAACCAAGTACTAGTGGATACAGACATCAATTTAAAACAGAAAGGGGAAGAAAAAAAAAAAAGAAAAAAGTCATTTGATTTTTACCTCTGCAACCAGTCCTACTGAAGTCATAAGTTCCCGGGTAACATGCGCCACATGTTCTACCCGTCACGTTCGGGAGACAGGAGCACTGTCCACCCACAGGAAGACAAGAAGTGCCCACCACTGTACCAACTTCATGACAGCCACAAGCTAATGGAACATAACAACAACAACAGATTTAACAACTAATGTATATAGCAAAACTGATGGAAACATCAGAAATATACAGGATGCCTCTAGGGGATGTAAATACATACACATAATAATTTCACCGTATCAAAATTTGAAAAGGCCTACCTGAAGCTCCATTGTATACATCCGTAGAGAAGTCAAACAATGTGGCAGAGCAAAAATTGGGAGCAGAGGAGACTGTAGCAAGACTGCTGTAGGCAGCAGCACATACCTGATACTGAGACACAAACTGAGGGCTACCGAATACTGGACTGTCCAGTTGCCATGGAACCAGCACCAGAGAGTCTATCCAGAGCTGAGCTGAAGAAGAATTGGAAGAAGACACAAACTGCCCCAAGGTGAAGCTGTACTGTCGGCCACCTCTCAGGCAGACCTGCTGGTAGACAGACCTCCCCATCCCCACGTGCCAACCCGTGTATTCAATATCAGTCAGAGTGGCGACCTCATCCGAGACTCCAGCACAAGCTGCAGGTGGACCAGATCCGTCCTCAGAAGACGGTGAAATAGTCAGTATTGAAGAGTTGTACGACAGAGTCCCAGTTAGCATGTACCGTATGACGACCCGATACACACCCCCAGCCGGAACCATCACCGCACCGAAGTTTATAACGGTGCTACCCGCGCTCACTCTGACGTATCCGAACCCTGTGAAATAATCACTCGGCCGCTCCACAACCGCCTGCTCTGCAGGTACAGAATCTTCTGCCTCTATGATGATGTCATCGATCCTGCGAATGAAGTAGTCCTGCAGCACTACTGAGCATGTGCGGCCTCCCACGCCAGGCTTGCAGGAACACTGGCCACTCCGCAGGTCACATGTGGTTGCCATGGAGCCACTGGGGTTGCAGCTGCAAGGCAGGCAACCAGCGTCACTGGAAGGATTGGGCAGATAGAAGCCGTCCAGACATCTGTCACAGTCTGCGCCAAACGTGTTTGGCTTGCACGTGCAGGATCCAGTGACGCTATCACAGGAAAGGGCGAGACTGTTGTTGGAGATGCATTCACACGCTGGAGGAGAGATGGAGGGAAAGGTAACAATAGTAGTATACCTTTATAGTGTGGCCGCCCTTTACCATGTATGTGGTGACCTCGCCATTTAACACGCTCACATGCAACACTTCTTGCCATACTATTTTGTACAGACTGTGTGTGTGTGTGTGTGTGTGTCTGTACTTTTCCTTCTTATACGTTTTCATCATCCCCAAGAGCTAATACAATGCCACACCCACTATTTAATGCATGTACCACCCATCCCAAACCGCTCCAGGTACTCACGCTGGCAGCCCAGCTCGTTGTCAGCACTGAGGTTGAAGTGACCTGGCCTGCACTGGTTACACAAGCTGCCCTGAGTGTTGGCCTTGCAGTTGCAGTCTCCCAGCAAGCGCCTGTCCTCTGTGGCCTCTCTAACGCAGTCGCCGCCGGCAACAGACCCGGCAGCATTGCAGGAACATGCTGTGAGCATGCGCACAAACACGATCAACACCACACACACAAATATATATTCCACCAACTCACATGCACACACACATGCATACTTGGAAGGTAAAAAAAGTTTTTTTCCCTACATTGAGCTTAATGAATTCATATGCACACACACACAAACATCTCGCCACACTTAGTGCCAAACATTATTCCACCTTGGAGCTAGTTATGAATTTAATTAACTAGCTGGGCGGGCTCGCTTAAATCACCCACCACAGAATTATATCACAAGAACCTTTCATAGAGACTCGAGGGAGAAAAATATATAAACACTGACCTCTGCAGGTGAAGTTAGACGAGTCTCCCTCAGGATAGAAGAAGAAGTAGCACACCTCTCACAGTTTCTCCCAGCTCTGTTCTCACGGCAGTTTTAAACACACGCCCCCACTCGTTCTATTAGTGGCTTCATACACTGCCGCATTCAAACCGGCACTGGTCCGAAAGACCATTGCAATTACAGGCTGTTGAAAAAGGGGGGGGGGGGGGGGGGGGGGAGAAAAAGGATCTCAAAATTAGTAATTACGTACAATATTCAAAACAAGAATGAATGCTCATACACCTCAGCAAAGAAAAGACCTGCCCAGGCCACTGTAACCAGCGGACTATTCAAAACAGCAGTAAGGTCATCAGACAATGAATATATTTTCAATAATAGCTCAAAATCTTCAATAAGAGTGAAAAAAAATTCCACATCAAGAACTAAAACAGCTCACACTTACGTTTGCACTCGAATGTATTGCTCCCATTGATGCTCTGCCACGGCACATCTTGGTAGAAATCGGCACATCTCTCGCAGTTGACTCCAGTCGTGTTGTGGCCACAGATGCAGGAATACCTGGGAGGCTCGGGAGTTGCCGTGACTTTCATGCAATCGTAACCGTGCCCGTTGCATTGACAGCTGCCTATGATGCTGACGTCCTGCATGGCGTAGTAGTAGCCCAAGTCGTCCGGTTCCAAGTTCAGAATCGGATAGTGCTCGACCAGTAGCAGACGTATATCTGTGGCAGAGATGAAGTCAAACAGAGCATCGCTCAGACCCGGCACCGAGTCGTTGAAGGAAGGCCGCTGGAAGAGCGGGGCAAAGGTCACTCGACGTGGGTTGTGGCTGGTCACTGCCTCGCACAAGACGGATGTCTCGTTGGCAAGTGTCAGCATTAAATTAGGAGCAACGGAATAAGACGTCTGGCAAGACTGCGCAAAATAATGGAAATCTGTGAAAGTCCTGCCATTGTCAGTCGACTTCATAATCCTAAAGTTGGACGGTATGAAGGACTCGAAGTCTATATCGATGACGTCAATCGCCACCGATATGCCGAGAGAAAAGTCTATGCTAACCACTTGATCCGTGGACAGAGAATTTTCTGACTGCCATCTTGTCGGTTCCAACACAAAGTCTGTTAGGTAAGATGGAGGATGTCTCAGAGCTGGATCCTCAGCATCACACACAGCACTGCAATTGCTGGTCACTCGTCCCAGACTCACAGTGCGCTCACAAAAGTTTGTGGGTGGAGTGCCACATGTGCTGTTCACTTGAGGTGTTCTCCTCCTCGTGAAGGTCACCAGCCTAGGCTGGCAGTATACAGGAATAGTTCCATTGTAGCAGGAGCTGATGGAAGGAAGCTGCGCATGAGCATAGTACGCAACGGATGCGAACAAGATGACGCACAAAAGGGCTGAGTGCACCATCTGTTATTAACAGAACATAATAGTTAAAATAATTGATGTAAAAGTTACTTACTACTTACTTCGTTTGCAGACATTATCTGTACATGCTGCTAGGTAATTCGCTGAGGTATAGTGAAGTTGCCACGCCCCCCTTTTTGCAGCTTACACGCCCCCCAATGCACACCCCTATGTTGGAGCTCAGAGCAGCGCGTAAATATTCGGTGTGAGGTAAAGGGTCCTTTCTTATCGCGCGAGCAAAACGGGCATGGTTGGTTTGGGCATGGTTGGTTTGGGCATGGTTGGTCGATGACCATATTAGTGGGTCGACAACATTGAGAAGAGCCCATTCACCAACTTCACACCTATCCATAAAGTCTTAGCTACCTATCCAGTGCATACGTTTTGTGAGGACTCAAAGTAAAAATATTATATAACCACCAACATAAGGATAAACAATTTGCCTTCCCCGCCAATCTAAAAAGTGCTATCTAGCCAAATTTTACAGAAGGTTTCACAGTTATTTTGTAAATAATTAGTTTTAATATTCTTTGCTGTGATTTCACAAGCGGATTGCGCTTTAAGTAGCTCTATAAGTAGCGCTATATTGAGACACTCTTAGGACGTTTTGGTCTTGGATCTTAACTAAAAATTGATCTAATTTCTAAATACTTGACAGAGATACAAAATGGCCAATTAGGGGAGAGCACAAGAGGTCCAATAAGTGAAAGACAATGGTGAAGCAAAAGAATTCTAAATATGGAATCGAGGGGAAAAGTAAAAAATAGAAATAGCAAATTATAAATTAATGAATCAAATGAATGTAGCCGACCTATTCAGATTATAACTTTGTATTTCAAATCTTGTTTATCTTTTATCTTTCTTTATTGTGCTTGACTGACAGGTCTCTCACTTAATACATGTATTTAGGACCTACATAGTGTGTTAATTAATTTATCAAATACATCAATTACCACCTTTAATTCATCTTCTTATTTGTCCTGCATTATTTAGTTCTAATACTGAGCAATATGTATCACCTAATCAGCTTGTATCTACCATCCTATTCATAGACTTAATACCATGCTGCTTCTCATTAGCTTGATAAAGGTTCATCTGACCAGATTACTTCAAATTGTGGAATTACATATAGCTACTAAGCATTTCATGAACATTTAAGAAGCTAAAGGCTGATGTCTTTCCCTCTTTCCTTTATATGAACATTCTATTCATCCATGAAACTTCTGCAAATTAGAACTTGTAAAGAAAATTCTGATATAGAAGAGTACAACAGGAAATGTGTTCACAGCTGAACAGTACTAAAATCCAACTATATTTTTTCAGTAATATAATATTATATCTATTATATTTTATTCATTTCTCTATTATTATTAAAAATGATTTCAATTACAATGTTACTACACCAATTAATTTATTCTTCTGATGCTCCATCTCTCAGCATCCATGGATGAGCCATAACTCCTTCAAGGGAGATTCTATTGAGTGGAATATAAGTCAGCATTCTAGTGAGGAGCTGACAACATCTTGCTGAAAGGTGCTCAGGATATGGAGGAGGCTTCGTCCTCTCTTTCAACATTTTTTTCAGTTTTCCTTTGTCCCCGTATGGCAGTTTACCAATGACCATGGCATAGAGTATTATCCCCAAACTCCATACATCAGCTTTCTTTCCATCATAGTTCTCTCCACTGACAAGTTCAGGAGCTCCGTAAGCATAACTGCCAGTGATGGTGTGCAAATATTTGTTCATCTGTCTCCTGGCACATCCCATGTCAGATATCTTTGCCCTAAATTTCGCATCAATTAAGATGTTTTCCAACTTGAGATCTCTATGGACTAGATCTACACTGTGCATCTTTTTCAGCCCTAGACACATATGGCCGAAAAATTCTCTGGCGTGATCTTCTGACAGAGCTCCTCCACGATTAATGAAGCGTCGAAGGTCTCCGTAAGGGCAATATTCCAGAACAAGAAAGACCCTATTGCCATAGAGTATAGCCTCGTATGTTCTCACAATGTGCTCGTGTGTAAGACCTTTCATGGCCATCATCTCCCTCATTATCTGCTCGTCCAGCATCCTGTATTGTCCGCTTCTAGCCTGGAAGCACTTGATGGCTACGTGGCTTCCCGTACGCATATTGTAGGCGATGTAAACGGAAGCGAATTCCCCTTCTCCGATTTTGTCGCCGAATATGTACGATGGTGGTAGGAAAAGGTTAAAAAGATGGTCACCACGATATTCAGGGAGGTCGGGGAATCTGTAAGATGTGCGAAAGAAGGCATATCTCGTTCTCCCACTCAGCATGCTGTCGGTTTGCCGTCTAGATCTGTCACAATTTCTGCGGTGCGAATGCATTCTCTTTATGAATAACTCTCCTAGGGCAACAGGCGTGTTTTCAAGACATCAACGGTACGCTAACATGGCGGGCCGCTAAATCAGAACGCGCACTGCCCTTCATTGGATTTTATTGGATTTCATTTTTTTCATCGCCATTTTTTTTTTTACGTGAACAACGGCACGCGAAAATTTGATTGCCGCTGTACAAAATATTTCAGCCAGTGCCTCGTGTATGTTTAGTATTTACTCTGCACCAGTCTGAATATGGGAAGGAATCCATTACGTGAAGTTTCGGTACAATTTCTGGCCTGACAGTTTCTAGCGGGGCGACATTATTGTCACTCTTGGTCCTTAACGGAATAAGTCGAGGAAAGGAATTAATCGTCACTCTTTGTTTTTATTGGTGAAATTTTAACTTGCTGTACACTTAGCCAAATGTTCTTTGTCTCACACACGTCATGATGGACCTGATCAAGTTTATCATTTAATTATAGTTCAGAATAAGAGGGAACGACAAAGCTGGTGCATTTCTCTTTACATATGACATTCAAAGCTTCAACTTTAGGACTGAAATGATATAGACAATATTATATAAAACGTGACTGATGAATGAACGAACACAAATACTGAATGACAAGACTGGAATTGGCAGAAACTAAAAACAATAACCACAAGGAAGTTCACAAATACAACGCTTGGCTTGTTCTCGTAAGCGTCAATCACACATAACAGACACATAGAACAGAAACTTTTTACCAAAATAATCAAAAAGATTTTTCCAGGGAAAGTACATAGTTACAAGCTTGTTCAATTTTGACAGCCAAAACATCTTCATTAATACACCTCAATGCATCCAGCAGCATCTTCCACGTCACATTAGGTTTATCCACCCACTTGGTAAACATCTTCTGGGATGCTATCTGGCACTGTGACACACAGTCCCTGTGAAGTATGTTGATGTAGCTAACAGGGATCTCCAGGTGTGGGGCCAGGACATCCCACCGAGGTGCCACTTCATCAATGATATTAATGGAAGTGCCATTTCCTTCTAGCATTGACCTCAACTTCAGAAGCGTTGGCTTGGATTCCAAAAGAGAGGCAGCTGAATTCATAAAGAAAAGAATAAACCACAATAACAAGATAACAATCGATCAATCTATAAATAAAGTAACTGCTGCTGTGGGAACTCTTACTACAGGATAGCAATGTGTGCATGTGCATGGAATTAGTTTCAAAATCAAGCTAGCTACTCATGTGATCATAGAGTGATAGTGAAGCTGCATGAATTTAAAGCTGTCTTTTCTAAAAAATAAACTTGAAGCTGGCACAGGCACATATGTCTGTCAAATATTATAGTTAAAGTTTGACTTTATTTTGTAACACAGATACACAGACCCAAATAATGTACCAGTTCTCTCTTATGTATGCACACACCAATTCAGTACAATCATATTGCTTACAGAGAAGAGAACGGGTGTGATGAGGTGTAGAGCGACAGGTGGCTCGGTAGCACTTGTTGCAAAGCACAAATCTCTTCAGACAACTGATTATGGCGGGCGGGCATGGCTCACAAGGTAATCGAACGGCCAGGGTGCACTCTCGACACACATAATTGTTGGATACATCATCTGAATTTAACAAACACGAGTACACTGTGAAACATGTGTGAACACAACAACAACATCTCAAAACTTACAAATTAAATTAACTAAATAAAATGGCACACAATATGTGGAGTTACTAATAACTTGAAGAAGAAGAAGAAGAACAAACAACAACAAACAACAAAGAAGGTGCTAGGTGATAATCACTCACAGTGCTCCAGCTTGTACTTCACCTAATCTCACGTATGCCTACTGGTAAAAGGTATCAGGTATTGTCAATTCAACCTTCCGGGAAACCTAATCATATCTTATTCTTCCCTGCCTGCATGTGTTGAGTCAGATATCAGAAAAGGCTGACATTCAACACAGACTGACGTACTATACACATCACAAGTAGGGCAATGGTTGGTGTGAGTAGTGCAAGCCTACATCCGCAGGCATGTACTTACCATCCACCTCCCACGAAGGATGGGTGTAGCAGGACAGCATCTCACACAGCTTGCACATGGCCTCCTCCTTGCTGTTCTTCTCATGACAGTGGTAGCACACCCAGTAGTTGCCTGCAACACACATGTACCATACAGGCACACACATACTTACATCCCTATACACACACATTCCACTCAATCTTAGCTATATTTGACACCATCCCATCCCATCCTAACAGGCCACACTCACACACACTCACACACATACATTGCAGTTACATTGATTTTAATTTCTAGCATAAGTTACCAGAGCTTTATAATTTTTTTGCCGAATCAGGCAAAGTGTATGTATAGCAAGTAATCACTGGAAGAGTATGCAGTAGATATAATTGAACACAAACAATCATCACTAAATAGACAGGAAAAAAAAGGCGGTGTGGTTAGATTGACGTCATACGGAAGTATTTGCTTCATTGTCGATTTAACAAAAAAAATCTAACACAAAATTTATTCATTTATGGGCTAAGCATGTCAGTACTGTCAGCCTGAACTCACCAAATAGAGCTATGGGTGATGGCTTGCTGGGTCTCATACCATCCATATGCACTTCTTCTACACACACATACACACATTCACACTAGAGATGGCTTGACACAGTGACACCCACACATAGCTATGTAGTAGGACTTAATGAGTTGTCCCAATACATTATATGGTGACGGAATGTTGCCATAAGGATGTTTTGATTATTTAAATAATTTTTACCCCATGGAATAATTTTTTCTTCATGAAAAATAAGACCAAAATTTTTAAAAATTAATATTAGATATACTAGCACTGACACTCTTGGTAGTAGGGATTAATAGCACGGGCTCGTGGTAGTAGGGATTAATAGCACGGGCACTCGTGGTAGTAGGGATTAATGCATGAATGGCATGAAAAAACTTACGAGGCAAAGCGAAGTGTAAATTCTCGCTCATGAGTGCTATTAATTTGAATATACCACAATTTTCTATGCTATCTCATGTTATTACTAGAGCCACAAGGAACAATTTATGTTTTGCAGTTAAGAAATCATTAATCTTGCATTACATTTCCGTCAAAGAATTCACCTCACTGCAAATTCTGCTATTATTCATACTTTATTCTGTTGCTAAACAGTTTTGCCCAACTTTGCCATGATATTGCCTAGCGGATCAAGTTCAGAGAGATCACCGTGACTAATCAAATTATTATATCCGTTATCTACTGCTAGCCTAAATAAACAATACCATGTCTGGAATTTGAAATAGTAGTGCTAAGAAGTCAAGAACAATATTCAGAGTGGGAAACTGGTCAGAGTTACTGTTTACAACATGGGTTAAGTTAAAATGTCGCTAATAATATTTACTATTACATGTGTGTTAGGAGAAGTAGCTTAAGTAAGTGTATTCTCACCATTACGTCTATGTGAATCATCACTCTAATTCACTCTACAATATAATCCTGGGTATGGATTTAATATAACTTATAAAGACAAGTGAAAACAACCTGTCTTAACAATAGACTTCACTTTGCTACAAAATTGCATAGGTCAAGCTATAAAGCTGGAATACTACATCTCCAACACTGATCCACAACCTGGTAGATAGTTCATTATTGAAGTTACTGTACTTGTAATACACCAGGCACTCTGTTACTACCACAACCGTGGGAGTTGCAGAACCAACCTGGTATCTTAGGAGAGTGATGACGCAGCTCTGGTGGTGAGGAATGCTTCTCTTCAAGCTGGCTGACCACCTCAATATTGTGCGAGGATGAACTACGACCAACTAAAACCACAAACAAACAAAACAACTTTACATGACACTTAACTTCTCGTGTTAAGAATTCTACACCATTGAGTTATATTATATCCCACCAGTGGCAGTGTGAGGACTTATCATGTGCCTAAGGTTATTTCGTGGGTTGCTGTGGGGGTAAACTGAGACTTGTCCATAGGAAGGAACTCATACACAATTACATCTACAATAACTACATCCAGTTGGTCAGAACTAAAAGAAATTGTCACTTCTGTGTTCTGTGAGTGGATGAAGCTAGACCCTTTCACAAAAAAAAAAAAAAAAAGTTGAAAACCACTTAAATCTCTGGTATTCCTGCTAGGTCAGAGTTATTACAACACAAAAATGTTCTACCCAGTCCACTTCTATGTCCCAGTGCATCCTAATTCCATACAAACTATCTTAGTAATTTGTGAAAGCGGAAACAAGTGATTAATACTTGGAACTCCAATCAATCAAAGGTTATCTCAAGTTCATTGAGAAGGACTTTACTTGATGATGTTACAACATACACTAACCAACACACACACACACACACATACATACATACAGACTATAACAACTACAGAGTAGCACAGTGCCCGCACAAGAGCTAGTGCACCAAATGAGTTTTGTGTGTTCAGGTATGTTTAGACTTCACTGTACAATTGAAATAATGTTGATGAGGTCTTATTTTTAAACAAGTCAAAAGTTCCCAGTTGCTAATAAGTTGTGCAAGTCGTACATGTACCTTAAAATACCGTAGTAGTGGACCAAAAGAAAGAAATTGAAACAAATAATAATAATAATAACTGTAGTCTACATTCAGAGCATTACTCATAGCCATGCACTGGGGTGGTATAGAGTATCACAGCACACAATACCTGGCAGAATCCTAGCAATTAGGAGAACTCTCTCAATTTTATTACACATGTAGCTAACTTAACAATAAGCAAGGATTACTTACTCAGCTGTGAAGTTAAGATTGGAATATAATATAATGTAAGCTCTTTTACTAAATTATTTGCAATTTCAATGAACTCAACAACTTGCAGCTATTATGAACGAGCATAGTAAAAAGGACCCTCAAATACTATAATTTGAATTTTATTTTTACAGAATTGAAAAAAATGTTTTGGATGTCACTGGGGATGGAACCCAGGATACTTGCTTAACGCTCAAATGCTCTGCCACAGAGCTACAACAACCAACAGGCAACCAAACATTTCTATTCTATATTTATACCATCAAGGGGCACCTGGTATGAAATGCTACAGTCTCGCTCTCAACAGACTAACGGAAAAAAATTTGAAGAATTTTTTTTATTCTGCTAATTTATCACTTCACAATTTCTTTCGCAGCCTATAATAATAATAATAATAATAATAATAATAATAATAATAATAATAATAATAAAAATGAATACAGGCCTGTGATTCAAGCGTGAAGGTGCTATCAGCAATGAAACAAAAAAAAGTTTTGAATTTTTACTTATTTTTACACAATAATCATTAAATATACTGTAGCAAAAAGAACACACAGGACATGTTCTAACATTGAACATACTCCCTTCTGCTCCAGTTGCAAGCACTTACCACATAGCTCAGTTTGGCCACGTTTATCCACCCGGGGTTTACGCTGGTTGCTCCTGTCTGCACCAGCAGGCCTGGTCCTCCCACCATGACCGGCAGCATGAGTGCCAGTAGACAGTGTTGTAGGTCTGTCTACTCTACTACCAGCAGCATGTAATGGCAGGACACTCTCCACTGCCTTCTCAACCACTGAACAGGGGACTGAAGCAATGGCTGTGGATTTCCCTTCCATTTGCTGTCCTTCTGGTGTAGATGGTTCTTCTTCATGCCAGGAAAATGGAGGAGACTTGGGCATTACTCCATACTTTGGGTGCACATCGTTGGTTTCTACAATATACCAATTTGAAGATATGATGTGACCCTCTGCCATTATTATTAATGCTTTGAATGATTCGGCTCACTTTAACAACAGCAACCTCTAGCTCATGTGGTCAGTGTAAACACTCGGGTAATACAATATAATTTGCTATTATCATAATTATTTCAGCTGAAAATGACTGAATAACTTTAGATTTGTATTTGGAGAGACAGACATTTTTTTGTGTGTGTGCTGTTGTGGTTGTTTTTAATATCCACTACTGATAAAAGGACAGGATAAGTTGCCATACAAGAGCAGTGGCAGTTAGGAAATCAGTAGTAATTATCAATTTTGTGGATTCCTGTAGTTTTATTAATTCAATAATGCTTATGTTACACCAAGTAACACCACAACCCTCTGCACACACAAACACAAACAAAAAAACACCCACAGAGAGTAAGTGGTACTTATACCAACTATTAACCAAACTAAATACTTTCACAATAGGGTCACTGTTATTAGCCACAAATTAACCAAGAAGCTCTAGGATGCTTAGATAATGCCCGCCTAACTGCAGATAATGCCGAAATTATGGAGTGCTCTATACGCATGCGAGTACACACACTCGCTCATGACCTCACTTCACTAGTACCAAACCTAGCACCCCCCCCCCCCCCCACGAACCTCCCTCCGCCTTCCCAATACTCTATACCTGCTATGATCTCATCTCTAGTAAACTGTATGTATTCACAAGCTCCATTGTAAAAGTACAGATCATCTCTATGAATAGCATGTGACAGACTCCAATAGTAAATATTGTAACTTTCCTGATCTAGCATGACTGAAACTATGACAACTTACAACATGTCATACAGCGAGCTCACTTTAACGACAGCAACCTCTAGCTCATGGGGCTAGTGTAAACACTCCCGTAATAAGACAAGTAACGGATGGCATATAGACATGCACATACAGCAGATCAATCATTTATCTATGAAGCAATGACAGGAACAATGCCCAGCATTGCAACTTTCCATTTTAAAACCGATTAGCGCCTAAAATTAAATTCGCGATTACGTGCACGTATTCCGAATTGTTTACAAAAATTGTGACCGTCACCTCGAGGCTTAACGCCTGAGCTTTTCTTGTCTATAGGCAATACGCTTCGAAGTAACAGACGGCGATGTATTAACAGATTGAGCTAAAACCCTCCTCTACCCCCGCGGGCTAAGTTTTTGTTTTTTTGAAGCGTATGTAGTGGCGCACTCATTGGAAACTACAAGCTTCAAGGTAAGTATACCATTGTTAGCATCAGTATTGTAAAGTTTAGGCTAAGACCTCATGTTTCATAGCTATATATTGTTGTTTTAAATGTTCACTAGCCGCTTGCTTTGAAATAATTCAGCAACTATTGATTTTGGCTGTTTTTTTTTTGTGTGGAGCCATACTAGGATAATATAATATATAACATAAACAAGCAATTATATAGACTACTGTTTGCAATTCTAGGATTTTTTTTTCTGATAATACTATGAAGCAGTCCTATTGAACTCCATTGTGACAAAGCCACACCCCATAATCCACTGTACCGTACCATGATGTGTCTGTTGTTACTGTTCTTGACATAGATTGCACATTCTCTTCATACCTGAGAAACTTTCTCCTAAGAAACCATTTATGGGCACCTTCAAGTAGGGGAGAACTGGGAGGAAGAAAGTCTGTATCCTGATGCAATAAAACTTGACCTTTTTGTGGTTGGTGTTGTTCAAAATCTATAAAACCCTCTGTGTATGAACAAAGCTTTCCTTTTTCAACCTTTATTTCTTCCAGGTCATCAAATTCTTCATTGCTTGCCCTCCATGAAGACTTCTTGGCCATGGACCTCTACCCTGAGAGTCTTCTGCCCTTATTCTATCTCTATTTCTTTGAGATCATAAAATTCTTCATCACTGCCCTCTCTGAAGACTTCTTGGCAGTCTTTAAAATATCGTATTAATTGATATATATTTTTTGTTTATTAGTTATCTATGCATAATATTTTTTTTTTTTGTACTTTGATTTTCTTTATACACAAACAGTGCTACAATTTCAATCTACAATAATAAAAAAGTTCTATGGTAGGGTCATTAAGACCTTGCCTCCCTTACCACTTATCTCACAGGAGAACGCTATGGCTTGTGGGAGCTCTTGAAACACTTGCGATTGCTGCTGGTAGCTAATTGAAGCGGGTACTATGGCGGTTACGCAAAAATCTAACCCGCGCTGTGAAGCACCCTCGTGCTTTACCCGCAAAAACGCGTAATTCGCATAATATCGTTAAGAGTAAGAATTGTTACACACATAGAGGGCAGTGTGTGGGTGTGTATATGTGTGTGCGTGTGAACCATGAAACAAAGAGTGACCATCAAAATTCAGAGAGACAAGAGAATAAAATGGAAATAAACAACACACACACACACACACACACACACACACACACACACACACACACCACACACACACACCAACCATATCTCTACTGAACTATTCATCTACTGAAACACAGTTTGAAGCAATATTCACACACTGACCTGGTTATCATACATCGTATATCTGCAGTAAAAATCACATCACCCACTGACTAAAGCACATCATGATTCACACAGCTGGTGAAGTTAAGCTGGGAATACTTCCGGTGCGTGCTTATTCTATCTTCAAACAAGCAACATATAAAATAATTGCATTTCTTACCGAGAGAGATTGGAGATGGAGTCACACGGCGAGGAGCTGATGGCAGTGGACCCACATCTGCATGACAGTCTTCATACACAACAACTGCAAGCACATATATAACACATACCACCTCAACAGAACGGTCAATCTGACCCAGTATGACTTGTGCCTAGACAGACATGAGCTATCACAAGGTACACAGCACAATGTCAGCCAACTCAGTACAGAAGCTGTAGTCACATTAGATAACTCTGTATGGTTGGAGTTCCAGAAATTCTATTATTTAGAGTGGCATAAGTACACAGCTACCCACACTACTTAGTGGAGTGGACAGGACCAGTGCTGTGGTACATCCCACCTACCCATCTCAGCAGCAAGAGCAGAAAACATACAACTGAAGCAAACATAAATAAAGGGAAAAAAAAAAAAAGAAAAAAAAAAAAAAAGGGAAAACATATAAAAAGAAAAAGAAAAAAAACAACAAAACAACAACAACAACATCACACACCCAACCCGCTATGTATGGTTGTCATGTTACAGGGCAGGCCCCAACACATGCACTACAACTGGCTTGCTACAATTGACAAACTTCTCTTCCCAAAACTAAACAACAACAAACAAACAACTATAAAGCCGTTGTTAATCTGAACTGAAACTCAGATCACCCAAACATAAACACCCGAAAAACTGCAAAACTGCATACAAAAGCCTGTTTAATGAACTCAACTTTCTAAAACCCATTGACTCCCGTAAGTACAATCAAAGAAGAAACTTCCCCAGCTACAGTGAAGGTGAAAGTATGAATGAATGCATTGACACAGGGAACCAAGTAGCGGTCATATCTACTGATAGCTGGAAAACTTTACAGTATTAAATCAACAACAAAAATAATCGCCTGAGATAGGGACCAGGTTATAAACATCCCTGAACTCAGCACCAACCAGGGGAAGGACACAGGTAACCGTTTAGGAACCAACAGCCAGTCTCCAACTAACTAGGCAAGCATTACCTCATATAGATCTTATCATAAACTGTCATGTTTATCAGGTACCAGTGCTGTTAATTGGTGGGAGCCAGTTTAATGCAGAAAAAAAAAGTGCTGTCACTTCACCACGTCTTAAAGTACTATCACAATTGGTGTCCCAAGAAATAAACTGAAGGGAAATTAAATTTATGCGAGAAAGTTAGTATTATTAAATGGGTAGTAGCTGAACTTTTTTTGTTGTTTTTGTTTTGTTTGTTGTTGTTGTTGTTATTTATAAGTGGAAATAAACCAATGATGGGGAAGTCCTCTTGCAGTTACAAAACAATTACTAATTACCTTCACTCCTGTCATTATAATTCAAGATCTCAAGCCGTTGCTAGACTGTTAATTCACATAAAACACGAAACAACTTGTCCGAAAGACACAAAAACGCTAAACACACGTCTTACAAGACTGCACATGTATAGATAATGCAGCAATTAACTTAATATGGCAATTATAAAAAGTCACACAAGAAAATTGCATAAAACTAGTCCTAATTCAACTCGTTATGTCTGATCTAAAGAATATCACATTACACCAACCACAACAATTTATATGATAGTTACATATGGAACCAGACAGCTGTGACCCTCCCAGCAAATGATAACATAAAGTAGTCGGGGAATCCCCATGGAATTGGAACAATATACTGAGCAATACCATATATATTATTCCTGCAATATCACAGACATGCAACGCCATCACTACTTCACCCTCGGTCTCGTGTTTACCAGCAACCACTAATAAAGAAATAGCACAACCATAACCAACTGAACTCTTAACACTAACCTCTAGTCCCCAAGTCACTTCAACTCAAGAACCCTTTTAAACCTATTTTACTTTGTGTTGTGCATTATGTGTGTTTTGTGGTAATTTGTGTGCCACTGGTCAGCCTTCATATTAGCTCTACTAGTTGCCTCTGCCTTTGCAATCGCATAAAGTTCATACAGAAAAAAAAAAGGGGGGAAAAAAAAACTGGCTAAAAACGACAAAATCATCACCACTGCCAACCTTATCTAACAGGCACGACAATAGGACCATCAACTTTACTACTCACCGAGTTGGCTGTTGAGAGGAAGGTCACTAGCCGAGGATCTGGCTGAAATATTCTCAGTGCCACTGCTATTCAAAGATGAATACTCATCGAACTCTCCAGAGTCTCCGATGGAGGAACCACTGGATGATCTAGGAGAGTTGTACTCGGTATAGACAATGGTGTTGATGTCCTTGCAGAGCCCCATTTCTTTGGCGGCCTCTAAAGATTCACTGACGTTCCAGTTCTTGGTCTCGAGGATGTCCCGTGCCATTTCATGAGTGGTTTTGGCTCGTTCTAAAAATTCCAGCAGTTTTAGATGCTGATGCTGATTTACTGACAAACCTACAAATTATGATATATTCTTTTATTTCTGAGTGGTTCAGAGTTGAAATTCACTGTCATAAATGGAGATAGGGCTAGGTAATGGATACATCAAATATTCACCATTTTCTGGCTCAGTCACACCTTACTATTCTATTTGCTACTAACACTCATCACCCACTCATCACCCAATACTCATAAATTTACCTGCATTGCTGCTTAAACGTTCTTCCATCAAAAATGAGTTTTCTGATAATTTCCTTTTCAGAAAAGAAGATACGTGGTTGTCTTCTCTGTTTTTTCTAGTAAGCGTGCAGAAGACGTCGAAACCTTTAGGGTGGGTGCTTACTAGTTCAACCAGCTTTGCCATTCTAGCTTTGAAACCAGAGATAGTTCTGAGCTCTTGACATTGTTCCTCGGTTAGAATGTTGTGTTTCTTTAGGGAAACAAAATAGCATTCCGGATTCTTGACGTTTTCCTTCAAGTATTCTTCTTCACTTAGCAAAACGAAAGCCTTCACCCTGACTTGAGAGCGGGCCATTTTTACAAGAGACTTATCCCCCACACCTAACGACAACGTAACGAGAATCGGAGAAGTGTCGAATGATGAATCGTTCAGCTAAGTTTACGTTGTTGTTGTATATATATGTAAGAAGGAAACGCCCTACGTCATCCATCGGGTTTTACCCCCAGAAATTTCCCTTGATGCGCACGCATCCTGATGATAGGCGATTTTTGTGAGTAATTGTAAGCTTAGCGTTGCGTTTTTTTTTTTTACCGTTGCGCTGGGACACGGACGCCAGTTCTCTAGGGAGACGGGTCACTTGAAAGCTCGTAAGCCGAGAGTAAAGTCTTACCTCTCCCCCAACATGCTCAACCATATTATAGTTTGACATAATAGCTTGAGAGACAGAATGGACTACCAGTCGATGCGTCTGGAGGATCTCCAAGGACGGCAGCGAGCACAAGATTGTCACTGTTACCCCAAAAAGATCTACCTTAGAGTTATTGTACCAGCACCAAAAGAGCATCTTAAGTACACAAATGCTCCAATCTCGGGTGTTTCTTCCAGTCCCCCCAGGAGTTATACTATGGTAGCTAAAGAAATGAGTTTTGAAATGGGCAGGGTGATAAGGCGAGACACGTACGGAGAAATCAGATTGGCTCATTCTTCAACAAGTTCTAAAACTATTGTAGTGAAGTGTATCCTCAAGAATCATCCACAAATGCAAGGTTACGTTAGATACATTCTTCCTAGGGAGATAGCGTTATTGAAAATGCTAAAAGGACATCCCAATGTTGTCTCTTTCATAGGAGTGCTGGATGCTGACCACTATGCAATGGTGGCAATGGAACACATGGAAGGAATGTCTCTGCTAGATTTCATTCGAATGAAACACTATATGAGAGAGGATGAAGCAAGAATTGTACTGAAAGAACTCTTGAATACAGTTATCACATGTCACTCTCTAGGCATCAGCATACGTGGCCTCTCATGCGAAAATGTCCTCCTTGACAAATCCCTCACACCCAAAATATCAACATTTGAACATGCCATTGTGCGAGGATATGACAAAGTGGACATTTTTAAGGGGACAAACTACTCTCCTCCTGAAGTATTCGAAGGCAGGGATTACGATTCCAAAGCAGTTGATGTGTGGACTCTGGGAGTCATTCTGTACACTATGGTCACTGGAACTCAGCCACCATCTGTTGCTGACCTGGACCAGGCCAAAGTGAAGTCACTCATATTTCCTTCCTACATCACTTCTCAATGTCGCAAAACAATAGAAAAGATGCTACAACCGTGCCCGATGAGAAGGACCACCATGTTGGAGCTGAAGCAAGATGAATGGCTGAATGGTCACTATGTGAGTTCTATGGACTACCACAATACTGATTCTGATGGGGATTTCACCTGTCAGAGCTTATCTTCAGCCGAAGTGCGATATGGGCATAAGAAGAAGGTACATAATTGCCGTTCCAACATGGAACGTAACTTCTGCAAAAATTGCTTCAGAATGACTAATACTAAAAGAATAGAATCAGTTGAGCTTATATCGGAGGATAACTATGAACAGAGAGATACGAAACATAGAGGGATAATTGATGGAACAAGTTTTATGTCCAGGGGAGAAAGATACCGTGTGCCTTCAAATTATACCTTGATGAAAAACATGCAAACATCTCGCTCACTCTCGACAGGTACATTGGTGTCTGTAAGAAGTGAAGTACCACTGGATAAATTTGAAGCTCAAAATAGCGCACTGAGATCTAGCAAGTCTATGGAATCAGTTACCACCACAACGGACTGCAGACTGGGAGATGAGAACAACAGCCATCGAGCAACTGCAGGATATTCTGATATAGAATACTTCCTATCTGAGGAAAAGAAGCAATTGGCTGATACAAATAAAGTCCTTGCAGAGGAGAAGCGATTTTTGGATTTCTTTGACATGCACCTGCCACAAGGAAGCAAGGAGTGTGCCACTCCCACATTCAGTGGCCCCAACAAAGTAAAAAAGCCGCAACTGCTAGACAAGAGTACTTCATATCAATGCAATCACGTGGATCAGAGTACTTCTTGCCACATAAATGTTTCCAAGGCTGTCTGCAGTGTAGGAGTCAATGCAGTGGTTGGGACTATCAACCAATGCATCCAGTCTGTGGTCAGTGTAGAAATACCTAAACGAAGTTGCGATCAAAGGCAAGAGAAGGTGGAAATCAACCAAAGTGTGGAGAAACCCATTGTATCTTCAAATTTAGAGATACCAAATCTTGCTGAGGGGGACAAGACTTCTCCTATACAGATGTCCAGTACTAGTTCGCTGATGGCCAATGTTAGAGAACAGGTATCTGAAACAGATGCCTCACCAATAAGTCTGGGTGCTCACAGTTTAGATCAAATTTCTGACAGACTCCCAAGTTCTGTGGAATTAACATCAGCATCAGCAACTGAATTAAATAATAATAGTTCAACTACCATCCATGATTATAGAAAAAAATCAGTAATTAGAAAATTCTTTTCTTTTTTGAGGCCAAGAAGATCTCTAGATTCTCAAAGACCATCTACTGCAAAGGACAAAACAATGAAGTCAGTTAGGAGGCATCCACCAGCAGTAACTTCAATGGACTCTAAAGTCTCATCCGTTACTCCAGCAACTTTATCAGATATCAACCACAATATACATTCTTGGAAAGCTAGAAGACCTGGATTTAGAAATGGAGGAAAGCTGTCTAGTATAAGTGCAGAACTAATCAAGCAATCCAGTAACAAAAAGACAAAGGGAATCATTACTGAAACAAAGGATTGGTTTGAATCCAAGCCAGTAGAACAATAAAGTTGTATGTTTGGATGTCTCTATAGCTATGTACTAGTTGAACAAATTAAGGTTTAAAAAAAATTATAATTAGCTATGGTGGTTTTTATTTTGAGAGGAATACGCACATAGTTTGATCGTAGTGTTAATAACTATTGATTCTGGGTCACCGGCAGCTATGCTGTACACTACACACACACATTAATTTCATCAGGTGAATCACCACACTCTCAAGATATAATAACTCACAAACTAGATTTTAACTTTGCCTCTAACCCTAGTTCTAACCCATTAGCTACTATAATTGCTAGATATCTCCTAGAATTCAATGATAGTGATAGTAGTTTAATGATCAAAACAAAATTTCCGTATTCCAGCCATTAAGTGTTAAAACAGAAAAGTAGCTCTGAATTCAATGACAGTGTTATAGTATGAGTCTTGACAGAGAGAATGATTGTAGGCTCCAGAGGTTGACTTCTTTTATTCACCATCATCTTGAATTTTTAACTACAACAAAACACAGTTTATAGCATTACAAATTTTTATTATTATGGTCCAAATTTACCTGTCTCTTTCTATGCTCGTAGAACTCTATTAAGGCCAGTAGAGCAATCACAAAAAGTGCCCAAACACTTCCAGCAAATGGTGTGAATACCAGAACATGGCGGTAATAAGGTGCCAATCTACACAAAATCGCATTTATCACCTTTTTAAATTCTACATTTTTGTTAGCTAAAGTTAAATTTTTTGCTGAATTCTATACTTTAGATATCTGTGTGTGATAAATTTGTATTAAATACCGTTGCTATATTGTTGTCAGGTGTAATAACTTGGCAAGTGTGCAATAACACTTGCCCGGTATTTAAAATAGTTAAAGCATGAGCGCTTAGTGCCTAGTACATTTATCGCACTCAGTCCTCGGGCCTACGGCCCTCGGGCTGTCGTGCAATAAATCGACTAGAAACTAAGCACTCATGCTTTAACTATAACCAGTTAAAGAATAGCAGATCTGTAAAAAAAACTTACAAACTGTCTTGATGAGGGTGAAATTGTTGAATTATTTTAACTGCAACTCCATTCGTAATTCTGTCTGCAAATATCACCCAACTGTAGACAAACGAGCTGCTACCCTACAGTAAAAGATCAAAGTATTCTGAAATAGACACACTTATCAGTTTTACAGAATTGTTAACCAATTACACCACAATTGAGTTTAAGTTACAGTGCACATTCTCTTGTGACCTTTCTTGTAAATCTCAAAACAACACTGTCCGTTTTGAGCAATGTATTGTGATGTGGCCGCAGGCATAATATTGAAGTTGCCACAGGCATAATATCGAAGTTGCCACTCAAAGTAGCCAAAAAATAATATTACTTGGTCTTTACTATGAACAGGCTAAGTTTTGTCACAAATCTCTTTAATTAATGAGAGTTAAGGCTGCCCAAATACAAAATTAATTCTTAACTAGTCTAGCTCACTTACTGCGCCATAGATTGGGCAAATGTATCTCTGGCATCTGAGTTACATGTAATTATAACTAGTGATGTGCTTGAGTACAAATAGCGAGTGAGCCTGTGCACAAATGAAACACTTCAGAAGAATCTATCAGTCCATTTTAAAAGTATAAGTACGTAGCTGTTGTGACCATACTTTATCTAACCATTATTTATCTAACAAATACAGAACTACCTTCTTATCTCAATTTCCCGAGTAATGGTATTTTCTGTAGTCTCTAATTAGACTATTTGAGTTATACCAGTAGCTTTTGACAACAAGCACTCACAGCTGCTATAAAAAGGCAGTTTTTGAAATTATGTCTGGTAAAGGGTCTCAATACCATAATACTCTTTCGCCATAACATCCTAAGTGCATCTTGTGGCAATTAGAAACAACCTAATAGATATCCACGATTTTTTATTTTGTTACCCCTGATAGTGTCTCACTCGCTTCGCTCACTCGCCAATAATTTATATAATAATGATATGCTATTTACTTTAGTTTCTTACAATATTTCAACAAAATGTCAGTGACTCTTTGCTTACTGTGTAAGGTCCAATAAGATAAGACACCAGAACCATGGAAAGAACATTTGTGATGGCTCCGCCAGCACCCATCAGCATTATGGCTCCATAAATAGAGTCTCTAGGCCATAAAAAGGTTTTGGAAGAATTCGTGGAAGGGTTTGCCATCCACAGCCACATTCTGCAATGAAGTGAGAAAGGTAATGAAAGAGAGAAGAATGCTAGCTATGTGCTTACAGACCACCCCAGGCTATGACTATTCCTGCGAAGAATAACATCTGCATGCAATAAAAGGTAAAGTAAAAAAAAAAGATTACTTTTTGAAAAGACTTTACCTTTGTTCCAATGTATTTGTTAAGACGCTTGATTACAATTGTTGCTATAAAGCTCGAGATGTAGAGAATTAAAGGACCTTTTGCAATACTTGTCTGCAAATAGTTATTACTAAATGAGCAAGAATTACATTTCTATAATTGCAAAAATGACATTTTTGTTTCTTGCTCTTCCTATACTTTTACATTTGATACTATTAAGTTACTACCATGGCAACACCCACTAATTAAAGTGTGATACATATTATTTGAACTGCTACAACTAAATTCTCAATATGTATGCAAGCATTCATTATAATATAAATTGCCAACGGAGTTGGTAGTACAATATGGAAACTACTTACCTTGTCCATTCCTAATGTATCAATGAAATAAAGGGGCAGGTAACTTTGTGGAAGAATGATCATTAGCCTAGCAGATGCAAAGCCGCACATTCCCTGTCAAAGTAATAGAATGAGGAGTGTGAATATGCCAAATAATTGGAAATGCAACACATCCTTAAACTTTCCCTCCCCCTTACAATTTTAAAACTTTACGCACAATACAAGTTATTTTATTTGGAGAAAAGTGAAAAGCTGTACATTGTAGAGGATGCACATCAATACCTACTCAGTGCATTTATAAAGATAATTCCAATGCATGTCCCTGCAATATGGATAGTGAAGTAAATATCTAGTTAATTTAACTTACCAAGAAAAATTTTGGATTTTTAATCCATTCATACCACTTCAGGGACTGAAAATGTATTTGCGATTTTTCTTTGATACAAAATTGAAATATTGAAGACACTGGAACACCAACAATTATAACCACTAATGCCATTACCTGTGAAAATATAAAAGGAAGTTAGATTTCCAATGAAATATAGAACATATATATATAGTTACTCATATTCAAGCACAATATGTCAGTGATTCTTGGCTAAGCAGTATCAATAACAAGATATATTAATTATATTTTAAATTGTATTTTGTTATTGGTGCAGTTGCTGAAATTAGCTATAATAAAATTTAGCGCAAATTAGGGTCACATACTGTACTTATTATATAACTTAACAATAGTCATAGAACTATACCTTAGCTAGAACGGAGCACAAATTTAATCTAATGTTTCCGTCAAACTTGCTTTAAATTTTCCATCATGTTATATTATCACTTTACATTTAATGCAATCAATTTGAATACACCAAACTTGAACGTTTTCATTTATAATAGATTTCTGAAGACTCAATTGACATGGTAACTTTCTCCTTTTACATGGATCAATTTTATTAGATGGAAAGTCCATCTGATGATGCTTACCCAGAATATGGTTTTATCGTGTGGAGAGAGATCTTCAACATCTACACTGTCATTCACTTTGACCAGCAAGACCCAGAAGCAAGTGAAGATGACCAGATTGCCTACTATGCTGAATCCAAACCTATTCAAAGCAGGTGAAAAAAAAACTGAATATGAACTATTAAAATCTTCAGAACAACTTGCATAATTGCAACAAGTATTCCATGTTTTTCTTTGGTCTAGTAGCTACGCCTGCTCCATCTGCTAGCTTACTTACCTTATGGAGTTTAGCTCCACTTGTGTTGCCTTGTTTGGTGCCAGCTCTGGTATTAGTGAAACCTGACCAAGCTGGGTTGCTGCCCAGCCAAACTGGAACACTATTGCAAAACAGGAATAATAGAGGACTTTGTAGTCAGTTGAAGCTGAGTTGCAGCCAAGGCAGTCATGCCATATGAAGAAGAAGGAGGCCACAACACAAGCCATGCCTAGAAGGATGAACACCTTGCGTCTTCCAAGCACTCCGCATTTGCATCTGTCAGACCAGTCTCCAATCAAGGGTGTGGAGAGAGCCCCACCTATTTGCCCCGCAAGAATGATTGTCCCAGCACTCGCCGCGGGAAGGAGGAGCACTTTCTGGTAGAACGCGACACTGTAGGGAAACCACATTGATACAGCGAGAAGGTTGGTGAAGTTGGCCGTGCCGTACGCGATTCTTCGGTACCACGTTAAAGGCTTCGGCTTAGGTAGCAGAATCTCTTTCTCTACGGGAGATTCAGACCTAATTTCAGACGGTATTTCTTCACGATTCATCGTGATTGTCCCACTTCTCTGCCACAAATAGGAGGAGCTGCTCCATTAGGGGAAATCCCCAATCACATGTTGACCTTTTGAACTCGAAGTAAGCAGTGAGGTGGGTGTGGTGTGCGCGAAGAAAATGTCTGAAGACTTGAGGAGCTTGGACGAGACTCGGAAGGAGGAGCAGCTAGCTGCTGGTATCCTAGCTATTCTGTCACCTGCAGTGGAACAGGTGGATGGAAAAATTGGCGAAGTGAGGCAAGTGTTGCTTAACTAACTTAGAGCTGTGAGGACATGGATTGTATTTTGCTATGGAGTTGTTACTCACTGTATCCTGTGTGAGAGGCTGAAGTGTTTTCTACCTATCTGTGACAAACTTGATTGTATTTATTAGGGTCAAAATTCAGTAGCGGGGTCAAGACAAAAGTTTCTTATGTAGTGGGCATTCGTAGTTAACCAATTCTCCTCTGAATTGTAGTAAAATTTAAAATTAATAGACAAACAATTTTCTGTGTCTGATACTAGACTGTCTATAGCTAATTCAAGTCCAGTATAGCTTCTTCATCTTATGTATAAATAGTTTTTGCTCCTTTTGGTTCACCAAAATGCCTAAGTCACTATTAATCCAGCTCTACTACCTCAACAACAGACCGTCCAGTCGCCATTTTAAAGTAAACCTTGCTCAAGCCCCTAAACACTGCTATCCATGGCGTGGAGTTCGAGCTTACGTGCTGATTGTTGAGCTATGTAACTTTTTCTGGAGGCTATAGCATTTGAGTGAAACAACACATTTGAAAATAAACAATTTTCTTGATGTATTACATCAAACCACTTTATAGCAGTTGCTGCAGTGAAAGGTTTAAAATATTTTGACAACATTAAAGTATCTAGCATATTAAGCATTTTTTTAAGGTGCTATTTAAACCTTGCATATTTCTAGAAAGAGCCAAGCTGAGCTCAGGGACAAGATTGACATCCTTGCTGAAGGTAAAGCTAAGCTTTAAGGGAGATATATGTCATAATTGATATAATTTATTTGAAGAATTGAGGGTCTTGTCTGAGAAACAGAAGGTTCCAGTTGATTTGGACATGTACATCAAGAAGTTGGCCAATTCGAGGAGGAGAATCATCTTGGTGAATGATATCTTACAAAACATCCAGGTATGGCTGTATATACCGTACATATTTTTGTTCATGAAAATAAGTTTTCTAATCAATTCTTCTTTAAATCATTCCTTTTTTTTTTATTTTTTTTATTTTTTATGGTAGGACAATTTGGCCCACCTAAGTGTGGGGCCATGCCTTCCTTACCCAACAGGTTGGGTTTCATACAACATTTTTTGGTTTGTCTTCATTTCAATGGTAGTAGTTATTGATATAATAATAATGATGATTCAAACAAACATGGTAGTAACCCAAATTGTTAGGGTTAAGAAAGATTTTCTTTTCAGCAGTTGACCATTTTAGGTTTTTTTTAAAAACCCATTTTCGAATATCAACAATCAGCTTGTCACTAGTTTATACCTAGAATTGCATTGAAATTGGTTTGTCTTTTCTACACGTGTGCAATTTCCTTCCTTCAGCTCATGTCTTTCTCTCTCCCCCCTCCCACCTTATTCCATGTGTGAAGAACGTAGCCAATGGATTCATTTCTCATCTTATTTTTCCTTCTTACTTCCAGGACCGACTCGAGAAGTTGCATAGGAACGTATCCAGGGAGACTTCACGCCAAAAGGCTGGAATTGAAGCATGTCAATGAGCAATGGAAACTTCTATCTGCACACGTTTCATTAACTTAGCTTCGGCTTGTGGCATGTTCATTGGTTTGATCATTTCTAAATTTTTACATTCATTGCAACAGAATATTTGTTTTTATTTAATCAAGATTCTTCATTCTAACTTCAAGCGCTTTAAGGTACACCTCCATATTTAAACCATCCATAGATCTGTGCAACAGGGCTTTCACAATCACCCATTTCTTATCTCCACTACCCTCATCACAAATATGCATGTCCTTATAGTCTGCTTCTCCTATAAACTGATGCAGAACTCCAATTTTGGGACGAAATGGTTCCAGGTTGGACACATCTACTGCAATCTGCAAAGACTGGCTAGATGGATCTTGTAGTACTAGCAGGCTGTGTCCGATATCATACTTTTCCACTCTGCCTATGACTCTAATGATGCCTTCCCAACTTGGGTCTTTAGATGCCAATAGTGATGGGAACGCCAGGTATCGAGCGCACTGCATTTTCGAATTGGCAATAATAGTAGTAAAGTACAGTAGTCTGGCGTAGCCAGACCCTTACCTTTACGTAGCGTCTGGTAAAGGGTCTGGCTAAAAGTACAGTATATAATTTTCTTGGGTTTAATTTATCGATAGGTAAAGGAAGATCAATTTGCTGAGTCAGCACCTAGTTTAGTATCCGGAGTTTCGGCAAGAATCTAGAAGGGAATCCAGAAAGACTATAAAATTAGGCTTTTGGAGAATTCTACCTCAACAGACTGTGTATTATTTAGAATAACCTCGCCGTCTCCTTTCGTATCTTTAGTAAACCTACCGACGAGAAGATGGTAAAAGAAACTAAGTATTACGGTGAGTCGGTGGTGCCTAGCACGCGCTGTCGTTAGCTGTATTTTGTTTTTAGACATTTTAGGTGTGTCTCCCACTGCCACTGAAGGGGAGCTGAAAAAAGCTTACAGGAAACAGGCCCTGAAGCATCATCCTGACAAGAACCCTGGACCTGAGTCTGAAGAAAAGGTGAGGAAGATAGTGGTGGTTAGTGCATATCTTATGGTATTTGTCATTCATTATGAATCCATTGGGAATAAACTAGTGATGTGCCCTTTCTAAAGTACGCTCCATTTAAAATGCTCCATTGTACCAGAGTTGTAATAGCAAGCATTGCATTTTATTCTTGAAGTGATTATTGGTCAATGAATATTTAAGTAAGAATAGTTCTGTTGTGTATGGTGTATAGCTATGATAAACAGCGGTTAGCCAAGTAACTTATTACCGCCACTAATAGAAAATGACCTCCGCTAAATTTAGACCTAACTATGTACGTCTGTCCTCTTCTGTCTCTGTAACTCCTTGCCGTATTTTCTGGCATCATTTCAAAGTTTTTTCTCCTGATTTTTACACTTCTTGTGACCACACAATTGTTTACATTTTAAAGCCAAATCCAATCCCCAATGGAGGTGTGTAACAACCTCAGGATGAAATGAAGATGAAGAAATATCCGAATATTGACATAAGGACTTGTCAACTCAAGTATAGTAATTTTTATTTGTATTACTTATAATTTTTGTAGTTTTTATTTCCCCTGGTAACTTGAAATGTTGCTTTTGATGAATCAATTTTTGATAAGCATGAGTGTTTCATTTCTAATTCAGCTTGATAATTTTTGGACAAAATTAAGTTATAAATAATTGTGCTGTAAATAATACCGGACCAGCAAGAAGTTAGTGGTGGTATTTAAAACCAACCTCATTCGGTGAATAAAGCGTTCAGTGCATCAATACAAACTCACTCACTCACTCACTCACTCACTGTTGGTAAATCTATGAGAATGGCTGGACTTCCTCCCAGCATTCTCTTTTCTCTTTACGATTACAATGGTCCCCTCCACTAGAATCCTACATGACCAGTTTTAGGTATAACATCAGATTATTCTTCTCACTAGCAACCACGGCCTCTGTGTGTACATAGCTGAGCTGGTCACATTAGAATCACTACAGACCATTACCTCTATTATATTTCTATGCTGGCTATTTAAGATAATGGGAATTCTCCCTGTACATTATTCTTCTGTGTACATTTTGGTTTTTATAGCGATCAAACGTGTATGTTTGTCCTGATAGCAGCTAAGTAATCTGCTGACAAGTGAAGACTAGGCAAATGGTGATTTCTATGTCTATTGTTTCCCCTTGCTTTTACTTTAGTTCAAAGGGATAGCTCAGGCGTACGAAATTTTATCAGATGAAAAGAAGCGCAAGATCTACGATGAAGGAGGGGAGGAAGCGCTGAAGGAAGGCAGTGGTCGTGGACCCAGCTCTGCCATGGATATCTTTGACATGTTCTTTGGAGGAGGAGGCAGAGGGAGAAGAGAGAAGAGGACTAAAGACATGATCCATCCGCTCAGGGTAAGTGAAGAAGGAGGAGTAGATGAGTATGGTTGGCATACATACATATATATAATACTTATAGCACGAGTCAGAGTACAATATGGGAAAATATTTTACGAGCACGCAAAATATTTTCACGAGCCAAAGGCGAGTGAAAATGTGACGTGAGAGTAAAATATCATTCCCATAATGTACGACGAGTGTGATAAGTGATTTATTGCTTCTTTGAAATTTTTCTCAACCGGTTACAATACAATTTTCATTGATTTTACTCGCTACGCGCGCGCTACAAGTAGCGTACAATATGGGAGAATACAGAACGCTCGCGTGATGCGGAAATATTCAAGTAAAAATATCAAAGCTGCAATAAATATACATACGTACATACATACATACACATATATATATATATATACATACATACACACACATATACATACATACATACATACATACACCATACATACATACATACATACATACATACATACATACATGCATACATACACTGTACATTCTTATATTTTATGATCCCTGACCTCAAACTTGTTTATTTTTATGCTGAATTTGAGATTTCTCTTTGCCTTGTCCTGGGTTAGTTAGCAATGTTTTGGGGATTTCCCACTAACTGGTATCTTTCATCGCTTCTCTATATTTTGTGTGATGTCATCAATTAGCACCTTGATGCGTAAATGTGTATGTATCGATCTTATTCAACCAGACAAGAAACTACTTAAAAGTAGAAGGAGGATAGCATCATGGAAGTACACTGAAATTTGAGGGGTTGGGAGAGGGAATTGAGGTTTGTTTAACAAACTTACTTCCTTCTACTGGCTGTTTACAAGTTGGTAAAGATGTCTTTGCAGACAAATTCGCTCTTCTCAAGCTATTATACTAAGCCAAGTATCGGTACTTCACCACATTGGCTGGTTGAAAGTTTGGGTGGGGGGTCACACATGACACACCCTCTTATCACACACGTGACACACCCACCTATCGCACACATGACACACCCACCTATCGCACACGTGACACACCCACCTATCATGCACACATTTGCTTCATGACTGCAATTCAATAGATATCTTTGCATATTGGGGCTCTAGTTGCTACATTGTCATACCTATTTGAAGTTCCTTACGGTTTCGTGTGTCCCTCACAAAGCATGAATGAAACAGGGGATTATTCTTTTTTCTGGTTCATAGTAACTGGCTTTCTGTCCAGCCACCAAGTCTGTAAAATGGAAGTTGAGGTTTTAGCTTGACACCTCTTGGATGTAGAACATTGTATGAGTTGCTTTCTTAGATGTAGAGTTTTATAAAGTTACTTTCAATGTCTGTGGACAGAGTTTACTTAATGTAATGAAGCACCGAAGATGTGAACCCTCAGCACTACTATACACTAGTTAGCTATTCTAATCAGGCATCAATATAGCTCAACCAATGAAAACGGTAGATATAAATGCACTTCTTAGGATGGGTTGTCGTAGCTCAGTGGCTGGAATACAGGTGGCTAAAGCCAGAGATACTGGGTTCGATTCCCCAGTGACAACTGAGATTTTTTCACATTTTACCTTCGCTTCTCTTTTGACCCCTTTAGGTGAGAAAGTTTCAATCTAATTTTATTATTTGTTGAAATTTCATCAGGACACTCAGACTCTGGTTTGTCACTGATAATTCATTTCCAAGACAGTCAAGTCCCCACTTGTTACTATCCTAGGGGTTCATTTAGGGGAGACAGAAGGTACTCACCCCCCTTGAAGTAATTTCGTCCCCCTTGAAATATTTTCAAACTTTCATAAGCAAAAAGCAAAGTTAAACGTGAATGATGAAGGTGATTGCTAATGATTAAATCATAAGTTTATTGCTGCTCTAGTTATTGTCTTTGTAACTGAAGCACATCTCCTCTACTAATTGTGTATGAAAGTTGTGACCCCCTTAAGATAGTGAAAGTTCAGTCTCGCTTCCCCCTTAGATTAATTCCTAGATGAACCCCTGCTAACCTCTGAACCGTATTGCTCATAACTCAATAAATACCTTTCACTATTGAAAGGACCAGCTTCTATAGTCCAGCAGAAGCTTCTCCAAAGCTTAGCCCCTCTGTTTCTCTGTCACTAGGTTCTAACAGGACCAATCTTCCTGTAAACCAGTGAGTGTAAGTTCAATCAATTTGGCCGCCATGGACTTCTGCATTTTTAAACTAATTTTTTTCTCTATTTACACGAATGAAAGTGCAGCAGTTACATACTTTGAAAATGATGGCACCAATAGAAAAAATTCTGTCACCAGCAACTATGCTAAAAAGATTTTTAAAGTGAGCTTTGAAATGTATTGCTGCGTAACACTTTAAATCATGAATAAATACAATAATAATAGCAATCAAGAAAACTAGCATTTCTAAATGGTGAGATTATTTAGTTCCTCGTCAGAGTTGAAGTCATCTAAGAGTTGTGGACTTTTACCATACTATACTATACCCTCACTACTAATTTAAGTTTTTTAAATTTATATAATTAATTTTATGTCCATTAATTGATAAAGTTTTGAAATTGGATTGCTGTTGTTGTTTTTTTTAGTTTAGGTTTTTTTGTTGTTTTGTTGTTGTTTTTTGTTTTTGTTTTTTGTCTCTTTTAATGACAGGTGACATTGGATGATCTGTACAACGGCAAGACATCTCGACTAGCTGTCAACAGAAACCTACTCTGTTCCGAGTGCAAAGGTCTAGGAGGGAAAAAGGTGCTTAATTATACTACCTACCAGCATGAGTGGTGTGTGTGTGCAGGTGTATGTGTGTGTTTGTTTGTGTGTGTATTGATGTGTATGTTTTGTGTGTGTGTATGTGTATGTTTGTGTGTGTGTGTGTGTGTGTTGGTGTGTATATTAGTAGGTGTATACACTTATAAACATAATAGTTTATTTTGCATGTTTCATGTCTTCCAGGGTGCTGTGAAGAAGTGTGAACTATGCAGTGGGACTGGTGTCCAGGTGAGTGGGTGGGTGGGGCTAACTTCTAGCGATAAATTGATCCAACCGATTAAGACACAACGAGGAAAAACTGGCCAGACTGAGGAAAACCAGACATTTCTTATGAGATGTAGAAGTAACAGCACAGTATCTAATAGACTTAAATAAATATACCTAGATCCACTGAACAGTGGAGCAGGACGTCGTGTGCAGCAGGAAAAAAATAATGCAATTTTGAGAAAAGCCATCAAAGAAGTTCGGGTGAAAAAATACACGCTACCATGGTGCGTTATCGAAGACAATAGACAGGGAATGAGGAAACTAACAACACATAAAAAAAAGGAAGCACAGAGAGGAATGGAGTAATACATTTACATGTGATATTTTCTACAAAATCAAGAAGTCAGTAATATATCTACGTATTTCATAAGTGAACATAATAATCTTTTTTTATTGTAGTATTGAAGTTTAAATTTATCAAGACATTTCAATCTTATCAAGACATTTCAATCTTCATCAGTTGGACAATGAACTGATGAAGATCCTATGGGATCGAAACGTCTTGATAAAATTAAACTTCAATACTACGATAAGTTTTTAAAAAATGAGATTATTATGTTCACTTATAAGTATTAACGTAGTAGTTAAAAATGAATTTGTACAGTATTATATCCATTTCATATCCCTGATATTGTCTTGTCCCTCCCACTAGCCTTGCCATTATATACACTCAACCTGGTTTTCCACATACCCCAGATCATGCTCACTCAGACATTAATATACACCTATATATTGGTTTACACCTAGTAAAATTCAACATTAATTGGGTTAGTTTTGTCCCCCTCTTTAATCGCATCAGTTACGAGTGACGTTATGTGTTGATTGTCCGTGTGGGTGTGGTCAACAGGTGCACGTGCAGAGGATAGGTCCGGGCATGGTGCAGCAATTCCAGTCTCGATGTGATATCTGTAAGGGCCAGGGAGAAATCATAAGAGGTAAGATGTAGGAGGAGGATGAGCGCGGGGATGGATATACTGACGTGAATGTGTATTTCTATATGCATGCATGCATGTATATAGAAATACATCAATGCATCCGGGTAAGAGGGGATCGAGTGTATCTGGTGACGGTGATAAGCAACATTGAAGTTGTCTATGTACTCTATCAGATGCCACTCCTTTAGTGGCTGCTGTTTACCCAGAGTAAAGTGGGTGGGTGGGGAGGTTATTATTTTTAAAAACGTATTATTATTTATTTATTTATTTTTGTTGTTGTTGTTGTTGCTATTTTAGAGGAGGACAAATGCAAGTCATGCAGTGGGTCCAAGGTGGTGAGAGACAGGAAGATATTGGAAGTTCACATAGAAAAGGGCATGAAGGATGGCCATAAAATTACCTTCCATGGGGAAAGCAATCAGGTAAGGGGTCTTTTTAGTAACTTAATTTATTTACGTACTGAATTATCAGATACTGGGGGACTAAGTGAGCTTGTGTAACTTGGCTATTAGAAGTTTATTGAGCTTGGATTGGTGTCTGGGCTTTTTCTGATAGCTTTCCACTTCCAAGCCGAGGGAAGGGAGGGGGTGGGGGTTATGTTACCTATAGTTTGCCACCCTCTTTCACGTCACCTTGGGCTGCACCACTGCCATTGCATTGTGTGTTGGCGGAGGCACTTCTACTAGCACACTCCCCCCCCCCCCCCCCTTTTAGAATCTTACTGGAAAACCTCGTTGCTAGCCTAGCAGTAGGCATTCTGTAAACAGCTCATCTGGATGTCCTCTCAGACGATGTATCCATGCCTCGTTTTCCTCCACTCTGTCAGGGTGGGATGAACTCTGAGGATGTCCTGGCTGCCTGGGGTTGAATTCCATTAAGTGTGCCACCTGATAGCACTCCACCTCCGTTCTACCAGCTTCTGTGTATGTCATTACGGACTATAATCCATCAGATTGTCAACCAATACCCAGTCTGATAGCGAAATAACAGACTCACAAAATTAGTGAACAATAGCTCTACAATACGCTCGCATGAAACCAAACTAACTAAATGAACACTAGCTCAACACCAGTATGGGGTCAAGTAAACAGAACCAAATAACACGATGTCTAAAGTCACTGGAACTAGTCCATCTCCCAATGCTGTCTCTGCTGTTGACACACTCCTGCTGCTATCTTATACTGGCTTTCCACTGCTGTGCATCGACCACTTGTGATCCTTTTACACTTTAGAACAACGTGCTCATACCAGCCAGCAATGTGCCACACTACTCCTGCCATCATTCCAAGCATAACAAGCCTCTCTCATTTTCTGTTTATAACCTGGTTCTACTACTCTACCTGTCTCTCGGTGGGTCCTGGCATTTCACAACTGGTTTTATTGGGAGGGGGAACTCTCTTTTAATAATCTTTGCTAATTAAGTTTTTTTTGTTTTGTTTTTTGTTTTTTTGTACCATTTTATTAATTGGGTGAGCGAAGCGAGATTCCCACTAATGAGTCTCAATTGAGATTTTGGTATACATGTATATATATATATATATATATGGCAGAGTTCAAAGAGGTCAATGCGTGTCCAACCCCCAGAGGCTGCTTACAAACGTAAACATTAGCGCGGGCGCCAGAAATATAGGAGAAAAAGCTTCTAAATAATGCCAGAAAAGATAAAGACAAAGAGCTACGAAGACAGAAGAGGATAGATGTTCACAGTTAGGTCTTACAGACTTAATGGATTTTTGGCGGTGGTAAGTTACCTTGGTGAGCTGTTTGTCCTAGCTGTATGCCTTGCGTAACAAATTTGTTCTCACTTGAAAATGCATTTTCCTATACTCAAGTCACTAAGAGAATACAATAGAATGCTTTATCTACTAGAGCTCTGGTACAATAGAGCATTTTTAACAGAGCGTACTTTGGAAAGGTGGCTTGATAAGTAGAATTCTTAGGTTTAGCAATCCTTACCCATCTCAGAAATTTGATTGCTTACCCTTAGAAAAAGTCGCGAAGAGAATACATGTAAATCTTGTGCTGGTATATCCAGTGAACAACTGTATATATATGTATACAAGTGTTAATAGCACAATAAAACATTGAACTAACAAAGAAATACTATAACCACTAGCATTCAATTTGAGTTTCAGTTAGACCAGCTTGATCGCCATTTGTGCTGTAGCACATCACTAGTATTTAGCTCTATGAGCAGGTTGCTGCTCCCACTTGGTCCGGTAAAGTTTGATCCCACGCACTATATTCAGATACATAATGATTTGATTTGATTGGTTGGTTGTTGTGTGTGTTAGGAGCCAGGCGTGGAGACAGGAGACATCATCATTGTACTGGATGAGATGGATCACAACACATTCAGGAGGAAAGGATCAGATCTCATCTATGAAATGGTACGCTGTCTAGCGGACTCATGCTGATAACGAGCAGGGGCCGCCATGGAGAGTGGTGGGAGGGAGGGAATAATTAGCTTGTAGGACTCTGATTAAACCTGCAGTAGATTGTCTATGCCTTCTGGAGGTTGATATGAATAATTCAGTTACTCTATTTATTTTTTTATTTTTTTTGCTTGTTTTTGTTTACCCTCAGGAAATAGAGTTGTGTGAAGCTCTGTGTGGGTTTCAGAGAGTGATGAAGACTTTGGATAAAAGAGGACTCCTCCTCGTCTCCCCAGCTGGGGATGTGGTCAAGGATGGTGAGACCACAGTGTGTGTGTGTGTGTGTGTGTGTGTGTGCATGCATGGGTGTGGGTGTTCAGGAGAAACTGGTGTAGAATACTTAATGTGGGAAACTGAGAACTCGTGCAGACTTTTATTACGCCTGAAGGCTGTGTGTGTTTTATGTTGTTGTTGTTTTCCTTTTTTTATTGTCTCGTGGTAACACATTGTGTGACTTTAATTTTAGGAGTATAGTAAGTTGTAGTGTAACCTATGGTTACAATAAGGAAATACAACACTGTCGTCTTGAGTATTATGGTGTTACATGTGTTAGATGATGTGAAGGTGGTGATGGGTGAAGGGATGCCAATATACAAGTCTGCTCTGGAGAAAGGAAGGCTCATTATCATGTTTAAGGTAAGAGAAAGTGTCAGTTATACAAACTTTTTTTTTTTCTTTTTCTTTTTTTAACTAGAAAAATGGTTCCCATTGAAGTCGGTGAAGCTAGCTTTGGTAAAGATTGCCATGGAACCTCATAACATGTGCAGGCACTTTAGTAGAATGGGTACATGTATCTTAAGGCAAAAAAAGGGGTATATGTATACCTGTGGTGATTTAAATTTGGAAGACAAGTATCTTGTTAGTGAGCCGTATGTTGATGCAACAGAGATCGGGGAATATGGTTTCATGCTGTAATCGCAGAGATGATATCCCATTGTTTCATTATATTAGAATTGTAGAATATATTTCTAGTATAGGGGCTGAGATTAATACCTGAAACAGATTGTTGTACTGTAGTGATCATACAAACTTAGACACGTCTCAATTCCTTGTATAGTTTCACACAAACATCCATCCTGCATATCTCCCTCATTCTCTTCTCACCATTCCTCCCTCATTCTCTTCTCACCATTCCTCCTTCCTTCCTTTTCTTCACTGACTTTAGGTCAAGTTTCCTGCCAGTGGATTTCTGCAGGAAAAGAGTTTAGTGGAACTTGCCAAGTTGTTGCCTGCACCAGAAGCCCAGGAGCCCATGGACTGCGATGAGCTGGAGGAGGTGAGGACTAATGGTGCTGAAAGTATTTCATACTTAACTCTTTAGGGGATTCTTTTTTGGCCATTTCGCCAAGAAACCAAAGAAATGATCATCATGTTTTATATTTATTAAGATAGTGCATTTCTCATTACACACATACATGCTTGATCAGACAGTGGGCTACATACATACACGCACACACACACACATACATATGCTAAATAGGTAAATAACAGCCTAGAAGATTATGTAGAAACTGGCCTTGTTTTTAAGATAATGATAGAAAAGCATAACTTACTCCTGGTAAATTATTATCAGTGTTACCAGTATAAATGGGTGGAAAATAAAGCTAATGGGTTAAGAGGTTTGAAGCAAAATGGGTAGATTTTGGAAACATTGTTTAATGGCTGAATTTGGAAGCCCAGTACTTAATTCAAAACCTAATTTACTCCATGTTGTGTTTCTCATGTAGATGGAGTTGATAAATATAGATCCTGAAATGGAAAAGACACGAAGAAGATATGCTGTAAGTTAACGTTTGTATTCTGCCACAGAATCATATACTTTATTCAGACTTTATGACAAGGCACTTTGATGAGAGCGTTTTTACCCATTAAAAGTTGATTGGTTGAAAGTAATTGATACTGTTCTGGTTTTGGATATTTCATTTGATGATATTGTATCGTATTCAAGTCTTTAAACTGACTTAATTAATTTACTATTATATTAATCATAGACTAACAAGTAACTCATATCTTGCCGAAGGCAAAAAATACAAAATATAATCTAGTGTTGTAATGTTGATTATGTGATATAAATATGATTGTAGTGCTAGTATGACCTGTGAGGTGATTGTGTGAACATAACCCTGAATCAATTGCTTAATTGGGTATACAAGTGGTTACAAAATAGCCACACCCAATTGAATAAAGTGATGTAATAACCTCTCTGGGGACTTTGAAAAACAATACAATCTCAACATCAACCAATATGAGTGAAACTAAATCCACTACAACTATATCCTCTAAAACTAGCCAAACTCTCTACAAGCAAGGGTTTAAAGACTTGTTCCCAAGCTTGCCTATATAGAGTGGTTTACAGTATTTCCTTACTTGTCTAAGTATTAATATTATTATTATTATTATTATTATTATAAGCTGTTGCTTTAATTTACATAGAGAGGTATGTCTGAAGAAGATGGTCCTCGTGGTCATGGTGTCCAATGTCAGCAGCAATGATTATCTCTGAACTGAGTCTTTACTGCCATTCCTGCTCATAATTTATTAATTCTGTCTAGTAACTCCCAAGAAACTTTAACTAATGTTCTTATTTATGAGTAATTTTATACACAATCATTTCATTAACAATTTAATTGTATTTCCATCCTTATTTTATCTATATAAATAACACATATTAAATGTGCAACATCCAGACAAGTACATGCTTACCACAAAATCTGTAGCTAAATTAAATATTAGCATGTTACTTATTATGCAGTTTGTTTAATTCTGATATCAATTATAGAAAAATAACATGTAGCTATATGGGGGGAAATGAAGACCAAAAACAAGCTGTATTGTATGAACAAACTATGTAACTCAAAAATTTTGGGCCAAGTGTAAAATGTGGATAATTCAGTGTTGGCGCTTGGATGATTACAAAAAAAAAAAAAAACAAGAAAAATGGACCTCAACTTGCAGTAACAATAATTTCAGGCCCAACTAGGAAAAGTGTTTCCCCTCTCTCTCTGATTCTGGCGCGCGCGCTATCGCCTTGTGCTCCGCCCACGCCAGGCGCGTGAGCTGGAGAGATACACGTTTTTTGCGTTCGCGGCTCTGTAAGTCTAAGATTTTTTGCTTTGTTACTGAGTTAGTTTTGTGCTATTTACTGGTCGGTGTTTTGACTACGTATACCAGTTCAATTGAGCGGACTGCTGGGATGGCGTACCATCATTGTCCACCCAATTCAACGGTGGAAGGACTTGGATACCGATTGGGGAGAACTCTGGGAAGTGGTTCTTATGGTGTTGTGAAAGCTGCTTTGTCACCATGCAAGACCAAAATGGTTAGTAACACTAGTTATATTAACTAGCTAGTTAAACAGCTAATTTTGGGGGTAGGCTAGTTTGTTAGTAGTACAGTAGAAGTAGCAGTAGGTTTACTTAACTCTTAGCTTTGTCTACTTATCAGAAATGTTGTTTAGTAGTGGGTGGAAGTAACTAATAGGCTAGAGTAGTAGTAGTAATTAACCTGTTACTTGTTGGTATTGTTGTGATAGTTGAGGTTAGTAGTAGTAGTAGACAAATGAAAAAGTAGTATACATGTAGTAGTAAAAGTACTGAGTCTTGTTCAAACTTGTAATATTAGAGTAGTAAATAGTAGTAGAGTAGCAGTAGTAGTAGTAGTAGTAGTAGTAGTGAATAGTTGCTGTTACTTATTGTGTCAGGTGGCTCTCAAATACATGGATAAGAAGTCAGTGTGTGGAGTGTCACTGGCTAGGGAGATAGATCTTCTCCTTAGGCTTTCACACCCATACATCGTGGAAGTGTTTCGTGTGGTGGAGTCTACTGCATAGTGTGCTGTAGAAATGGAATTGGCAGCCAATGGAGATCTTGTGGACTACGTACATGGGAGAGGTGGTGGCCTTCCTGAGGCAGAAGCTCGCTTTTTATATCGGCAGTTATGCCAAGCAGTTTCTTATTGCCACTCTGTGGGCGTTGTGCACAGAGACATCAAGTGCGACAACGTTCTCCTGACCGAAAATATGGATGTTAAACTAGGAGGTAAGAGTGTTTCTCTTTATGTATATGTTGTACACATTACATCGTTTTTGTGGTTGTTAGTTGTTGATAATATTATTTTTTATCTATACATTAATTGTTAACTAATTTATTTGTTTATCAATTTAGTTAGTTATTTAGTTGATTTACTGCATTTTGTTTAATTTATTTATTTGTAGACTTTGGACTTGCATTGGAGCTAAGGACAGCTTCAAATGTTCCACCAGCTGGATCGCCAAGCTACTGCGCTCCAGAGCTGTTCTTTATCTGGCAGAGTGGACAGGACCTTTACAAGGCAGATTCTTGGAGCATGTAAGTATTTGTCATATCAGTCTATTTAAAGTGGGGTGCTTGCTAATTTTGATTTCTTTTCTGTTCATGTGACAACGTGTCAGGTATGATAAATTACATGTTTTCATAGTGACTATCTGATGCTGCTAAACTGCACTGCACCCACACAGCCGTTTTACAGTGGGCATTAGCGGTTAAGCCTTGCAGTTTAGCCTCTGACTTTAGAGGTCAATAAACTTGGAAAATATTTGGAGTGGCTTTTGAGGGGTTTTCCCATGCAAAAATAACCCTTTTAGTCACGCTTCAGCATTACTGAACTGAACATTATGTAATCATTCATGAACCAACTGCGTAGCCACTTTACCAACTTAAGAGGAGGAAGATTGAACAAGGCCAAAGGGAAAGCCCAGCCAGTATACTCTTGTGATGAGTACTCTGAAGATCTTCAGGCTTTTGTAGGGACTCCTTTTCACTCTGATGCAGATACTACATTTCCAAGGAAATTTTGTAATCAGTGCCACGTCAAATTAGTGCGGGTGAAGAAGGCCAGAGAGAGTGGACTGCCATTTCAACAGATTACAGCCATGGAGTGGTCTCCACATCAGAATCACTGCAAAGTAAGAAGCAAGTGCAATTAATAATAATAATAATAATTTTAATAATAATATCAATAATTGAGACACCTGGCAGAGGAAAAAAAAATCCCTCTTCTATTGAACCTACCCACCAGCAAAAAAAATTCTCCTCTAACTCTCTCTATCCCTCTCCTTTTCTATTGAAACCTACAAATTTTTAATGTCCACAGTAAAGCCACTTTAAACTTTCATTACAATTGTGAAGTTTTACACATTTTTTTTATTATTATTATTAGATTTGCACACACTTCCAACAACACTCGGAGGGGGGCAGGAGAGTTAAAGGTACTAAATGAAGTGGTAGACTCAGTGGGGAAACTCCAAGAATGGTTGTGGAATACATTAATACCCTGTCCTCATCACCACATACCCCTTCTGCTGACTGTCATCCACAGTTTGTTCATACCTCAGTAACTGAGAAGCTCATCTGCCCTATCTGCTTAGATGTAGTCCGTGCTCCAGTGCATCTCTACTACTGTGACAACACTGTCTGTGCCTATTGCTGCTGCACTCACATCCAAACAAGTTCTTCTTTGAAGTGTCCTTGTTGTAACAGACATGCACTCAACAGTGAGACCATATCTACACCGTCACCATTGTTTCAGTCCCTTCTAAGTGAATCCATAGTTGTGTGTTACCGGAAGTGTGGCAACATGGTGAAACTACAAGATTATAATCAGCATTTAAATAATCACTGCAGCACTCACCATGTCATTAACTCACCTTCGAAGGTCACCCTGAAGGATGTTCTGAGTCAACCTAGCACCTCTCCAGCGACTCCAGTAGAGCGCCTAGCAGCACAACACCTTTAATGCATCAAGAGCAAGGTGCTCCTGGAGTAGTGCAGATTCCTACTGGTGGTCAGGTAAAATAGGTTTTCCCCTCCTTCCACTGTACTAATAATAATATAATTATATTTGCTATCTAATTAATTACAGCCAATTACTTTTGGTGCAAGTGGCAGGTTGCAGAGTTTCTTCATCAAAAGCCAGTACACGTACTGTGAAGAGGAGAACTGAAGTACTAGGATCTGTGAGAGAGCTTGTAAGCGGAAATGATAGTAGTGCCCAGTTTGCTGCCGAGGTCAACTGCCTTACACAGTCACAAAGAGAAGAGCTTCTTCGGCAGGTCCAGCTTCCACTAGTCATACCAGTGGATCATACCTCGGCAATGAAGGCTGACCTTGCTATTCCATGGACAAAATTGAGAATACTGCGAAGGTGAAAAGCACTGGGAAAATACATAATAATAAATATTACTGGTTACAACAATAACAATAAAAATATACAATAATAATAATAATAATAACAATAATTTAATACATAAATAACAATAATAATTAAAATACCTTTTAAATTTTCTTAGATGGTTCAAATCCTTCAATGTGTCCATTACGAGTGAGTGCAAACAACGCAGCCTGGCCAAGGAAACAGTTGGAGAGGACTTGAAAGCTGAGCATGCTCCATTCTCGTGTGACAAGGACGAGTTTCGAGAGGTGCCATTTGTATACCAGCCCAACCTGATTGCAGCCATAGCAAATACAGTGGACCAACATGAACGGTGTGTAATGAATCAAGTATTTAATCAATTTAAATTAAATTTACCTCAGGTCTGGTGATGGTCTAACATGGCACAAAGGAGCAATTCCACATACTGAGCTCTGGTTGAAACTAGGAGGGGACAAGGGTCACGGTAGTTTCAAACTGACTCTGCAATTGGTGAATACTGCTCACCCGAATTCCATTAAGGAAACTATGATGCTTTCCATTTTCAAAGCTCCAAGGCTCCACCATCAACCTACACGGTCCTGGATATGTACCAAGAGCATATCAGGGAAGCTCAAGGGATGCAGTTAAGTAAGAAAATTTGCAAATTTACATTATCCCTATTAGTGTCATAACAATTAGGGGCTGCACAGTCCAGTTGTTTCTATCTGGCGACTACGAGTTCCTGTGTAGAATGAATGGGCTCAGTTGTATGGGCTCAGTGGTGCAAGTGGTAAGTACAAATCTTTAATTTTGTCATGCAATGTGCACATCTAAAATTATTTAAAGGTCGGCACAACTGCTCATGGTGCCACATAACCAGTGCAGACTTGTCCATACCTCTATGTCAACGAGGCTCTTTTCCTCTGCGCTCTCTTCAGACACTGAGAGATGACCACACTCGCTTCCTTTCTCAGGGTCAAGGAGACATCAAAATGGCCAAGTTCTACAATAACGTAATTGGAGAAACTATTTTTGATATCCCACTGGAAAATGTGAGAATTTAATCATTTTTTTTATAAACAAAAATTAAAACGTAGTGTTCGTGAAGGTGTGCATTCCAGGGTTACATCTGTCCTTGGGAATTTTCAACAGATTATGGACTTTGTTAGAGAAGCGCTGTAAAGAGCTTGACTTCTCTTTGGCCATTGAAGGTGCCTCAGCTGGTAGTCTTCCGGGTGACAGTACAGATATGCAAACCAGGTGGTCAAACTTGCAGTTAGAAGTGAAGACATCGATCCAGTATGCTGACGTGATATCAGACTTACTGACATTCTACGGTAACAGTGGATGATGTCACTGCCAGTCCCTTTCGCGACAGTCTTGTGGCCGAGTTAGAGTCTGCAAAGAGGAAAAGGAAGGAGCTGGTACACATAAGTAGGGTTGAATTACAATCCCACTGTTTGACTAAGTTATTGTGTAATGTAATAGGAAACCCAGTTAGAAGACATTGAGACTGCCCTCAGAAAAAAATTTGATTTCACAAAGGGACCATACTATTGCAGCCTTGAGTAAAGCTTGGATCTCTTAAACGTAAAGCAGCAAGCATACCAAGGTGGCACGTTTATAGGAAATCATGTGCACAAGCTGCTCAAGGTTTTTAAAAATAATCATGTGGGAAAAAAACAACCTGTTGTTCTGTTGTAGTCTGCAAGTATCGCCACTCTGTTAGATCAAATCAGGGCAGTAAGCATTGACTACCCCTCGTCGAAGTCTCGTGCTGAATGGCTGCCAACTTGTTCTCCAAGGCATTTGACTTGTTCGGTCACTGCCACAAGGGGTACAATCCGTCCCATTATATGAGTGATGAAGATATCACTGGTATAGGTAACATTTTGACATTTTACAATATTTGTTATGATAATTACTTTGAAATATTAGAATCACACATTACCGAGTTCTTGAAGTTTTATCGAGAGAAGTTCCCTTCCGCTACGATCCTGCCAAAGATGCATGTCTTAGAGGATCATTTCATTCCCTGGATTCGAAGGTGGAGATTGGGATCAGGATTGATGGGCGAACAGGGGGCCGAGTCAATCCACGCACATGTGATGAAGCTGGAGAGAGTGCATCAAAGCATCCCCAATGAGTTGGACAGACTTAAGTATATCGTCAAAGAACAGACATTAGAATCTGCACCGGCCCTTACCTCTCTCAGACCTCCTTTAGAAGAGGGGACCTTACAAAAAGAAAGAGCCACCAGCTAAGAAGAAGAGAGTTTCTAATGATCATCTATAGTCCCTTATTAGCTGCATTAATAACACCAATATTAGTTTATTTAGTTATATATGTATATGTAATACTCACCAGGCAGTCTATCTTGAGCCTCTTAAAAACCGCAAGTTTAAAAATCCATGGTACTCCTTCACAAAAAAAGTTAGGGAGTTCAAATTTACTTCATAATGCTAGAAATGCTTCATACTTTCTCTTGCAGCATTTTACATGGTCCAAAAAACTTCCACATACTAGCTAAACCGGCTGCAAACATCCAGACAATACCGCTGATTGCGCCCTGTCGGTAAATAGTATTCTTCTTCTTTTTTTAATCAAAGAGCCAGGGGGGGAGGGGGGGGAGAATTTCCCCAAGGTCAACCCCCCTCCCCCTCTCATCTCAAGTGCCATCTGTTATGGAGTGGAGTGAAGTAGTATACAGTGATATACATGTGGGGGTGTGGTCACATGTGCACTTCAGAATAGCTGGTCTGGACATGGTATAATAATTCCAAATGGGATTGTCAGGGAGAATTGATTAGAGGAAAGATACAGGAGAATGTGAGTATATGTGTTCATGTCATTAAGTGCATGTGTATATGCATGCATGTATGTATATGTGTATGCACACACACTCTTTCCCACCTCCCAGACACGCACATATATGCACACAGACACCAATATTGCAGTATGTTTCCCACCGTACTGGATGACATGCTAGAGAAGAAAAGTCCTTCATCAGCTAGACCGAATCTCACATAACTCCATTTCCTGTGAATAGCAAACAATCCAATGGAGTAAATGATGGATAACTCGGTCTGTTATTTACACACATACATACACACACACATCCTTGCGCCTGGTAGAGGCAGGATGCCAAAGCACTAAGCAGGCACAGTGAGCCTGCTAGCCAGTCCCTGGAGCTGAGCTAAGAACTTGCAGGAGAGCAAGTCTTTCCTCACAGTAGTATGGCACCTGAAGTTTGAAGTCCCACCTGGACCCCTTCCTCTCCACACACACACACAAAAGGAAGAAGAAAAAACCGCAGCACAATCTATAATAGACAATCTACTCTACATCTGCCAGTACTAATTATTCCCACTCTTGTATGATCACTATCACTACCAATAATAATAATACTAAGATTGGTAAAACTAGGATCAGTGAATCACCCGTGCATCATTGTAACTGACAAGAACATCACATAGTGTACTCTAACTGGTTACCAGATCACTTGCCAGTCATTGAGCAAAATGATACTTTGAAGGGAAAAAGTGCTTGCCACCATAGAGAAATGTGGAATAAATGGTCAGGCAGTGAAGGTTGGATGGTAGGTTGAAATTTAGTATGGGAATTAGAGGAGAAGATGACAGCTAGTGGAGGAGATGGTGATGGAGGATATGATGTAGGGTGTGGATTAATGTAGAGATGATAACCTGATTGGGTTGAGATGATAGAGGAGAGGATGGTTGGGGTATAGTGGAAACAATGGAAGAGTAAGTACAAGCTATACTGTATACTGAGTTATTTGTTGATTTAAACACGTTATTCCAATTAGTGTTCAGGAACTGGTACTTTTTCAGTCTGTATAAGTGGTCTTGTAAAGACTTGTAGGTTCTGGTGCCAGCTGGTCTGTGAGTTGGGTTGTTGGAAAGGAGCTATTGTGGTTTACACTGAACTGGCATTATCCTTGGTGGGCCAAACTATTTACTTGGTGATAAGATCTTAACTAGGTCATTCCCAGAGTTAGTGTGTAGTTGCTGGTGCCCTCCCTGGTTTGTAGCTAGCCTTCTTGTAGATTTGTTGAAGTAGCAAGAAAACTTCATAGCTAATTCAAGATTAGTAGTTTTACTCTAAGGATATTAGCTACATGATTCTTTTTTTTTTTTTTTTTTTTTTTAACAGAAAGCTGATGTATTAGTTGATTTAGGCCTTGTTATGTACAATTATAATAATTAGTTGAACCTCTTGTTGATGTTTTTATTTCTCTGTACCACCACCTATCAAGATCAGTTGTGCAGTCTTGGGAAAAGTTTGAAGACACTGATGAGCCTCCTCCACTTCCCCCACCCAGAAATGAACTCGAAGAACTTTACAGCATTCCTGTAAACAACCTAAAGGCACTGGCACTAAAGTAGAGTTCACTGTGGTGGAGGAACATTCATCTCTGAATGACCTAGGTCCTATTGCTGAGGCCTTGGAGGAAGAAGCAACTACTAACGATGAGTCCAGAATTTCAACGAAACACTTCCAACTTCCACAATTCTTCAGCCTGCTACTACTTCTCCTCCCAAGACCACCCCATTAGATAGACCATCATCTGCTAATGTGTCTAAGTCTGGGACATCAACCAAAAGTGCTAACACAGGTTTTCCTTCCATACGATCCACACCTGCACTCACATCTGGAGTGTCAACTCCCTCGAGCAATACAGCACATCTTAACAGAAATAGAACTGATTCTCTAATGAGCTCTAACTCCTACATGCAGCACCCCCACAATGCAAGAACTCATTACTTCTATTCCAACTCGGTCCTCCATCCTATCCCACAAGAAGGCATAGCCAGCTCAGACTACATCACCAATCCCTTCTACACTGGCAGCATCAATGCTGGGAATTACCCTCCACTTGTTCCACTCCCAGAGAAACCTGCAGGTCCAAGAAATCCAAATTACGTTCAGAGCTTCCCGCTTGGAGGAAGTCGCGTAAGTTCCAGTTCACCGAATGAGCTATCACAAAAGCGTGCCCCTGCCAAACCCCAGCCTTATTCTGGTTCTTACACTTCTCAGGTTTCAACCAGAAGTTATAGCGGTGGTAGCAGTTCCAGCGGCGGGAGTGAAGTGCTGACAAGAAGGGACAGCTCCGTTCCATTTTTGCAGCAGAGATTACCTAGTCTTGGATCATTTGACCCATTTAATGATCTTTTAAACTTTGAAGATGGAGCAGCTGGTTATGTTGTACAAAATCCCAGCAATACACCTCTTCCATAGCATCTGTAACTTGTATTATTATTATCATCATGTGAGCATGGACTGACTGACACTCAACACTAGCTGCACTGTTTTATATGCTTCAATTTCACACTACATGATTATTGTATCAAACTCTATTTCTGTTTTTATCCCTTTTGTTTGTATGAGCACATAAGAACATTAATATTATGCTTGAGATTTGTATAATGTTATTAATAAGTAAAAGTCACAAAAAAAGCTACAAAACTCAATAAGTAAAAATATTAAACCCAACCAATAATGAGCACACATAAGCTTATGTGCAAGCATGCTTAGTAAATATCTTGATATGAGCATCATAGCCAGTTTTTATGTGCTCCAGAACAGGTGGAGTCATCTCGGTATCAGCCTGGCAGATGAAATACATCTTGAGTTGGTAATGGCTAGTGTGAGTCATAGTATCTCCATAGAACATGTTCAGATATACACCTACATCATTTTAACAGACAGCACAAAAGGTGAGATAAGCTTACAGTAGAATGTAACAATTCAACAACTCACCATCTTTAAATGGAGCCTCAACAAATGTAGCCACAAAAATCTTTCCCAAAGCCACACAAGATTTTTCATCAACATTATACTACACAACACAATTAAGTTATCAAATCAATTACAGGCTGGTAAGTATTCCATTAACACCACATCATTAATACCATTGCCACTGAAATAAAGTGGGTGTACCAATAAAGAACTAGGGTTGTAATTGTCGACACTGTATATCACAAAGGTATCCATTACAATAAATGGGACACATTTTTCTATGGAATGATTGGATTATATCAGCACCAAGTTACAAATAAATTGCACAATGCAGGAAGAGACCATTCCCATAAGGAATATGGGAAAAACTCCTCATTCACTTCACACACATATGCACACACCCAAATGTAATTTGCCAGTTGGAGCAGTTGGACTTAGAAGCACCACCTATGTTGAACTTTTAGCTATCCCTACTTGCTCAGTACACCTTGAACAAGTTTATACCAAATGTGACAATTACTGACACACGTCTTCTCTTCAATCAACACATACCACTGACACATGTATACATTGACACACATACCTACACTATCCAAGGCAATTCAGTGACCATTACCACATTTTCATAACAACATTCATTGATTAATGATTCAGATTGTTAATTAAAACTTAAGCCAGCATCCTGGAAGCTCTAAACCTATGTCTCTGTTAAACTGGTTGTTGTCTGGTGTCACCTATATGTGTAGAGCTTCCTCGATCTTTAACTCACGATTCTTACTGGCGCTGTCTACAACTCCCGCTTCCATGTTCAGCAATGGATGAAACCTGCTGCGTGCAAATCACCCTTAAGGATATAATAAAGTAAGCGTACCCTTTAATCTTCCTGTTTAAATTGTGTTTATTATATCACCACGGGGAGTTTGACCTCAGTTAACCCCTGAAGAGGACTTCAGCAAGAAGTCAAAACACAGGTTAAGTTTCAATTAACATAATCTGGCTGTTAGAATGAGAAAAGTTTGATATTGTAATAATTATTTCATCCGAGAATGACTGAATAGTTAATCAGTAGTCACACAGTTTAATAAAAAATCTAAGACAATATAGTTAATAAAGATTGGCTGTTAAAAAGAGGAAAAAAAATTGCTATTGAAAACAACATTCTCTTAGGTAGTACAAAAAGGACGAATATACAACCAGTGCATTCTTAACTTTTCTTCTTGTATAAGTGAGAGTAGTAATATTGTTGTAATCATTTGGCTTATTTTTTTTTAACTGTTGTCTTACCATATATGCTGGAGCTGAAACATTGCAGGCAGCAGGCACGATGGGCTTTGTGATATTGCGACACACTTGAACCTGTAGCATGACATTCACTTTATCAGAGAAGTCTGGATTTGAGACCATGTTCCCATCAGTGTTCCACAATGTCTGATTCCACTGGTATGCCATATCACTGCATAAACAACAAGTGGCAGCCAGGAATGAAAAAGGTCATAAACTGGCTGCTATGACAACACTTACTCCTTTGAAATTAAAGGACTTAGATCAATCGTTTTCCCTTCAGAAGTGACAAAGGTACAGTCTGCCACAGATCCCAGAACTGCACCCAAAAGGGTTGCAAATGTAAGGAAAAAGAACGCTCCAACTTTAGAAACAGCCATGTCGAAATTAGTCTCGCGAACCAGACCCTTTACCTAACACCCGCACGCGGGAAGGAAATGGAAGTACTTCGCGTGTATCGCTTATGGAGTGGGCGTGGTTTAATAATGAAGCGTGGGTATGATGGACATTTAGCGTGAATTATTGATGCGAGGGTTCGGAGTAGTCTGCTAGCTATGGCTGCGCAGTGCTGCAGGTGTTGCTCGAAAGATGTAGACTGCCCCGTGGAGAAAAAGCACAGAAGACAACTCCTCAGTAGTGCTACTCAAGGTGTAATGCAAACGCTACAGAGCATTTTTATTGAATTACGGTGTGATGAAAGCACAGGAGTAAATGATGGATTCATTTGCAGAGCATGCTTTAGATTGTTAGGGAGGTACAAAAAACTGAAGGACGAAGTAATTGGTGCTGTAGCTAAGACACTACCTGTAATGGGAGTTAGACACTCAGTAATGCCTTCATGCTCCACCAGCCCTCCAGTATCAACTTCAGGGGACGGCCAGCACAGCCAGGCTATATCACCTTCAGTTTCAGTAAGTATTATGAATGTACTGTATACAAAAATCATTTGTATTTTTTTTGCAGGCAACAATTCACTATAAATCTGTGGCCAAATCGTTTAAAATTACAAATTTCCAATCTTTCTCCATTAAATGCTTCGAAAATGTAGTCACAAGGAAGGCAATAATAAAAAAGATTTGTGGTATGCTATGACAAGAAGTTGCAGCTATTTGTTCCGACAACTATTCTACAGTAATGAGAGATAAGAATTCGGAAACATTGATTGAATTTGACTTTGCCAAAATAATCGAGGAGATAGAGTTGAAAACACCAACACTATTATACCTTCTGCAAAACTGTTTGAAAGCAAACACACCTAGAGGGAATGAAAAAGCAGTTTTAGCAATCATTGCCAGCATGATTTTCAAGCATAGAAGGTCATCCTGTTCACTCCTTCAACGAATTATTTCATTGATCCTCTATGCTGGGCATGCAGCAAAACAGGTAAATTGCTGAGCAAATCTATTTAATTAATCCTAATGCACTACAATAGAAGCACAAAAGTACTGGTAATATTCTGGTTATTAACCACACTAGAACATTTTAATGAGCAATACTTGCATAATAAACAATACTTGCATAACAAACAATACTCATCATCCTCAAATTAACTATTGTAGGTGTATCAGAGGTTGCAAAAGATGGGTGTCTGCATGTCATATGTCTCAACCATCCACTTAGTGGACAGTTTAGGAGCCAGCTTTGATTCTGCATTGGTAGAAAGGAAGGAAGAAGCGGAAACCAAGATGGAACTAGTCCAGGTAATTTTTTTGCTAGACCAAGTATGTCTTCCTTACATTATTTTTAACAATATTCAGCAAACTACCGGAAACAGATTATTAATACCACATATTGACACTGACGAGCCATCAATTTCTTCAGAAGTCCGAGATACTACTCCAGAAGCTCCTTCTCCATCAACAATCTCGTGTAGATCAGTAGAGATGCAGTTTTCATCCTACTCAGAAAGTTCCTCTGTAGCCTCTGTAGCCCTTGTAGCCTCTGTAGCCCTTGTAGCCTCTGTAGCCTCTGTAGCCCTTGTAGCCTCTGTAGCCCTTGTAGCCTCTGTAGCCTCTGTAGCCCTTGTAGCCTCTGTAGCCCTTGTAGCCTCTGTAGCCCTTGTAGCCTCTGTAGCCTCTGTAGCCTCTGTAGCCTCTGTAGCCCTTGTAGCCTCTGTAGCCTCTGTAGCCCTTGTAGCCTCTGTAGCCCTTGTAGCCTCTGTAGCCCTTGTAGCCTCTGTAGCCCATGTAGCCCATGTAGCCCTTGTAGCCTCTGTAGCCCATGTAGCCCTTGTAGCCTCTGTAGCCCTTGTAGCCTCTGTAGCCCATGTAGCCCTTGTAGCCTCTATAGCTCTTGTAGCCTCTGTAGCCCTTGTAGCCCTTGTAGCCTTTGTAGCCCATGTAGCCTCAGTAGCCCATGTAGCCGCTGTAGCCCATGTAGCCTCTGTAGCCCATGTAGCCTCTGTAGCCCATGTAGCCTCTGTAGCCCATGTAGCCCTTGTAGACTCTGTAGCCCTTGTAGCCTCTGTAGCCCATGTAGCCTCTGTAGCCCTTGTAGTTCTTGTAGCCTCTGTAGCCCTTTAGCCGCCCTCTGTACCGCCTTCTGTAGCCCTGTAGCCTCTGTAGCCCCTTGTAGCCTCTGTAGCCCTTGTAGCCTCTGTAGTCCTCTGTAGCCTCTTAGCCCATTGTAGGCCTCTGTATACCCTTGTAGCCGCTGTACCCTTGTAGCCTTCTGTAGGCCTCGGAGCCCTTGTAGCCCTGTAGCCTTGTATCCTCCTGTAGCCGCTGGGGGGGGTGGGGGTAAAAATCCTCTGTAGCCCTTGTAGCCCATGTAGCCCTTGTAACCTCTGTAGCCCTTGTAGCCCATGCAGCCTCTGTAGCCCTTGTCGCCTCTGTAGCCCTTGTAGCCTCTGTAGCCTCTGTAGCCCTTGTAGCCTCTGTAGCCCTTGTAGCCTCTGTAGCCCTTGTAGCTGTAGCCTCTGCAGCCCTTGTAGCCTCTGTAGCCCTTGTAGCCTCTGTAGCCTCTGTAGCCCTTGTAGCCTCTGTAGCCCTTGTAGCCTCTGTAGCCCATGTAGCCCTTGTAGCCTCTGTAGCCCTTGTAGCCTCTGTAGCCTCTGTAGCCCATGTAGCCCTTGTAGCCTCTGTAGCCCATGTAGCCCTTGTAGCCTCTGTAGCCCTTGTAGCCTCTGTAGCCTCTGTAGCCTCTGTAGCCCTTGTAGCCTCTGTAGCCTTTGTAGCCTCTGTAGCCCTTGTAGCCTCTGTAGCCCATGTAGCCCTTGTAGCCTCTGTAGCCTCTGTAGCCCTTGTAGCCTCTGTAGCCCTTGTAGCTGTAGCCTCTGCAGCCCTTGTAGCCTCTGTAGCCCTTGTAGCCTCTGTAGCCTCTGTAGCCCTTGTAACCTCTGTAGCTCTTGTAGCCTCTGTAGCCTCTTACCTTGGAGCCTCTGGGAGCCCTTGTAGCCCTGTATCCTGTAGCGACCTTGTTGAGCCCTGTGGAGCCCTTGTAGCCTCTGTAGCCTCTGTAGCCCTTGTAGCCCTTGTAGCCCTTGTAGCCCTGTAGCCTCTGTAGCCCTTGTAGCCTCTGTAGCCTCTGTAGCCCTTGTAGCCCTTGTAGTCAGGTGGCTTAGTGAAATTATCGTTACAGAGCGGACAAAAGCATGGAATTTTGCATGAAGATCTCTTATAACCTGTTAAGTAATAATAGGCTAGGAGCCCACCTCAAAATTTTGGCGTTCACGCCCAAGAACAAAATGGCTGCCATTAATTATTAGTCATGTCAAGTAATTTTACAAACTGAGGAAGTTTGATGCAAGATTGATTATTAAATGTCAAAATGATTAGATAGTGGTGATAAGTGACTATAGTGATCATTTAGGTACTAACAGAGTCATTACACTTGCATTTGCAAAGTGGTGAGCATTGAAGATTAGATCTGACACACTTGCATCTGGTACAGTCTCCTTTGCAGGAGCATTTTACAAGTTCGCTACATGCTCTGGAAACTTCTGGGATTGTAATCCACATTGGGATCCACAGTCCTGATGCAGAATCCTTGGTCCATGAAAATTCCTGTGGTGATGGAATTATTTGCTGAGTTTGCATACAGGTAGTCCAAATTCCAGCTTGGTACAATGCCCTCTGAGTATGCTGAAGTAGAGCATCCTGTGTGGGCGGTATTCTGTCTACAGATCTAGACTTTCGGGAGAACAGTTCTTCCCTTGCGTCATTGACTTAGGTGTTCAAAAGTATGACAGGCAAGGTATTGGAATGTATCCGTGACATCTCTGTAGGCCTGCCAGGCTTGCCATGCAGTTTTTTTGCCCTTTCCCTTGAAGGATGACGTAGTGTCACAGCCGGTCAGTGCATGAAATACTGGTAGACCTCGGGATCTTGGCTCTCTGAGGACTGAACAGATGGAGTTTATATAGTAATAGCAGTAGTTCCTTCCCATCCCGAAGGTAACCCAGATGTCTGCTTGAGGTTGAATCTCAGTAAGTTCATGAAAAGCACCAACAAGGATTGTGACAACATCTGTGTCTACACTGCGTACTTTTATGGACTTCATACCATTTTGCAGTGCATGTGAAATGTGCACAACAACCCTTGTGTCAGCTTCCTCATGGTTGCAGTCTGCCATCTGGTAACTAGAGCCTTTGCACAGAACTGACTTTCCTGATGTGACAAATACACTCTTACTAGGTGGAAAATCATACTCAGCAACCTTGGTTGAAAGAAAAGAAAACAGTTCCTCTTTGTTCTTTGAGTCACGAAGGAAATCAATCCAGTATCCAGGGAGTTTAGTTGAGCCAGATACTTTCCTTTGTACACCTTTTCCTCTTTTGTTCCTAGTAGATTCTTTTAAACTATCTGAAAGATATGTGTCCCACACAAGAACCAACCGTGTTGTATTTTCTAGCTGTTTCACTAAGTGAGGTATAAACAACTTATCTGCATATTCATTGAAGCAGCCAACTCCAGAGGTTGGTAAGCTATGGACAGTGACAGGACCATCCAGTACTATGCAGTCAAACGTGGTAGGTGGCTCATTCTCTCCAGGTTGCTGAATACATTGCAGCAATTCAGATTTGGCACTTGGTAAGTTGAGGTTACCTAGATCTGACAGAGATGGTGGGAAAGACTGCATCTCATGTCCCATCATGGCTTTGCATCGATATATACAACTGTCCAAAAAGAGCCACATTGCTTTCAAGAAGCTTCACCTTTTTGTTCTGCTTTGATGTTGCTTTAGGTAGAGGTCGCTTCAAGATAGGAAGAGAATTTTTCTTGATTGGGGTATGGATTGAGCAGGAGCAATCTTCAAGTACATTAGTATAGTACTCTTTGTACTGTTTGGTGCCAGTATCTTCCAAGGAGTATAGAGCAACCATCACAGATTGATGTGCACAATCACGACTATCAAGAGTGATCAGCTCTGGAAAATCATCTAGAAAAGGGTTGCCCATTCTCTGTATGGTTTTGTAGAGGTTACTAACCTGCACATGAAATTTCTTCTGTGCTGCAAATCCTTCTTCGTGATGTTGAAAATTCTGGAAGTGTTCTGAGTCACCATTATCAGGAAAATACTCATCCTCAAATTGTTGCTTCAGTCTGACCAGTTCTGGCCCTGTTAGCATCCAGCGCCTAAAGGCAACCGTATTTTCAGTAAGACCTATGCAACCACCAGAGCCTTTCACATAGGCATTTTCTTGCTCGTGAGCTTGATCTACTGGTATTGTAGAAAATCTGTTGTTAGTCTTTGAAACAACCCAATGACATCTTTTTTCAAACTCATCCTTGATGTACTCTGGTAATGTTCTCATGTCTCTGATGTGAACAGGTAGCCACCTTGAGTAGTTTATATGGTCCAGGGCAAAAAATAATGGCACAAGTTTCTCTAAAACTTCCACATATGAAGGAAAGTTACTCTCTCTGTGGGCACAGACAAATATAAGAATAAGGGTTTCATATTTTAATATGAGGTTCCAGTACTTGAATGTGGGGCTCCTTTCACACATTTTACTCACCCAGGCTTCTCCACTTTCATCGCAACCTGACTGTATGAATGCTTCATGTTGAAGCTTCTGAAGTGTCAAGACAGTGACTTGGTGTGCATGTCGTGTTCGAGTAAGGTGTACACACTTCAGAAAGGAGGCAGCAGTACCAGTAGAGGAAACTTCTGCCTCTGTTAAAGCTGTAGTCCACCCAGAACCTTCTAGAATATCTCCCAATGTCTTCCAGAGGGCCATTTCAGTATGCAACCCACCCAGCATAACCACATATTTGGACTCACCATGAGTAGCTGGCCACTTCCGCTGGACTAGTTTTGCCAAGGCAAACAGAGGTTGATCAAAAGTAGTGACTGGAATCTGACCTGGGTTCAGATACTCAACTGCCTTTTTTTGGACATCCATGCCATGCTTCACCATAGCAGGAGTAGCAGACTTCTCATAGAAGAGTGGTAGTAATGCGCGTAAAGCAGGAGGATCTTGCATAGAAGGTTGGTGTGAAGCATGATAGGCAGCCCACATAAGCATGTCTTCCCTGGTGAGAAACTCCTTATCCAGTAGTGGCAAAGCATGACTTACCCAACCATCTTCTTCAAGTATTGCCTCATCTAAGCTAGTCTGAAAAAGTGGAGTGTGGCTTCTGTCCAGCTTTGGTACATTAACGCTAGTGGTTGTCAGAGCTACAGCTGGAACAAAGGCATAGCTATCAGGAAGAGAATGCTGACTACTTCCAGACGGTGGCATTTGTATTGAAGGTCTGTTCATACCTGGGTCTGCTGCGGTGGGAAACTGAAACAGACTAATTCCAGTGCCATGAAAAGAGGTTTGTGAAGTGGTTGAGCTAGGATCATGATCAATATTGTCTAAAGCACCAATAGTGAATAAACCTTTCCGACGGCAAGCAGGAGCAACAACCCCATCTTGTATAAATTGCTCACATGTTGAAGTGGCAATCCAGTCCTCCAGTTCCATGACCCTGTCGTAAGAAATGCTGATTCCCATCTGGTATAATTGTTGAATAAGTTTCTTGCTTCTGGCCTGTTGATGAATGTTGAGGCCAATATAAACTGAAATAGGTGGCTCTCGCTGCAAAGAGTGCCTCACTTTAGTACCAGGGTGAGAAGGTCTTCGTTTTGTGTTGTAGAGAATAATTTGGCCGACAGTGAGGCAAGCTTGACTCATGTTTGTCTTGATCTTTTAGGTTGGCACCACTAAATATCAGGGAAATCAGTGATTTCAGGCTAGATGGCAGTGAGTCCTCCTGACATCCTGGTGGGAAGCTACCAGCGAAATCAAAGCACTGATGGTTAAAAATGTCATTTCGTATTAGTGTAGCTGCCCTAGCAAGAATTGTAGCATCTTCAGTGAAGTCTCGTTTCTTTAAAGCCTCTTTCAGCATATCCTGCATCCCTTTTTCAAATACGATGACAGTGTTTTTACCGTCATTTTGCTCTTGTGCTTCTGAGAAGTGTTCCAGTAAGTCAGTCTTAAGCCTAGTTTTATTGACCATTTTATCAATACCCAAGTCCTTTAGACGGTTATAGAGGGAGTGTACCTCAGATAGTTTGAAAACAACTGTTCCAGAGTCTACAGCAAATTTTATGTAGTTTAATAGCTCAACAAATGCTCTGGACTCATTCAGTTTTGCATTTGTGTTTTCTGGATGTTGTTTGGACCTTCGGTTATTACTCCTATAGCGATTTCTCAAATTTGTTAAGCACTTCAAATGATATTTCGTTTCTTTCGCAATTAGATCTCCTCCATCAATTATGGCTAGAAGCCTAGTGTCCTGGAGTTCAGTGATGATGGTTCTTATGTTGATATCTGCATCAAATGTTGAAACCTGGTGCAGGTCACCGTCTTCCTGTCCCTTCTCACAAAACAGGTAATTATCATTGTTGAGTGCCTGGTGTTTCCTGCTGGGTTGTTTTTCACAATCAGACATTGTACTGCAATTACTTCTTTTCCTTTTTTGTGCTTTGTTCAGCTTAGAATTATTATATTTCAAGTGACATGATTTATGCCATGGGACTCATAGGCATCAGTTTTACTACTAGCAGGACTGTGCAATGGGCATTTCAGTGGTTCAGTTGTATCTTGTTGACAAATGATACAACGATTCCAGTCCATACTCTCCTGCATTACAGTTATTGTTTGCTGATTATGGCTACAATTATCTAAGCTAATGACTCACCAGTTATCAGTCAGAACACCACAAACCACTCCAAGAACCAGCCAGAAAGCCACAAACCACACCAAGAAAACAACTGGGTCACTGAGCACATGGCATATTGGGGTTCTATGGGATGCATGCCTTTGTTGGAACTTTACCTGCTTCTCATATCCTAAAATTAATGTCAGTCACCACACACAACGAGATTTTTAAGCAGCTGCATTTGGTAAAGTGTGAAGGTTTAATAGTTTCGGTTTTTTTAATGGCGGCCATTTTGTTCTAGGTGATAATCATCTTGGGCTCCTAGGCTAAAATCAATCAGTATGTTGTAAAGTATCATGAAAAAATTTTTTGGTGCTTTTGTCCGCTTGGTAACAATAATGTCAAAAAGCTACACTAAGCTACCTGACTATATACTGTATATGTTTGGACGTACGCAAGGCATTTTTGTACTTTGACCCTCGCGTTTTTGTGTTAGTTCGGTGGTCGACCCCGTCCCAAACTTCACTAAATGGAATCCTCTGGTTTATCGATCAGTACCCGTATTGATTGTTTACCTTTTTTACTTCTTTTGCGGTTGCAGCCTTACGGGACTTCCATTTCTATTCGAGTTAGTGACGGTGGTAAGTCAATGCGCTCTTTGTCATGGTTATAAGCCGTACGCAACAGTATTTACTTGAAAATGCATTGTCCACTATACTAACCGCGAAGGTAAGTCTGGTGTATATAGGTGTGTGTCCAGTTGTGTCAAAGCATTGTGCTTTACAGCCACTACTTAGCTAAAGAAAACATTTAAATAGCGTGTATTGTTTGTTTGTTTTTTCTTCAATTCAAAGTTGCAGCGAGTTGTTACTATGGTACTGAAATACCTTTACCGTGTACGCGTAATTTAAAAACTCGACCTTATTT